>Ga0207655_1003352_pt1 | contig 11995 bp, 9 predicted proteins | sample KBSM44metaG_FD_184398 | JGI IMG/M metagenome (GOLD analysis project Ga0207655, IMG submission 184398) | Miscanthus rhizosphere microbial communities from Kellogg Biological Station, Michigan, USA - KBS M4-4 metaG (SPAdes) (version 2) | ecosystem: Host-associated > Plants > Roots > Rhizosphere >...
TAATTGGTACCGAGAAGGGGACTCGAACCCCTACACCCTATGGGCACAACCACCTCAAGGTTGCGTGTCTACCAATTCCACCACCTCGGCAATACTACGTTTGAAACTCTTCTTACTTCTGCTCTTGAGCTGGAGGCACGTCAGTCGCTGGAGTAGCCGACTTTTGCTCTTGAAGCACCGGGACATCATCAGAAGCCGGTTTTTGCTTTGGAACTTCCAACACTGCTGGGTTTGGCAAACCTACTTGAGTCAGCTGGTGAGCTTTCTCTTTAGCAAAGTAACCTAACCCCAAGCTGGTCATGAAGAAACCGGCGGCAAGTATAGCAGTAAACTTACTAAGAAAGGTAGAGGTACCTTGGCTTCCGAACACAGTATTTGAAGCACCTGCTCCGAAAGATGCACCAGCGTCCGCACCTTTACCCTGCTGCAGCAATACCAGAGCAACTACGCCCAACGCACCCAGCAGATGAAAAACGACTACGACTGTTTCCAGCATTTTTTCAGTTTCCCGCGGCGCGACAAATCGCACCGAACTCATCTGCATTCAGGGAAGCCCCACCAATGAGCCCCCCATCGATATCCGGCATGCCGAACAGTTCGGCCGCATTGGCCGCCTTCACGCTGCCGCCGTATAGAAGCCGCACACCTTGTGCGACTTCAGAATTCTCTGCCGCCAACTGGGCGCGAATGGCTGCATGCACATCCTGCGCCTGTTGCGGCGAAGCAGTCAGCCCGGTACCAATGGCCCAGACCGGCTCGTAAGCGATTACTGCCTTTGCAAAAGCACCAACACCCAGCTCCTCGATGATGCTGCCCAGCTGACGCCCGACAACCTCAAGAGTTTTTCCAGCTTCGCGCTGCTCGAGGGTTTCCCCTACACACAACACCGGAATCAAGCCACATGCCTGTGCTGCCGCAAATTTGCGATTCAGCGTCCCGTCGAGCTCGCCCATTATCTGGCGGCGCTCAGAGTGCCCGACAAGCACCAGGGAACAACCTGCATCCACCAACTGACTCGGTGAAATTTCACCTGTCAACGCACCCTGCCCGGATTCAATCGCAGAGTTCTGCGCGCCGACCGAAATCGACTTCCCTTGCAAGCCATCAATCACTTGATTGATATACAAGCAAGGCGGGAACACCGCGACATCAACACCGCTCGGCAAGGCCAGATGACGAAGGCCGTCGATCAGCTCAGCGACGCTGGCGCGGGTACCGTGCATCTTCCAGTTACCAGCTACCATAGGGCGACGCATGCTGTACCTCGTCGGTCAAAGTGGGCGCAGATGTTACCCAACACAATCATGGCTGGCAAGCCGAAATCAGGCAGAAACTTCAGTTACCAGTTTTGCCAGCTCTTCGGCGTAATCGCGAACCTGCGTTTCGTCCTCGCCTTCGACCATGACACGCACCAGCGGCTCTGTCCCGGACTTGCGCAACAACACGCGCCCGCGGCCCGCCATCGCTTGAGTGACACGATCACTGGCCTCCTTGACGGTCGGATGCTCGAGCGGGCTCACACCACCGCCAAACCGCACATTGATCAACACCTGAGGGCACTTGCGCAACGCCTGACGCGACTGAGCCAGGCCTTCTGCGCGCCGTTTCAGCGCCATCAAGACCTGCAACGCAGCAATGATCGCATCCCCGGTAGTGGTGTGACTGAAGCAGACAATGTGCCCCGAGTTTTCACCGCCCACCAGCCAATCGCGCTCCAGCAACTCGGAGATGACGTAACGGTCACCAACGTTGGCCCGCACAAAAGGAATCGCCAGATCCGCCAGGGCCAACTCCAGCCCCAGGTTACTCATCAGCGTACCGACCACACCGCCCTGCAACTTGCCACGTTCTTGCAGATCGCGAGCGATGATGAACAGCAGCTCGTCACCATCGACGACAGCACCGGTGTGATCAACCATCTGCACCCGATCACCATCACCGTCGAAGGCGATACCCAAATCGGCGCGCTCGGCCAGCACGGCCGCTTGCAGCGGCGCCATATGGGTCGAACCGCAATTATCATTGATGTTCAGGCCGTTGGGATGGGCAGAAAGCACAACGACATCAGCCCCCAACTCACGGAACACGCTAGGCGCCACTTTATAAGTCGCGCCGTGAGCACAATCGAGCACGATCTTCAGGCCGGCAAAACTGGTGCCGGTGGGAACGCTACTCTTGCAGAATTCGATATAACGGCCCGAGGCATCGTTGATTCGCGACACTTTGCCGATCTTGCTCGACTCAACCACGGTCATCGGGGTGTCTAGCAGCTCTTCGATCATCAGCTCGACTTCATCCGGGAGCTTGGTGCCCTTACCAGAGAAAAACTTGATACCGTTGTCGTCATGAGGGTTATGCGAAGCGCTGATCACGATGCCGGCTTCGGCGTGAAAGGTCCGCGTCAAATAGGCGATGGCCGGAGTCGGCATTGGCCCCAACAGCATCACATCAGCACCGGCCGAGGTCAGCCCAGCCTCAAGCGCCGACTCGAACATGTAACCGGAGATACGGGTGTCCTTGCCCACGAGCACCTTGCAGGCGCCCATGCTGCGAAATGCCATGCCTGCCGCCCAGCCAAGCTTGAGCATGAAATCAGGAGTGATAGGGTATTGACCGACCCGACCACGAATGCCGTCGGTGCCAAAGTATTTCTTACTCATAAGTACTCCATCTTTCTTATTCAGCTGATTCTACGGCGGCAATCATCCGCACCACGTCGACCGTTTCCGCTACATCATGGACGCGCAATATACGCGCACCTTTGACCGAAGCCAGCGCCGCAAGTGCCAGACCACCATGCAGACGCTCTCCCACAGGTCGATTCAAGGCCTGGCCGATCATGCTCTTTCGCGAAACACCGACCAACAGAGGCCGCCCCAAAGCATGCAGGGCCTCCATATGCTTAAACAAACTTAGATTGTGCTGCAGGGTTTTCGCGAAGCCGAAGCCCGGATCAAGAATGATCCGCTCAGCAGGGATACCTACCGAGGCACACTGAACCATGCGCTCGGCAAGAAACTCGCCGACCTCTTTCGTAACATCCTGGTACTGAGGGCTGTCCTGCATGTCGCCCGGCTCGCCGAGCATATGCATCAGGCACACCGGCAAACCGGTGGCCGCCGCTGCATCCAGAGCACCATCTCGACGCAACGAGCGTACGTCATTGATCAACCCCGCCCCCAGCCTTGCGGTTTCACGCATGACGGCAGGCGTGGAGGTATCGACCGAGATAATCACATCCAGTTCGCGACTGATGCGCTCAACGATAGGCGCTACGCGCTCGAGCTCTTCAAGCGGCGAAACGGCCCTGGCACCGGGCCGGGTCGATTCACCACCGACGTCGATCAGCGTCGCACCGGCCGCCACCATCGCCTCGGCGTGGCGCAGGGCCGCGTCCAGCTGGCTGTATCGGCCGCCATCGGAAAAGGAATCGGGAGTGACATTGAGAATGCCCATGACATGCGTCTGGGCCAAATCAAGAACCCGGTTGCCGCAAGGCAACCGGGTCGAGGACTGAACAGAAGTCATTTCAAACCTTAAACGTCAGCAGCCGGGCCGCCGATAGGTGTTTCCGGACGCCCATCCTGCACCACTGGAGGCGTGCCGGAAGTGTCGTTGCCGCCAGACCAGTCGCGAGGTTCGCGAGGCGTACGACCCGCCATGATGTCATCGATCTGATCGGCATCGATCGTCTCGTACTTCATCAAGGCATCCGCCATCGCATCAAGCTTGTCACGGTTATCCGTGAGGATCTGCTTGGCCGTGCCGTAGCACTGGTCAATGATGCTGCGCACTTCGGAGTCGATCAGCTTGGCCGTCTCGCCAGAGAAACTGGCATGCTGACCACCGCCGCCACGACCGAGGAACACTTCGCCCTCTTCTTCGGCGTACATCAATGGACCGAGTTTTTCCGACAACCCCCACTTGGTCACCATGTTTCGTGCTATCTGGCTGGCACGCATGATGTCGTTGGACGCACCGGTGGTGACGCCATCGAAGCCCAGAGTCATCTCTTCAGCGATACGACCGCCGTACAGCGAGCAGATCTGGCTGATCAGTGCACGCTTGGACAGGCTGTAGCGATCTTCTTCCGGCAGGAACATGGTCACACCAAGTGCGCGACCGCGCGGAATGATCGACACTTTGTAGACCGGGTCATGCTCTGGCACGACGCGACCGACGATAGCGTGGCCGGCTTCGTGATAAGCAGTGTTCTGCTTTTCTTTCTCGGACATGACCATGGATTTGCGCTCGGCACCCATCATGATCTTGTCTTTGGCCAGTTCGAACTCTTTCATCTCGACGATGCGCTTGCCGGCACGAGCCGCAAACAACGAAGCCTCGTTCACCAGGTTGGCCAGATCGGCACCGGAGAAACCAGGAGTACCACGAGCGATCACGGCCGGAGCGACGTCGTCACCCATCGGCACTTTGCGCATGTGGACCTTGAGAATCTGCTCGCGACCACGGATGTCCGGCAGGCCAACCACGACCTGACGGTCGAAGCGGCCCGGACGCAGCAACGCAGGGTCCAGTACGTCCGGACGGTTGGTCGCGGCGATGACGATGATGCCGTCATTCATTTCGAAGCCGTCCATCTCTACCAGCAACTGGTTGAGGGTCTGCTCGCGCTCATCGTGACCACCACCCATGCCGGCACCACGGTGGCGACCGACGGCGTCGATTTCATCGATGAAGATGATGCATGGCGCATGCTTCTTCGCCTGCTCGAACATGTCACGGACACGGCTGGCACCGACGCCGACGAACATTTCGACGAAATCGGAACCGGAAATAGTAAAGAACGGTACTTTGGCTTCGCCGGCAATCGCCTTGGCCAGCAAGGTTTTACCGGTACCCGGAGGACCAACCATCAGCACGCCGCGAGGAATGCGACCGCCCAGGCGCTGGAACTTGCCCGGATCACGCAGGAACTCGACCAGCTCGCCGACTTCTTCCTTGGCTTCGTCACAACCTGCAACGTCAGCCAGGGTGGTTTTCACCTGATCTTCGGAGAGCAGGCGCGCCTTGCTCTTGCCGAAACTCATCGGCCCACCCTTGCCACCGGCACCGCCCTGCATCTGCCGCATGAAGAACATGAAGACGGCGATGATCACCAGGATCGGGAAGCTTGCGACCAGGAGTTGAGTCCAGATACTTTGCTGCTCAGGTTGCTTGCCTTCGACCACAACGTGGTTATCCACGAGGTCGCCGATCAGACCGTTGTCCTGGATTGCCGGACGGATGGTCTTGAAGCTGTCGCCATCGTTGCGCTTGCCTGTAATCACGTAGCCATCAACCGCTACGCGCTCGACCTTGCCATCCTTGACCTGCTGGATGAAGTCGGAATAGTTGAGGGTCTGCGGCTCGTTAGGGCTGGAGAAGTTGTTCATCACCGTCACCAGGACAGCTGCGATGATCAACCACAGGATCAGATTCTTTGCCATATCGTTCAATTAACTACCCTCTGAAGCAAGCTCCGCTAATGGCGCGCGCTTCGCATGATATTCACCGGCCTAACTTACTACATTACCTACGGCTCTGGCAGGCGCCGTCTGTAACCCTTTGTGAAACACTTTCTACACAATATTCGCTAATGCACGCGGGGCGAAATATGAAAAACCTATCACCCCGCCAAAAAACCTCGTTTTACTCACTACGCCCGCGGTAACCCCAAGCCAACATGTATTGCTCGCGGGAACTGTCACGGGAAGAGTCTGGCTTGATCATCTGGATCTTGTCGAATTTCCGACGAGCATCCTTCAGGTAAACATCAAACCCTTCGCCCTGAAAAATCTTGATCACAAAATTACCACCCGGCTTGAGTATCCGTTCCGCCAAATCAAGCGCCAGCTCGCAAAGAAACATGGCTTTTGGCATGTCCACTTCAGGCGTACCACTCATATTGGGGGCCATATCGGAAATCACAAGGTCCACCTGCGAATTACCCACAGCTTCAAGGATCCGCGTGAGCACTTCGTCCTCGGTGAAGTCCCCCTGAATGAAAGTCACGTCCGGAATGCTGTCCATTTCCAGAATGTCCGAGGCAATCAGTCGCCCCTGACCACCAATCAGACGACTAGTCACCTGCGACCATCCGCCGGGCGCCGCACCCAGGTCGACAACACTCATGCCGGGACGGATCAGCTTGTATTTCTCCTGGACCTCCAGAAGTTTGTAACTCGCACGCGAGCGGTAGCCATCCTTTTGCGCCTGCTTCACATAGGGATCGTTGACATGTCTTTTCAGCCAACCAAGGCTTGTCTTGGAACGCGCCATTGGGCACCTCGATGATAAGGGTCGTGATTAATTGGGCGGATCCACGAGCCCTCGGGTAAAATGGCCGCCATTTTACAGAATCCAGACGAAAGGGTCAGATTATGCCGCTCACTCAAGAGCAGAAGAAACAGTACAAGTCCATTGGCCACCATCTGAAACCAGTTTTGATTGTGGCTGACAACGGCTTGACTGAAGGTGTGTTAGCCGAACTTGAACGCGCTTTGGCGGATCACGAGCTGATCAAAATCAAGCTCAACATCCTCGATCGCGAATCGCGCCTGGCAGCCATTGCAGAACTCTGCAAGGCCGGCAAAGCCGATCTGGTTCAGGTCATCGGCAAGATGGCACTGATTTATCGCAAGAACTTCAGCGTCAACAAGCAGTTGTCGAACGTCCATCGCTTCAAGTGATGGCAAGGGTCAAGGGTGTGCTTCGCGCACCCTGACACTCCATCCAGGCACCGGCTGCATCACCAGCACCAGCCCGGAAAACCCCAGGACAAGATAGCTGAACAACTGCCAATGCAGCGCCTGCGGCCAACCGAAGCGTACTGCGAAATACATCGCACACCCATACAGCGCCATCAGCAGCAGTTGCCCGCGAATATCCCGCCATAGACTGGCAAGACCCTCGGCCTGTACCAGCACCAAAGCCTGAAAAATCACACTCGCTGTGGCGAATCCCACCATCAGCGTATTCAGCGCACCTGCAATTTCGTCGATCAGCAGCGGCGCCAAGCCTATTTGCCCCAGCACCGGCAGCAGACCGATGTGCAACAACCACAAGCCGCCAACCCAGAGCATCTGGGTCAGCTGCCAAAGCATGGCACCCGCACGTAGCGGGCGCCTTCTTTCAGATGTGGCGAACTTCGACAATCTCATACTCGATAACGCCACCCGGCGTTTTGACCGCCACCACATCACCCTCTTCCTTGGCGATCAAGGCACGGGCGATCGGCGAACCGACGGAGATCTTGCCGAGCTTGATGTCTGCTTCATCCTCACCAACGATCTGGTAAGTCACGCTTTCATCGGTCTCGACATTGGCGATTTCGACGGTGGTGCCGAAAATCACCTTGCCGGTGTGCTCGATGGTCGTTACGTCGATGACCACAGCGTTTTGCATGCGGCCTTCAATGTCACGAATCCGCGCCTCGACCATCCCCTGCTGCTCGCGAGCAGCGTGGTATTCGGCGTTTTCCTTCAAGTCACCCAACTCGCGGGCCGTACCGATGTCCTGACTGAGTTTCGGACGAACGACCTTGGTCAGATGAGCGTGTTCTTCTTCCAGGGCTTTAGCGCCCTTGACGGTCATTGGGTATTTGATCATGCCTTCAATCCTGCGTGTAGATCCTGCAAGCGGCGCACGGTCTTCTCAGGACCGAACTTCAACGCTTCGCAGATAGCTTCGCCAGCAGCAATAGTAGTGGTGCAGTAGATCTTGTGCTGCAAGGCATTACGACGAATGGAGTAGGAATCAGCGATCGACTGACGACCTTCGGTGGTGTTGATGATCAGAGTGACTTCGTCATTCTTGATCATGTCGACCACGTGCGGACGACCCTCGGTCACCTTGTTCACACGACGCACTTTCAGGCCTGCAGCTTCGATCAGCTTGGCAGTACCGGCAGTGGCGACCACTTCGAAGCCCAAGTTGATCAGATCACGGGCCACGCCTGCAACCAGCGGCTTGTCATCGTCGCGCACGCTGATGAACGCGGTACCACCGGTTGGCAGCACTTCACTGGCGCCCATCTGAGCCTTGGCAAAGGCTTCGCCGAAGGTGTCGCCCACGCCCATCACTTCACCGGTGGACTTCATCTCTGGGCCCAGGATCGGGTCCACGCCAGGGAATTTGGCGAATGGGAACACCGCCTCTTTCACGCTGTAGAAGTTCGGAATGATTTCTTTGGTGAAGCCGATTTCCTTCAGGGTTTTACCGGCCATCACGCGAGCCGCGACCATCGCCAGGGACACACCGATGCACTTGGAGACGAACGGTACGGTACGGGATGCGCGCGGGTTGACTTCGATGACGTAGATGTCTTCGCCTTGCAGCGCCAACTGAACGTTCATCAGGCCGACCACGCCCAGTTCCAGGGCCATTTTCTTGACCTGTTCGCGCATCTCGTCCTGGATATGTGCAGGCAGCGAATACGGCGGCAGGGAGCACGCGGAGTCACCGGAGTGAACGCCGGCCTGCTCAATGTGCTGCATGATCGCGCCGATCACCACGTCGGTGCCGTCGCAGACCGCATCCACGTCCATTTCGATCGCGCAGTTGAGGAAGTGGTCCAGCAGCACCGGGCTGTCGTTGGACACTTGAACCGCTTCACGCAGGTAGCGCTTGAGTTCTTCCTCTTCGTAAACGATTTCCATCGCACGCCCGCCCAGTACGTAGGACGGACGAACCACCAGCGGGTAACCGATTTTGGCGGCGGCACGAATCGCTTCATCTTCGCTGCGCACGGTGGCGTTAGGCGGCTGACGCAGGTTCAGACGCTCAACCATCTGCTGGAAGCGCTCACGGTCTTCGGCGCGGTCGATGGCGTCAGGACTGGTGCCGATGATCGGCACGCCGGCGGCTTCCAGGGCACGGGCCAGTTTCAGCGGGGTCTGACCGCCGTACTGAACGATCACGCCTTTTGGCTTCTCGACGCGGACGATTTCCAGCACATCTTCCAGGGTCACTGGTTCGAAGTACAGACGATCGGAGGTGTCGTAGTCGGTGGAAACGGTTTCCGGGTTGCAGTTGACCATGATGGTCTCGTACCCGTCATCGCGCAGGGCCAGTGCTGCGTGTACGCAGCAATAGTCGAACTCGATGCCCTGGCCGATGCGGTTTGGACCGCCACCCAGGATCATGATCTTGTCGCGACCCGACGGCGCAGCTTCGCACTCTTCCTCGTAAGTCGAGTACAGGTACGCGGTGTCGGTGGCGAACTCGGCGGCGCAGGTGTCGACGCGCTTGTAGACCGGGAACACTTCCAGCTTGTGACGATGGGTACGCAGATTTTTCTCGGTGACGCCCAGCAGCTTGGCCAGACGCTGATCGGAGAAGCCTTTACGCTTGAGGCGGAACATCAGGTCGCGGTCGATAGCGGACAGACCCAGGGTCTTGACCTTCTCTTCTTCCTTGATCAGATCTTCGATCTGCACCAGGAACCACGGGTCGATCATGTTCATGCCGAAGATGTCTTCGACCGACAGGCCCGCGCGGAACGCGTCAGCCACGTACCAGATACGCTCGGCACCCGGCACGGTCAGTTCGCGCTTGAGGATGCTCATGCTTTCCGGGTTGCTCAGGTCGAGCTTCTCGTCCAGGCCGCAAACACCCACCTCCAGACCGCGCAGAGCTTTCTGCAGGGATTCCTGGAAGGTCCGGCCGATGGCCATGACTTCACCGACCGACTTCATCTGAGTGGTCAGGCGTGCGTCGGCTTTCGGGAATTTCTCGAAGGCAAAGCGTGGCAGTTTGGTGACGACGTAGTCGATGGACGGCTCGAAGGACGCCGGGGTCTTGCCGCCGGTGATGTCGTTCGACAGTTCGTCGAGGGTGTAACCGACGGCCAGTTTCGCCGCGACCTTGGCGATCGGGAAACCGGTGGCTTTCGATGCCAGGGCCGAGGAACGGGATACCCGCGGGTTCATCTCGATGACCACCATGCGACCAGTGTTCGGGCAGATGCCGAACTGGACGTTGGAGCCGCCGGTTTCCACGCCGATCTCGCGCAGTACCGCCAGGGAGGCGTTACGCAGGATCTGGTATTCCTTGTCGGTCAGGGTCTGTGCGGGTGCAACCGTGATCGAGTCACCGGTGTGCACGCCCATCGGGTCGAAGTTTTCGATGGAGCAGACGATGATGCAGTTGTCCTTTTTATCGCGGACAACCTCCATCTCGTATTCTTTCCAGCCGATCAGCGATTCGTCAATCAGCAGCTCTTTGGTCGGCGACAGATCCAGACCGCGGGCGCAGATTTCTTCGAACTCTTCACGGTTGTAAGCAATACCGCCGCCGGTGCCGCCCATGGTGAAGGACGGACGAATGATGCACGGGAAGCCCAGACGATCGAGAACCGCGTTGGCCTCTTCCATGCTATGGGCGATACCCGAACGCGGGCAGTCCAGACCGATGGATTTCATCGCCTTGTCGAAGCGCGAACGGTCTTCAGCCTTGTCGATGGTGTCAGCGTTGGCGCCGATCATCTCTACGCCGAACTTCTCCAGAACGCCTTCGCGCTCCAGGTCCAGGGCGCAGTTCAGGGCGGTCTGGCCACCCATGGTCGGCAGCAGCGCGTCCGGACGCTCTTTCTCGATGATCTTGGCAACGGTCTGCCACTTGATCGGTTCGATGTAGGTGGCGTCGGCCATGGCCGGGTCGGTCATGATGGTCGCCGGGTTGGAGTTCACCAGGATGACGCGGTAACCCTCCTCGCGCAGGGCTTTACAGGCCTGGGCGCCGGAGTAGTCGAATTCGCAGGCCTGGCCGATCACGATCGGGCCAGCGCCGAGAATCAGGATGCTTTTAATGTCTGTACGTTTTGGCATGGGTTGTCACTCAAATCCGCAGGTCAGTCGGCAAGCCGTCTTGTTCAATCTCTGAAGCCTTGAGGGGGCCGCCGGTTTCGGGACCGCCCCCAGGCTTCGCTACATCAGGGCGAGCGATTAGCGTCGCTTGGCCATTTCGTTGATGAAGCGATCAAACAGTGGCGCTACGTCGTTCGGGCCAGGGCTGGCTTCAGGGTGACCCTGGAAGCTGAAGGCGCTCTTGTCGGTACGCTCGATACCTTGCAGGGTGCCGTCGAACAGCGATTTGTGGATCGCACGAACGTTGCCTGGCAGGGTCGCTTCGTCTACCGCAAAACCGTGGTTCTGGCTGGTGATCATCACCACACCGCTGTCCAGATCCTGAACCGGGTGGTTTGCACCGTGGTGGCCGTGGCCCATTTTCAGGGTCTTGGCGCCGGAGGCCAGAGCCAGCAGTTGGTGGCCGAGGCAGATACCGAATACCGGGATCTCGGTTTCCAGCACGTCTTTAATGGCCTGGATCGCGTAGTCGCATGGCTCAGGGTCACCTGGGCCGTTTGACAGGAACACGCCGTCCGGCTTCAGAGCCAGAACGTCAGCCGCCGGCGTTTGAGCTGGCACCACGGTCACGCGGCAACCGCGCTCGACCAGCATGCGCAGGATGTTCAGCTTGACGCCGTAGTCGTAGGCAACCACGTGGTATGGCAGATCGGAAGCGTCGATGGTCGCGTGGCTGTCGGTCTTCAAGTCCCAGACAGTCGAGCGCCACTCGTACTTCTCTTTGGTGCTGACGACTTTCGCCAGGTCCATGCCTTTGAGGCCAGGGAAGCCCTGGGCAGCGGCGATGGCGGCTTCTTCGGAAATGTTGTCACCGGCCATGATGCAGCCGTTCTGCGCGCCTTTCTCACGCAGGATGCGTGTCAGGCGACGAGTGTCGATACCGGCGATTGCCACGACGTTGTTGGCTTTCAGGTAGTCGGACAGAGACATCGTGTTGCGCCAGTTGCTCGCAACCAGTGGCAGGTCACGGATGACCAGGCCAGCGGACCAGACGCGATCGGACTCGGCGTCTTCCGGCGTAGTACCGGTGTTGCCGATGTGCGGGTAAGTCAGGGTAACGATCTGTTGGGCGTAGGAAGGATCGGTAAGGATTTCCTGATAGCCGGTCATTGCGGTGTTGAACACCACCT
>Ga0207655_1003356_pt1 | contig 11984 bp, 10 predicted proteins | sample KBSM44metaG_FD_184398 | JGI IMG/M metagenome (GOLD analysis project Ga0207655, IMG submission 184398) | Miscanthus rhizosphere microbial communities from Kellogg Biological Station, Michigan, USA - KBS M4-4 metaG (SPAdes) (version 2) | ecosystem: Host-associated > Plants > Roots > Rhizosphere >...
TGCTGCGCGCCCACGGCGACCTCGATCTGGCGCAAATCGCCAGCCTCACCGAAACACCGCTGGAAACCGTCAAGAGCCGCTTGCGCTACGCCCAGCAAAAACTGCGTCGGCTGCTGGCCGAGGAGGTACTGACATGACGGACGCCCGCCAGACACCCGAAGAGCAACTGCTCAAACATGTGCGCGAACAGCACAACGTCGAACCGCCAGCGCATCTCGACGCGCTGATTCTTGGCGCCGCCCATCGCCAGGCCTCTGCACCGAAATCCAGCCCGTGGCAGCGCTGGCTCAAGGCCTGCCAGACACCGCGTTACCAGGTGGCTTTCGCCAGTCTGGTGGGCATCGCGCTGGTGCTGTCGCTGGTACAGCGTGCCCCGGAACCTGTGGCCCATTACGATTTCGCCCCTGCTGCCAAACCAGCCGCACCGTTGGCCCGCAAGGAGGCCATCGAGTCCCGGACATTGTCAGCCCCAACGGGCGCGCTGTCGGAACCTGCACCTGCACCTGCACCTGCTCCGATGACGGAAATGGCCGCGCCGATGCAAAGTGAGTCGATCAGCGCCGACAGGGCAGACGAAGCCAAAGCCAGCAAACGCGCTGCCGCCCCGGCCAATGGCCTTGACGAGCAACTGCGCGAAGTCCTGCGTCTGCGCGAATCCGGTCAATCGCAAGCGGCCGACGCCCTGTTCAATAACCTGCACAAACGCTACCCGGACGTGAACCTCGACATCCGACTCGAACAAATTCGCCAGAAGTGACCGATTGATGGCCCAGCCATTTGGCATTGCCCCGCAAAAACGCGCACTATCGGGGCATTGCCGATGCGCTGGAGGATGCCGTGGCCCAAAAAATCGACCGCATCGCCCAAATGCTCAACTGCCCGGTGAAGGGTGAGGAACTGCGGCGAGCCGTGACCGAGAGTCGTAAGGAGTTTCTTCTGGCGAAGCAGGCAGAAGAGGATCTGCAGGAGGACGTTCTTGATGATGAGTGGATCGAGGACGAAGAAGACGATGAAGAATACGACGAGTTTGACTGGACGACGGAGTGATTCGCCAACCAGCATCCACAAAAAAGCCTCAGACCTTTCGGCCTGAGGCTTTTTCGTTTCTGTTCATGGCGCACCAGGCGGGATTCGAACCCACGACCCCTGCCTTCGGAGGGCAGTACTCTATCCAGCTGAGCTACTGGTGCAGCGGGCGACATCATACCTAGGTCGGCTCGGGGCGTCCATGCCGGGTTTTGGCGTGGTTTGTCAGTGCAAGTGTCGGTTGGAAAACCCTGCATTCCATAAAGCTGTAATGTCCTGCAAAAGGCTCGCTTGGCGCTTTGGAGAGGCTGTTCTATGGTTTCCCTGCGATCGGGGCTGTTTGTACGTTGATCCGAAATGTTCAGCAATTACGGCGTTTTTGTTCTTTTTTTCGAACGACCTATTGTCCTTTAACCCCTTTGATCCTAGGATCCGTTTGAGATTTCAAACGCTCTTTGATCGGGTGCCGAGCCGCACGTGTTTGCAACCGTGCACTATTCAGGTGCTTGAGCCCGGTGAATGATTTCCCTGACGGCAGCCTTGCGAGGCGCCTTTCTACAATCATAATTTTGCTCCGCGCTGGCCGCGGTGCTGTTAAGGAAAGCCGACATGCAGCTTAAAGACACCCAGTTGTTCCGCCAGCAAGCCTTTATCGATGGCGCTTGGGTCGACGCGGACAGCGGTCAGACGATCAAGGTCAACAACCCGGCCACCGGCGAGATTCTGGGCACCGTGCCGAAGATGGGCGCTGCCGAAACCCGCCGCGCGATTGAAGCCGCTGACAAAGCGCTGCCGGCCTGGCGTGCACTGACCGCCAAGGAGCGTGCAGGCAAACTGCGTCGCTGGTTCGAACTGATGATCGAGCACCAGGACGACCTCGCTCGCCTGATGACCCTCGAGCAAGGCAAACCACTGGCCGAAGCCAAGGGCGAAATCGTTTACGCCGCTTCGTTCATCGAGTGGTTCGCCGAAGAAGCCAAACGCATTTACGGCGACGTGATTCCGGGCCACCAGCCTGACAAGCGCCTGATCGTGATCAAGCAACCGATCGGCGTGACGGCCGCCATCACCCCGTGGAACTTCCCGGCGGCGATGATCACCCGTAAAGCGGGCCCGGCCCTGGCCGCCGGTTGCACCATGGTGCTCAAGCCGGCTTCGCAAACCCCGTTCTCCGCTTTCGCCCTGGCCGAACTGGCCCAGCGCGCCGGCATCCCCAAAGGTGTGTTCAGCGTGGTGTCCGGCAGCGCCGGCGACATCGGCAGCGAGCTGACCAGCAACCCGATCGTGCGCAAACTGTCCTTCACCGGTTCGACCGAAATCGGCCGTCAGCTGATGTCGGAGTGCGCCAAGGACATCAAGAAAGTTTCCCTGGAACTGGGCGGCAACGCGCCATTCATCGTGTTCGACGATGCGGACCTGGATAAGGCCGTCGAAGGCGCGATCATTTCCAAGTACCGCAACAACGGCCAGACCTGCGTCTGCGCCAACCGTCTGTACATTCAGGATTCGGTCTACGACGCGTTCGCCGAGAAGCTGAAAGCGGCCGTCGCCAAACTGAAGATCGGCAACGGTCTGGAAGAGGGCACCACCACGGGACCGCTGATCGACGAGAAAGCTGTGGCCAAGGTGCAAGAGCATATCGCTGACGCCGTGGCCAAAGGTGCCACCGTGCTGGCCGGCGGCAAGCCGATGGAAGGCAACTTCTTCGAGCCGACCATCCTGACCAACGTGCCGAAAGACGCGGCTGTGGCCAAGGAAGAAACCTTCGGTCCGTTGGCGCCACTGTTCCGCTTCAAAGACGAGGCCGAAGTGATCGCGATGTCGAACGACACCGAATTCGGCCTGGCTTCCTACTTCTACGCTCGCGACCTGGGCCGTGTGTTCCGTGTGGCTGAAGCGCTGGAATACGGCATGGTCGGCGTCAACACCGGGCTGATCTCCAACGAAGTCGCACCGTTCGGCGGGATCAAGGCCTCGGGCCTGGGCCGTGAAGGCTCCAAGTACGGCATCGAAGATTACCTGGAAATCAAATACCTCTGCCTGGGCATCTAAGCCTCGGTAGAAGATCGCTGTAAACGCAAAGGGCACGAGAGCGCTGTCCCTTTGCGTCGTTTCAAACCGGAATTTTCTCTGCGGCCGGGAACGCCGTGGCAGTCGATCATCGCATGCTGCCACCGCCGATTCCTCCCGCTTTATCCTTGAACCACGCCGCCCGATGAGCGGCGAATGAGGACTGTAATGAGCAAGACTAACGCTGAACTGATGGCCCGTCGTACCGCAGCTGTTCCACGTGGTGTTGGCCAGATTCACCCGATTTTTGCCGAGTCCGCGAAGAACGCGACCGTGACCGACGTTGAAGGTCGCGAGTTCATCGACTTCGCCGGCGGTATCGCCGTACTGAACACCGGCCACGTGCACCCGAAAATCATCGCCGCTGTGACCGAGCAGCTGAACAAGCTGACTCACACCTGCTTCCAGGTTCTGGCCTACGAGCCGTACGTTGAGCTGTGCGAGAAAATCAACGCTCGCGTACCAGGCGACTTCGCCAAGAAAACCCTGCTGGTGACCACCGGTTCCGAAGCCGTTGAAAACGCCGTGAAAATTGCTCGTGCAGCCACTGGCCGCGCTGGCGTGATCGCCTTCACCGGCGCTTACCACGGTCGCACCATGATGACCCTGGGCCTGACCGGTAAAGTCGTGCCTTACTCGGCCGGCATGGGCCTGATGCCAGGCGGCATCTTCCGCGCGCTGTACCCGAACGAACTGCACGGCGTGAGCATCGACGACTCGATCGCTTCCATCGAGCGCATCTTCAAGAACGACGCCGAGCCGAAAGACATCGCCGCGATCATCATCGAGCCTGTACAGGGTGAAGGTGGTTTCTACGTCGCGCCGAAAGAGTTCATGAAGCGTCTGCGCGCCCTGTGCGACCAGCACGGCATCCTGCTGATCGCTGACGAAGTACAGACCGGCGCTGGCCGTACCGGCACCTTCTTCGCCATGGAACAGATGGGCGTTGCCGCCGACCTGACCACCTTCGCCAAATCCATCGCTGGCGGCTTCCCGCTGGCCGGTGTCTGCGGCAAGGCCGAATACATGGATGCCATCGCCCCGGGTGGCCTGGGCGGTACCTATGCCGGTAGCCCGATTGCTTGCGCCGCGGCCCTGGCCGTGATGGAAGTGTTCGAAGAAGAAAAATTGCTGGACCGCTGCAAGGCTGTCGGCGAGCGTCTGGTCACCGGCCTGAAGGCCATCCAGGCCAAATACCCGGCAGTGATCGGTGAAGTGCGTGCCCTGGGCGCGATGATCGCGGTCGAGCTGTTCGAAAACGGCGACAGCCACAAGCCGAACGCTGCGGCTGTGGCATCGGTGGTGGCCAAGGCGCGTGACAAGGGTCTGATCCTGTTGTCCTGCGGCACCTACGGCAACGTTCTGCGCGTTCTGGTTCCGCTGACGGCGCCGGACGAGCAACTGGACAAAGGTCTGGCGATCATCGAAGAGTGCTTCTCGGAGCTGTAAGCCGTAGCACCGTGTAATCGGATCGACAAAAAACCCGCTTCGGCGGGTTTTTTCATGCCCGGGAAACACTTGTGCGGTTTTCAGGTTGTACCGAAACGTCAGCATTGGCTAAGGTTCAAGCATTGCAAGGGAGGGCGCGCATGACGGCCGTCGATTTACCCGCTGTACCCCGAGTGCTGATTGCCGAGGCCGACCCCTGGTCTCGTGACCTGCTCAAACAAGTGTTGCTGAATGTGCGCTGCGATGCGCGGCTGGACCTGTGCGCCGATGGCCAGGAGGCAATGACGCTGCTCAGCGAAGTGCCCTATGACCTGGCGATCGTCGACTGGGAGTTGCCCGGCGTCGATGGCTTGAGCGTGTTGCGCAGCGTTCGCCAGCGCAAACGCAATCCGCCGCTGCCGTTCATTCTGATGAGCAGTCGCAACGACAGCGCCAGCGTGCGCGAAGCCTTGCCGCTGGCGCCGACCGCCTACCTGGCCAAACCCCTTAACATGGAAAGTCTGACCGAGCGTTTGCAGGGACTGCTGCTGAACGCCGGCGAAGAAGTGTTCTGCGAAGTGCCGGCGCTGGCGCCGGGCATGACCCTCTCGGTATTCCTCGAACGTCGCCGCGAGCAGGCCGACGGCGCGCCGTTGATGACCGACGTGCAAGTGGCGGTCAAGCGCAGCCTCAACCCCAACGGGCTGGATCTGAAGCTGCTGGAGGAGGAAATCCGCACCGATCCGCAAATCACCGCCGTGTTGATCGCCGCCGCCAACAGCGCTGCCCAGCACCATGGCGCGCCGGTGCAAACCCTGGCGCAGGCGTTGCATCGTCTGGGTACCGGGCAAAGCATGAACTTGATCCTTGGCCTTGCACTCAAGCGCAGCGCCCGACTCAGCGACCCGTGCCTCGCCGATTACGCCGAGCGTTATTGGGGCCTGTCGCTGCACACCGCCGAGTACGCTCGCACGCTGGCGCGTCTGCTCGATCTGGATCAGGAACGCTGCTACTGCGCCGGGATGCTCCATCGTCTCGGCGATCTGGCGCTGCTGCGTTGTCTGCAGGAGTGGAAGCAGGCCGGCGGCGAGCTGGATGAGCTGGAGGAGGTCGGCGATGCGCTGGCGGAGTTCGGTGCGGCGTATGGCTCGGCGCTACGCACCCGCTGGCGCCTGCCGCTGGAGCTGCGTGAGCTGATTGCCTCGGCCTACCAGCTCGGTGGCGGGGTGTATTCCCGCGAGGCGCTGGTAATGAACATGGCGGCGCAGATGGCCCGGCTGACCGAGCACGAGGGCGTCGAGGAACTGGCGAAGAGCCGTACGGCGCGGTTGCTCAAGATCGGCTTGCCGGAGCTGATGCGGATGCGCAAATAGCGGCTTGATTGCGCATCCGGTCTGGAGTCAGGCGCAAATGATCCGGTTCTTGCCCTGCCGTTTGGCCTCGTACATCGCCGTGTCTGCGCGGGCGAACAGGGTGTCGAGGCTTTCGTCATCCGGGGTGAGGCTGGTCAGGCCCTGGCTGACGGTAATGCCGAACGTCTGTTCACCGTGATTGAAGCTCAGACGCTGAATTTCCCGTTGCAGCCGTTCGGCCACCTGCATCGCCATGTCCGGCGCACAGCCCGGGAAAACCGCAGCAAACTCCTCACCGCCAATCCGTCCGAACAGGTCCCCCCGACGCAAGGATGCTCGCCCGCATTCGGCGATCCGTTGCAGCACGTTGTCACCTTCCGGGTGGCCGTAAGTGTCGTTGATCACTTTGAAGTCATCGATGTCCAGCAGCAGGAACGCCATTTGCGCGCCTTGCAGGCGCGCTTGTTCAAATTCCCGGTGGGCGCATTCGAAGAAGTGTCGACGATTGCTGCTCTGGGTCAGCACGTCGGTAGTGGCCAGCCGTTGCAGCTCGGTTTCCATCTGTTTCTTGTCGGTGATGTCTTCGGCGATGCCGACGATGATCACCGGTTGTCCTGGTTCTTCCTGGCGGTTGATGAAGCACTTGTCGCTGATCCAGCGCACCTGACCGTCGGTGTCGATGATCCGATATTCGCGGTCTTCCACGGCGCCTTTGTGCAGCACTTCGGCGAGGCTGCGTTCAGCATATTCGAGGTCATCGGGGTAGATGCTGTCGCGCCACTGGTTGTAGTCGGCGAGCAGCAGGGCTGCGGAGCGGCCGAAAATCCGTTCATAGGCGGGGCTGACGTACAACACCTGACGGGTTTCCCAATTGAAGGCCCAAAGCACGGCGTTGACACTGACCAGCAGCGAGCTGAACAGCTGTTCGCGTTCGCTCAGGCGCGCCACTTCGCCCTGGGCGTGCATCAATGCCATCAGGGTCTGTGCGGCCTCTGGCCACTGGGGAAGGGATGAGTCTTTTTGATTGTTGTTGACCATCGACACGGATCTCAAAGGGCGTGCCGGGAAGTCGACAACGGCCACGGAACAGCCCGCCGGGGGTGGCGAAGTGTCTTTGAGATAGGGGATCGCGGGTGAAGTTCCGAAGGGTGCGCCCGGGAGCCGGGCGCACCGATCAACGGCATCAGGCAGGGCGCAGCGAGTAGGTTTTCAACTGATCGGCGAATTCACGCAGGGACTGGATGCCACTGACCTCGGCCTCGTGGACCCATTCCTTGATGGCCGCGAGCATGTCGTGGCCATTTGCGCTGGTCTTGACCCAGATCTGCTGCAGGGCCAGGCGTTTTTCGTAAATGACCTTCAGCGCCTGGCTGTGTTCGAGCATGTTCTGGATGCGCGCGTGATGGCGATCCTCGAGCAGGCTGGTTTCACGGGAGAGCAGACGCTTGGCGCGATGGAACTGGTGGCGTACCGAATGATCGACCTTGGCCAGCTCCTGCTTGACCAGCGGCCCGATCACCAGCTTGCGGTACTGGGCCATGATCTGGAAACGGTTGTTGAGGATCGCCATGGCGGTGTCCATGTCCAGGCTGCCCTTGCCTTCGACGCGGTGGGCGATCGGTGCGACCCGCTGCACCTTGGCCAGACGCAGGAAGCAGAAGAGCTTGATCCAGGCCCAGCCGAGGTCGAACTCCCACTTCTTGACCGACAGCTTGGCCGAGTTGGGGTAGGTGTGGTGGTTGTTGTGCAGCTCCTCGCCGCCGATCAGGATGCCCCACGGCACCAGATTGGTCGCGGCATCGCGGCATTCGAAGTTGCGGTAGCCGACGGCGTGACCGAGACCGTTGACCACGCCGGCGGCCCAGACCGGGATCCACATCATCTGGATCGCCCAGATGGTGATGCCGATGGTGCCGAACAGCAGCAGGTCGATGACCGCCATGATTGCGATGCCCAGCAGGCGATAGCGGCTGTAGAGGTTGCGCTCGATCCAGTCTTCCGGGCAGTTCTTGCCATAGATGCGCAGGGTCTCGGGGTTCTGCGCTTCTTCGCGGTACAGCTCGGCCCCTTTGCGCAGTACCGTGGACAGGCCTTTGACGACCGGACTGTGCGGGTCATCTTCGGTTTCGCATTTGGCGTGGTGCTTGCGGTGGATGGCCGTCCACTCGCGGGTATTCTGCGCCGTGGTCAGCCACAGCCAGAATCGGAAGAAATGCTTCAGCCCGGCATTCAGCTCCAGAGAGCGATGAGCCGAGTAGCGGTGCAAGTAGACCGTGACGGCAACAATCGTCACGTGGGTCATCAGCAGGGTCACGGCGACCAGCGACCAGGCCGACAAGCCAAGAAAACCTTCGTACCACATAGGCTATAGGGCCCTCGATAGAGAAAAAACAGCCGTTGCATTATCACCAAGCACACAGATAAAACCAGTCGCCCTTTCAGATAAGAGATGGCTGGATGTTTCTTGACCTATAATCCCGGCATTTTTTGTAGGGACATGGACGGCCGAATGTCTGCCACATACCGCGATGCCTTGCGTGCAGCGCTGCTTTACCTGGTTCTTGCCGTTGTCTGGCTGCAAGGTACTGGCTATTTATTGAACAGTTTCTTCGATAGCTCCGCTGACCCGTTGCGTTGGCAACTGATCAACGGTTACGTCTTTGCTGCGCTCAGTGCCGGGCTGATCTTCCTCGCCCGGGCGCGTCTGTTCGAATGCCTGGGCATCGGTGCCCGGTTGCGCGAGCGTCAGGCCGATCGCGAACGTCTGCGCCAGGCCGCCGCGGTGTTCGATTGCACACGTGAAGGCGTGCTGGTCACGGACCGACAAGGGCTGATCGTGCACGTCAATCGCGCGTTCATGGAGATCACCGGTTATCAGCACGACGAAGTGCTCGGTCGGCAGCCCAGCCTGTTCAAGTCCGGCCACCATCCACCAGGCTTCTATCAGGCGATGTTCGCCACGTTGCAGGCGCAGGATGAATGGAGCGGCGAGATCTGGAACCGGCGCAAGAGCGGAGAAATTTATCCACAGTGGCAAACCATCCGGGTGATACGCGACGATGACGGTCGCCTCAGTCATTACGTCGCGGTATTTTCCGACATCAGCGCGATCAAGGACTCGGAGCACGAACTCAAGCATCTGGCCCACCATGATCCGTTGACCGACTTGCCAAACCGCCTGCTGTTCAGCGACCGCGCCGAGCAGGCACTGGCTTCGGCGCAGACCCACAAGCGCGGCTGCGCGCTGCTGATGATCGACCTCGATCACTTCAAGCTGATCAACGACAGCCTCGGCCACAACATCGGCGACCGTTTGCTCAAGGCGGTTGCTGTGCGTTTGCAGGCGTTGTTCGGACCGGGCATCACGCTGGCGCGCCTGGGTGGCGACGAGTTCGCGGTGTTGATGGAAAGTTGTCCACAGCCGGCGCAGGCGGCGGCGCTGGCCCAACGTATTCTCGATGCACTCAAGGAGCCGTTCTGCCTCGACAGCCACGAATTGTTCATCAACGCCAGCCTCGGCATCAGTCTCTTCCCCAGCGATGCCTTGAGCGCCGAACAGCTGCTGCGCAACGCCGATGCGGCGCTGTTCAAGGCCAAGAGCAGTGGCCGCAATGGCTACGCGCTGTACACCGAAGAACTCACGGCCCACGCCCAGCAGCGGGTCGAAATCGCCTTCGAATTGCGCCGCGCGCTGGAGCAGCAGGAGCTGCGGGTCTACTACCAACCGGTGCACGACCTGAAAACCAGTCGCCTGATCGGCGTCGAGGCGCTGGTGCGCTGGGAGCATCCACAGCGGGGCCTGGTGTCGCCGGCGGAGTTCATCCCGATTGCCGAGCGCACCGGGCTGATCTCGGAAATCGACGCCTGGGTCATGCAGCAGGCCTGCCGGCAGATGTGCCAATGGCAGCAGGCCGGGGTGGTGCTGTCGTTTGTCGCGGTGAACGTGTCGTCACGCTTGTTCGCCCGTCGCGAGTTGTATGAGCAGGTCGCGCAGGTGCTGCACGACACCGGGCTGGATCCGGCCTATCTGGAACTGGAAGTCACCGAAAGCGCGGTGATGGACGATCCGGAAGTGGCGCTGGAACAGATGCATCGTCTGCGCGAGCTGGGGATTCGTCTGGCCATCGATGATTTTGGCACCGGTTACTCGTCGCTGTTGCGGCTCAAGCGCCTGCCGGTGCAGAAGCTCAAGATCGACCAGGGATTCGTCGCCGGCCTCCCTTGGGACGAAGACGATGCAGCGATTGTCCGGGTGATCATCGCCCTGGCCCGCAGCATGGGCATGCAGGTGCATGCCGAGGGCATCGAGCAGGCCGAGCAGGCGGCGTTTCTGCTCGAGCAGGCTTGCGATCTGGGGCAGGGCTACTGGTTCGGGCGGCCTGTGCCCGAGACGTTGATTGACTGGAGCAGAGCCCCGGCAATCGGTTGAGCGGCGGGACCGGCGGACTTGCGAAAGGGTAAATCCGCCGCAAACCCTTGCTGCATCACATAATGTTTTCCAGTTATATAAACATTCTTAAATAGTCTTTTTAAGAATATCCGCGCCTCTCTTATATTGCTCCCACGCCGAACGCAGTGCCGCCCACTGCCAGGCATATCCCATACAAAGGAGCAGCACCATGAGCGCATCCCTGCGTAGCGTTGACGGTCAGGACGAAACCACCATTCTGCGTGAAATCCAGAGCGCCTTGCGCGACCTGCGTTTCGGTGCGGTGGAAATTACTGTGCACAACGCGCAAGTGGTCCAGATCGAACGCAAAGAGAAATTCCGTCTGCAGCAACCGGGCAACAAACCGAGCTGAATCCAAAAAGATTCCAGCCTGCGCCCGCTCTTGCCGGGGATCAATGCAAGAGTGGGCGCAGGCGGTGATCTTTACTGGCAACCCGATTTTCGCAATCCATAAGAAAAAGCCACCACCCAGAATTCCAGGAGCTTTCACCATGTCGTCGATTCGCCGTTACGCTTTGGCCGCCCTGGCCAGTGCCGTGTTTGCCGGTTCCGCGGTTGCCAAGGATTATGAACTGCTCAACGTGTCGTACGACCCGACTCGCGAGCTGTATCAGGATTACAACGCCGAATTCGTGAAGTACTGGCAGTCGGAGCACGCCGGCGACACCGTGAAAATCCAGCAATCCCACGGCGGTTCGGGCAAGCAGGGCCGTGCGGTGATCGATGGTCTGCGCGCCGACGTCGTGACCCTGGCGCTGGCCGGCGACATTGACGAAATCGCCAAGCTCGGCAAGACCCTGCCGGCTGACTGGCAGAAGCGTCTGCCGGACGCCAGCACCCCGTACACTTCGACCATCGTGTTCCTGGTGCGCAAGGGCAACCCGAAAGGCATCAAGGACTGGGGCGATCTGATCAAGAACGACGTCTCAGTGATCACCCCGAACCCGAAAACCTCCGGCGGTGCGCGCTGGAACTTCCTCGCCGCGTGGGCCTACGGCCTGAAAGCCAACGGCGGCAACGAAGCCAAAGCCAAGGAATACGTACAGACCCTGTTCAAGCACGTTCCGGTTCTGGACACCGGCGCCCGTGGCTCGACCATCACCTTCGTCAACAACGGTCAGGGTGATGTGTTGCTGGCCTGGGAAAACGAAGCCTTCCTGGCGCTGAAAGAAGATGGCGGCAAGGACAAGTTCGATATCGTCGTGCCTTCGCTGTCGATCCTCGCCGAACCACCGGTGGCTGTGGTCGACAAGAACGCCGAGAAGAAGGGCAACGAGCAGATCGCCGAAGCCTACCTCAAGCACCTGTACAGCCCGGCCGGCCAGGAAATCGCGGCGAAGAACTTCTACCGCCCGCGAGACAAGGACGTGGCGGCCAAGTACGCCCAGCAGTTCCCTAAACTGGAGCTGGTGACCATCGACAAGGACTTCGGCGGCTGGAAAACCGCGCAGCCGAAATTCTTCAACGACGGAGGCGTGTTCGACCAGATCTATCAGGCGCAGTAAGTTTCAATAGCCTAAAACGAGCCCCGGATTTATGTTCGGGGCTTTGCGCGTTCTCAAACCAAGGACTTTTATGTCGCGTCGTATCTCCCCCGTCATACCCGGCTTCGGGCTGACGCTGGGCTACACCTTGGTGTACCTCAGCCTGATTGTGCT
>Ga0207655_1003360_pt1 | contig 11974 bp, 12 predicted proteins | sample KBSM44metaG_FD_184398 | JGI IMG/M metagenome (GOLD analysis project Ga0207655, IMG submission 184398) | Miscanthus rhizosphere microbial communities from Kellogg Biological Station, Michigan, USA - KBS M4-4 metaG (SPAdes) (version 2) | ecosystem: Host-associated > Plants > Roots > Rhizosphere >...
GGCGCTCGAAGCGGGGGAGTACGACCTCGTGCTCGAGACCGCGGGACGACCCGACGGCGAAGCGCTGGCCGTCCTGTCCGGGTCGGGCGATCGCCAGGGCGGCTTCGTGCTGCTCGACACCACCACCACGTCGGAGCTCGAGGCCGAGGGCCTGGCGCGCGACATCGTCCGCGCCGTGCAAGACACGCGCAAGGCGGCCGGCTTCGACGTGAGCGACCGCATCCGTCTGCAGCTGCTGTTCGCATCCCGCGAGGATGCCGAGGCCGTTGCCTCCGCGTTCGCCGCGGCCGACGTCGCGGGCGAGACGCTGGCGCTGGACTACGCGGTGGTGGCGCCCGACGGTGCCCCGCTCCTCGGCGAGGGATCGGTGCTCGCGGCGGCGGAGACGATCGATTCCGACCACACCGCCGTCGTCGCGGCGGGCACCTACGCCAACGCCGGCGACTTCACCGTCGCCGTGACCCGGATCGGAGCCGACTCATGAGCGATCGCACGCGTGCCGATGCCGTCTACGGTGCACTGCTCACCCGCCAGGGCGAGCAGTGGGTGCAACCTCGTGTGGAGCGCACGCGACGGGTGCTCGACCTGCTCGACGATCCGCAGCGCACCTATCGCGTCGTCCACGTCACCGGGACGAACGGCAAGACCTCCACCAGTCGCATCATCGAATCGATCGTGCGCGCCCACGGTCTGCGCACCGGGCTGTTCACGAGTCCTCACCTGGAGCGTTTCACCGAGCGCATCATGATCGACGGTGAGCCGATCGACGACGGCCTGATCGCCGATGCCTGGGACGAGATCGCGCCCATCGTCGATCTCGTCGACGCGGAGCTCGCCGCCACCGGCGACGCAGCCCTCACGTTCTTCGAGTTGCTGACGGTGCTCGCCTTCGTGGCGTTCGCGGACGCTCCCGTGGACGTCGCCGTGGTGGAAGTGGGCATGGGTGGCACGTGGGACTCGACGAACACAGCCGACGGCGACGTCGCGGTCATCGCGCCGATCGATCTCGACCACGCTGACAAGCTCGGCTCGACGATCGCCGAGATCGCGACGGTCAAAGCCGGGATCATCAAGGACGGAGCCGCTGTCGTAGCGGCCGAGCAGGATGCGGACGCGCTGACCGTGCTCCAGGACGCCGCCGCGGCACGCGATGCGACGCTCGCGGTGGAGGGCAGCGCGTTCGGGCTGACCGACCAGCGGCTCGCCGTCGGCGGACAGCAGCTGAGCGTTCGGGGCCTCGCGGCGACGTACGACGACCTCTACCTTCCGCTGTACGGCGCGCATCAGGGGCACAACGCGGCTCTCGCGATCGCCGCCGTCGAATCCCTGATCGGTGCGGGCGCGCAAGCGATCGCTCCGGACGTGCTAACCGAGGGGCTCGCACAGGTCACGTCGCCCGGGCGCCTGCAGCTCATCGGCGTTGCGCCGACCGTGCTCGTCGACAGCGCGCACAATCCGCACGGAGCCCGGGCCCTGGTCTCCGCGCTGTCGGATTCCTTCGACTTCGACGAGTGGGGCATCGTGTTCGGGGCGTTCGCCGACAAGGACACCGCCGGCATCATCGCAGCTCTGGCGGGTGTGGCAACGCACGTGTTCGTGACAGCTCCGGATTCCGGTCGGGCGGCCGACCCCGACGCGCTGGCCGATCTCGTCGAGGCCGCCGGCGTGCCCGTGACCGTCCACCGCGACCTGGCCGACGCCGCCGAGGCCGCCCGCGAGTGGGCCGGCGCTGCCGAGCGTCGCGCCGTGGTCATCGCGGGCAGCGTCGTCCTGGCCGGTGAGGCCCTTCGGCTGGCTGCCGAGGAGGACTGGTCGCAGCGCGGCGATGGCGACGACGACGGGCGGCACGCGTGAGCGCAGGCGTCCGCCGGCCCCGAGGCGCCGAGGAGTCGCTGGCTCAGGTGGTCCTCGGCTTCGAGTCGATCATCGTCTTCCTCGGGGGACTGGCCGTTTTCGGACTGAATGCGACCCCGGCGGGCATCCCGCCCTGGTGGGGCATCGTCGCCGGGTCGACGCTCGCGCTTCTCATGGTGTTCACGTCGGGCGTCGTCCGCTTCCGGTGGGGCGTGCTGCTCGGCTGGGTGTGGCAGGCGCTCGTCGTCCTGGGCGGGTTCGTGGTTCCCGCGCTCGTCATCGTCGGCGTCATTTTCGGCCTGATGTACGCGTATGCAACGATCAAGGGCAGAGCGCTGGACCGACGCAATGCGGCCCGCGCAGATGCTTCTTCCCCGCACATCTCGAACGGAGACTGACATGCCCACCGAAGAGACCCTCGTTCTCGTCAAGCCCGACGGGGTCGCGCGCGGCCTGACCGGTGCGATCCTGGCTCGCATCGAAGCCAAGGGCTACGCGCTCGTCGACATCAAGCTCGTCGAGCCCGACCGTGATCTGCTTGCGGAGCACTACGCCGAGCACGCCGGAAAGCCGTTCTACGAGCCGCTGCTGGAGTTCATGCTCTCGGGGCCCTCCGTCGCCATCCGCCTTGCGGGAAACCGCGTGATCGAGGGCTTCCGCTCCCTCGCGGGTACGACCGACCCGACGACGGCTGCTCCCGGCACGATCCGCGGGGATTTCGGTCGGGATTGGGGTCTCAAGGTGCAGCAGAACCTCGTCCACGGCAGCGACAGCCCCGAATCGGCGGCGCGGGAGCTCGCCATCTGGTTCTGAACGCCTCGCTCCGCGTCACGAACGCCCTCTCCGCTTCGCGCGGGAGGGCGTTCGTCGTCGTCAGAAGATCACGTTGATCAGCTGCGGGATCGCGTCCAGTCGCAGCTGCGCAAGCATCAGCACGATCGCGTACGTGAGGAAGGCCATGAGCGGCACCCACGCGCCGAGCGCGGTCCCGATCGCGCGCACGCGCGGGCGGTCGACGACGACCCCGGAGCGCAGGAGGTGCACCGCGACCGCGTAGAAAGTGGGAATCGTCACGAGCCACGTGACCATGCACCACGGGCAGAGAGTGCCGAGAGCGTAGATGCTCTGGCCGATGAGCCACAGCACGAAGCCGAATGCGAACGTCACGCCAGCGAAGAAGGCCCACCAGAACCACCGCGCGAAGCGAGCGCCGGCGAGGATGGCCATTCCGACGACGATCGGCGCGACCCAGCCGGTGAGCCCGAGGATCGGATTGGGGAAGCCGAACGCGCTGCCCTGCGCGGAATCGAGGTTCGCGCTGCACTGCACGACGATGCTGAAGTCGCACGACGCGGGGGCCGTCGAGCCCGACGCCTTGTCGAACTTCTCGAGCGTCAGCGCGAAGGCGGCGATCCAGCCGATGACCCCGGCGATGACCAGCCACACCGCGAGAATCCTGGGCCGGCTGTCGATGATGCGTGAAGGCATGACCGTGATTATGGCATTCGTTCGCATGGGCTTCGCTGGGTTCGCACCCGGTCGCCGAACGCGCCGGGTCGAGGCCTCTGCTCAATTCACACGAGAAGGTGCGATAATGGACGCCGATGCATCGCGGCCGCGCCGCACACGGCATCACCGACGACTTCGGGCGATGAACGCCCTCGCAGTACGAGCCCCGCCGCCGAGCGGGTGAGGCTGCAGACCGAATGAGCACGCGGTTGCCCGGTACCCGGGCGGTGCCGCCAGATTTCACCCGCCGGCACGCGGAGCCGGCGGGGAGGAGTAAGCCAGAGATGGCCGATGAGAACAACGACCAGTCCATACCCGCCACGGACGAGGCGCTGACCGCCCCTCCCGCCCCCGAGACGATCGCCGGCGAGACCGCAGAGCCTGCCGAGCCCGCGGCGGCCCTCCCGGAGGTCGACGAGCACCACCGCGAGCCCGCCGCCGTCGACGCCGATGCGGCCGCGCCGGTCGACGATGCGCCGGCGGAAGCCGTCGAGGAGCCCGCGGCGCCCGTTGAGGCAGCATCGGTGGAGGAGGCCGCACCCGCAGAGGACGCCGCACTCGAGCAGCCGGTCGCGGACCAGCCTGGCGACAGCGACCCCGCGCCGGACGCGACACCGGAGCCGTCCGTGGAAGAGCCGCCCACTGCTGTGAGCCTGGGCCTGCTCCCCGCCGAGTTCGTCTCCGCCGTTTCCACCCAGCTCGTCTTCTACGCGCCGGCGATCACACCGCTGCCGCCGCGCCCGGGCTCGCGTCCGGCTACCCGTGACGATCAGGACGAACAGCTCTCCGAGGGCGGCTCGAACGCCCGCCGCCGCAATCGCCGTCGCAGCGGCGGCGCATCCCCGTCCGACGTTGACGACGCCCCCCGCGAGCAGAACCCTCCCCGTCGCCGCGCCGTTGAACTGATCACCGAGCCGCAGCGCATCAAGGGCTCCACGCGTCTGGAGGCGAAGAAACAGCGCCGTCGCGATGGCCGCGAGGCCGGTCGGCGCCGCACGGTGGTGACCGAGGCCGAGTTCCTCGCGCGCCGTGAGGCCGTCGACCGCGACATGATCGTGCGCTCCAAGAACGGCCGCATTCAGATCGCGGTGCTGGAAGACAACGTGCTCGTCGAGCACTATGTCGCCCGCAGTCAGGAGTCCTCCCTGATCGGCAACGTCTACCTCGGGCGCGTGCAGAACGTGCTTCCCAGCATGGAGGCCGCCTTCGTCGACATCGGGCGCGGACGCAACGCCGTGCTGTACTCGGGTGAGGTCGACTGGGATGCCGTGGAGACCGGCAATCAGCCGCGACGGATCGAGCTCGCCCTCAAGAGCGGTGACCGCGTGCTGGTCCAGGTGACGAAGGACCCGGTGGGCCACAAGGGTGCACGACTGACCAGCCAGATCTCGCTGCCCGGCCGCTACCTCGTCTACGTCCCGGGCGGGGCGATGAACGGGATCTCCCGCAAGCTTCCCGACACCGAGCGTGCGCGCCTGAAGCGCATCCTCAAGGAGGTGCTGCCCGAATCGAGCGGCGTCATCGTCCGGACCGCGGCCGAAGGCGCCACCGAGGAGCAGCTGACCCGCGACGTCCAGCGCTTGACCGCGCAGTGGGAGCACATCTCCACCCAGATCGAGACCATCGGTGCTCCGGCGCTGCTGCACTCGGAGCCCGACCTCCTCGTCAAGATCGTCCGCGACGTCTTCAACGAAGACTTCTCGAAGATGCTGATCCAGGGAGACGACGCGTACCAGACCATCACCGCGTACCTCGCCGGTGTGGCCCCGGACCTGCTGGAGCGCGTCGAGAAGTACGACGACGATCAGGATCCCTTCGACCGATTCCGCGTGACGGAGCAGATCGAGAAGGCTCTCGATCGCAAGGTGTGGCTGCCGTCGGGTGGCTCCCTCGTGATCGACCGCACGGAGGCCATGACGGTTGTCGACGTCAACACCGGCAAGTTCGTCGGCTCGGGCGGAAACCTCGAAGAGACCGTCACCAAGAACAACCTCGAGGCCGCCGAGGAGATCGTCCGTCAACTGCGCCTGCGCGACATCGGCGGGATCATCGTCGTCGACTTCATCGACATGGTGCTCGAGTCCAACCGCGATCTCGTGCTGCGCCGTCTCGTCGAGTGCCTCAGCCGCGACCGCACGAAGCATCAGGTGGCCGAAGTCACCTCGCTCGGACTCGTGCAGATGACGCGCAAGAAGCTGGGTCTCGGCCTGCTCGAGACCTTCAGCGAGCCGTGCGAGGTGTGTGCCGGTCGGGGCGTGATCGTCCACCACGATCCCGTCGTCAAGCACCGCGGAACGCAGCCGCAGTCATCCACCAACGGACGGCGCCCGCGACAGAACGCCCCCTTCGGCGGCAACTCGGGCAACGGCGGCAACGGCGGCGGCGTGGCCCACGTGATCACCGAGAGCGCGAAGTCGGCGCTCGCGCAGATCGCGGCATCCACGATCCATCCGGTCAGCGACGGCTCGCCCATCGACGGTGACGCCGTCGTGTCGGCCGCGCTCGACGCCGATTCCGAGGCGGAGGTCACGGCCGACCGTCCCAAGCGGCCTCGCAAGAAGCGTGAGACATCGCCGCGTTCGTCGGGGGAGAAGACGCAGAAGGACATCCTGCTCGATTCCGTCCTCAGCGCACTGCCCGAGCCCAAGGCCCCGGGTCAGGGACGCGGACGTCGGCGTGTGACGACCGCGGCGCTGACGGGAACGCCCGTCGTCGCCAAGGGCACGAGCGATGCGGCGGACGCGGGGGACTGAGCTCAGCCCTCGCGACGCTCCCGCGCCGTGATGCGCAATCCCGAGCCGATCAGACGCTTGACCAGTTCGTGGCCGCTGACGCGCTGTGCGCCGGCGGTCACGAGCCGGTCGAGCGCATCTTCGGGAACGTCGTAGTGGTCGCGGTCGAATCCGCGGCGCGGGATGCCGTTGGCAGCGGCGAAGGCATGGAGTTCCTCGAGGTCGCTGTCGCTGACCAGGTGCGACCACAGGCGTCCGTGAGCGGGCCAGCGTGGATCGTCGATGAGGATCGCCATGTCGGCAGTCTAGGTCGGCGCGCGACACACCCTGAGCTGCTTTTGCCGATAGGCGCGGCATCCGGTAAAGTAGACCCTTGGTGCGTCGAGTTTCGCCTCCGCACTGGATATTTGGGCACACCCCCAGGGTGCGCTCGTCCCATGAAGACAGCCGGGGCCGCAGGCTCCGCAGAAGAAAAACAGGTGTGAAGTGGTTTACGCAGTTGTGCGCGCCGGCGGCCGTCAGGAGAAGGTCGAGGTCGGCACGATCGTCGTTCTCGACCGCCAGCAGGCCAAGGTCGGCGACAACCTCGAGCTGCCGGCTGTGCTGCTCGTCGATGGCGACACCGTGACGACCGACGCCGACAAGCTCGCGAAGGTGACCGTTACCGCCGAGGTCCTCGGTGAGGAGCGCGGCCCCAAGATCGTGATCCAGAAGTTCAAGAACAAGACCGGCTACAAGAAGCGCCAGGGTCACCGCCAGGACCTCACGCGCGTCAAGATCACCGGCATCAAGTAAGCGGAAGAGGCAGACGAGATGGCACACAAAAAGGGCGCGAGCTCTACCCGTAACGGCCGCGACTCCAACGCTCAGCGACTGGGCGTGAAGCGCTTCGGCGGTCAGACCGTCCTCGCCGGCGAGATCCTCGTCCGTCAGCGCGGCACGCACTTCCACCCGGGCGCCAACGTCGGCCGCGGTGGAGACGACACGCTGTTCGCCCTGTCCGCCGGTGCGGTTGAGTTCGGCACCAAGGGCGGCCGCAAGGTCGTCAACATCGTCGCCGCGGCGGAGTGACCGCGCGGTCGACCAGAGACATGAGGTGAGGGGCGAGCTTCGGCTCGCCCCTCCTTCTTTAGCCCGAGTCGTTTCGCTCGGACTTCCACCCCCACCCCGATCCATCCCGTCAGGAGACCGACATGGTGACTTTCGTCGATCAAGTGACGCTGCATTTGCGCGCCGGAAAGGGCGGCAACGGCTGTGTCTCGGTGCGTCGTGAGAAGTTCAAGCCGCTCGCCGGACCCGACGGCGGCAATGGCGGGCACGGGGGCGACATCGTCCTCGTCGCCGACCCGCAGGTCACCACCCTGCTGTCGTACCACCACTCGCCCCACCGCTCGGCCGGCAACGGCGGATTCGGCATGGGCGACCACCGATCCGGCGCGGCGGGCGAGAGCCTCGAACTTCCCGTGCCCGTGGGGACCGTGGTGAAGGATGCCGACGGAGAGACGCTCATCGATCTGATCGTCCCGGGCACGCGTTTCGTCGTCGCTCCGGGCGGTCAGGGCGGCCTGGGCAATGCGGCGCTGGCCAACCCGAAGCGCAAGGCACCCGGGTTCGCCCTGCTCGGCACTCCCGGCTGGGAGGGCGACGTCTTCCTCGAGCTGAAGACGGTCGCCGATGTGGCTCTGGTGGGCTTTCCGTCCGCCGGCAAGTCCAGCCTCATCGCGGCGATCTCCGCGGCCCGTCCCAAGATCGCCGATTACCCGTTCACCACGCTGCACCCGAACCTCGGAGTGGTCCAGGCCGGCGAGACGCGCTTCACCGTCGCCGACGTGCCGGGTCTCATCGAGGGTGCCAGCGAAGGCAGGGGCCTCGGCTTGGAGTTCCTTCGCCACGTCGAGCGCTGCACGGCACTCGTGCACGTCTTGGACTGCGCCACGCTGGAACCCGGCCGCGATCCGCTCAGCGATCTCGATGTGATCCGTGAGGAACTCGCCAACTACCCGGTCCCGGAGGGCCAGACGCCGCTCCTGGAGCGCCCGCAGCTGGTGGCCCTGAACAAGGTCGACGTGCCGGAGGCCAAGGATCTGGCAGACCTCGTGCGCCCCGACCTCGAGGCGCGTGGTTACCGTGTCTTCGAGATCTCCACCGTGAGCCACGAGGGTCTGCGACCACTGACGTTCGCCCTCGGCGACATCATCGCCACGCACCGCAGCGAACTGGCGGCGGCTCCGGCGCCAGAGCGGATCGTGATTCGCCCCAAGGGCTCCCAGAAGGAGTTCGAGATCCGCGTCGAAGGCGGCACCTACGGCAACATCTACCGCATCCTCGGCGAGAAGCCGGTGCGCTGGGTGCAGCAGACCGACTTCCAGAACGAGGAGGCCGTCGGCTTCCTGGCCGACCGCCTGGAGAAGCTGGGTATCGAAGACCAGCTGTTCCGCGTCGGGGCCGTCGCCGGCTCGACCGTCGTGATCGGTCCGGGCGACGGCATCGTGTTCGACTGGCATCCGTCCCTCTCGTCGGCCGCCGAGTTGATGACCGCGCCCCGCGGTACCGACCCCCGGCTGGATCTCAACCCGCGCCGGACGACCTCGCAGCGCCGTGAGCGTTACCACGAGCGCATGGACGCCAAGGCGGAGGCGCGCGCAGATCTCGAGGCCGAGCGGCTCGGGGGACCGGTCGACGGTTACGCGTGGGAGGACGACGAAGAAGCGTGAGCGTGCAGGATCGGTCACAGATCTCGGGGGCGCGACGCGTCGTCGTGAAGGTCGGTTCGTCGTCGATCAGCGGCGAGAACCACTACCGCATCGCGTCCATCGTGGATGCCCTCGCGGGCGCTCGGACACGGGGGACCCAGGTCGTCCTCGTCTCCTCCGGCGCCATTGCGACGGCTCTTCCGCTCCTCAACCTCGATGGACGCCCTTCTGACCTCGCGACGCAGCAGGCGGCCGCGGCAGTCGGGCAGAACGTACTGATGTGGCGCTACCAGACCTCGCTCGATCGCCATGGCATGCTCGCCGGGCAGGTGCTCCTCACCGCGGGCGACCTCGAGAACGCCGCCCACCGCGCGAACGCCCGCCGCGCGGTGGATCGCCTCCTCGGGCTCGGCGTCCTGCCGATCGTGAACGAGAACGACACGGTCGCCACCCACGAGATCCGCTTCGGCGACAACGATCGCCTGGCGGCACTGGTCGCCGAGCTGATCGGTGCGGATGCGCTGATCCTCCTCAGCGACATCGAGTCGCTCTACACCCGCCCGCCGTCCGAGCCCGGCGCCGAAGCCATCGACACGGTGCCCTTCGGCGACGACCTCGCCCGCTTCGAGTTCGGCTCGGTCGTGGTCAACAGCGTGGGCACGGGGGGAGCGGCGACGAAAGCCTCGGCGGCACGCCTCGCCGCGGCATCCGGGATCGGCGTGCTCGTCACGAGCGCCGATCTCGTGGAGGCGGCGCTCACCGGCGCGGAGATCGGCACGTGGTTCGCTCCCAACCCGGATGCGCCCGTGCGAACCGGCACCACCCCGCTGCCCACCGTCACGTCTGCGTGAGCCCCCTCACGGCGAGGGAGTCGGCACCGCGCGCCGACGACGCTCGCCGACGCGCTCGATAGACTGTGCGGATGACTTCACCCCTCGTGACGACGCCCGTCGGCGCGCGTGAGCGGATCGAGCGCGCCCACGATGCCGCGCGCAGCATCGGGCTGCTGTCCGACGCGGCGAAGGCCGACGCGCTGCGATCCATCGCCGACGCCATCGAAGACGCGACGGACGAGATCGTGGACGCCAACGCGGAAGATCTCGACCGCGGCATCCGCGATGGGCTCTCCGCCGGTCTCCTCGACCGATTGCGTCTGGATGTCGGTCGCGTGCGAGCCCTCGCCGATGCCGTGCGCGACGTCGCTGCCCTGCCCGACCCGGTGGGTCGCGTTCTCGACGAGCGCACGCTGCCGAACGGCGTGCGCCTGCAGAAGGTGTCGGTGCCGTTCGGCGTCGTGGGCTCGATCTACGAGGCACGGCCGAATGTGACGGTGGACATCGCTGCGCTGGCGCTGCGATCCGGTAACGCGGTGGTGCTGCGCGGCGGTACCGCTGCGCAGACGACGAACGCCGCACTCGTCGGGGTCATGCGCGACGCCCTCGCCGGCGCCGGCATCGACCCGGAAGCCATCCAGACCGTCGACGATTTCGGGCGCGACGGTGCACAGGCACTCATGCAGGCGCGGGGACTCGTCGACGTCCTCGTGCCGCGCGGCAGCGCGCAGCTGATCGAGACGGTCGTCACGCAGTCGGCCGTGCCGGTGATCGAGACCGGCGCCGGCGTCGTGCACATCGTGCTGGACTCATCGGCGCCCCTCGAGTGGGCCGAGCAGATCGTCGTGAATGCGAAGGTGCAGCGCCCGAGCGTCTGCAATGCGGTCGAGACCGTCCTCGTGCTCCGTGATGCCGCCGACCGCCTGATCCCGCCCGTGGCGGCAGCCCTTCAGGATGCCGGCGTCACGATCCACGGCGACGAATCCGTTCGCGCGCTCGTCGCCTCCGCCGTCGAGGCGACGGAGGCGGACTGGTCGACGGAGCACATGAGCCTGGATCTGTCGATGCGCGTGGTCGACGATCTCGATGAGGCGCTCGCGCACATCCGCCGCTATTCCACGCATCACACCGAGTCGATCGTGACGACGGACGACACGCGCGCGGAGCGGTTTCTCGCCGAAGTCGACTCCGCCGTCGTCATGGCCAATGCATCCACCCGGTTCACCGACGGCGGCGAGTTCGGCTTCGGCGCCGAGGTGGGCATCTCCACACAGAAGTTGCACGCACGCGGCCCGATGGGTCTTCCCGAGCTCACCAGCACGAAGTGGCTGGCGCGTGGGTCCGGGCAGATCCGCGCATGACCGCCTAAGCTGGAAAGACCCGACTTTCGAAGGAGTCCGAATGACCCTCGCCACGATTCTCGCCCTCGCCTCGGCGGAGGCGGAGCACCACGGCAACGTCCAGGCCGAGACGTTCATCTTCGGTCTGATTGCGTTCATCGTGTTCCTGGCGCTGGGACTGGTGACACTGTCGTACCGCAACGTCGCCAACCGCCACTCGCACAAGGCCGAGGCCTACGCCAAGGCTCACCCCGTCGACCAGGCGCAGGTGGGACACGGCCACCATTAGGACGGCAGGATGACTTCGACGCGCGCCCCCCGCATAGGGGTGATGGGTGGAACCTTCGATCCGATCCATCATGGACACCTCGTCGCCGCCAGCGAAGTCGCCCAGTCGTTCGACCTCGACGAAGTGATCTTCGTTCCCACGGGGATGCCGTGGCAGAAGGAGAAGGTCACGGAGGGCGAGCACCGCTACTTGATGACCGTCATCGCCACGGCATCCAATCCGCGGTTCACCGTCAGCCGCGTCGACATCGACCGCGGCGGACCCACCTATACGATCGACACGCTTCGCGATGTGAAGGCGGCCCGGCCCGACGCCGACCTGTTCTTCATCACGGGCGCCGACGCGATCGCGCAGATCCTGGGATGGCGCGACCACGACGGACTCTGGGACCTCGCTCACTTCGTGGCCGTCTCACGACCGGGTCACGTCTTGTCCACGGAGGGACTCCCGGACGAGGTCGTGAGCAGACTGGAAGTGCCTGCTCTCGCCATCTCCTCGACCGACTGCCGCGCACGCGTGAGGAAGGGACACCCCGTGTGGTACCTCGTCCCCGACGGCGTCGTCCAATACATTGCGAAGCACCACCTCTATCGGAGCGAGGCATGAGCACACCCGACCAGCCCGAAACTCCCCAGCTGACCCGTCGTCAGTTGCGCGAGTTGCGCAACACCGCGTCGACGCCGGTGATCACCCCCGAAGCCGCCCAGGAGGCGGCGGAAGCCGC
>Ga0207655_1003362_pt1 | contig 11967 bp, 8 predicted proteins | sample KBSM44metaG_FD_184398 | JGI IMG/M metagenome (GOLD analysis project Ga0207655, IMG submission 184398) | Miscanthus rhizosphere microbial communities from Kellogg Biological Station, Michigan, USA - KBS M4-4 metaG (SPAdes) (version 2) | ecosystem: Host-associated > Plants > Roots > Rhizosphere >...
CATCAAAGATGCAGAGCTCTACTGCTTCTGCTGTTGGCGCTGCTATTGCGAAGTTGACTCCCTGGTGCGACGGTGTTGCGCCCAAGGGGAAGGGGGTGCCTGGGTTCAGCATGTTGCTGCCTCCGGCGGGCGGTTGCTTTCCGGGGCCGGGGCGAGACCCGGCCCCGGAAAGCAAACCAAGTCAAGCAACGTCAAGCCAACACCCACATCACAGTAGCCAGTGGCGGCACGCTGATCGAAACAGAGTCCGCCTTCCCATGCCATGGCACGGGAGAACTCTCGACAACGCCGTTTCCGACCCCACTGCCCCCATAAATCGAGCCATCCGTATTGACAATCTCCCGATAAGAGCCAGCACAAGGAACCCCCAGCCGATAGCCATGCCGAGGCACCGGCGTGAAATTGCAGACCGCCACCACGAACGCCCCATCCCGAGCCCGCCGAACAAACGCAAACACCGACTGGTCCGCATCGTCATGCACGATCCATTCGAACCCCGCACCCTCATGGTCGAGCTCATGCAGCGCAGGAAAGTGCCGATACACGTTGTTCAGGTCGCGCACCAGCCGCCGCACCCCTTGATGCGCCGCATGCTCCAGCAGATGCCAGTCGAGGCCGCGGTCGGCATTCCACTCCGCGTACTGCGCGAACTCGCCCCCCATGAACAGCAGCTTCTTTCCCGGATACGCCCAGAGGTAGCCATACAGGTTACGCAGGCCCGCGAACTTCTGCCACTCGTCGCCAGGCATCCGCCCGATCATCGAGCCTTTGCCGTGCACCACTTCGTCGTGCGACAGCGGCAGCACGAAGTTCTCGCTGAGCGCGTACATCAGCCCGAAGGTGATCTGCTGGTGGTGATGCTTGCGGTAGACCGGATCGGTGCCCGCATACGCCAGCGTGTCGTTCATCCACCCCATGTTCCACTTGTAGTGAAAGCCCAGCCCGCCGTCTTCCGGCGGCCGGGTCACGCCGGGAAAGCTTGTCGATTCCTCTGCCACCGTCATGGCCCCGGGCCGCTCGATGCCCACCACGCGGTTCATGCGACGCAGGAAGTCGATGGCCTCCAGGTTCTCGCGCCCGCCGAGCACGTTCGGCACCCACTCGCCGGCCTTGCGGCTGTAGTCGCGGTACAGCATCGAAGCCACCGCATCCACGCGCAGGCCGTCCACGCCGTAGCGCTCCAGCCAGTACAGCGCATTGCCGACGAGGTAGTTGCGCACCTCCGTGCGCGCGTAGTTGAAGATCAGCGTCTGCCAGTCGTTGTGGAAGCCTTCGCGCGGATCGGCGTACTCGTACAGCGCGGTGCCGTCGAAGCGGCCGAGGCCGTGCGAATCGGTCGGGAAGTGCGCGGGCACCCAATCGAGGATCACGCCCAGCCCTGCGGCATGCGCCGCTTCCACGAAATGCCGGAAGTCGCCCGGCGTGCCGAAGCGCGAGGTAGGCGCGTAGAGCCCGATCGGCTGGTAGCCCCATGAGCCGTCGAAGGGGTGTTCGCTGATCGGCAGCAGCTCGATGTGCGTGAAGCCCATGTCGCGCGCGTAGGGCACCAGCGTGTCGGCCAGCTCGCGGTAGTCCAGCCATTCGTGGCCGTTGTTCTTGCGGCGCCACGAGCCCAGGTGCACTTCGTAGATGCTGATCGGCGCAGGGCGCCCGTTCGCGGCGGCGCGGCCTTCGGGCAGCTTCACCGGCGCGGGAAGGGGCTGCACCACGCAGGCGGTGTCAGGCCGCAGCTGCGACGAGAACGCGAAGGGATCGGCCTTGCGCAGCACCTCGCCCTGCGCCGACAGGATCTCGAACTCGTAGCTGTCGCCCACCGTCACATGCGGCGCGAAGATCTCCCACACGCCGCACTCGCGGCGCAGCCGCATCATGTGGCGCCGGCCGTCCCAGTTGTTGAAGCTGCCCACCACCGACACGCGCTTTGCGTTCGGCGCCCAGACGGCAAAGGCCACGCCCTTCACGCCGTCCATCTCGCGCAGGTGCGCACCCAGCCGTTCCCAGGGGCGCAGGTGCGTGCCCTCGGCCAGCAGCCACACGTCGGTTTCGCCGAGCACGAACGGAAAGCGGTAGGGGTCTTCGAGCCGCGAGGTGTGCGCCTCCCAGTCGACCTGGAACGAGTAGCCCATGCGGGCCTCCGCGGCCGGGACCAATCCGCTGAACAGGTCCGATTCGGCATGCCGTGCCAGGATCGCAAGCGGCCAGCCGGTGCGCGAATGCAGCACGGCCACGCGCTGCGCACCGGGCAGCAATGTGCGCACTTCCAGGCCTTCGGGCGTCTCGTGCGGGCCCAGCACGGCGAACGGGTCGCCATGCTCCGCGCGCATCAGCGCATGGACTTCGGATTCGGGCAGCGGCTTGGAGGAGGGCATGGTGCTCAGCTTTGTCCTTCGGCGGCGGGCGTGCCGAAGAAGACGCCGTACGGCGCCAGCGCGAGCATGCGCTTTGCGCCTTCGGCCTGCATGACGGCGCTCGGCGCGAGCGGATGTCCGACGAGAGGCATCAGGGCTTCGGCCAGCGGCATCGAAACCGGTTCGCTCCCGAGGTTGAAGACCGCCTGCAGCGACGAATGCCCGTCGCGCCGCTCGAAATGCAGCAGAGGGTCGGGCGCATCGATGAAGCGGATGCCGCCGGTGCGCAGCAGGGGCTGCGTGCGCCGCCAGTGCAGCAGCGTGCGGCTGAAGGCGAGCATCGAATCGGGCCGCGCGGCCTGCCGTTCGACGGCCAGCGGAAGGTGGGGGCCGTACACCGGCAGCCAGGGCGTACCGGTGGTGAAGCCGCCGTTCGGCGCCGCGGTGGCCCACGGCATCGGCGTGCGGCAGCCGTCGCGGCCCTTGAACTCGGGCCAGAACGCGCGGCCGTACGGGTCCTGCAGCAGTTCGAAGGGCACTTCGGCCTCGGGCAGGCCCAGTTCCTCGCCCTGGTAGATGCTGGCGCTGCCGCGCAGTGCGAGCAGCAGCGCCAGCCAGAGCCGGTCGCGCCGGGTGTCGGCCGGGCCGCCGTCGCTCCATCGCGTGGCGACGCGCGGCACATCGTGGTTCGACACCGCCCAGCAACCCCAGCCGCCGGTGGGCGCCAGCGCGTCGTCGAGCGCCTCGACTTGGTGGCGCAGGTGGGCGGGGCGGTGGTCTGCCGTCAGCAGGCTGAAGCTGTAGGCCAGGTGCAGGCGCTTGCCGAGCTCGGTGTATTGCGCCATGACGGGCGGCGCGTTCTCGTCGCCGACCTCGCCCAGCGCCACCGCGCCGTAATCGTCGAGCAGGCGGCGCAGGCTTTCGAGGAAGGCCAGGTTCTCCATCTGGCTCTTGTCGTACAGGTGCTGCTGCATCGCGTAGGGGTTGTCGGCGCGCACTGTGCTGACCCCGTCGATCGACGCCGGTGAGGCCGGCGGGTTGTCGCGCAGCAGCGCATCGTGAAACTGGTGGTTGCAGGCGTCGAAGCGAAAGCCGTCCACGCCGCGCTCGCACCAGAAGCGGACCTCGCCCAGCAGGGCCTCCTGCACGGCGTCGCAGTGGAAGTTGAGGTCGGGCTGCTCGGCGAGGAAGCTGTGCAGGTAGTACTGCCGCCGGCGCGAGTCCCACTGCCAGGCCGAGCCGCCGAACACCGACAGCCAGTTGGTCGGCGGGGTGCCGTCGGCCTTGGGGTCGGCCCAGACGTACCAGTCGGCCTTGGGGTTGTCGCGGCTGCTGCGGCTTTCGGCGAACCAGGCGTGCTGGTCGGAGGTGTGCGAAAGCACCTGGTCGATGATGAGCTTCAGGCCCAGCGCGTGCATGCGCGCCAGCATGGCGTCGAAGTCGGCCAGCGTGCCGAACAGCGGGTCGACTGCGCGGTAGTCGGCCACGTCGTAGCCGAAGTCCTTCATCGGCGAGCGGAAGAAGGGGGAAACCCAGACGGCATCGACGCCGAGGCTGGCCACGTGCTCGAGCCGGGACGTGATGCCCGGCAGGTCGCCGATGCCGTCGCCATCGCTGTCCATGAAGCTGCGCGGGTAGATCTGGTAGATCACCGCGCCGCGCCACCATTCGCTGTCGCTCTTGCTGCCCATGCCGGCCCCTGTGGTCTGAAAATCATTGTGGCATGCGAAATCCGGGCCACCCGCGAAGCTTTCTACACTGGGCGTCGTTCCCCGCTCTTCAAGATGACATCAGATTCCGCTTCCTCCCTCGCCGCGCTCGAAGCGCGGCTCGCCCAGGACCTCGAATATCTCGGCTGGCCCGGCCGCAACTGGATGCCCGCCCGACAGGCCGGCGATGAATCCATGCTCGACGTGGCCATCATCGGCGGCGGCCAGGCCGGCCTGGCCGCCTCGGTCGCGCTGGCGCAGCTGGGCATTCGCGCCGTGGTGTTCGACCGCTCGCCCGCGGGCAAGGAGGGCCCCTGGGCGACGACGGCGCGCATGGAGACGCTGCGCTCGCCCAAGGAGCTCACCGGCCCCGCGCTCGGCCTGCCGTCACTCACCTTTCGCGCCTGGTTCGAGGCCCAGTTCGGGCTGGAGGCCTGGACCGCGATGGACAAGATCCCGCGCCTGCAGTGGATGGACTACCTGGTCTGGTACCGCCGCGTGATGGACGTGGACGTGCGCAACGACACCGCGGTGGTCGGCATCCACCCGCTGCCCGATGCGTCCGGCGTGCGGCTGGCCCTGCGCACGCCGCAGGGCGAGCGCAGCGTGCTGGCGCGCCGCGTCGTCCTTGCGACGGGGCGTGACGGCCTCGGCGGGCCGGCCGTTCCGGCTTTCGTCGACGCACTGCCGCGCTCGAAATGGGCGCATTCGTCCGACGACATGGACTACGGCCGGCTCGAAGGCCTGCGCGTGGGTGTGGTCGGCGCTGGCTCCTCGGCCATGGACAGCGCGGCCACCGCGCTGGAGGCCGGTGCGCGCAGCGTCGAGCTGCTGATCCGCCGGCCCGACCTGCCGCGCGTCAACAAGGGCAAGGGGGCGGGTGTGCCGGGGCTCACGCAGGGGCACTACGATTTGCCCGACGAGCTCAAGTGGCGCATCCGCCACTACATCAACGTGGCGAACGTGCCGCCGCCGCACGGCAGCACGCTGCGGGTGTCGGGGCACACCAATGCCTTCTTCAACTTCGGTTGCCCCATCCTCGCCATCGAGCCGCGGGGCGAGGCCATGCGCGTGTCGACGCCGAAGGGGGTTTTCGAATTCGACTTCCTGATCGTCTCGACCGGCTTCAAGGTCGACTGGCCGAACCGTCCGGAGTTTGCCGGCATCTCGGCCCACATCCGGACATGGAAAGACCGCTTCGAGCCCGCGCCCGGCGACGAAGACCAGGAACTGGCCGACTCGCCCGACCTCGGGCCCGCCTTCGAATTCCGGCAGCGCGTGCCGGGCGAATGCGCGGGGCTCGGGCGCATCCACTGCTTCTGCTACCCGGCCGCGCTGTCGCACGGCACGGTGTCGGGCGACATCCCGGCCATCAGCGATGGCGCCAGGCGGCTGGCGAGCGGCATTGCCAGCCTGTTCTATCGCGAGGACTTCGACCACCACTACGCCAACCTCGAGGCCTATGCCGAGCCGGAACTGTTCGGCGACGAATGGACGCCCGCGCTGCCGCCCCAAGAAAGAAACCGACCATGACAAGCACTCCCCACGATGTGATCGATGCCGCCGTCCCGCTGGCGCCGGACCACCCCCTCTGGGCGCTGCGGCGCCAGCGCGACAAGGTCGTTGCAGCCACGCAGGGCAGCTATGACGCGATGTTCTCGCCGGCCGTCGAAGGCCTGTCGGTAAGCGAGCGGCTGCTCGTGGCGCTGCATGCCTGCCGCGTGTCGAAGGCGGACAGCCTGGCCGCGCACTACCGCGACAGGCTGGCGGCCGAAGGCGCGGATGGCGACGTGATCGCTGCCGTGGACGCCGGGCGGCCCGTGGCCGATGCGCGCCTGCAGGCCGTGCTGGCCTTCACCGGCAAACTGATCGAGCGCCCCATCGAGGGCGACAAGGCCGCCGTGCAGTCGCTGGCCGCGAGCGGCCTCTCGACGCCCGCCATCGTGGCGATGAGCCAGTTGATCGCCTTCCTCTCGTACCAGATCCGCGTTGCCGCGGGCCTGAAGGCGCTGGTCGCCGCGGAGGCTGCGGCATGACGGCCCCGATCCGCATCAAGGGCTTCACCACCGAGGTGCTCCAGTGGAAGCCGTGGCTCGACACGGTGAACGTCGACACCGCCACGCCTGCCCAGCTGGCCGCACTCGACGAGATGAGCCCGCAGGCGCGCAGCTCGCCGTACTTCCTGGTGCTGGCGCATCAGCCCGAGATACTGCTGCAGCGCTCCATCGCCTTCAACGCGATCATGTTCGCACCGGGCGGCATGCCGCGTGCCGAGCGCGAGCTGGGCGCCACGGTGGAATCGCGCGTCAACGGCTGCGTGTACTGCGCCTCGGTGCATGCGCAGCGCTTCGAGCAGCTGGCCAAGCGCAACGACGTGATCTCGCAGGTGTTCGAGGAGCCGCAAGGCGCCGGCACCACGGCGCGCGAGAAGGCCATCGTCGCGTTCTCGATCCGTCTCGGTGCCGAGCCCGACAAGGTCTCGGCCGACGACGTGCGCGGGTTGAAGGAGGCCGGGCTGACCGAGCAGGAGATCCTCGACCTGATCCATTCGGTCGCCCTGTTCGCCTGGGCCAACCGGCTGATGCTCAACCTCGGGGAGCCGGTGTTCCCCGAAGCCGACGCTTCATAAGCGCTCGAGCAGCCCGGCGACGGTTTCGTTCGCTAGGCCCAGCGGTTCGAGCAGGTCGTTCTCGCAGCGGAAGTCGATGCCGTTGACCAGCGAGGCCGCATCCACGATGGTGCGGGTCGCGGGCGTCGGCACGCCGGCGATGGCGCCCAGCGCCTCGACGAACGCCAGGCCGTAGGGCATGTCCTCGGTGACGTAGCGGGTGTCGGCCTGCGTGGGGCCGGGCGGACCGCCGCGCTTGGCGTGCAGCTCGGCGGCGATGTCCTCCAGCTTTGCCGACGCGGTGCCGAAGGAGCGCGCGAAATGCGCTTCGATGGGACCGAGCTCGATGCCGAACGCGGCGGCCACGGCGCGCCGCTCCCGGTCCAGCGCCTCGATCACGCGCGACACGCCGGGCGTCATGCAGTGGTACTGCGGCCAGTTCTCGGCGCGCTCGATGCGCGTCCAGTTGAACACCGCGAGCGGGCCGTGGGACTGCGGATTGACGTTGGCCAGGGCGCTCGCGAGGGCGCTGCCGTCGGGGAAGAAGCCGTCGCCGAAGAGGGCGGTGCACAGCGCGACGGCCTCTTCCACCCGCGAGCCGGGCAGGGCGGAGACGCCGACCGCCTTGCGCCGCGTCATCACCCTGACCTGCGTGCCGGACTCGCGGCGCGCGGTCAGCACGGTCGTGCCGAAGCTGGCGACCGTGATCCGCCGGCCTGCGCGCGCAGCTGCTTCGTGCAGATAGAGCGAGGACAGCGAGGCCATCGAGCTGACGATCACGGTCTGGCCGTCGCGCAGGAAAGGGAGCAGCGCGTCCATCACGCGCCTGTGGCCGTTGACGGGGAGGGCGAGCAGCAGCACGTCCGAAGCGGCGCAGAGCCCGGCCGCGCCGTCGGCGACCTCGACCTTCACCGAGAACGACTGGATGCCGCAGGCTTCCAGCGGCTGAGTGCGCAGCCCGTCCGCGCCCCGGCCGCCCGGCGACCACACCGTGACGCCATGGCCCGCCTGCCGCAGCCACGCCGCACTGGCCAGCGCGATCGCCCCGGCGCCGGCGATGCCGACGCGGTACTGCTTCGCCGCGACCGTCACAGGCGCATCCCCATTCGTGAACACCGTGGAACCGGCTTTGCCGGGCCACCGGTGTTGCCCCCGGCGAGGGGGTTGGCGAAGCGACACGAAGTGCGCGAAGCCTGGGGGAGAGCCAAGCTAGTCAACCTTGATTCCGCCTTGCTTGATCACTTTCGCCCAGCGCTGGCTGTCTTCCGCCACCACCTTGCCCAGCGCGGCCGGGCCGCCGCAGGTATTGACCGCGCCCAGCTGGGCGAAGCGCTGCCTCGTCTCCGGCAGGTTGCACACCTCGACCAGCGCCGCGGACAGCTTCTCGACGCTCGCCGCCGGCATGCGCGCCGGCGCCATCACGCCGACCCAGACCGGCACTTCCATGCCCGGCAGGCCCGTGGCCTCGCCGATGGTCGGGGCCGTGCCCATGCCGGGCAGCGCCGCATGGGAGAAGGTGCCGAGCACGCGCGCCTTGCCGCTGGCGACCATCGGCTCGATCGAGGCCACGCTGGTCACGATGGCCGCCACCTGCCCGCCCAGCAGGTCCGTCATGGCGGGCGCGGCGCCCCGGTAGGGCACGTGCAGCAGGTTCACGCCGCTCGCCTGCGCCAGCAGCGCCCCGGTCAGGTGTGACACGGTGCCGTTGCCGGTCGAGGCGTAGGTAACCTGGCCCGGCCTGGCCTTGGCGTCGCGCAGCACGTCGGCCACGGTCTTGTAGGGGCTTTCGGTGCGCACGGACAGCGTCATCGGCGTGTCCGCCACCAGGGCCACCGGCACCAGTTCGTGCACCGGGTCGTAGGGGAGCTTGGCCTGCAGGTGGGGTGCGATGGTGATGGCGCCGCCCGTTGCCAGCAGCACCGTGGCCCCGTCCGCCGCCTTGGCCACCGCGTCGGCGGCCACGATGCCGCCGGCGCCGGCCTTGTTGTCGACGATGACGCTCTGGCCAAGCCTGTCGGTGAGCTTGGCGCCCAGGTAGCGGGCGATGACGTCCTGGGCGCCGCCGGTGGCGAAGGGCACGACGAGGCGCAGGGGCTTGTCGTTCTGCTGGGCCCACAGCGGCGTGGCGGCAAGGCCGGCGGCGGCCGCGAAGGACAGGGCGAGATGTTTCCAGAGCAATTTCATTGTGTCTTTCCGTCCGCGTGAGGCGGCAAGCTGGGGAGCGAGTCTAGTCCGGCGCGATAATCCGTCCTCCCCGGCCACCCCGCGCCGGGTCTTGCCGAACCCGTCATGAATCCCAGCTACAAACCCAGCGACGTCGAGTCCGCTGCCCAGGCGCAATGGAGCGCCGCCGATGCCTACCGCGTCACCGAGGACGCGAGCCGCAAGAAGTACTACGCCTGCTCGATGCTGCCGTACCCCAGCGGCAAGCTGCACATGGGCCACGTGCGCAACTACACCATCAACGACATGCTCACGCGCTACCTGCGCATGAGCGGCTACAACGTGCTGATGCCCATGGGCTGGGACGCCTTCGGCCTGCCGGCCGAGAACGCGGCGCTGAAGAACGGGGTGCCGCCGGCCAAGTGGACCTACGAGAACATCGACTACATGCGCGGCCAGCTCCAGGCCATGGGCCTGGCGATCGACTGGAGCCGCGAGATCGCCACCTGCGATCCGAGCTACTACAAGTGGAACCAGTGGCTGTTCCTGAAGATGCTCGAGAAGGGCATCGCCTACCGCAAGACCCAGGTCGTCAACTGGGACCCGGTCGACCAGACCGTGCTGGCCAACGAGCAGGTGATCGACGGCAAGGGCTGGCGCACCGGCGCCACGGTCGAGCGCCGCGAGATCCCTGGCTACTACCTGAAGATCAGCGACTACGCCGAAGAGCTGCTCGAGCACACCCAGCACAAGCTGCCGGGCTGGCCCGAGCGCGTCAAGCTGATGCAGGAGAACTGGATCGGCAAGAGCGAGGGCCTGCGCTTCGCCTTCACGCATGACATCCATGGCGCCGACGGCAAGCTCATCCAGGACGGCCGCATGTACGTGTTCACCACGCGTGCCGACACCATCATGGGCGTGACCTTCTGCGCCGTCGCGCCCGAGCATCCGCTGGCCGCACACGCCGCCACGCTCGATCCGAAGGTCGCGGCCTTCATCGAGGAGTGCAAGGCCGGCGGCACCACCGAGGCCGAACTCGCCACGCAGGAGAAGAAGGGCGTGCCCACCGGCCTCACGGTGATGCATCCGATCACCGAGGAGCAGGTGCCGGTGTGGGTCGGCAACTACGTGCTCATGGGCTATGGCGACGGCGCCGTGATGGGCGTGCCCGCGCATGACGAGCGCGACTTCGCCTTCGCCAACAAGTACGGCATCGAGATCATCCAGGTCGTGCTGGTCGACGACGAGCCGCATTTCGACTATCACAAGTGGCAGGACTGGTACGCCGACAAGCAGCGCGGCGTGACCATCAACTCCGACAACTTCAGCGGCATGACCTACAAGGAGGCCGTGGCCGCCGTGGCGCACGCACTGGGCCAGAAGGACCTGGGCGAGCTGCAGACCACCTGGCGCCTGCGCGACTGGGGCGTGAGCCGCCAGCGCTACTGGGGCACGCCGATCCCGATCATCCATTGCGAAGAGCACGGCGCGGTGCCGGTCCCCGAGAAGGACCTGCCCGTGGTGCTGCCGACCGACTGCGTGCCCGACGGCTCGGGCAACCCGCTGAACAAGCACGAAGGCTTCCACGCCGGCGTGACCTGCCCCGTGTGCGGCAAGGCCGCGCGGCGCGAAACCGACACGATGGACACCTTCGTGGACAGCTCGTGGTACTTCATGCGCTACTGCGACCCGAGGAACGACGACGCCATGGTGGCCGGCGGCGCCGACTACTGGATGCCGATGGACCAGTACATCGGCGGCATCGAGCACGCGATTCTTCACCTGCTGTACGCGCGCTTCTGGACCAAGGTGATGCGCGACCTCGGCCTGGTGAAGGCCGACGAGCCCTTCAGCAAGCTGCTCACGCAGGGCATGGTGCTCAACCACATCTTCTACAAGCGCAACGAGAAGGGCGGCAAGGACTACTTTCCGCCCCTCGAAGTCACGGCGGTGCTCGACGCGCAGGGCCGCATCACCGGCGGCACGCTGGCCGACGGCACGAAGGTCGAGTACGGCGGCGTCGGCAAGATGGGCAAGAGCGAGCGCAACGGCGTCGACCCGCAGGACCTGATCGAGAAGTACGGCGCCGACACCGCGCGCCTGTACACCATGTTCACCGCGCCGCCCGAGGCCACGCTCGAGTGGAACGACGCGGCCGTCGAAGGCAGCTACCGTTTCCTGCGCCGCGTGTGGAACTTCGGCGTGGCGCAGGCGGACGTGGCGCCGGTCGCGATCGAGGGCCGGAGCTTCGGCAAGTCCGCCCAGGCGCTGCGCCGCGAGGTGCACACCGTGCTGCGCCAGGTCGACTACGACTACCAGCGCATGCAATACAACACCGTGGTGTCGGGCGCGATGAAGCTGCTCAACGCGCTGGAGGGCTTCAAGCCCGACGGCAGCACCGGCGACGCGGCCGCGGTGCGCGAAGGCTTCGGCATCCTGCTGCGCTGCCTTTACCCGGCCACGCCGCACATCGCCCAGCAGCTCTGGAACGAACTCGGCTACGACAAGGACCTGGGCGGCCTGCTCGACGCGGCCTGGCCCACGGTCGACGTCGGCGCGCTGGTGCAGGACGAGATCGAACTGATGCTGCAGGTCAACGGCAAGCTGCGTGGCAAGCTCAGCGTGCCGGCCGGCGCGTCGAAGGACGAGATCGAGAAGCTCGCGCTCGCCTGCGACGACTTCGTCAACTTCGCCGAAGGAGCGCCGCCCAAGCGCGTGATCGTGGTTCCCGGCCGCCTGGTCAACGTGGTTCTCTGAACGACTCAAGCAAGCATGAACACTCGCAATGCCTCGCTGCCGCGCCGCGGCTTTCTTCTCGGGCTGACGGTGGCGGGCGCTTCGCTCGGCCTGGCGGGCTGCGGCTTCGAGCTGCGCAAGGCGCCGGTCTTCGCCTTCAAGACGCTGTCGGTGTCGGGCAACTCGGCCATGATCAATCAGATCCGGCGCGAGCTGCGGGCCACCGGCTCGGTGACATTGGTGCCGGCCGACCAGTCCTCCACCGCCGACGTGGTGCTCGAGATCCTCGGCGAGGATCGCAACCGCTTCGTGATCTCGACCAATTCGGCCGGCCTCGTGCGCGAGTTGCAGCTGCAGTTGCGCGTGCGCTTTCGCCTGCGCACGCCGGGTGGCAAGGACCTGC
>Ga0207655_1003363_pt1 | contig 11964 bp, 10 predicted proteins | sample KBSM44metaG_FD_184398 | JGI IMG/M metagenome (GOLD analysis project Ga0207655, IMG submission 184398) | Miscanthus rhizosphere microbial communities from Kellogg Biological Station, Michigan, USA - KBS M4-4 metaG (SPAdes) (version 2) | ecosystem: Host-associated > Plants > Roots > Rhizosphere >...
CGAACCCATCGGTCATCGTTTTTCCATCGACCACTGAGCAAGTTCAAGCTGTTGTGAAGCTTGCGAACCAGTTTAATATCGCAATTACCCCTTCAGGTGGCCGTACTGGTCTCTCTGCTGGTGCTGTAGCAACGAATGGTGAAATTGTCATTAGCATGGACAAAATGAACCAGATTCTTGAGTTCTTCCCAGCAGATCGTATGGTTCGAGTACAAGCTGGTGTTGTGACTGAACAATTGCAAAATTATGCTGAAGAACAGGGTATGTATTATCCAGTGGACTTTGCATCAGCGGGTTCTAGCCAGATTGGCGGTAATATCGGAACCAATGCTGGTGGTATTAAAGTCATTAAATACGGCATGACACGTAATTGGGTGCTTGGTTTAACCGTTGTCACTGGTAAAGGTGATATTTTACGTTTAAACAAAGGCATGGTTAAAAATGCAACTGGTTATGCATTACAGCACTTATTTATTGGTGGTGAAGGTACATTAGGTTTAGTAACTGAAGCAGAAATTAAACTTGAGCGTCAACCGCAAAACTTACAAGTTTTAGTTTTAGGTGTTCCTGATTTTGATGCAGTAATGCCTGTATTACATGCGTTCCAAAAAGATATCGATTTAACTGCATTTGAGTTCTTTGGTGAACTTGCAATGCAAAAAGTTTTAGATCATGGACATGTACAACGTCCATTTGAAACTCAATGTCCGTTCTATGTATTGCTTGAGTTTGAAGCACCATATGAGCCGATTCTCGATAAAGCAATGGAAATTTTCGAGCATTGTATGGAGCAGGGTTGGGTACTCGATGGTGTAATGAGCCAGAGCCTTGACCAAGTAGAAAGCTTGTGGCGTTTACGCGAAGATATTTCTGAATCAATCGCGCCGTTCACTCCATATAAAAATGATATTTCAGTATTAATTACTCACGTACCTGCATTTATTCGTGAGATTGATGCAATTGTTCAAGAGAACTATCCTGACTTTGAAATTTGCTGGTTCGGTCATATTGGTGACGGTAACTTGCACTTAAATATTTTAAAACCTGAAAACTTAACCAAAGATGAGTTCTTTGCGAAATGTCAGGTCGTCAATAAATATGTATTTGATACCGTTAAAAAATACGATGGTTCAATCTCTGCCGAGCATGGCGTAGGCATGACGAAAAAACCGTATTTGGAATATTCACGTTCGCCTGAAGAAATTGAATATATGAAAGCTTTGAAGAAAGTATTTGATCCGAATGGTTTGATGAACCCAGGTAAATTATTTGATCTTTAATGCTTGATTAAATAAAAGAATCTTTGTTAAAAGCGTATCGAAAGATGCGCTTTTTTTTAATCTATCATTTTTTATAAGCTTTCCAACCCGTCAAAATATGGTAAATCAGTGGTAAAAGACAAAGAGCAAAGAAGCTACAAAGCCCAATAGCCCACACAGGTAAATTACGCGGATTACCTAAAAAGAAATAGGCAAAAATAGAATAAGACAACATTGCAAACATCGCCGTTGTAGCTAACGGAAGCGTTACTCTAAAAATTAAAGTACTAGCAAAGGTTTTATAGGGTTCCATGTTCCGATTGAGGCTATAGGCAATAATCATGAGCAACACATAACCTAAAATAAACAGCATAAATGAGGCTGCTGTAAACAGTAGAATAGTTCGCCAACTCTTTTCTTGCGCGGTGTGATCACCAGATTCATAAACAACTGTAATATGTTCTCCCACTACCGGCATATCGCCAGAGCGGACCGAATTATCTAAAGTTAGTGTTTTGTTTTGATTATCTTTGAACTGAACCTGAGCGGTGTGCATGAGAGTTTGAGTTTTATATTTACGCCCATTGGAATCTGTACGTTCAGTATCGACCCACTCAGAGGTATAGTTCACTACAGTTGCATCGTAACTTGGCTTGGTTGCTAAACCGTATATTGCTTGCGAAACCCAATAAGTAAAAGGGAAAAATAAAGCGCTAATACTAAAAACAACTGCAAATAAATATGCAAATTCAAACTTACTACTTTTGCGATTTTTTGCTAAACGCTTGACCCAAAACTTGGTAAGCACAAATGACCAGACCATTAAAATTGCAACGACTACCAAGAAAACTTGCCCTGCATAAGTCAGTTGCATGGATGATCCTATTTGTTGGATGGAATAGAAATTAATCTTATCAAATCATAATCGCTAAGGTTGGGTGAACAGAATAAATTATTTGATCTTTAAGTGATTAGGCATCTTTAGAACTACATAGTTTCTACAGAGTAACCGACCAAGGCATAGCATCATAAAGCTATGCCTTTTGTTTTTTGGTGATAAAAATGCAACGTTTATTTTTAATTTCAGCTCTCTGTGCTGGACTTTTCACTGGGTGTGCGACAACCAGTAAATTCATACCTTTTGTGGGTTCAGAAACCCCAATGCAACAAGTACTTAAATCTCAACCTGAGATTGTAAAAGAGCACAATAATACCTCAGTTCAGCAAGTGTTTAACCGCGTGGAATCACCAACTGTTTCTCGTATTACTGTCATTCAAACAGGTTTAATGGACGACTCTGTTTCTGCAATCCGAACAGAGTATGCATTCAAATTGGTTGATGAAAAGTGGCAATTGCAAAATAAGCAAAAGAGCTATCAATGTGCGAGAGGTAAAGGCTCTAGAGGTTTCCAAACACAACTTTGTTCTTAAAAATAAAAAAGACGATAAATATATCGTCTTTTTTATGGGCTAAATTATACGCCACTTTCTAAAATTTTAATTTTGACATCAATAACATCATCTTTAACTGCTTCATGATGGGCTTGCATATGAGGTGTAGCCAAATGTGCCTCAAGATGAGCAACACTTTCCCATTTTTCTAACATCACAATCGTGTCAGGCTCGTGGGTTTGGAAACTGGCATTTGATATGTGATCAATCAAAGGCTCGTAGCCATGGCAACCATCTTCCGCTAAAACAGTAGGAATGATTTTTTGAAAGGCATCCAATACATTTTGGCGATGCTGTCCACCCGATTTAGTACGAATTTCCGCAATAATAGTAAGCATGGATTTTTCCTTATTAAGCTGCTGCAAATACAGAATTTAAGTGGGTTTTATATTCTTCAATATAACTATCAACGTCAGGCATTTTAATCACATCATTGACAATAAAAGTTGGAAGTGTGCTCATGCCTAAGAACTGATTCGCTTTATGAAATGGTAAATAAACGCCATCAACACCTACCCCATGGAAAAACTGATCTGCATCATCAAATGCTTCCATCGGGGCATTCCATGTTAATGACAACATATATTTTTTGTCATGAATTAAACCGCCTGAACCGTATTTTTTTGCGGCATCAGAGCGGCTACGACCATCGTTTGCGTAAAGTGAACCGTGACCCACAGTAAATACATCATCAATATATTTTTTTACAGTCCATGGGGCACCCATCCACCAACCTGGCATTTGGTAAATCACTATGTCAGCCCATAAGAATTTTTCAACTTCATTTTCTGCATCGTAATCGCTATCGGCACGGGTCACTTGAACTTCATGTGCGAGTTCGGTGAGATGTGAGGTTGCCAGTGTGGTTAATGTGTCATTTAATTCACCATTTGAATGTGCAAATTGTTTGGCGCCGTTAATGACTAAAATCTTACTCATGGGAGTTACTCTAATTAAATTCCTAAATTTGAAATCTACTCTACGGAATTTACTCTTATAGAAAAATGCATGAATTGGAAAAATATTCTTGATTAAAAATCAACAATTAAATAGGAACTCGAATTGTGAAATAAATTTAGATGAATAATATCAATAACTTTAATCTTATTTTACAAAGTACTACGGAAAAACTTATTGGCCAGCTTTAGCATTAAGTTTGAGTAGAGCTAAGAGATTACATATGAAAAAAATGAGTTTGCTGATTGTTTGTAGCTTAGCAATGCTAACAGCTTGTGCTCCAGCTAAAAATTCTTCTGCTCAACTTGCTGATAGTCCGATTCAAGCAGTATTACTTGATCAACCAGATCTTCTAAATGATGCAAGTAATTTGGACATTTCACAGCAAATGAATGCTGCCGATGATCCCTCTAATGCTCAAGTCACTATTTTACAGACAGATCCGAGCGAAGATGCGATAACGAAAGTCCGTACAGAATATTTATTAAAGCGAGACCAGCAAGTCTGGAAAATTGTGAATAAAAAGCAAAGTTATCAATGTATGAAAGGGCAGGAAACCCCAGATTTCCAAGTGAATCCTTGTCCTGAATGATTAATTTTTATTATAGATGTGGATAACTTTAAGGTTATTCACAATAAAAAAAGTATGGCTGTGGGTAAAAATAACATTTAAACTTCTTTATAATTGTCCGATTGCTGAACAATTCAAAAAATGCTATTGTTGCGCTCGGTAATTATGCCAACTGGTAAAAATTATCAAATCTCACGCCATATAATTTTTCTATTCTTAGACACCCTGTGAATACGGTGTTTCACATTCTAAACATGCACTCTCACGGCATATAAAAACTTAATTAAAGATTGATTGACCATACTGTCATCATCATGACTACATCCTATCTTATATGTAGTTGTAGAGACATATGGCCGCTATTTTGAAGTGTACAACTCATGAAAAATATTCAAACGACAACGTTGAACCGTACAACGTTGATGTTTCCTTTGGCCTTAGTGCTATTTGAATTTGCGGTTTATATTGGTAATGATCTGATTCAGCCAGCAATGTTGGCAATCACTGAAGATTTTGGTGTAAGCGCAACTTGGGCACCGTCTTCAATGTCATTTTACCTATTAGGCGGCGCCTCGGTTGCATGGTTACTTGGGCCTTTGTCAGATCGTCTTGGGCGTAAAAAAGTACTTTTGGCTGGTGTCTTATTTTTCGCCTTATGCTGTTTTTTAATTTTATTAACCCGACAAATGGAACACTTTCTGACATTACGCTTTTTACAAGGTATTGGTTTAAGTGTAATTTCAGCAGTGGGTTATGCTGCTATTCAAGAGAGTTTTGCTGAACGTGATGCAATTAAAGTCATGGCACTCATGGCAAATATTTCATTGCTTGCACCTTTGTTGGGACCAGTACTCGGTGCTTTCTTAATTGATTATGTGTCTTGGCACTGGGGCTTTGTCGCCATCGCTATATTGGCATTACTCAGTTGGGTCGGTTTAAAAAAACAAATGCCAAATCAGCAGGTCAGTGTTACCAAGCAACCTTTTAGCTATCTTTTCGATGATTTTAAAAAGGTATTTAGTAATCACCGCTTTTTAGGTTTAAGCCTTGCTTTGCCTTTAGTGGGTATGCCTTTAATGCTTTGGATTGCCTTATCTCCAATTATTTTGGTAGATGAATTGAAGCTTAGCAGTGTGCAATATGGTTTAGCTCAATTTCCAGTATTTCTAGGTCTAATTATCGGGAATATTGTTTTAATTAAAATTATTGATCGCCTGTCTTTAGGTAAAACGGTCATGATCGGTTTACCTATCATGCTGATTGGTACGCTCATTTTAATATTAGGTGTAGTGTGGCAAACCTATTTAATTCCTTGTTTACTCACAGGCATGACATTAATTTGCTTTGGGGAAGGAATTAGTTTCTCAGTTTTGTATCGCTTTGCACTGATGTCATCTGAAGTATCAAAAGGAACTGTTGCGGCAGCCGTTTCGATGCTGCTGATGATGAGTTTCTTTGCCATGATCGAGCTGGTACGTTATCTCTATACTCAATTTCATTTGTGGGCCTTTGCATTATCTGCCTTTACATTTATTGCGCTCTGGTTTACCCAACCACGAAATGTTTTAAAGCAAGAAATGCAAGAAAGAAAGCTCCAAGGAAATGATTAATTTAAAAATACCGGAATTTATATTCCGGTATTTTTTAACTATTCTTTTAACATTTTTTCCATTTCTTCGCGGTCTGTTTCATAGGTACAACCTAGTAATGTCATCGGACTTTTTCCAGTCATTTCTGATAAGTTGAGATTATGATAAACAGTAAAAGAATCTGCTGTTGCTGGTTCTGTCTTGACGGTGCGAACACCTCTAAAAAAAGGTAATGTTTTAAAGTCTGGATGTTGAGGTATATCAAATTTTTTCGAAAGTTGATTAACATTTGCATTTCGGAAAACGGCTACTATGCCTTGGCCCGCTAAAGCAATTTCATGAGTTTTAATACCAAATAATTGAATAGGCTGAGCTGCTTTATATAAATAGATGAACGGTTGCTCAGGATCATCAACTTTTTTAAAACCAAGTGCTGATAAATTTTCATCATATTCAGAAGCAAAATTGGTATAAGTTTCCTGATTTGATTGACACTCTATAATCTTTTTTAAATCATTTATTTCAAATGCATACGATGTGCTACTCAGCAATAAAAAAGTGGCAGAAAGAAATTTATATATCTTTGGAAAGTACATTTTTATCCTCAATAAAGTGTTATAGCTATTTAATTTCTTGCTCTAAAAGTTTGTCTTTAAGCATCAGCAATTCTGGTAATGTTTCTAATAATAAACTGATTTGTTTCAAGACTAATGTATATTTCTCGGAAAGTTGTTCATGAGTGGTTAGTCCTCGAATTTCTTGCAATGTTTGCTCAATATGTGTGTTGTCGGGTAGTGACTGCCCAAGTACGCTTTGACTAAGAATTTGCTGGCAACGCAGTAATAATTGTAAAACTTGTTCTTCATCAATTTTTTGTCGTTGACTGCCTAACGCTGCCACATAGCTGAGTTGACTGTGACTATAAACCAAATAACGGAAAGCATAATGAATGAGCTCGGGATTAGGATTGGGCTCGGCACTTAAGCTTGAGATCATGTTTGATAGCTCAATTTGAGCATTATGGGCCGCACGACGAATTCGACGGTACTCTATATCTTGATTTTTGCCATATTGGTATTGCTCAACAATTACATTGAAATAATCGAGTGTCGCTTTGCTACTTTTCTTAATATTGTTAGGAATATTGCGAAAATTCCAATCAGGCCATATAAAACTTACCGCGAGCCATGCAATAAAACAGCCTAATAGCGTATCTATCAGGCGAGGTAAAATAATGCTGTAGCCTGCACCCTTTAAATTAAAAATTAATAGCACCATGAGGGTAGCCATAAGAGTGGCCAACGCATATTTCTTTTGCCGTAAGTAAAAAAAGCATACTCCACAAATAATTGTAATGATGAGCTGACCTTCAATACTCGGTACAAAATATAAGATTGGTATTCCTAATAAGACACCGATTAATGTCCCAATTGTTCGGAGCTTAAGGCGGCTTTTAGTCGCAAAATAGGTAATCTGACAAACAAATAAACTAGTCAGTAAAATCCAGTAGCCATGCTGAGCAAAGGGTAATAATGAAATGGCATAGCCCGCGGCGAAAACGACTGCAATTCTTATCGCATGTCGGAACAATGCAGATTGAGGGGTAAGCTGTTGCCGAAGTTTCAAGATCAGATCTGAAAACCCTTGAATATCATCATCAAGTAAATTTAAGTGCTCTTGCCTTGTTTGGGTATTATTTTCAGGGAAGGGCTGTGCATATTGCAGTTGTTCAAACTGTTCATGCATTCCTTTTAAATTATCAAAAATGAGTTTTAAATTTTTAACTTCAAAATTTTGTGGATGCTGTTGTATCCAGTCCTTTAAAGAACTCTCTAGGTGATTTAATCCTGTCTGGCTTTCTTGCGAAGGCTGAGATGGCCGCTTATATAAAATACATTGGGCTAAGTCCTGACAAGCTTGTGCTTGTAGACGTAGATTTTTTTGGAAACGGAAAATAAGATCACTACGGCTAAAGTTCTGTTGAATATGTTCGTAATGTAAATAATTAGAGGTTGCTTGCTCGTGAATGTCTCGTGCAAAAAAATACAGGTTTAGCCAATAGATACTTTTATTACTCACCCGTGAAGCCTTCAGGCGAGTGAGCAGGGAGCTGCGTATTTGATTCAGACTTTGAGCCACTTGCGTATTTTGTAAGGACAGTTCATATAAGAGTTGTTCTACATTCTCTTTATTGTCTGGATCAAACAAACGTGCTTTGGCTTGAAGTAATCCAGAAATTTCTTTAAAAATTTGTGAGAGTTTATCTTGTAAGGGAAGTGTAGGTTTAATAATAAAAAATAAAATAGAGGTGAAGCCGTACCACAAAGCTCCATAAACAAAGTAGGTAGGCTGCTGATACCAATGAGCATATTCTCCTAAACCGAACATGCTATAGATGGAAAGCAAAATAGTGCCAAACGAAATCGTGGCATAACGTTGCCCTAAAGCCCCTAATAAAATGAAAAAAGCGCTAGAAATTGAGAGATAGAGAATAAAGAAAATTTTGTAGGGAGCGAGAAATCCAAGAATGCTACTGACTGTAAAAAATAGCAGGCAGACATAGACTAAGTTGCGTAATCGAATACTTAAACGGTCATCAAAGTCGGTTAACGCTGCTGCAATTGCCCCTAAAGTCACAGGAACAATCAGCTCGTTATGGCCTAGTGAAAGCAAACCTAAAGTTGTGCCTGTGAGTACAATCAGAATTTGCAGGCAATAAATTAAAATCGAGTTTGTCTTAAAACTATTAAATATCTGGGTCAAATAATTCACGGCTTTTGTTCTAAATTAGAGAATACGTGAGAAAGCAGTATGTAACTTTAAATTTTTATTACTTCAAAAATATTATTCTTTTTATCTACAAAAGTCAGTCACTTTTTAAGATTTTATTAGGCTTAAACCAAGCTATAACGGTCAATAAATTAACAAAATTGTGGATATCTTTTTAGATACCCACAATTTAATAAACAGATAAATTATTTAATTACGCCACATGCAATTCGTGCTCCGCCACCGCCGAGAGGCAAAGGTGAATCTGAGTAATTGTCGCCACCCGCATGAATCATGATCGCTCGACCTTGAATATCTGCAAATTTCAATCGAGGTGCGATCACAGCCGTGGTTGCAACACCAGTATTATCGACGACTAAAGCAGGTAAATCGCCTAAATGGCCAGTCGTTGGCGTACCGTGATGAGGAGCTTGGTTAGGATTGTAGTGACTACCAGCAGCTAAAGCAGCACCAGGTTTTCCATCTTTCTCAGCAGGATCACAAGAGGCATTTTCGTGAATATGGAAACCACGAGTACCGCTAGGTAAGTCAGCTAAAGCAGGAGTAATAATTAAACCTTTGTCGCTATCTTGAAAGCTAATAGTACCTATTTTTTTACCAATACCATTTGCGGTAACTTCATTTACATCAACCACTTTTTTCGTATGCATTGTGGTTAATGAGTGAGCCGTGTCGGATACAGTTTTTGTGACTGAACTACAGCCGACTGCAAAAAAAGCTGTAAGCGCAAAGACTGCGCCAATTTTATTAAAAGTCTGCATGGTTGGATGCCCTTATAAATATATATGTCTGATTATTAGATTCAAACAAAGGAAGGCTTAGCCTACAAGTTAATTTAAATAGTCACTTTGTATCTTGAAACATTTTTAAATTAAATAAGTATGTCACTCTTTATGATTGGAAGATTCAGTATCAGAATCATAAATCATAGTCGTTTTGGGCATAGGTTCAGGTTCAATAGTTTCATGTAACCATTCACGCCAAATCGCCAGTAAAATAGCTAAAATTACAGGTCCAATAAATAATCCCACCAAACCGAAACTCGCAATACCACCTAACACACCAAACATAATTAATAGGAATGGAATTTTAGTGGCACCGGAAATAACAAGCGGGCGAATCACATTATCTGAGCTACTAACAATCACCACACCCCATACAATTACACCAATTGCTTCCATAGTTTGTCCCTGAGAGAATAACCATAAGCCGACACCTAAATAGGAGATTGGAGTACCAAATGGGATTAGAGCCAATAAGAAAGTAGCAATGGTGAGTACCATTGGGTTTGGTACACCCGCTACGAAATAACTTAATCCAGCTAAAACGGCTTGAGCAATTGCAGTTAAACCCACACCATAGACTACGGCACGAGTTGTTTCAGAAATCGTATCAAGATAATGGTGAACACGAAGGCCTATCACCATTTCTAAAGCTTTGCTCACCTGAGACAAAATCAGTTGCCCATCACGGTAGAAGAAAAAGAGGCTAAATACGGCAAAACCAAGTTTGACAATATTTTTACTAATTTCACCGAGCAGCACACGGCCATAACTTAAATGGCTTTGTACCCAAGCTGCAATGTTCTGAATGGTACTATTAGGATCGTTATTTAACTCATTGAGTGTGCGAGAAATTTCTTTTCCAACAAAAGGCAGATCGCGAATAAAATCAGGAACGCTTAAATGACCCGAAAAAACCTGACGTTGTAAATCAAAATATAAGTTGCGGCCTTCATGCTGCAAAATAAAAATAGCGCATGTAAAAGGTATGCCAACAACCAAAATGACCAGACTAATCATTAGTGTTGCATTTAAAGTATTACGGGTTTCTCCAAAAAAACGCTGAATTCTTAAATAAATAGGCCAAGTCATATAAGCAATGATGGCAGCCCAAAGAACAGGAACAATAAAATATTTCAGGATATTAAATCCTAAAAAAATCAAAATAAAAAACAGCCCAAACAATAAAACGCGCTGTAAATTAGGAGCGTATGGATGCACGAACAATATTTCTCTAATTTTCTACGTAGAATAAAGTCATATTAACTGAAAAATAACCTGAGGCAAATTTTAAGGCCGTAATGTAAAGAACCTTATACAACTCTTTTTAGAGGCTAAAATTCACTTAAAACCACTCAGCTTTGTCTTCAACTAACTTGTTTAGAACAGGTTGCCATTGATCTTGAATACTAATAAAGTTTTTTTGTGGTTTATCAAAAACACTTAAACCTTGCATAGCTAGGCTACCATAAGCACTGCGTTCAGAAATCCATGCAACAGGTTCTTGTTCAATTTTTTCAAAAAACTGTTGAATATCTTTTGAACTTGCACTGTTCGGTTTTACACGATTAGCGAGCAGTAAAATCTGTACTTTGCCTTTACGAATGCGTTTAATATCTTGTAAATGCTTTAAAAAGCGACGAGTACTCTCTATATCAAAAAATGAAGGCTGAAGTGGAGTAATAATGGCATGAGCTTCGCTGATGAGTTGTTCAGCATGTTCACCTGAAAGTGCACCAGGCGCGTCAATAATTAAATAATCAAGATTTTTAGGTGCATCACCAATTGATTTTTCATGACGCCAGTCTAGGCTCTGAATCGTTGCGACGGTATCAGGGCGCTGTTTTAACCACTGTAAAGCCGATTTTTGGTTATCGGAATCTGCTAATGCTACTTTATATCCTTTTTGTGCCAATGCTGTTGCCAACGTAATGGCCGTCATGGTTTTTCCGCATCCGCCCTTCTGATTTGCAATAAGTATCGTTTTCATAAATTCAATTATTTTCAGCAGCACATTTGTTTATGTTTTATACCTTAGCATCTTTTTATGTGAAGGAGATGACCGCATTTGACAAAAGTTTAAGCTGTTTCGTTATTTTAGATATGATTAGATCTGCAATGTTGATTTGTGCTTGTTAAGGAAAGTTTATGTCTGTATGGCTTGCCATGCTAATTGGAGCGGGTATTGGTATTATTATCACTACTATTATTTTATCAAATACTCGCAATGGCCGAATTAAGGCTGAATATGAGCAATATATTGCTGAACTTGAATTGGAGCACCAACAAGCTCTGACTCAAGCACAAAAGCGAAGCGTGAATACAAGTCGTGCGGTGTTGAAAGGGAAAATGGCAGAACAATTTGCTCCCATTTTGCCAGAATTTCAGTATCTACCGAGTGATGCAAAATTCATGGGCGATCCGGTGGATTATATTATTTTTGATGGATACACCGATTTTCGAGATGGTGATGGAACGGCAGAAGACATTAATATTATTTTACTTGATGTAAAAAGCGGTGGGGCAAGGCTAACCAAAGGCCAACAGGCAATTGCACAAGCTGT
>Ga0207655_1003365_pt1 | contig 11959 bp, 8 predicted proteins | sample KBSM44metaG_FD_184398 | JGI IMG/M metagenome (GOLD analysis project Ga0207655, IMG submission 184398) | Miscanthus rhizosphere microbial communities from Kellogg Biological Station, Michigan, USA - KBS M4-4 metaG (SPAdes) (version 2) | ecosystem: Host-associated > Plants > Roots > Rhizosphere >...
CCTCGAACTCGACCTTGGCCCCGGTCTCTTTCTCGAAGACGGTGATGGCCTCGGCCCAGGCCTTGCCCATCGCGCTGTCGGCGCCTTCGTAGTGCCACAGCTTGAGGGTGTCGCCCCCACCACCGGAGCCCGAGTCGCTCGAAGACGAACAGGCGCTGATGCTGAGCGCGGTAGCGGTGAGAGCGACGACAGCGGCCAGAGACCGCGTGCGTCGGGTGAATCGTGCCATCGTCGGCACTCCTTTCGATGGGCCGTCGTGGCCCGGTCTGTGATTGCGGTGTTCAGTTGGACGGATGTCGAAGCGCTTCGATTCAGGTCGTGATGAAGATCAGGAGGGCGGGTGAGCGAAACGCGTCCGGCGAGAAGATCAGTCGTGTCGCGGTGGGGAGACGGAGCCGGCGTCGCGGTAGACGGGGGCGAGGAGGTGGATGCCCGCCGCGCGCCGCGGGTCATCGATGCGCGCAAGGGCGAGATCCACTGCGAGGTCGCAAGAGGCCTCGGGGATCAGCGGGATGGTGTCGATCTGCCGGTCGAGCTTGGTGGTGTCGAAGGAGGCGGCGATGGAGATCACCGACACGTCTCGTCCGATCCGGACACCGCGTTCGTCGAGGGCGGCGAACACCAGTGCGTGCATGTCGTCCACGCCGTGCAGGAGCAGTGCCGTCGCTCCCGAATCGAGGGCATCGTCGACGGCGGTGCGCACGGCATCCGCCTCCGTGACGGTGCCACCGGTCGTGGCGAACGAGTGCTGAACGCCGCGCTCTTCGGCCCGGTCGGCGGCGGCTCGTCGCACGCGCGGCGGGAAGTTCGACAGCCGGTACGAGCTTTCGGACTGACCGATCAGCGCGATGCGGGTGTGGCCGGCGTCGACCACGCGATCCACCGCGAGGCGTGCGGCGGCCTCGAAGTCGAGGTCGACGCAGTCCAGACCGTCGTGGTCGTCGGGAATCCCGATGAACACGGTGGGCGTCGCGATGGAGCGGGCGATCGCGACGCGTTCGTCGTCGGGTGCGACGTCCAACACGAGGATGGCGTCGACGAGTCCGGATGCCGTGACGCGCTGCATCCCGGCCGACGCCTGCTGGTCGGTGAGCAGGAGGATGTCGTAGTCGTGCCGGCGGGCGGCGACGGCCGAGGCGAGCACGAACGACATATGCGTGGGGGCGTGGGTCTCGGGGCGCAGCGGCTCGGTCAGCGCGAAGATGTGGGTCAGACGGCCGGCCAGCATGCGTGCACCCGCGTTCGGGGCGTAGCCCAGGCGGTGGGCGGCGTCGATGACGCGGCGGCGTGTGTCGGGTGAGATCGGTCGTTTGCCGCTCAGTGCGTACGACACGGTGCTGATGGAGACGCCGGCCGCGGCGGCCACCTCGTCGATCCGTGCCATGTCAGACCCCGTTGTCGTATCGAAGCGCTTCGAATGAAGCTGGGAACCACGATAGGACCCCGAGAGTGAGAGTGCAAGGGTTTTGTGGAGGACGACAACAAAGACCGGGTCTTGCCGCGGGCCGCGGACGCGGCACTCAGCGTTCGGATCGGGTGCGAGCGACCGCATCCGACTCGAGGTCGCGCACGAGGCGGGCGAGCAGACGTTGCAGGGTCTCGACGTCGTCGGCGTCCCAGAAGTGGAAGACCGAGTCGACATCGCGGGACATGCGCGCGAGGATGCGCGTGCCCATCTCCGCGCCGAGCTCGGTCAGCACGACCAGCACACCACGGCCGTCTTCCCGCGCCGGGACACGGTCGATGAGACCGAGGTCCTCGACGCGCTTGAGGACCTTGCTGATGTTGGTCTTGGTCTGGCTGAGCGCGTTGGCCAGCTCGATGGGCCGCATGGGGCCGTTGTAGGCGAGCTGGTTGACCACGAGGAACTCGATGACGTTGTCGGAGGGGAACGCGCAGTCCTGCATGACGCTGCGTCGGAGCCGGATGTCCGTCGCCCAGTCGACGAACCGGCCCATGGACCGGCGCAGGTCGGAGCGTTCCAGCCCCGCATACCGTTCGTGGGTGAGGTGAGGCGGCATCGGCGACGTCACGCGTGCGACCATCTCTTCACCTCGCGTCAGCCATCGGACGGCACCTCGCTTATCACCCGGACGGGACCGATGAGTCCGTAGGGCCGGACCGTCGTCTGGACGCACCGCTCGATACCGAGGCGCATCGCCGGACGATCCGGAATGTGATCATAGTAGCCGCGCGCGAGGAGCCGATTGTTCAGCGAGCTGCTGACCCGCACGACGACGACGTTGGGCCCCTCGCGCACCTCCTCGGTGATGTCGACGACCGGCCGGGAGGTGTCGAAGCCGCACGCCGCGGAACCGTTGACGCTCACCGACCCCAGGCCGCCGCACGTGGAGCCCAGGTCGAGGAGGACCCGCCCCCCGTCGCCGGTCCCGGGCGGGAGATGGAAGGACGATCGGTACTCTCCCACCCCGGATACGGCGGGTCCGACGTCCGGTAGGGAGTGCCACGGAGCCAGCGTCGACGTGCCGCAGTCGATGACCTCGATGCGGGTGGTCGGCCGCCACTCCACGGTCTCGTCGCCACGGCCGCGATCCTCCCGCACCACCTCGACCGGACCCGCGTCCCAGCTCTCGATGCGGATGTCCCACTGCTCGATCTGCACCAGCTCCATCTCGCGAAGCGGTGAGGTCGCGACGGGCGGTCGCGCCCCGCGGTCGAGCGTGAACAACGCCGTCTCCCCCGGGGCGAGCTCGACGGTCACGTGTGTGCGGCCGTTCTCGGCGCGGGCGTCAGTCCACTCGCGGATCTCGCCGCGCCAGGGATCGTGACGGAAGACGACGCCCTCACCGTGAAGCTGCACCGTCACGGAGGATGCCTGGGGGTCGAGATAGCGGTAGTTGTACACGTAGAGGTGCACGAGGCCGTCCTCCTCGCGGATGCGGGTGAGGACGGTGGGAGGCCCGGCGACCAGCTCGGTGCGCGACGCGACGCCGAGCTCTCGAAGTGCTGCCAGCGTGCGAGAGGGCTCGGAGGCCACGCGAACGCGGGGGAGCGCCGACAGCTGCGCAATCACGTCGGCGAGTTCGGCATCCCGTCCGTCCAGGCCCGGGGTGCGCGCAGCGGCGACCAGGTGGCGACGGAACTCGTTGCGCGCCAGGCAGACCACCTCCTCCGCGCCGTTGACGAGCACCACCGGCAGGCCCGCCTGCGCCAGCCGCAACAGCTCGCGGGCCGCGTCGAGGGCGAGCGCCTCCTGGAAGACGATGAGCGCGCGGTACCCCGGCCCGGTTTCCTGCACGCTCAGCGCGTCGGAGTGCACGTCGGGATGCGTCAGCAGGGCGCCGTCGAGGAACTCGTACGTCCACCCGGCATCCTGCAACTCCATGTCCCGCCACCAGAAGTTGACGCGATCACGCATCCCCATCCGCCCGTAGGCGTCCTCCACATCGACGGGGAGTCCGTCCCTCTGAAAACTCAAGCCCACGAAGTTGTCGGTGTAGTGGCCGGTGCGGAGGATCCCGACGTCGACGCGGGGCTTTCCGCGGCCGAGCACGTGCTGGACGTGAGCGAGCGCGCGCGCCCAGAGGCCCGAGAACTCCGTCGACGGCCGGCGACTGTCGAAGCGCTCGGAGAAGGCCGGCCACATCCCCTCGTGACCGGGCCACGCGGTATGACCGACGGGTCCCGCGGGACTGGACCATCCGTGCATGACGGTCCGCGTGACGCCCGCCGCGATCTGGGTCGCGATGATCTGGTCGTAGAACCGATGATCCAGCACGTGGTTCTTCGGCGTCGCGCCGGTCTCGGACGAGAACACCCGCCCGAAGAGGTGGGCCGGGGCGGACAGGAGCCGGTAGCCGTCGATCTGCGACCCGAACTCCAGCGACTCGGTCTCGATGCCGTCGACCTCGAAGCCCGGCCGCGTCAGCTCGTACGGCGCGCCGTAGGAGATCTCCGCGCGCAGCTGCATGCCCCGCTCGTTGAGGAACCGCCGGAAAGGACGCAGCACGTTCTCGATGTACAGGTCCGTGAGCGTCTCCGCGTAGTCGTGGCGTACCTTCTCCACGTCCACGGAGGGCACCGTCGGCTCGTTGCGCGGCAGGGTGAGAACGGCCATCAGGGCGTTCGTCCGGATGAGCAGCGGCAACCAGGGGCGGATGTCGTACCCTCGACGGGCGCGGAACTCGTCGATGAACGAATGCCCCCACAGCAGGCCGCCCCAGCCGTAGGTCCGAAGCTCGAGGGAATCCATGTACATCTGCGGTCGACGGTTCCGGGCCAGCGATCCCCGCATCGACGGTGTGAGCACTTCGGCGTCCCAGTACCTCATGACCGCCGCGAAGCCGTCGGGATCCACGTAGTTGACGGCGCGATTGACGCTCACCGATGGCTCCGCGGTCTGTCCGGTTCCGTGCATCCAGAACGCGAAGAGCGCCCACTCGCCCTCGTCGGGCGCCGTCCAGGCGAGTTCGCCGTCGCGCACCGCGGACGTCAGGTCGGTGAGCGTGCTCGCATCCAGCAGCCAGCCCCGCTCCGTCCGCGCCGACGTGCGTGCCGCCACCGCGGCGACGAAGGTCTGCACCGGCGGTTCGCGCCCGGCATCCGGACCGTCGAGATACTCGGCGCGTCGCAGCGGTCCCGTGCGATCGCGACCGGTCAGGATCTCGACGGACGCGTTGAGCTCTTGAGAGGCGGCCGGGTCGTCGGGCTCCAGGTCGGGGAGGTTGGCGTGCGCCCAGTTCGTCCCCGATGTGAAGGAGACCGACATGCCGCGCTCGTTCGCGGCGTCCACGACCGATTGCGAACTGCGGACCCACTCGTGCGAGCCCCACCCGTAGCGCGCGTCGTCCACGCCGCGCTCCTCCATCGCCAGGAACTCGACACCGCCGAACCCGGCCCGATGCATGTCCGCGACCTCGCGGCGGAGGGTCTCGTCGGTGTGGGATCCTCCGGCGAGCCACCAGCGAACATCTGGCGATGCGGTGGGAGGCAGTGTGCGCACGCGAGAGCGCAGCTCTTCGATAGACACGATCCACTCCGATCTCGCTCAGAAAGAGCTTGTGTGATTGCCTGGCGACACTATATCGTCACTTCTCGACGCTAGTACGATGTCGTTCCAGCTCTTCAAAGGAGAAACAGCAATGGTCCGCAGCACCCCGGCACCCTGGCGGGTCGCCACCATCGCAGGCATGGCCTCATACATTGACGCGGCAGCGATCGTCGGCACGGGAGCGGCGTTCGTGCTCTACCAGGGTGCGGGCCTCCTCGGTCCCACTGACATCGGCATCCTCTCGTCGGCGCTGACGCTGTCCATCGCCGCCGGGGCGCTGTTCGGAGGGCGGCTCGGAGACCGCTTCGGTCGACGCGGCGTGTTCCTCGCGACGATGGTCCTGATCGTCCTCGGTGCGACCGGACTCATCTTCTCGCCCAACATCGCGCTGATGCTGATCGGTGTGATCGCCGTCGGCCTCGGATGCGGCGCCGACCTCCCGGTCTCGCTCGCGACGATCTCGGAAGCAGCGAGCGACGCCAACCGCGGCAAGCTCGTCGGCCTCTCCCAGGTGCTCTGGTACACGGGCATCATTGCGACTTACGCCCTCCAGCTCGTCATCGGCGGCATGGGCGCCCTGGGCGGGCAGATCGTGTTCGGGCACGTCGCGGTGGCGGCTCTGATCGTGTTCGTCCTGCGCCTCAGCATCCCTGAGTCCGCGGAATGGAGGACGGCGCGCACAGAGCGCGAGGCGGGAGCCGCGAGCTTCCGGGCCCGCACCGCTCGCGTGAAGGACATCGTCGCGAACAAGAGCCTGCGCGTGGCATTCCTCAGCCTGTTGGTGTTCTACTCGCTGACGAACCTCGCGGCCAACACGAAGGGGCAGTTCGGCACGTACGTCAACGTCAACGTGGTGGGCCTCACCGTGCAGCAGAGCTCCCTGATCTCCCTGCTCACCCTCCCGATCTCGATCGCTTTCGCCGTGTGGTTCATGCGCATCGTCGACGGGCGGCGGCGCATGGTGTTCTTCAGCATCGGCGTGGCGAGCCTCACCGCGGCATTCGCCGTGCCGGCGGTCTTCGGCTTCACGCTGCTCACGATCATCATCGCTCAGCTGCTGTTCGGGTTCGGAAGCGCCTTCGCCTTCGAGGGCATCATGAAGGTCTGGACCCAGGAGTCCTTCCCCACACTGCTGCGCTCTTCCGCGCAGGGAGCGATCATCGCCGCTGCGCGCGTCGTCGCTGCCGCGCTGGCGCTGTGGACGCCCGCGCTGCTCTCCGCGCCGCAGGTCATGTATGCGATCCTCGCGGTGGCCGTGCTCGTCGGCGCAGGCGTGGCGGGCCTCACCTTCCGTTCGCGTCCCCGCCCCGCCGACGAGACGCCGGCACGGGTCGGTGAGACCGCGTCCATCTGATCCGTCGAACGGCTGAGGCGCAGCCCGGGCCACCTGCCCGGGCTGCGCCGTCGGCGATGGCGTGGCTCGGTGGCGTCGAGCCCGTCGCTAGAGCCTGATCTCGGCGACGACCTCGCCGAACTCCGTCTCATCCACCGGCGTGAAGCCGACCCGTCGGAAGAACGCGTCGGGGCCGTCCTGGCCCTCCTCGTAGATGACGTCGACGTGGTCCACGCCGCGGCTGCGCGCTTCCTCGAGAAGCTTCTCGACCGCGAAGCGTCCGACGCCGCGGCCCTGGTCGTCGGCGTCGACGTTGATGCGCCACAGCACCGAGCGGAAGTGCTCGTGGTGCGCCTCGGGATCGAAGTTGGCGCTCACGAAACCCACGACCTCATCGCCGTCCAGCACGACCCGCTGCCACGCGGTGCTCGGATCGACCACCGCTGCGAAGACCGCATAGCTGGTGGGGGCGAGGTACTGCTCCTGACCCGGTTTGAGCGACATGGTGTTCACCGCCACGATGGTGGCGGCCGACAGTTCCTCGAGGCGCAGCTCGGTCATGGGATCAGGCTACCCCGCGGGTGGGGATGGTTGGCACCCCCCGAAGGGTGGGAAAATCGCCAGCGACCCCGATGCTCCGAGATATCTTGACGTCAAGATATATTCCGGCGATGCGATAACCTGGACGCTGTCCCCGCGACGCTCACCACGACGCCCACGACGATGCTCACGACGGAGAGATCACACGTGCCCGAGTCCACCATCATCTACACCCACACCGACGAGGCGCCGGCGCTGGCGACGGCCTCCTTCCTCCCCATCGTGACGGCGTTCGCCGGGCAGGCCGGGGTCGAGATCGACATCCGCGACATCTCACTGGCCGGGCGCATCCTCGCCGCTTTCCCGCAGCGCCTCACGCCCGAGCAGCAGGTCGGCGATGCGCTCGCCGAGCTCGGCGGTCTGGCGACGCTGCCCGAGGCGAACATCATCAAGCTGCCGAACATCTCGGCATCCATTCCGCAGCTGAAGGCCGCGATCGCGGAGCTCCAGTCGCAGGGCTACGACATCCCGGACTACCCGGACGACGCGTCCACGGTCGAGGAGAAGGACATCCGCGCCCGGTACGACCGGATCAAGGGCTCCGCGGTCAACCCCGTGCTGCGCGAGGGCAACAGCGACCGTCGTGCGCCTCTGGCGGTCAAGAGCTACGCGAAGAAGCACCCGCACCGCAACAAGCCCTTCGCGGCGGGGTCCAAGACCCGCGTCGCGACCATGGGTCACGACGACTTCAAGAGCAACGAGAAGAGCTGGATCGCCGCCCACGACGACGTCCTCAGCATCCGTCACACCGCCGCCGACGGCACGGTCTCGGTTCTCAAGGAGGGGCTGAAGGTCCTGCCGCGCGAGGTCGTCGACGCCACGTTCCTCTCGGCGAAGGCGCTCGACGCGTTCCTCGCCGACACGATCGCGCAGGCCAAGGCGGAGAACGTGCTGTACTCCGTGCACCTCAAGGCCACGATGATGAAGGTCAGCGACCCGATCATCTTCGGTCACGTCGTGCGTGCGTTCTTCGCCGACGTCTTCGACGCGTACGGAGAGCACCTCGCCGCAGCCGGCCTGAACGGCAACAACGGACTCGGCTCGATCCTCGCCGGCCTCGGCGACCTCGCCGACGGCGAGGCGATCTCCGCCCGCATCGCACAAGACCTCGAGACCGGGCCCCGCCTCAGCTACGTCAACAGCGACAAGGGCATCACCAACCTGCACGTGCCCTCCGACGTCATCGTCGACGCCTCGATGCCGGCGCTCGTGCGCAACGGCGGCAAGCTGTGGGGCGTCGACGGCGCCGAGGACGACACCATCGCGGTCATCCCCGACTCGTCCTACGCCGGCGTCTACCAGGCCGTCATCGACGACGTCATCGCCAACGGCCCCCTCGACCCGGCGACGATCGGCACGGTGCCGAACGTGGGTCTCATGGCTCAGGCCGCCGAAGAGTACGGCAGCCACGACAAGACCTTCGAGATCCCGGCCGACGGTGTCGTCGAAGTGCTCGACTCCGCCGGCACGGTGCTCATCGAGCATCACGTCGAGAAGGGCGACATCTGGCGCGCGACCCAGGCGAAGCACATCGCGATCATGGACTGGGTGCGCCTCGCGGTCTCGCGGGCCCGCGCCACCGGTGTGCCCGCCGTGTTCTGGCTCGACGTCAACCGCGCCCACGACGCCCAGCTCATCGGCAAGGTGCACCAGGCCCTCGCGACGCTCGACACCGGCGACATCACGATCGTGATCCTCCCGCCCGAGGAGGCGACGCGGTACACGCTCGCGCGTCTGCGCAAGGGCGAGGACACCATCTCGGTCACCGGAAACGTGCTGCGCGACTACCTGACCGACCTCTTCCCGATCCTCGAGGTCGGCACGTCGGCGAAGATGCTCTCGATCGTGCCGCTCCTGGCCGGAGGCGGGCTGTTCGAGACCGGCGCGGGCGGCTCGGCTCCCAAGCACGTGCAGCAGCTGCTCGAGGAGGACTACCTGCGGTGGGACTCGCTCGGTGAGTTCTTCGCGCTGGCGGCCTCCTTCGAGCACCTCGCCGAGTTCACCGGCAATGCGAAGGCCAAGGTGCTCGCCGACACTCTGGATGCCGCGACCGGCACCTTCCTCGAGGAGGACCGCTCGCCGGGCCGCTCACTCGGAACGATCGACAACCGCGGCAGCCACTTCTACCTCGGTCTGTACTGGGCCCAGGAGCTGGCCGCTCAGACGGCGGATGCCGAGCTCGCCGCCGCGTTCGCGCCGGTGGCGGAAAAGCTGGCCGCCGCGGAGCAGCAGATCGTGGCAGAGCTGAACGGCGTGCAGGGGCACCCGGTCGACATCGGCGGCTACTACCACCCCGACACCGCGAAGGTCGCTTCGGTCATGCGTCCGTCGGCGACCCTGAATGCGGTCATCGACGCCCTCTGATCGTCGCGTACGAGAACGGCCCGGGCACGATGCCCGGGCCGTTCTCGTCGTGTTGCGTGCGGCGTTTCGACTCCTCGCTGCGCTCGTCGCTCAACGACCGGGGGTGGTTGTCCCGGTCGTTGAGCGAGCGCAGCGAGTCGAAACGCGAGACGCGCCTCAGTCGTGGATCCAGACGTCCACGCCGGTCGGCGACCAGTCGTAGATCTGCTTGGCGCGGTAGTTCGGCATGCCGACGCATCCGTGGCTCTGCGGCGTGCCGAAGTTGTTGTGCCAGTAGACGCCGTGGAACGCCTCGTCGCCGTTGAAGTACATGACCCACTCGACGTTGGGCACGTCGTAGTTCCAGTACGGGTTGTTCGGGTCGGTGCTGGTCATCGTCTGCGAGCGGATGTGGCTGTTGATGCGGAAGTGGCCCGTATACGTGGGCGACTCGGCGATACCGCTCGAGATCGGCCACGAATCGACGACGGCGCCGTTCTCCTTGAGGTAGAGCATCTGCTCGCTCAGGTTGACCTCGAGCAGGCGCTGGAGCGTCGTCGTGGATGCCGGAGTCACGGTCACCGGCAGGGCGAACGCCGCATTGCCGGAGCCCAGTTGTGCGGCGAACTCCTTCGCCACCCCGGTCACATCACCGAGCGTGCGGCCGTCGGCACCGGGCACGGACGTGTCCAGCACCGTGCCGTCGGAGTTCGTGATGACCGTGCCGTTCGCCGGGGCGCGGTTGACGAGGGCGGGAAGACCCGCCACCGCCGTTTGGATCTTCTCGGCATCGGCGGTCACGGTGAACGAGCCGCCGGGGCTCGGAGCGACCGACAGCCACGAAGCCGCCGTGGCCGCATCGATGGGTACGGTGCGCTCGTCGCCGACGTAGAAGCCGATCGTCTGCAGCATCCCGTTGAGCTTGTCTGCGGCGGCCTGGGCATTGGCCGTGCTCGCAATCGCATCCACGGGCACCGTCTGCGCCGAGACCGTGACACTGCTCTGGCCCGTGACGAATGCGTCGCGGAGCGCCGCCGTGATGGCGTCGAGATCGAGGCCGGTGCCCGCGGTGGCCGGGGTGACGGCGTAGGCGCCGTTGGCGAAGGTGACGGTGGCCGCGGTGGGCTCGATGAAGCTTCCCGGAAGAGCGGCGCGCAGAGCGGCTTCGGCCTTCGTCGGATCGAGGGTCAGCGGGGCGTCGATGCTGTCGCCGAACCACTGGGTGACGTTCCACAGCGGGCGCGCATCGAAGGTGGCGTCGGCGAGGGCGCGGGCGTCGATCGTCGCGCCGAGCTGATCGCCCGTGACGCTCGGGCCGCCTTGCCCCAGCACGATCGTGGTCGATCCCAGCCGCTGGCTGATCGCGTCGGTGGCGGCGCCCGCGGTCAGGAAGCCGACGGGCACCCCCGCAATGGAGGTTCCGGGGGCGATGAGCACGAGCGAGGCGGCGACGACGCCGGCGGCCACAGCGACCGCGGGAACGCCGATCCAGAGCCAGAGGCGCTTCTTCTTGGCGGGCGGCTCGGCGGGAGCCCACTGCAGAGGGGGAACGTCCGACGGGGGAGTGGAGCTGTCGTTGTGCGTCTCGTACGGGCCGTCGAGGACGGCTGTCGCTGCGGTCGCGGCGGTCGCTGTGCTCGCCGAAACGGGCTCGGGCGTCACATCCGCCTCTCGCCCTGTGCCAGGTTCGGTCACTTGCAAACACCCCCGTGTTCTGCGCGGCGCGCTTTCCTATGGTACGGGATCGCCGTCGCGTTCCGGCAGCGTGCGCGCGCAGCGACTTCGGCCGGCTGATTTGGAGACGTCAGGCGGGCGGGCAGGCGTCGGTGAAAGCGGCGAGGGCGGACTGGATGGCGCTCGCGCTCGTCTGCAGCGCGGCCAGCCGGGAGAGGTCGCCGCCGGCGATCGCCGACAGGTCTGCGGATGCCGAGGCGAACCCCGACTGCAGTGGTGGCAGGAGGGCGGCCACCTGATGGTTGCCGACGACGCGCGCCGCCGCGTCCAGCTGCGCCGCGACGCCGCCGAGAGCATCGACGGCGGCTTTCGGGTCACTCGGATCCAGTCTCTGCAACTGCTCGGCGGCATCCTGAACGCTCGAGCGCACCGTCTCGCACGCCTGGGACACGGTCTGTGTGTCGCCGCCCGTCGGCGAGGGGCCGTCGGTGCCCGTCGCCGTGCACCCGGTGAAGGCCAGCGCGGCGAGGCAAACAGCGGTGAGAGTCGCACGAGGGCGGTGGCGTCGGAGGGCAGCGGTCATGGGTGGGTCTCCTCGGCGCCGGCGGCGCGAATGTAACGGTTTTGTAAATCGTCCTGCCGAATTGGCATCTTCGGTTGCGGTCGGCGGGTTCGTAAGGTCTACTAACAAACATGTCCGGATCCGATCTGCAGCGTGGCGCGGTCGATGCGCCTGCCCCCGGCGGGCGCACGTTCGCAGGCCGCACCCTGCGCCACGCGGCGAAGGTGCTCCCGGAGCACGCCCGGGCGCACAACCGCTCGCTGGTGCTGCAAACCCTCTTCCACCAGGGTGCCATGAGTCGCGCGGACCTGTCCCGGGAAACGGGACTCACCCGCGTCACGATCTCCGATCTGGTCGCCGAACTCATCGTCGACGGGTACGTCGCCGAGCGCGGCCTGCGTGAGGTCACCGGGCCGGGCAAGCCCGCCACCCTCGT
>Ga0207655_1003370_pt1 | contig 11944 bp, 10 predicted proteins | sample KBSM44metaG_FD_184398 | JGI IMG/M metagenome (GOLD analysis project Ga0207655, IMG submission 184398) | Miscanthus rhizosphere microbial communities from Kellogg Biological Station, Michigan, USA - KBS M4-4 metaG (SPAdes) (version 2) | ecosystem: Host-associated > Plants > Roots > Rhizosphere >...
CGGACGCGCATACACAATATAGAAGAGAAATGTTCAGGTAATGAACGAAATTTAGTGCGTGCGCAGAGTATAGCAGAATTTATAATAATGTCACGAAGTTTTATTGTTTTTTCCTGTATTGTATTAAATCATTCATAATATTCAGGAATTAAATAAAAAACTTGATCTACAACTAGACTCTCATCCTCAATAATATCTGCTACAGCGACCGCTAAACACTTAATGGTAAACTCACTTAGAATAATCATATTGGATTGCCAATGATATGTGCCTAAAGCGCACTCTCCTGTTTGTTTATTTTTCTGCATTAAATATTGAATATTTTCAGTTGTGCTTGCACTGCCCAAAAATGTTTGTCCATCTATAATGACCCAAAAGTCTATGTTTTGCAGCGCAACATCTTCATGAGGAATTGTATGATGGGTTTTTAGACTAAATTTTTCATTTTGATAAATAGTTTTCAATTGATGTATTCCGAGTTAGTTTTTGGATTTCATCTAAGTGCCACCATTAATTCGATAAATTCTATACCGTGCCTGTTCTGCAAGCTCTTCTTTATCTGAATGCGTATATTCTTCTATTAAATTGATAGCTTCTACTGTACCTATTTCTTGTAATAACCAAAGACATCTTTTGAAATAGGTAGAATCCTCTTCACTAGCTAAATATGCCAAGTGAGGTTTTAAAAAAATTGCTCGCTTTATATAAGGAATAGCATAAGGATCTTTTCTCATTTGAAGATCGCAAATAATTTCTATATGAGCCAGATGCTCTAATAGCAATAATCTTTCGCATTACTCTGAGTTGTTTTAGATTCATCTATTTTAAGATATGGATTTCCCAGTTCCATTTTTTGGCTCATAGATTTAAAACCAAATAACTTTTTTACTTTATCCAGTAAATTCCTCCCCCTTAACTCTCCCCAATAAGTTGTATTATTTTTATATAAGTACTATTCGCCAGATCTTGCAATCACCAATGTTTAAACGACGACATTCAGTATTGGTAGTATCGCATTAAATCGCAACGCATAAAAAAGCCTTCATAAAAATGAAGGCTTTTTAAAACTCAATCTACACAAGTATAAATTACTTCGCAGCTTCACCCCAAGCAGGAACAACAGCTTGCATCAATGGTTTCAACATTTTCATAGAACACGCAATTACTTGACCATTTTCCATAGAATCTGAACCACCACGAGCATCAACGACTGTACCACCCGCTTCTTTCACCATAAGCTCGCCTGCTGCGATATCCCAAGGTTTTAAACCGAGTTCAAAATAACCATCTAAACGACCAGCTGCAACATAAGCCAAGTCCAATGCAGCAGAACCCGCACGACGATATTGTGCGCCAGCTTCAGTTACATTTAATAATGATTCAAAATGGTTTTTCGCATAAGAAACAATCTCACCATTACGTTTAGCGCGGTAAGCATGACCTACACCCATAAAGGTATTTTCAAGACTGTCTTTAACATTCACACGAATACGACGTTGATTCAACATTGCGCCACGACCACGGCTTGCAGAGAATAGCTCATCTTTCACAGGGTCATAAATAACACCGTGTTGAGTTACACCTTTATGTTGAACTGCAATAGATACACAGAAATGTGGGAAAGCATTGATAAAGTTTAAAGTACCATCAAGAGGATCAATCACCCAACACCAATCGGCATCATGACCTTTACCTTCTTGTAGCCCAAACTCTTCACCAAGGAAGCAGTGATTTTTATAACTTTTACGAAGCGTATCAATAGTCAACTGCTCGATATAACGATCTACACGAGTCACTGGACCATCAATTCCTTTTTCTTCGACTTGTAGATCGAGTTTATGACGATTTTGATGCGCTTTTAAAAGCTCTTGACCAACTAACTGAGCCGCACGCGCAGCCATCACCACCATAGGTTCCATTGAACACCCACTACAAATTTGAAGATACTGATAAAGAATAATGCATAAAAGCGCCGACATTTTAGCAAATATCGGCGCTTTTTGGGAAATTTTGTTTCTAAAATTTTACAACTTCAATTTTTACATGAGCTTAAACGTGTTGTACTAGCTTTAACCATGCCTGTTCAATCGAGTTTTGAATACCTTTTCCATCTAAACCACAGTCTTGAAGCATTTCAGAGTGGCTTGCTTGTGCAAGAAATTCATCAGGTAAACCTAAGTTTAAAATTGGCTTCAGAATTTGTGCCTGTGCCAAGAACTCATTTACGGCACTACCCGCACCTGCCATCACCGCATGTTCTTCAACAGTAACAAATAAGTGCGTTTTATCTGCCAAATCACGAATAATTTGTTCATCCAGTGGTTTCACAAAACGCATATTGATCACACGAATTGCGATATCCAATGTTGGTGCGAGTTGTTTTGCTGATTCAAGCGCAGGTTGAACACGACTGCCAAAAGCCAAAATCGTGATACCGTCTTCGTGTTCAGTATTGAGTTCTAACAATATTTCAGCTTTACCAATTTCCAGCTCAATCAACTGTTGTTGAATTTCTACACCTAAACCATTACCGCGAGGATAACGTACTGCAGTTGGCCCTTTGTATAGATATGCTGTATGCAACATTTGGCGACATTCGTTTTCGTCTTTTGGCGCCATGATCACCATATTGGGAACAGTACGCATATAAGCATAGTCATAAGCACCAGCATGCGTAGGACCATCTTCACCGACTAAGCCTGCACGATCAATACCAAAGGTCACATCAAGATTTTGTAAAGCAACATCATGAATCAGCTGGTCATAACCGCGTTGCAAGAAGGTTGAATAAATCGCCACAACTGGCTTTAGTCCTTCACAAGCCATACCGGCGGCTAATGTCACAGCATGCTGTTCTGCAATAGCAACATCGAAGTAGCGCTCTGGAAATTGCTTAGCAAACTGTACCATGCCTGAGCCTTCACACATAGCAGGGGTAATCGCGAGTAATTTGTCATCTTGTGCAGCTTCATCGCAAAGCCATTGCCCAAATACATCTGAATATTTTGGTGCTAAATTTTTAGTAGCTGAAGCATTAATTTTGCCAATCGCATGATATTTAATTTGATCCGCTTCAGCAGGCGCAAAACCCTTACCTTTCACAGTATAGACATGGATCAGGCGTGGCCCTTTACGTTTTTTAAGCGCATTAAAGACTTGGACCAGTTGCTCAACATTATGGCCATCAAATGGGCCAAAATAATCAAAACCAATCGCTTTAAATAGATTATCCGCGGCATCAGTCGCAGATTGATGTAAGCGAGAGTTGTAGTTCCATTCAGGACAATCCTGTACAAAAGCTTGCCCTTCTTCATCAATATTGATGAATTGCCCTTGTTCCCAAATTGCAGCCAAATGCTTAGCAAAACCACCAGTGCTACATGAAATCGACATATCATTGTCGTTGAGTACCACCAACAAATCAGCATTATGTGCCACTGCATCATTCATGGCTTCAAATGCCATTCCAGCAGTCATCGCACCATCACCAACGATGGCAACAACTTCACAAGGATCTTTTTGATAACGACGTGCCAAGGCCATGCCCAAGCCAGCAGAAATTGCAGTCGATGAATGTCCTACACCAAAAGTATCGAATTCGGATTCATCACGTGCTGGAAAAGCTGCCAATCCATCTTTAGAACGGATAGTCATCAATTGCTCACGGCGTCCTGTAAGAACTTTATGTGGATACGCCTGATGGCCTACATCCCAAACTAAACGATCTCTTGGGGTTTCAAAACAATAGTGTAAGGCGACTGTTAACTCTATAACGCCAAGGTTTGCACCAAAATGCCCGCCACTTTGTCCAGCAGCATACAAAATAAATTGACGCAATTCGTCTGCGACCTGCGGCAATTGGCTTTGCTCAAACTGACGTAATTGTTGAGGATGATTAATTTCATTCAACAAAGGCGTAACAGGACGATGACTAGGTATTTCGGTATACAACATATGTGGCAAAGCCTTCTAAAGCCTGGCAAATCTAGCTAGGTAAACGGGTTAGCATGATTGTGAGAACAAATCATATCACATTCGATCAGCCACATTTATAATGATGCGTCATTGGAACTTCCAAGTCAGCTAGTGTGCTATTGGTGTCAATTATCATGAATAATCTATCTATATATCAACTATTATCGTGTGCTTTATACAAAAAAGAAATTTTTATAGCAATGTTATCTATAAAAACATGCTTTACAAACCTACCAATGTCCAAGCATTACGCTATACTTTAGCCAATTTCTAAACAAATAGATGGAAGATTCTGTGTCAATAGAGTTTGTTGCCACTTCAAAATTACCCACTGCTTATGGTGATTTTAAAATTTCTGTATTTCAAGATCCACAAACAGGTGAAGAGCATGTTGCTCTTTCTAAGGGTTTAGAAATCGCGCCTACAAACCCCGTTTTAGTTCGTATTCATTCAGAATGTTTAACTGGCGATGCCTTTGGCTCATTAAAATGTGACTGTGGTCCTCAATTGCACAACACCATGAAAATGATGAATGAAGCAGGTCAGGGTGTGATTTTATATTTGCGCCAAGAAGGTCGTGGTATTGGTTTGACCAATAAAATCCGTGCTTATGCGCTGCAAGATCAAGGGCACGATACTGTTGATGCAAATTTATTGTTAAACCTACCTGCTGATGCACGTAAATATGATATGTGTAGCATCATGCTTGATCATTTACAGGTCAAACAAGTTAAACTCATTACCAACAATCCATTAAAATTAAAAGCTTTAACAGATTTAGGTATTGATGTATTAGATCGTGTACCGTTGACAGTGGGCTTAAATAAGTTCAATGAAGATTATTTAAAAACCAAACATGACCGTATGTCTCATATGTATGAGAAAGATGATTTTTAAATAATCACTAAGTTAAATAATAGGAGACTGAACTAATGAAATTAAGCTCAATCTTATTTGCAATCATTCTCCTTTTATTCAACGCATATGATTCAAAAGCCTAATCTGCAATCATTCAATAATTAAAACAGCTCCAACAACAAGGTCACTTTTTGCCCGACATTTTTTATATTCTGAGATCCAAAATCCTTAATTAAAGCAAAAACTCGATTAGCTATGAAAAATTTTTAGATATTATTGGCCTAGAAAGCTCAGATATTATTTTAAATACTTGGGTATATGTTGAAGTCATTAATAAGTTAATTGAACAAAAGAATCAGTAAAACCATAACATCTCTAATAATTCACTAATTTTTATAAATAAAACATCAAGAAAGATTTTGCTCTCTCGGATGGCGACAGGGATGTCACCGTTGGGCAAGGATGACAGGAGTCCCCTTTGCCCAACTAAGGATTTTTGTTTCTTTCATCCCTGAAAAGAAAGGAATCATCTACACTTCTTCATCTAAATGTTTAAATACAATATTTTGTAAAATAGAATCATATCGTCATCGAGAAAATTTGCGTTTCAGGTTTTCTACGTTTTAAATGCAAATCAAACGCCATACAGATATTACGGACAAAAGGTTTCCCTTGCTCCGTGATCACAATCCGATCCACTTCAATATTCAATAAACCATCGTGCTGCATTTCAACAAGCTGTTGAATCACATCACCACGTTCGGCAAAATCCATCATGTGATCTGACCAAGAGGTTTCAAAGGTACACATCAAATTCAAAATATGTTGACGAATCTTTAAATCTTCTACACTTAACACATGCCCTTTCACCACAGGAATTTCATCATTTTCAAGACAACTGTAATAAGCTTCTAAATTTTTTTCATTCTGTGCAAAGCTATACCAACTATCACCAATTGAAGATAGACCCAATCCGATCATGACTTGTGTTTTTGATGAGGTATAGCCCATAAAATTACGATGCAAAGTACCTGCATGAAATGCTTGATACATCTCATCCCGATCTAAAGCAAAATGATCCATCCCAATCTCATGATAACCATGGGCTAAAAGTTGCTTTTTCCCTTCTTCATATAGCGTTCGTTTCATTCCATCTTTGGGCACATCATGATCTTTAAACCCACGCTGTCCATTGCCCTTAATCCAAGGCACATGGGCATAACTATAAAAAGCCAAGCGATCTGGCATTAAAGTATTAGTCAAATCAATGGTATGCAATACATCTGCTAATTTTTGAAATGGCAAACCAAAAACCAGATCATGTGAAATGGATGTATAGCCAATGTCACGTGCCCATTGCGTGACTCTTTCTACATTTTCAAAGGGCTGGACACGATGAATGGCTTTCTGAACATTCTCATTATAGTCTTGCACACCATAGCTGACACGGCGAAAACCAAGCTCATATAAGGCCTGTAACTGTTCTCGTGTGGTATTATTGGGATGCCCTTCAAAACTAAATTCATAACGATCCGCAATATTGGCTTTGGCTAAAATACCCTGAATTAATTGTTGTAAATGCTCAACTGAAAAAAATGTTGGTGTCCCACCCCCCAAATGGATTTCTTTAATGATGGGTCTGTCTTCTAGCAACTGACAATATAAATCCCATTCTTTTAAAACTGCTTGAATATAGGGTAGTTCAACATCATGCCGTTTAGTGACTTTTTTATGGCATCCGCAAAAAGTACATAGACTTTCACAGAACGGTAAATGAATATAAAGACTGATGCCTTCAGCGAGATTAGACTCATCAAAAGAGCGCTTTAGCGTTTGTTTCCATTGTTGCAGCGAAAATGAAGCCTCATCCCAATATGGAACCGTTGGATAACTAGTATAACGGGGTCCAGCAACATTGTATTTTTGAATCAAGGAACAACTCATATTCACTGCTCGATACGCAATTAACATTCAAAATGAAATAAACCCAAAATTGAATTTATCCTCAATACATTGTGCTGAGCTTAAGGATAGATTTCAACCTAGCGAATTGCTCGGGATTGCGAAGCTTATGCCAACGATAACCAAAGATTTTCACTCACGTTCAATTAATTCACGGCACGTTCAAAAAATGTCTTCATGATGACTTCGTTTTGTTTTTTTTGAATTTTTATGTTTTGATGTAGAAAATTTTTCAATTCTCCTTTGAGGATGATCATGCAAAACCCGACTTCTGCAGATATTCAACGTGTTCGTGATTTCCTGACAGATTTACAAGCTCGAATCTGCTCTGCCCTAGAGCAACAAGAAAAATTAGGCCATGGCACTGCAACATTTGAAATTGATGACTGGCAACGCCCTGAAGGGGGCGGTGGCCGTTCATGTGTTTTACAAAATGGTACTGTGATCGAAAAAGGCGGGGTGATGTTTTCTCACATCAACATTTCCAAACTACCAGCTTCAGCAACAGAACGCCATCCAGCAATTGCTGGAGCCAAAGCACAAGCCTTGGGTGTTTCTTTGGTCATTCATCCAACAAACCCCAATGTTCCAACATCTCACGCCAATGTACGGCTATTTGTTGCAGAACCTGAAGGACAGGCACCAATTTGGTGGTTTGGTGGTGGTTTTGACCTCACGCCTTTTTACCCGAATGATGAAGATGTTTTATCTTGGCACCAAACAGCATTTGATCTATGTGCACCGTTTGGTAAAGAAATTTATATGGAACATAAGCAATGGTGCGATGATTATTTCTATTTAAAACATCGTGATGAACAACGGGGTATTGGTGGATTGTTTTTTGATGATTTAAACCAATGGGATTTTGAAAAATGCTTTGAATATATACAAGCGGTCGCTCATGGTTATTTAAATGCTATTTTGCCTATTTTCCAAAGAAATCAGGATAAACCATTTACACAAGCCCAACGAGACTTCCAACTGTATCGTCGTGGTCGCTACGTTGAATATAATTTGGTTTATGATCGTGGAACTTTATTTGGCTTACAAACTGGTGGGCGAATTGAATCTATTCTGGTCAGCATGCCACCACTTGCTGCATGGTCTTATCGCCCAGAATGGGATGAAAATAGCCCAGAAAAACGCCTCACTGATCATTATTTAAAGCCTAAAGACTGGTTGTCCATATTAAAGTAATCATCAGCAATTTAAGCTTCATCGTTAAAAAGCTATCTTTCATTTAAGATAGCTTTTTAACTTAAACCGTTGAATACTTCTGAGAAAATAAGTCTTGAAAGATTTACTCACAATTAAAATGAGAATAATTCACGATTAGGACACTTTTTTAATTTAATATATGTTCGAACTTGGCTAAGATACCAACCTTAAAATTTCCTTAATTTTTTTGAAAAAAGTCTTAGCATTAAAGATTATTATAGCGGTAGAAACCAGAGGTAGGTATGAGGAATTTATTAGAAAATCACAAGGTTACACTTTCATTCAGTATTTTATTTTTATTAGCATGCTCTATTTCAACCACTATTATCTCTAACAACCATCTCTCTGACAGCATCTCGATTACCTCTAGTGTTGTATTATCTGCTGGATTTCTTGTTGTTTTTGCTATGATTTTTCTTGACTTCTTAGAGTCAGTTTGCAATCCATAAGCATCTTTTTTAAAGCACAACATTTCCCAAAAAACCTTCCTCTTAAAAACCAGCTTTAGCGCGATTAAAAAAGCGCTCTAAATCATCAATTTATTCAAATTTTAGCATACGCTAAACTGCATATAGTTTGGTTGTATCATCCATTTTCAAGTATATTGTCGAGATTCTCTAAAAATCAATACAATCAATACTTGGACATTTGGCATGAGTAAACTATTCGCAGTCATTGGAAATCCGATTGAACACTCTCGTTCACCTGAACTACACCATGCCTTTGCAGAAAAGACTGGTATTGATCTCAACTATGTAAAACGTCTTGCCCCACTCGATGGCTTTACTGCAAGTGTTAATGAATTTTTTGCACACAATGGCATAGGTATGAATGTTACTGTGCCATTTAAAGAACAAGCTTTTGCCTTATGCCAACAACTGACAGAACGTGCAAAAATCGCTAAGGCAGTCAATACGCTTTGGATGGAAAACGGCATTTTGCATGGTGACAATACAGATGGACAAGGTTTAGTCGATGCGATTAAAGCATTGGACTGGACTTTAGAAAACACAGATATTTTGATTATTGGTGCAGGCGGTGCAACTCGCGGTGTGGTTTACCCTCTGGTAAAAGCGGGGGCTAAAATGATTGTGATTGCCAACCGTACCCGTTCACGTGCGGAACAATTGGTGGCAGATTTACAAAGCGCTGTTCCTGAAGCAGAACTTTCCGCTTGTAGCCTAGATGAATTAGATGGGCAATTTGATCTTGTTATCAATGCGACTTCGGCAAGCTTAACGGGTGATGCACTGATTCTTCCTGAAACCTTAACCTTTCACCATGCTTATGAAATGGCATATGGCAAACCTTCAAGTTTTATCGATCAAGCCAAAGCGCGCCAGATTCCAAGCTCAGAAGGCTTCGGTATGTTGGTTGGACAAGCCATCGAAGCATTTTATATTTGGAATGGGGTTCGTCCAAATTTAAAAGATTTTCTTTAATCATGGATGTATCTTTGTTTTAAAAAATCAATAAAAAAGAACCTCAATTGAGGTTCTTTTTAACCAAACCAAGATCAATTACTTTAACTTGGCATCACTCAAGATCTGATAGGTTTGCTTAAATAAATCATAATCAATAAATTCAGTCGCGTCTTGATCCAAGCCAGCCACTACCTGATCGTTAAATTTATTACGTTTAAATGCAGTATAAGACTTGGCTAAAATCTTCGCTGTTTTGATAAAGTCAGCACGTTGCCCTTTTTCAATCTCATTTTCTGCTTCGAACTTCTGCATATAATATTGCGCAAAAACAGCTTCAGTGGTTTTGTATTTCTTAACTAAATTCTGAATTTCTAAAACACTTTGCTTATCTTTCCAGACTTTAGCCACGATCTCATCAACAGCATTTCCAAGTCCATCATCATATTGGTGGTCATCTTCCAAATGATGTTTTTTCTGTAAAGCTTGGAGCTGCTTTAAAGTCTGGCCTTTTGGATTGTAAATCTCTTCATCAGAATAAGAATAAGCGTAGACTGCCGCAATTTCCTGTAAATCTTGAGCAGAGTATTGTTTGATTAGCTCAGGTTTTTCTGCAGTCAGTTTGGCAATAAATACCGCTTTATAGGTTTTTTCATAGGAACCCGTTTGTGCAAACACCTGTTCAGCCAACTGTGCTAAACGCTCATCTAAAGTTAAGTATTTTTGTTCTGAACGGCTGCCTGTATCACCTGAAACACCCGCAATACCACCTACAGCTTGCTCCATAATGCTGCCTTTAAAGATGTCTTTAAATGGTTTGGCTTGCTGTAAAACACTCTGGTCGATCTTGCTGGCATTTCCATAATTAAGGAATTGCATATCCATCTTAACATTCAGCTTACGATTTAATTTATCAAAATCCACACCCAAATCATAATCTACTTTTACCGCCCGGCCTTTGTTATCTAAAGACAGATCAACGATTAAAGGATTACGTTTGTTTTTAGCCGGCAAACTGGCTTCAACTTCAGTATGATGTTGATTCCACAATTGTTTAAATTGTTGAGCATCAACCAACTGGTCTTTCGCATAGCCTGTAAAGGTTTTGACAAGCGCTGCATTACTTTGCTGCTGTAAAGTTTTGCTGGCTGAAGATGCATCATCCTTTTGTTCAGTACTTAAAACATCAATTTCATAATGATACTGGCAATATTCCACATCACCAAAACGTGGATGAGCTTTTGCTTTTGTTAAATCTTCACACTGTTGTTCAGTTAAAATTTTCTGACGCGCTGCTGATACGTCTTCAGACTCAGCTTCAACATCGTCATCTTCCTGCTCAGCAGCATCAGAAGCTTGGCTAGTGGCATAGTCTTCGTCATCTTCAACTGCTTTTTTAGCCGCGTCTTGTGCATCTGCATAAACTGCATCCACCTCTTCTTCAGACGCGTCATGAGATTGACGATTGACTGCACTATAAAGTTGATACATGGCGCTAGCGGCATCAGCCACTCCCGCATCATCAGTATTGATCCCCGCTGAGGCTTCTTCTACTGCTTTCATTGCAGCTTGTGCCGCTTCGTTAGCATCATCGCTAGATTGGCTTTCTCCTGTAGTATCTAATAGTTTTGCAATATTAGTAGCGCTCAATCCAAGCACTGAATTCATGAAATATTGACGATTTACTGTAGAATACAATTGACCTTGCAAAAACATTTCTTCAATGGTGGTATTCAAGCGGATTTTTTCAACCACACCTGTTTGCTTCTCAGCTGAACTCACCGCAAGATTTTCAATTTGATTCGGGGAAGCAATTAAATAAGAGGTTGCGCCTGATTGTTTAAGCAACTCAACCAAGGCTTTTCCATTTACCTTGGCAATATCATCTTTATATTTAGAAAAATCATAATAGGCATATTTATTCTGATCTTGTGAATTAGCCAAATAAGGCATCAAAGAAAAGATATGCGTATAGAATTTATAATTATTTAAATCCAAAACTGTAGGAATATGCATTTCCACAGAGAGGTTGGGTTTTTTATACAGTGTCTCTAAGTTAAACGATGCCATTTTCTGACGATAATTTACCGTTCCATCATAACGAATCTGCAAATCATTCACGATATTTTGTACAACATCTGCGCCCATACCAGCAAAACGACTAAAATACTTTGAGTCCTGTTTAGCAATTGCTTGATAAAGATCTTTTTTTTGCGCATCGGTTAACTTGATTTTTTGATCTTTCAGGTATTGATTGACCTTTTTTTCAATTGTAGGATCTAATTGTTTTGTATCAGCTGTGTTGGCTTTCTGAACGCTATCAAGTCGAACCTTAACTTGTCCACTGTAATCAAAATTTGGATATTCATATAAGGCATTAAACCCTTGAATTGCACGTTGCGGAGCGTCTTGATCTGCATTTAAAGCATTGCTTTTAATCACATGTGTAGAACATGCTGATAAACTCAAACCCAATAAACACAATGTTAATTTTTTTAAATGCATGATAG
>Ga0207655_1003371_pt1 | contig 11944 bp, 13 predicted proteins | sample KBSM44metaG_FD_184398 | JGI IMG/M metagenome (GOLD analysis project Ga0207655, IMG submission 184398) | Miscanthus rhizosphere microbial communities from Kellogg Biological Station, Michigan, USA - KBS M4-4 metaG (SPAdes) (version 2) | ecosystem: Host-associated > Plants > Roots > Rhizosphere >...
GCAATGGCTGATTTTACGACCGCTTCGCAGCCGAACGCAGGCTTCGCCAGCTGCTACAGATCGCATTACGGCTTAAGTGAACAACATTGCCCGTAGGAGCGAGCGGTGTAGATCTTGGGAGGGGAAGTACAGATCAGGTTCGGGTGGCAAGGCCATCTGATTCGACAGCCTCCCACCCGATCCTCTTACATATTTCCGAATGCTTTCATTACGCCAATCATGGCCGGGCCGATGGCGACCAGAAAGAAGCTCGGCCACAGGCAGAAAATCAGTGGAAATATCAGCTTGGTGCCGATTTTCGCCCCCGCCTCTTCGGCGGCCTGCGTACGCCGATCACGGAATTCATCGGCATAGATGCGCAGGGTGTCGGCCACGCTGGTACCAAAGCGAATACTCTGCGCCAACAAGCTGACCAACCCTTGTACGTCCTCCAGACCGGTGCGTATGGCCAGTTGTTTGAGCGCCTCGGTACTGGTGATGCCCGCGCGGATCTGCGCATTGACCAGGGCCAGCTCTTCAGCCAGTTCAACATGACTGACCGACATCTCTTCAGCCACCCGTTCAATGGTCGTGGGCAGTGACAGGCCTGACTCCACGCAGACCACCATCAGATCCAGCGCATCTGGAAACGCGATACGCAGCCGGTTTTGACGCGCCTGCTTACGCTTGGCGACATACAGCGCTGGCAGCAACCATCCGATACCGGCCACCATGACCACCAACAACAGCCCCACAGCTAGGGAAACCTTGGGAATCAGCGGCAACAGCAACAACGCAAGGCCGACCATCAATAGCGGTAACATCAAGCGCACCGCCCAGTACATCTGCACCGCCGAAGAGGAGCGGTAACCCGCATGCGTCAACAGAGTCTGGGTAACTGACGCCTGGGCCGATTCAGCCGAGGCAAAACGCTGGCCGACCCGCTCCAGCAACAGCTGCAGATTACCCGGCGCTTCCTGCCCTGCCGTATTGCCCAAATAACCGCGCTTGATCAGCGCCAGACGACGCTGTACCGGGTCCTGAAGACCCAGCATCAGCAACATCAAGGCGACGACCGCAAGCACCGTACTCAAACCGATCGCGCCAAGGAACAACAGGCGCGCTACTTCCTCGTTCCCCGTGAACCGACTGAACAACCCGAGTAAAAAGTCCATGACCTGTACCTCCCGGTAGCGAATATCGCTTAAACCTGAATCCGGATGATTTTTCGTATCCAGAAAATCCCGATCAACATGGCGAAGAAAGCCCCGATGATCAGCTTGTGGCCTATGGGATCATTGAGCAGCACAGGCATGTAGCTGGGGCTTGTGAGCACGATCGCAATAGCCAGCACAAAGGGAATCGCCACCAGCACCCAGGCCGACATGCGCCCTTCCGCCGACAGGGTTTTGATCTTGCGCTGAAAGCGGAAACGCCCGCGGATCAGCCGACTCAGACGCTCCAGCACTTCCGTCAGATTGCCGCCAGTCTCGCGGTGGATGAGGATCGAAGTCACCAGCATCATCACCGTCATGCTGGGCATGCGCTCCAGCAGGCCGAGCATGGCCCGGCGAACATCGTTGCCATAGTTGATGTCGGCAAAGGTCAGGCCGAACTCATGAGCGACCGGCCCCTTGTGCTCCTCGGCGACCAGACGCAGGGTTTCGTTGAACGGGTGCCCGGCACGCAAGGCCCGGCACATGGCATCCAGCGCATCCGGCAGGCCTTCCTCAAACGCAGCGAAACGTTTGCTACGGTCACGAGAAATTTTCAGCAGGGGTAACCAGAACACCCCGAAGCCTGCCAGCAACGCCATCCACCAGACGGTCACGACCATCCAGATCGAGATGCCCGCACACGCGCCCAGGAACAGCCCGAGCAAGATCACTCGATAAGCGCGGTATTCATGGCCGCCCTGCTCGATCATCTGCGTAAGGCTCGCCATGAACGGCAACTGCTCGAGCATGGCCTCCAGTGGCGACAAACGTGTCAGGTATTTCTGCCGCAACACCGTCTGCATGTTGGGCAAATTGTTGGCTTTTTCCAGTACGTGCAAACGGCCGCGGATGCGCTTGCGCATCTTGCCGGCTTCGCCGAACACTGGCACCACCACACCCTGGGACAAGAGGAACACGGCGATAAACACCATGCCCAGGAACATCACAATGAATTCAGCAGGAATATGGCTCATGGCTGCCGTGCCTCCATCCATTCAGGCCTGAACATCGTCAGCGGCAACTCGATGCCGCGCTTGGCCAGCACATCGCGGAAGGCCGGAATCATGCCGCTGGGGCGATAATCGCCAAGCACTTCACCGTTTTCACCCATGCCCTGGCGCGCAAAGGAGAAAATTTCGGTCATGGTGATGATCTCGCCTTCCATGCCGTTGATCTCTTGCACGCTGACCAGCCGGCGCTTGCCGTCCTCCTGACGTTCCAGCTGGATCACCACATCGATGGCCGACGCGATCTGCTGACGCATGGCCTTGATCGGGAAGGTCGCCCCGCTCATCGACACCATGTTCTCGACTCGCCCCAACGCATCGCGCGCGGTGTTGGCGTGGATCGTGGTCAATGAACCGTCATGGCCGGTGTTCATGGCCGTCAGCATGTCCAACGCCTCGGCACCGCGCACTTCGCCGATCACAATGCGGTCCGGGCGCATCCGCAAACTGTTGCGCACCAACTCCCGCTGACTCACCTCGCCACGCCCTTCGATGTTCGAAGGCCGGGTCTCCAGGCGCACCACGTGGGGCTGCTGCAGTTGCAGTTCGGCCGAGTCTTCGATGGTGACGATCCGCTCGTTGTGCGGGATGAAACTGGACAACACGTTGAGCATGGTGGTTTTGCCGCTACCGGTACCGCCGGAAATCAGCACGTTCAGGCGCCCGCGGACAATCGCCTTGAGCAGCAGAGCAATGGCCGGGGTCAATGTCCCCACCTGAATCAGGCTGTCGGTATTGAGCAGGTCCACCGCAAAGCGGCGAATCGACATGCTCGGGCCGTCGATGGCCAGCGGCGGGATAATCGCGTTGACCCGCGAACCGTCCTTGAGCCGGGCGTCCACCAAGGGCGAGGACTCGTCGATACGCCGACCCAGGCTGGACACAATGCGGTCGATAATGTTCAGCAAATGCTGATCATCGCGAAAGCGCACATCGGTCCGTTGCAGTTTGCCGAAGCGCTCGACGTAGACCGAGGCGAAACCGTTGACCAGAATGTCGGACACGCTGTGATCGGCCAGCAACGGTTCCAGGGGCCCCAGGCCGAGCACCTCGTCGGTGATCTGCTTGATGATCAACTGGCGGCTGGTGGTACTCACCGGTGCCGAATGCTCGTCGAGCAGGCGCTGGCAAATATCACGGATCTGCCGTGAGGCCTCGGCCTGTTCAAGGGAGTCCAGCAAGGACAGGTCCATGACCTTGAGCAATTGCTGGTAGATTTTTTCCCGCCACTCGGCTTCCACCGGGGTGACCTGGCTTCTGGTTTCGTAAAGAACGTCCGGTGTTGCACGCTCCCACGCCATTATTTCCTCTGCCGGATCCAGCAGGTCGTCGCCCTGAGCAGCTGACGATGCTGCGGGTTTACCGGACTGTTTGCGCAAGCGGTTACGAAAGTCGCTGATCATGGGTCATCCCCCGAAGAAACGGTTGAAGGCGCGTTTGAGTAAGCCTTTGTTCCCGGCCACCTGTTGACCGACCAGGTCCTCGGTCATGTCGCGCAGGGCGGTAGTAATCGCGGCCCTCGGCGCATGCAGCCCCAACGGCACGCCAGTGTTCTGACTCTGGCTGACCAGGTTGAAGTCGTTGGGTAATTTCGACAGATTGGTGCAGCGCAGTGCCTCGCCAATATCCTTGAGGCTGATCGCTGCTGCCTTGTCATAGCGGTTGACCACAATCTGCAACTGATCGCCGCGCACACCCAGATCGTCGCGAAGAATCCGCACCAGGGAGCTGGCATCGCGCAGATGGCTGACGCTTTGCTGCACCACCACGTACACCCGATCCACCTGTTCCAGCACGGAGCCGGTGAGGTGGTCAATTTGCCGCGGTAGGTCGATCACCACCCAGTCATAGCTGGCGCGTGCCAGTTGCAACAGGGTGTCGAGTTGCTCGGGTTGGGCATCCTGCGGCAGGCACAGCTCACCGGCCCGACCACCCAGCACATGCAAGGTGGGGCTGAAGTGGCTGCAAAAACCGCGTAGCGCGACGCTGTCCATGCCATCGATCTGATGCAACACCTCGAGATGGCTGTGCGTCTGCGCCACATCCAGGTAATGCGTCACACTGCCGAATTGCAAGTCCATGTCCAACAGCAGGGTACTGCCGCCCTTGACGCTGAGCTGTTGAGCCAGGTTGCAAGCCAGCAAGGTTCCGCCGGAGCCGCCCTTGGCGCTCATCACGGCGATCAATTTCCCTTCTGTCCCGCTGCCGGTGCGAACCTCCATGACCAGGCGATTCAAGGCGGCAACCAGTTCGGTCTCGGCGATAGGCTCCGGCAGCACGTCACGGGCGCCGGCCTGCATCGCCAGGCGCATGCCTTCCTGCTCGGTCAGCAGACCGCACACCAACATCGGCGGACGCTCATGGGCCGGACGCTGCAACAGCGCCGCCAATTCTTCGCGCCACAGATGGCTGACGCGCAACAGCAACAGATCGGGCATGCGGTCCAGGCCGTAGAGCGGGTCGACATGCCCATTACTCACCAGGCGAGTGCTCACCTCCAGGCAGGGCATGCGCTGGCAGACGCTCTGCAGATCGCGCAACGAGGTGGCATCACGGCTGCTGATCAGCAACCTCAGCCCAGCCTTGCCGGTCGAAGTGGAGAGCGGGGTATCCTTGGTATTCAGCATGGTGTGATCTCCCCGGAATCGGAATGACGCCCGAGGCTTTCGCGTGGCAAAGTTGCCTTGAATGCAGGCAAGGTAATGGGCACGCCGAACCCGGGAATAAACAGATTGAAAACGAAGCCTTGCAGACTCAACTGGACATAGCGGATGGCACGAAAACCAGTGGCGCTGACCAAATCGCCGGGGTTGGCCACCACAGCACCGTTAACGTCCAGATAGGTCAGCGTCAGGTTGGTGGTGGCCAGATTCGTGATCAGCTGGCTCGTGCCGGCGTCGGTCGCGGCATTGAAGATCGCCCGCCGCAACACCACCGGATCGCTGATGTTGCACACTGCCGCCAGGCGCGCACCACGCCGTGCGGCTTCATCCAGCGCATTGACCGTGAAGTACAGCCGGCCCATCTCCAGCACGCCGAACAACAGCGTGAACACCAGCATGCCGATGACGGCGAATTCCACGATATACAGGCCGCGCATGTGTTTGCGATTCATCACAGTGCCCTCATGACAGTGGTGGCGACCAGCGGAATGCTCAGCGCAATCGGACTGCCAAAAAAACCCGGAATCGAGCCGGCACAATTGCCGCTGCCAATCACCGGGCAGAAGTTGTAGGTGATGGTGACTCGCACGTGGTCGGTACCCACCGCGGCGACCGCGACGTTTGCGGTCGTCAATCCTGACACCACCGCGGTCCCGGTATTTGCAGGCACACCATAGACCGCCACGTTTTTCGTCTGGGTCAGCAGCGTATTGCTCAGAGAGACAGCGCCGAGTGTCGAGTTCCACGCCTGGCTGGCGACGAAACGGTCGGCATCACGGCTGGCCTGCAGCAGGACGTTGTACTGATAGAACATCCGGCCGAATTCACCGAGGCTCAGCAACAACAGCAGCAGTATCGGCAAGACAAGGGTGAATTCCACCAGTGCCACACCCTGCTGGGCCCGTGGTCGTTTAAATACGTGAAGTCCCATGACGCCCCCTACGAGTCAGTGCTCGGAGTGCCGCTGCCATTGATATAGGTTTTGTAGAGCTGAATGATCTGTGGGCCGGAATCGTTTGCCGGTGTAGGGCTGGGCACGTTGTCGCCTTCGCACTCTTTCACAAACTGGCCGAAGATCTGCGAGTCCGTGCCGCCGCCACTCATTGGCTGCACCACGTAATAGCAGCCAAAACCCAGGACGGGGATCGAGGTAGAACCGCCCTGTTTGCCAGTGCAGTCGCCCACCACGATTTTCAGCATCCGGCGCTCGAACACCCCACCGCTCTGACAGCCGCTACCGGACCCTGCCACACACGCGGCAGTGCTCGTACGCCAGTCGTTGTAGTCAAATATCGCGTCACTGCCCGCAGTGAGATTGCCGCTGCTCGAGACGACGGTCTGCCCCTTGTATTTCATTTGTGGCGGGTTGACCGAGTCGTCGTAAGTGATCGCGGGGTTGCTCGACGTGGTCACCAGGTCTGGCGGATAGTCCGAGGCGCTGACCGGGCCGTTGTAGATCCCGAAGCGCGTATTCAAACCTTGAGAGGTAGGGCCGACCTTGTTACCAGGAGCAGTCTGGACGTTTTGCCCCACGTTGCGACAAACCTCGCCACCTCCTGCCAGGTCATCCCTGACCGTACTGCCGCCCGAGCCAAAATCGAGCAATTGAAAGTTGCCTGGGCCTATAGGGGACGAATTACCGGCAGCCGTCTTCAATACCTGTAAATCACCAAACTGGAAGCCCCAGAACATGCCAGCGGCCGGGTCGTATTTAGTCGGGTCACCACAGACCATCAAAGGTGCGAGATCACAAGGACTGGTAGGGCTAGGTCCAGCAGTGGCGATCGCCGCCACCGCTTTGCTGCCCACGGCGCCGAATGCCTGGACGACGCCCCAGAAAAATCCTGTCAGGCTATAGTTCGGTACCGATACCCGAACATATTTGGCATTTGCCGGCCCAGGATAAGAGAACGGGCCATAGACGCTACTGGAAAGTTCCACCACCGCAAAGGTGCCTGGGTTGCCGGCGACAGCCGCTGCCAATTCATTGTTACCCGAGGCATTGGCATTTTGCGTCAACGTATTGAGCGCGGCAGTGCGCGTCACGCTGGCAATGTTGAGACCACCTTCCACCTGACTCAGGGTTTTGGCGCCACTCAGGGCGGCGGCATCCACCGCATTCTGTAGGCGCGTTTTGTTCAGCATCAAGTGTCCGCCATCCAGGGCCAACGCCGCCATCATGGCAATCGCCGCCAACGCGAACACCATCAATACACTCACCGCTCCTTCCTGGCGCCTTGGCGTCGCAGTGAACGGCCGCTGAATACGAAGATTCATCATCAAGCCCTCTTTGCCGATACTGATCCGGATCGGCTCCGCCAATACCTTGGTGCCCAAGCACCCCTACCGCCCTGTCAACGAACTTTCACAACGCTGGTCTGGATCCCGCGGATGATGGTGAGAGCTCCACCACCGTCGCCACGTGGCACCACGCGTTTTTGCACCGGGGCGGCGGCCACAACCATGGGGGCCGGTGCAACTGGCGCGGCGGTCACGATTTTTTTCTCGGAGTTCAGCGGGTTGCGCAGGGTCAGTTGCAGTTTCCCTTCCGTTTGCGCCGTGACCAGGGTTTCAGCCTCTGCGGTCGTCATCTCCAGCGTCACCGCGCGCACCACCACCGGTTGGGTCTTGTCGGTACCTGCCGTCTGGTCCACCGCCAGCACTCGCAAGTTCTCGAGGATGGTCCTGGACACAGCGCTGTTACTGCCGGCACTGGTGGTTTTGGTCGCCAGTACATCGACCCGGTTACCTGGCAGGAGGAATCCGCCCACACCGACCACATCGTCCACGCGTACCGATATGGCACGTTTGTCTGTGGCAATCAGAGAGGCCAGGGTACTGCCGCCCAGGTGCTCGCTCAGGCGTGCGCCGCGCATGACGTCGCCCCGCAAGATGTCGAACGTTGCGATCTTGCCCACGGCCTTGTCGCTGGAATCGAGAGCATCGTCCGGGATCGTGTCCATGGGCATGCGCACGGTCGTGACCTGTTGGGCCTCGACCATCTGCCCGAAGGGAATTTCTACCGTGGCAACCACCACGCTTCGAAGGTGGTCATCTGGCGTGGCATTGAGCCGGGCGCTCAGCCAGGAATCGGCCATCCATGCAGCACCAAGGCCCATTACCAGGGAAACGCCTATCAGGGGAAGAGTACGAGAGCTCATGTCAGTATCTCCGTATCAAGAAAAGTCGAGCTGGACGAAGTAGTTGTGCCAGGCCCATTCCAGCTCCTGTGGCGACAGGTTCCCGGAACCGCCCATATAACGCTGACGATCGAGGGCCATGTTCAGGAGATCGCGGGGATGGCAAGGCACCAGGGGCATGCCTTCACTTGCATAAAGCCTTTGCAGTACATAACGCAGCAGCAGCGGGTCAAAAGGAATGCCCAGACGCTCGCTTTCCTGACGCCAGATCTTTTCGTACTCCTCAGGCTTCAGGTAACCGAACTGCAACTTGTAGCCAATCCGTCGCAGGAAGGCCTCATCAGCCAGTTCCAGGGGATTGAGGTTGGTGGAGAACACCAGAATCAGATCGAATGGCAGCTCGCAATGCCGACCGCCGCCCAGGTTGAGGAAATCGCGTTTCTCTTCCATCGGCACGATCCAGCGGTTCAACAGCTCGGCGGGGGCCATGCGCTGGCGTCCCATGTCATCGATGATGAACAGGCCATTACTGGCCTTGAGCTGCAAGGCGGCCTGGTACTGACGGGTGAAGGGGTCATAGCGCACGTCCAGCTGTTCCATGCTCAACTCGCCGCCCGTAATAACGATCGGGCGTTTGCAGCACAGCAGTCGACGGTCGATCCCTTCGTTGAGCATCAGATTGTTCTGTTGACTGTTGTCATCCAGACGCTGATGCACCTGCGGGTCATAGATCTCGATCACCGACTCGTTGATCACGATGGCATGCGGCACCCAGATGGCCTCGGCGAACAGACGGATCAGCCGACTGCTGACATAGGTCTTGCCGGTACCCGCGGGGCCATAAATCATGATCGCGCGCCCGGAGTTCAGGGCCACACCCAGTTGATCGAGCATCCCCTCCGTGAGCACCACGCCGGTAAGGGCCTTGTGCATATCGCTTGAGCTGATGCGACCATGGTGAATGGTCTGGATTTTGATCAGGGAACGGTAGGTACTCACCGGGAAGGGGGCCGCGCCAATATAGCCGCTGCGTGACAGGGCATCGCGGGCGGCACTGCGGCCGCGTTCGGTCAGGCTATAACGCAGCATCTGCCCACCCGTCTGGCCCATCTGGCCCATCTGGCCAAGTACTTCGATACGGCCATCCTTGCGCAGGAACGCCAGGACTTCTTCAAGTACGGCGCCGGTCAGCGCCAGGCGCTCCACCAGTCGCGGCATGTCCAGCACGCCGGCGTCGTACAAATGCTTGCTTACCAACTCACCGAGAAAACTGTCTGTCAGACCCGTCTCGCGGATTGTGCAAGGCTGAGGAGCCAGTCGTTGCACCGCTTCCCGATCGCTGGAGTAGGCATCACTATCGACAATGACGTGCATGACTAACCTCCCAACCCACCGGCAACGAGTTGCCAGTAGACGCTGTTCAAAGTGCCTATCAAAATTGCAATTGAATAAGGAAAAGGCTTGCCGGCTACTTCATCAGAAGTCGGCGCCAGATAGGCCTGCGCCCTCAGCATCAGCCAATAGCGCCCGAATGTCTGACGCAATTGACCGCGAACCAGGACTATCAGAAAACCGCACACGCCACCGGCTATCAGGCTGAATAAGGCAGCCCACAATGCAAAATGAAACGGTAGAAAACTGCCGACCATAGTCATTAACTTGACGTCGCCGGCGGCCATACCACCCGATGCATACATGGGCAAAAACAGCCCAAAACAGATCAGGATGCCCAGCAGACTGTCACCCAATCCGCTGATGCCACCTGAATAAGTCTGACCGGCCAATCCCAGGACAAGGCCCAACAGGACCAGCGCGTTGGGAATACGGTGGCGAAACAGATCGCTCACCACCGCCACGCCCAATAGTCCTAGCAGTAAAACAGTCGACACCAGCAATTCCATGGACATGGCGCGTCTCCCCTACCAGAACTATCGTTAGCAGGCAGCACCTTTGACCGCAGCGCACAGCGCTGTGATTCTGGTGTTCACCTCACCACCCAAAAGAATGAACATTGCGGCAACAGCTACCGTAATTAACCCACCGGCTACCGCGTACTCCACAATGGTCAGGCCATCTTCATCTTTGGCGAACTTGCTTATCGAAGTTCCGATTGTTTGCAGATTCATTTTGTGTACCTCACTTCAGCGGTCAAAAGACTCAGAAAGTACATTGGCGGGGACAGCGCGAAGTCCATTGAGTTGCCCGATTGCTCTATCATCGAAACAGTAACAACCGGTTGTTCCATGGACATCGCCACGTCCCCCCCCTACTGTGAGTGGCCCTATCAGCAGGCAGCACCTTTAACTGCGGCGCACAGCGCTGTGATCCTGGTATTCACGGCACCACCCAAAAGGGTGAACATTGCAGCAACAGCTACCGTAATCAGCCCACCTGCCACTGCGTATTCCACAATGGTCAGGCCATCTTCGTCTTTGACGAACTTCACGACCGAAGCCTTGATTGCTTGAATGATCATTTTGCCCACCTCACTCGAATGTTGTTTTTTCCGGAAGGCAGTACGTTCTGCACTGCCTGATGCAACCCTAGTCAGGGGCAAGGCATTGGCGTTAGGAAGATTTTGCACATCACTAGGACTTTTTTGCGGGTGCGGCCAAATACGGTTATTGGCCTGTGCAGAAGTAGCAGGAGGGGTAAAACAAGGGATGATTCGCGATTACCACTGACTTCGATTTACAAGCGACGAGCGGCTGATACCTGGTTCATAGACGACACACCAACAGCCAGTTGCCTGGGACTGATTTCCAGGCAACGCATAGAGCGGATAGAGCTAAAAATCGCCTTCCTTATCAGCATTTAATCTGCAAAGTGATGGCACGTTAGCAATACTACTCAGCGAAGAGGGGCCCGTAGAACCGCAGAGTAGAGACATGACGTCCAACATGACCAGAAGGCCATCGCTGCTATGGTTCGATCTGACTCACGATCGTTCCACGAAGGAACTCATCGCGCAGTTCGAGGACACTTGCGACTGCAAACTGGCGAAAAATTCCGTGCTGCCCAGCGGGGAACAGGCAGACATGATCTGCGTCCATTTCGATCGCCCCGACACCCCCGGTTTGAGGTTGTTGCTGGAGATCAAACGCACCACTCCTACCATCCCGATTACCATGTTCACCGTGCAGCACTCAGAAGAACTGGCCGTCTGGGCCATGCGCTCCAGTGTCTGGGAGTACATGGTGCTCCCGCTCACCAACGCCGAGAGGAAGCGCTACCTGACGGCACTGCTGCAGCTCTGCGAATTGCGCCGCAATGCCGGTCAGGACAAGACATTGCTGATCGACCACTCGCCCACTCTGCCAGAGAGCATCCGCCTGACCTCCGGGCACCAAAAACACCAGGCGCTGAGCCATACCATGCTGTACATCGACCAGCACTTTCGGGACAGCATCGATCAGAGGGATTTGGCCAAGCGCTGCGGCATGACGACTTTTCGCTTCAGTCGCCTGTTCAAGGAAGCCAATGGCGTCGGTTTCACCGATTACATCCTGGACAAGCGCATGAGTTTTGCCAAACAGCTGCTCGACAACAGCCAGATGCCGATTACCAGCATCGGTTATGAGGCCGGCTTCAAGGATCCTTCCTACTTCGCCCGCGCCTTCAAGCAGTTCGTCAACTGCACGCCCAGCGAATACCGTTTGGCCAGCCAACTTAGAGCGGTAGCAGCGCAACCGCCCCTGGAAGATACAACCATTGAAGCACTTGAAAGCCTGGTGCAGAGCCTTGGAAATTGAAGCAGGTTTTTTACGCGCATAAAAAAACGCCGCTCAAATGAGCGGCGTTTTTTTGAATTTGGAGCGGGAAACGAGACTCGAACTCGCGACCCCGACCTTGGCAAGGTCGTGCTCTACCAACTGAGCTATTCCCGCAAATGGCGTCCCCTAGGGGACTCGAACCCCTGTTACCGCCGTGAAAGGGCG
>Ga0207655_1003372_pt1 | contig 11943 bp, 10 predicted proteins | sample KBSM44metaG_FD_184398 | JGI IMG/M metagenome (GOLD analysis project Ga0207655, IMG submission 184398) | Miscanthus rhizosphere microbial communities from Kellogg Biological Station, Michigan, USA - KBS M4-4 metaG (SPAdes) (version 2) | ecosystem: Host-associated > Plants > Roots > Rhizosphere >...
TTTCACAGAGGTACAGCCGCATAACCACCATCATCGATCAGTGTTCGAGAGGTGCACAGAATGGCGGTTGATGAGCGATGGAGCAATCTTTATCTGTATGGATGTACAGCTCATGCGTTGCGATTGATTGCGCGTTCATTGTGGAAGGCTGGCTGCGTGGTGTTCCTGCCAGTCTTTGCTTTAATAAACGGCAAGCAGCGACATCGGACTTCTCTGTATTCGAGCCATCTGGCCCAAGGAGCGGTAATGGCATATTTGATGGCTCGACCAGTACTTGGCGCCCTCGACGAGATCAAGTTGTGGGTCGGGATGTTTGGTGTGGCCCAACCGCCGGCCGTCGAATTTACCGTGGATGGCGCGCCGTGTTTACCGGCCACGGTGGATGGACTTCACCCCATCCGGGACAGACAGCGGGGCAAGGGGTACCTCAACTATCAGGGACTTTTCACCTTCAAAACCAGGGGCGCTGGTTGCGAGCATCACATTGTGGTCCGTGCGGGGGGTAGCTTTGAACCCTGCACTCTGCGGGTTTTTTCCTTGCCGGCCAAGGTGCCGCAAAAAATGGAAGGGAGCTTCAAGATTCTGCTCTCTTCCTGTTATTGCACCGAAACTGACGAGGCGGACGTAGGGCGGTTCATCCAGCGCCTGCCCATCAGGCCTGATATCGCATTGTTCGCGGGTGATCAGGTCTACCTCGATCAACTGCCCTTCGAGACCCTGCCGACGACGGAAGATGAACTGCGGCAGGTTATTTCCTCAAAATATCAACGCAACTGGACATCTGCATTCACCAATGTGGCGAGTCTTCAGTCTGCACTGGCCAAAGCGCCCGCCGTCTGCCTCCCGGACGATCATGAGTTCTGGAATAACTACCCTTGGCCTCAGTTCTGGAAAAGGGGGACTCAGACAGCCCCAACCCCCGGTGGCGGTGTGAATATTTGGGCCGATGCGGCGCTCGAGATGTTCCAGGACTACCAGGTGGGAGGCTCTGCGCAGAAGCCCTGGCTGCGCGTGGACATCGAGCCGTTGTTCATGCTGTTTCTCGATACCCGAAGTTATCGCAAGCAAGACTTCGACGACCCTTTCGGTCTGATGCCAGAGGAAGCCGAACAGGCGTTCAAGCACTGGGCAAGCGAACTTATCGATTGTCAGAAACAGGGGATACCGCGAATCGGCGTGCTGTCGACCGGGCAGGCTCTGCTGGTCAAGACGCCGTTCTTTGACGAGATGGGCGATGCTGAACTGTCCAGCTATAAGAAACAGTTCAAGGTAATTATCGAAACGCTCGAGAGGCTGGGACAACATGGCATCCAGGTGGTTTTCCTGACCGGGGACGTGCACTGGAGCCGTGTTGCACAGGCCACCTGTGTCAAGCGCGGGCAAATCACCCTGACCGAAGTCATCTGTTCGCCAATGAGTCTGCTGGTCACTCCGGGGGCCGATCAGGTGGCGCGACTCAAAGATCATCTAGGAAGTATTTTCGGCGAGCGAAAACGCTGGCCTCTTCATCCTGAAGTCGAGTTGGCTCCTGCCTACATTGGGGAGAAGTCTTTTCGCCCGGTCGGTCAGAAAGGTTGGAGTGGCAACCAGGTAGCCGTTCTTGAATTTTCCTGCCTGGGGCTTGGCGTGGAACTGAACGTCACGTATCACCCCGTCACCGCACCCGCTTCGCCTGCCACTAAAGCCGGTCCATTTACCTTGCTCAATACATAAAGCCATTGATGCTGGAGAAGAGTCATGCTCGCCAAATATACAACCGTATCCAAATCCAACCCCGAGATACAAAAACTACGGCGCAAGGGTAAAGAAGACAATGTTAAATGGATTGACAGGGCTATCAACGAACTGGCCGACAAAAAAAACACAGATCAATCCTATGTGTTGTTGCTGGGGGCCACCGATACGTTGGGGTGGCGCCTGAGACTCGGTCAGTCGCACCTGCGCTTCGACATGTTGCCGTCTTATTGGTCCACCTCGGCGTTTCTCAAGGTTTCACCTAAAGGCATTGCACAGTCCAGCATTCTCCATGTTCCCTTGTTCCAACCGGAAACCGGCATGTTTGCGTCCGAGCGAAACGGCGTGGTCGAGACGCCTCTCCAGCACCTGGAAGACCCCGATCACTGGAAAAACATTGCAGTCATTGCGTTACCCAAATCGCAGAAAGAAGTTTTGAGCAAACTCGACCAATTCGAGAAAGGACGCGCCTACGTAGATGCGCTGGAGAACGTATTGCGCTGGCTCGCTTTTTCTTGGGGCGTGGCGCGCACCCCGAACCCGATACATGACGGGATTGGATTGCCGTCGGCCTGCATGCTGGAAACCCTCTACGCCAGCGCAGGGCTGGATCTGACTCCAGGGCTCGAAACCCGGGCGTCGAGCCCGGAAGCCATCTGGGCGACGGCGATGTTTTGGTACGACTACTACACCAAGAACAATGTGCAACCTCCAAAGGGCAGGTATTGGACACCGCACGAATACAAAATCGAGGATGGCAAGTAGCTGGTCCCAAGGCGTTGGCGCTTGCGGCGAAGGCGTTGCTGCCGTTTGGCTGTGCAACCGCCGTGATCCCGGAACATGAGGTATATCTGATGGATCGCGGTTACAGCGAACAGCAAGGGAGGAGCCCTTTCATGAAAGTCCCAGGTGCCGGTAGTCCCATCTCCATCGTCCCCCAACCCGGCTGCGTGGTGGTGAAGTTCCATGGCATTCAAGTGGCGTCGTCCACTCGGGCGCTGGTCATGCATGAGACCAATTATCCTCCGGTGTACTACATCCCGCGGGAGGACATCGCCGAACAGTATTTCGCCCGCACCGACCACACCAGCTATTGCCCGTACAAGGGCGATGCCAGCTATTACAGCCTGCAGATCCCCGGGCATGAAGGTGCCAATGCGGTATGGAGTTATGAGCACCCCAAGGTGTCGGTTGCGCAGATTGGCGGGTATGTGGCGTTCTATCCTGACGAAGTGACGTTTGAGGTGCTCAAGACCTGATGTGCAGAAAACATTTTGTGGCGAGGGGGCTTGCACCCTCGCCACAAACTAACCTCCCGTTAGCGCTCAGTTTTTATCGAGGTCCACGTTTTTTGTCTCCCGCAAACACATCATCCCCACCACCAGGCTCACCCCGGTAATCACCACCGGGTACCACAGCCCGTAGAAAATATCCCCGGTGTACACCACCAGGGCAAACGACACCGTCGGCAGGAAACCACCAAACCAGCCGTTGCCGATGTGATAGGGCAGGGACATCGAGGTGTAGCGAATGCGGGTCGGGAACAGTTCGACCATCAGCGCCGCCAGCGGGCCGTAGCACATGGCGGAGATGATGATCAGCGCGACGATCAACACCACGATCATCGGTTTATTGATCAGCTGGATGTCGGCTTTTGACGGATACCCGGCCAGGGTCACTGCGCCACGCAGGGCCGCTTCGTCAAAGCCGTCGAGCTTCACGTCACCGACGCTCACCTGCACACCGCTGCCGGTCGGGGCCGCTTCGCTGCTGTAGGGCAGGCCCTGTTTGACCAGGAAGGTTTTGACCTTGTCGCACGGGCTATCAAATTTCGCCTTGCCCACCGGGTCGAACTGGAAGGTGCAGGTGGCCGGGTCGGCCAGCACGGTGATAGGTGCCTGACGGCTGGCCTGGTCGATGGCCGGGTTGGCGTAGTGGGCGATGGACTTGAAGATCGGAAAGTACAGTGCAGTCGCCAGCAGCAGGCCGATCATCAGCACGGGTTTGCGTCCGACCTTGTCCGACAGCCAGCCAAAAAAGATGAAGAACGGCGCGCCAATGATCACGCTGACAATCAGCAGACTGTTGGCCAGGGCCGGGTCCATTTTCAGGAACTGCGTGAGGAAGAACAGCACGTAGAACTGCGCGGCATAGAAGGTCACCGCTTGCCCGGCGTTGATGCTGAACAGGGCGATCAGCACCACTTTAAGGTTTTCCCATTTGCCGAAGGAGTCGCGCAGCGGCGACTTGCAGAGTTTGCCTTCCTCTTTCATTTTCACGAACGCAGGCGACTCGTGCAGGCTCAGGCGAATCCAGGTGGAAATGCCCAGCAGCACGATCGAAAACAGAAACGGAATACGCCAGCCCCAGACTTCGAACTGGTCGCCGGTGAAGTAACGGCAGCCGAGCACCACCAGCAGCGACAGCAGCAAGCCGAGGGTGGCGGTGGATTGAATCCAGCTGGTGTGGAAGCCGCGCTTGCCGATCGGTGCGTGTTCGGCGACGTAAGTGGCAGCGCCGCCGTACTCACCACCCAGCGCCAGGCCCTGGAGCATGCGCAGCACCACGAGGATGATCGGCGCAGCGATGCCGATACTCGCGTAGGTCGGCAGCAAACCGACGCAAAAGGTTGCCAGGCCCATGAGGACGATGGTCGCGAGGAACGTGTATTTACGCCCGATCATGTCCCCCAACCGTCCGAACACCAACGCACCGAACGGGCGCACGATGAAGCCGGCGGCGAAGGCCATCAGCGCGAAAATGAACGCCGTGGTGTCGTTGACCCCGGCGAAGAACTGTTTGCTGATGACCGCCGCGAGGGCGCCGTAGAGGAAAAAGTCGTACCACTCGAACACCGTCCCCAGGGACGAGGCGAAGATGACTTTCTGGGTTTCCTGACTGGTGCCCGCGCTGCGGACGGCTTCCAGGGGCTGAACATGTTCTGACATATCGGTATCCCTCACAGTGATTGTTTTTGTTGTTCCACTGTCGACGCCAGCCTTGTGGGCGGGTGCCGCTATTCCTTTGCTCAAGAGACTGCGGTCAGTGCTTTTTCGTCAGGGGCAAAACTCCTTGCGGTTGTTTCGAGGATCAGTTGCGCGGCTTTCTCGGCGATCATCAATGTCGGCGAGCAGGTGTTGCCCGAGGTGATGCGCGGCATGATCGAGGCGTCGGCGATGCGCAGGCCGGGGATTCCATGCACGCGCAGCTCAGCGTCGACTACTGCGTCCGCGTCGTTGCCCATCCGGCAGGTGCCCACCGGGTGGAAAATGGTGGTGCCGATGCGGGCGGCGGCTTCGTGCAATTGCTCTTCGCTCTGCAAGCTGTCGCCGGGCAGGTATTCCACCGGTTTGAACGCTTGCAGGGCGGGGGCGCGAACGATGCGGCGGGTCAGGCGGATCGCGTCGGCCGCCACTCGCAAGTCTTCGGGATGGCTCAGGTAATTGGGCTGAATCAGCGGCGCTTCTCGCGGGTCGGCAGAGCGAATGTCTATCCGGCCACGGCTTTGCGGGCGCAGATCGCAGACCGACGCGGTGAAGGCGGGGAAGGCGTGCAGCGGTTCGCCAAAACGCTCCAGCGACAGGGGTTGCACGTGGTATTCGAGGTTCGCCGAGGTCTGTTCCGGCCCCGAACGGGCGAAGGCGCCGAGTTGGCTTGGGGCCATGGACAATGGGCCGCTACGGTCATACAGATAACGCAGGCCCATGCCCATCTTGCCCCACAGCGTGCCGGCGATCTGGTTCAGGGTGCGGGCGTTTTCCAGTTTGTAGATCAGCCGCAGTTGCAGGTGGTCCTGCAGGTTGCCGCCCACGCCGGGCAGTTCATGGGCAACGCCGATACCGAGTTGTTGCAGCAGCGGGCGAGGGCCGATGCCGGAACGCTGGAGGATGCCGGGTGAACCGACGGAGCCGGCACACAGGATGATTTCCTTGCGTGCCTTGAAGGTTTTCGCCTTATCTTGCCAACGGGCGCTGATCGCCGAGGCACGGCCGTTTTCCAGCAGCACACGGTCGACTTCAACATCAGTCAGCACCGTGAGGTTGGTGCGGTGGCGGGCCGGTTTGAGAAACGCCTTGGCCGCGTTCCAGCGCACCCCGGCTTTCTGGTTGACCTGGAAATAGCCGCAGCCTTCGTTGTCGCCCTGGTTGAAGTCATCGATGCTGGCAATGCCGCTTTGTTCGGCAGCAGTGCGGAAGGCATCGAGAATCGGCCACGACAGACGTTGCCGCTCGATCCGCCATTCGCCAGCGGCGCCGTGAAACTCCGAATCGCCGGCAAAATGGTTTTCGCTCTGTTTGAACAGCGGCAGCACGTCTTGCCAGCCCCAGCCGGGATTACCCTCGGCCGCCCAGCCATCGTAGTCGCCGGCCTGGCCGCGCATGTAGATCATGCCGTTGATCGAGGAACAGCCGCCGAGCACCTTGCCGCGCGGGTAGCTCAGGGCGCGGCCTTGCAGGCCCGGTTGCGACTCGGTCTTGAAACACCAGTCGGTGCGCGGGTTGCCGATGCAGAACAGGTAACCCACGGGGATATGAATCCACGGATAGTTGTCGCGGCCGCCGGCTTCGAGCAGCAACACGCGGTGTTGCGGGTTGGCCGACAGTCGATTGGCCAGCAAACACCCGGCAGGGCCGGCGCCGACCACGATGTAGTCGTATTCATCAAGGGAAGTCTGCATCCCTGACCTCGTATTGTTGTTCTTGTTGTCGGTCATCCTAGTTGTTAGCTTTCGTTAAAAGAATGTTAGTTTTTGCGCAGCTGCTGTGCGTTTTTAAACAGCGTTGTTAACGGCATAACGTCAAGGATGGTTCATGTTCGACTGGAATGACCTGCGGTTTTTTCTCGAATTGCAGCGCAGCGGCCGCTTGCTGACCGCCGCCCGCCGCTTGAACACCACCCACGCCACCGTGGCCCGGCACATCGAGGCCATCGAAAAAAGCCTCGGCACCGCGCTGTTCGTCCAGCATGCCCAAGGCTACGAATTGACCCCGGCCGGCGAAGCGCTGCTCAAGCATGCCGAGGCCATGGAAAACGTCGCGTTGCTGGCCCAGGAAGAAATCACCCAATCCACCGCGCCGCTGGGCAAGATCCGCGTCGGGGTGACGGAGGGGCTGGGCATCATGTTCCTCGCCAGCCGCATGAACGGCTTGTTCGAACGCTACCCGGGGCTGGAAGTGGAGCTGGTGGCGGTGCCGCGCTTCGTCAGCATCCTCAACCGTGAAGCGGAGATCAGCATTCACCTGGAACGCCCGGCCGCCGACATGCTGGTCACCCGCAAACTCACCGACTATCGACTGGCGCTCTACGCCAGCCAGGCCTATCTGGACCGCTCGCCACCACTGCGCAGCCGCGAAGACCTCGGCCGCCATGCGTGGATCGGCTACGTCGACGACTTGTTGTTCAGCCAGGAACTGATGTTCCTCAACAGCTTCTGCCGTAACCCCCAGGTGGTGTTTCACAGCACCAGCGTCATCGCCCAACAACAGGCCGCGCGCTCGGGCCTGGGGATCGCCGTGCTGCCGTGCTACATGGCCAGCGCCGATCCTGAACTGGTGCCGTTGCTGCCGGACGAAAGCATCCAGCGCAGTTATTGGATCAGTACGCGGCGCGAGCTGCACAAATCGGTGCGGCTGCGGGTGTTGTGGGATTACGTGGTGGAGTTGTGTGAGCGTGAGCAGGCTCTGCTGCGAGGTTCCATTCCTTTGTAGGAACGAGCGGTGCGGCGATCCGACTTGCCTGCGAAGGCGTCAGGTCTGGCACACCGCGTTATCGTTCTTCGCGGGCTAGCCTCGCTCGGGTAATGGAATCTTGAGTCAGTGAGAAACCTGTGGCGAGGGAGCTTGCTCCCGCTTGAGTGCGTAGCACTCACAAAAATCGGTGATTGTTCAGATTTTGGGGCCGCTACGTAGACCAGCGGGAGCAAGCTCCCTCGCCGCAGAGTGTTCAATGGTGCCGGTCAACAGGAATCGACAGCGTCGCCCGCAACCCGCCTTCCGGTGGGTTGACCAGGGTAATCCGCCCACCCAGCTGCGTCGCGATGGTGTTGACGATGGCCAGTCCCAAGCCTGCGCCGCCGGTGTTTCCACGGCTGTAAAAGCGTTCGAACAATCGTGCGCGATCCGCTTCGTCGATGCCCGGTCCCTGGTCTTGGACGCTCAAGTTGTAGAACCCGTCATCCTGGCTCAATTGCACGGTGATGACGCCATGCTCCGGCGAAAAATTCGCCGCGTTGGTGACCAGGTTGTTCAGGGCGATGTCGATGGTGCCGGCGTCGGCGAGGACTTTGAAAGGTCGGTCCTCCGCGTCGAAAGCCAGTTCCAGGTTCCTGCTCAGTAACCAGGGTGTGAGCTGGGCCAGGCTGGCGCGCACGGTTTCACTCAGGTCGATGCTGTGCAGCACCGGCGTCACGGCCTTGGGTTCGAGACGGGCCATGGTCAGCAATTGATTGACCAGACGGCTGGCGCGGTCGACCCCGGCAATCAGAAACGCCAGGGACTCACGACGCTCCTGTTCCGTGCCGGCTTCCAGCAGGTTTTGCGCATGCACCCGCAACACGGCCAGTGGCGTGCGTAATTCGTGGGCGGCGTCGGCGATGAAGCGCCGCTCACGGCCAAGCACCTCTTGAATTTGCGCGAGCATGCGATTGAGCGCCGCTTGCATCGGTTCCAGTTCGCTGGGCAACGGCGTCAGTTGCAACGGCTCCAGAGAACCGCTGTGCCGTGCCCGCAACGTTGCCGCCATATCGGCCAGGGGTTTGAGCCCCCAGCCAATGGCCAGCCAGACCATGGCCGCCAGCATCAGGCTGCCCAGCACATTGGGCCACAGGGTGTGACGCACGATCCGGTCGACCAGGTCTGCACGCACGTCGTCCCGTTCACCGACCCAGATGCGCAGGTCATTCTCTTTGTCTTCGAGCACGAACACCCGCCAATGACGGCTGCTCAAATCCACCACATCGCTGAAACCATGTGTCGTCGGCGGCACGGTGAAGGAGGGGGCGCTGGCGGTGTGCACCAGCACTTCGCCTTTGCTATTCCACACCTGAAAGGCAATTTTGCCTTCATAGGGGTGACCATCGACGCCCGGCACCGCTTCACTCAAGGCCTTGTTGAACGCTTGATACAGTTCGGCGTGTTCATGGCTGGCCAGCGGCATGCGCATCACACCCTGCAGCAGCCGGGCGTTCTGCGCCAGTTGGGCGTCGTAGACTTCGGCGATTTCGTGATTGCTGTCGTGCAGGTTGAACACGCTGAGGATTGCCAACCCTGTCAGCATCAGGCCGATGATCAGCGTCAGGGTGCGACGCCGGATCGAAGTCATCGACGCTCCTCCACCAGATAACCCACTCCACGAATGGTGCGGATCAGGTCGGTGGAGAACTTCTTGCGCAAGTGATGGATGTGCACTTCCAGGGTGTTGCTTTCGGCTTCTTCGTTCCAGCCGTAAAGCAGTTGCATCAGGTGATCGCGGGTCATGACCCGGCCCGGAGGCGAGAGCAATTCATGGAGCAGTTGATATTCCTTGGGCGTCAGCGCCACCGGTTCGCCCTGATAGCTGACTTGCTGGGTGCCGGGGTTCAGGCAGATGCCGGCGTGTTCGATCAGCACTTGCGCGCGACCGGCACTGCGGCGCAACAAAGCTCGCAGGCGAGCCTTGAGTTCGGCCAGATCGAAGGGTTTAACCAGGTAATCGTCGGCGCCGGCATCCAGCCCGGCGATGCGGTCTTCAGTGGCATCCCGGGAGGTGAGGATCAGCACCGGCAGGTTCGAGCCGCTGTCACGCAAGCGACGCAACACTTCCAGGCCGTCCATGCGCGGCAGGCCGAGGTCGAGCACGGCCACATCGAAGGTTTCGCTGAGCAGTGAATGCAAGGCGTTGCTGCCGTCCTGCAGCCAGTCGACGGTGTACCCCTCACGGCCCAGGGCCTGATGAATGCCCTCGCCAAGGGCTACGTCATCCTCGATCAGTAATAAGCGCACACGGGACTCCTGTCAGTCGAGTTTCTTGTTCACATCACCCAGTAATGCTTCGATCTCTTTGCGACGCCCGGCGTCGGCGCTTTCCCGGCCAGGACGGGGCGCGGCGTGCAGGGCTTTTTGCAGTGCATCCCGAGCTTCACCATAGCGCTTTTGACGGTAAAGGTGATCACCCCAGAAGTACAGGCTGTCGATGCCGGTCGGGTTCAGGTCCAAGGCCTGCTTCAACAGTTTTTCGGCCTTGTCGGCGTCGCCGAAACCGATAGGCCAGCCGGGCACCCGATCATACAGCGCCGCGAGGCTGGTGTAGGCCGAGCCTTGCAGGGCCTTGGGATCGATGGCCAGGGCTTTTTCCAGATCGACTTTGGCGGCCTTGGCCTTGCTCAGGGCACCGAGGCCACCCTGGGCGCCGGCCCAACTGCTGGTGACGATGCCGGACCAGATCCACGCTTCGGCCAGGGACTGGCGTTCCCGGGTGAACGCCGAGGCCTGGGCTGCGAGTTTTTCGAAGGCGGCGCTGCGCTGCTCGGCGGGTAATTCGTACTGGATGTGCGCCCAGCTTTGTTGAATGGCATTGAGGCGCTGCTGATCGGCGGCTTCCAGCGCCCAGACGCTTTGGCTCAGCACGGCGAGCAACAAGCAGGTGAGGATTTTCTTCATGGTTTGAGGCTCTCCTTATCGGTCTTCTGACTCAGGCGACGGATCAGCGGCAATTGCTTGCGCAAGCCACGGTCCACCAGATGCGGCAACAGACTGTTCAGGCGCACGAAAAAGCGTTCCGGCCAGCCCAGGTACAAGTCGCGACGGTCACCGGCAATGGCGTGGATGACCGCCGAGGCAACGGTCTGCGGGTCGTCGACATTGGCTTTGAGCGCATCGTTCAGCGCTTGGGCCGCCGCGCTGTTCATGCTGGTATGGGTTGCCCGGGGAGCGACATAGAGCACGTTGATCCGGGTATCGGCCAGTTCCCGGCGCAGGGCTTCGGAGAAACCGCGCAGGGCAAACTTGGTGGCGCAATAGCTGGCGTAACCGGGGTAGCCGATGGAGCCGTAGGTCGAACCGACGTTCACCACCATGGCACTCTCGGCCTGCTTGAGCAGCGGCAGCAATAACTTGGTCAGGCTGATCGGCGCGCCGACGTTCACCGCGAGCATGGCGTTGATCTCGCTGTCATCGAGTTGTTCGAGCATGGCGAAGTGATTGACGCCCGCGGCATTGATCAGCAGGTTGATGCCGCCGATGGCCTCGGCCGCCGCCAGCACTTTGCGCCGGTCGTCGGGCAGGGTCAGGTCCGCCCCGACCCAGCGCAACTGCTCCGGGTAGCGCTCAAGCAAGGGCTCCAGCGACTCTCGATGCCGGGCCACGGCCAATACGTGTGCACCACTGGCACACAGGGTGCCGGCGATGGCCAGGCCGATGCCGCCACTGGCGCCGGTCAATACCACGCGAGCCTCAGACGGGCGCATGCAGATTCTCCCCATCGCGCGGCAGGCCACGGAACATGTCGGTGTAGAGCGTGTACACGACCTTCGAGGCATGAATCACCGCAGCCTGGTCGGCCGGGTCTTCGAGCAGGTTCATCAAGCGGCGGTAGGTCTGCATGTGTTCGATATCCAGTGAGCCGTGGGAGCTCAGGTAGCTGAAGGCGGTCTCCGGCAGCGCCAGGCGTTCGCGGATGCTGCCGGCCGCGTGGGTGGCCAGAGCAATGCTGGTGCCTTCCAGCACGTTGACCATGCCGAACAGGCCCACCGGGTTGTCCCGGGCAATCAGGTCGTAGAGGAAGCTGATCATCAACTCGATTGGCAGCGATGGACGGCCGTCACGCACGGCGTCTTTGTCACCGCCACAGGCCGCGATGTCATCGAGTACCCATTGTTCATGGCCGTATTCGTCCTCGATGTACTCGCACACCGCTTTGCGCAACCATTCCAGGCGCTGCGGCAGACGTGCGCCGCATGCCATCATCAACGGTACGGTATGGCGCACGTGATAGTAGGCCTGGGCGAGGAAGGCGCGGTAGCTGTCCAGGCTCACGTTGCCCTCAAGGGCATCGAGGATGATCGGCAGGTTGAACAACTCGTGGCGTTCCTGCTGGGTGGCTTCTTGCAGAGTGTCGAAAAAACTCATGGTGCAGATACCTCGGGGAAAACGGATTCAGTGAGCAGCGCCCGGTAACGCTCGACAATGGCATCGCGGCGCGGTCGGCCATTGGCGGTCAGCAGGCCGTTGGCGG
>Ga0207655_1003373_pt1 | contig 11936 bp, 11 predicted proteins | sample KBSM44metaG_FD_184398 | JGI IMG/M metagenome (GOLD analysis project Ga0207655, IMG submission 184398) | Miscanthus rhizosphere microbial communities from Kellogg Biological Station, Michigan, USA - KBS M4-4 metaG (SPAdes) (version 2) | ecosystem: Host-associated > Plants > Roots > Rhizosphere >...
GGCCAGTGCGGCGGCGTCGATGCCGCTGCCGTTGTCACTGATGCACAGCCGCAGCGTCGCCCCGCGACTGTAGGCATGGACCTTGATACGCGATGCCCCGGCACTGGCCTGCACCGCGTTTTCGATCAGATTGAGCAACGCCCCCACTAGCGTGTCGCGGTTGCACAGCAACTCGCCGTCGAGGCTGTCGCACTGCCAGCGCACCGCCGCATCGCGTACATGGGTCTGGGCCGCCGACTCCAGCGCGCCGACCAAACCTGCCGGGCTTACGCGGTCGGTCAAGGGCAATTCGCCACGGGCGAACACCAGCATGTCGCGCACCTGGTGCTCCAGTTCATGCAGGCGCTCTTTCAAGCGGCCGGCAAAGCGCTGCTGGGTTTCGGTATTCAGGGCCTGCTCGGTCAGGTGGCTGGCGTAGATCATGGCCGCCGACAACGGCGTACGAATCTGATGAGCAAGGGATGCGACCATCCGCCCCAGCGACGACAGGCGCTCATGGCGCGCCAACTGGCTTTGCAGATGACGGGTTTCAGTCAGGTCGTTGAGCAGCACCAACTGGCCAGGCTCGGCGTCCAGGGAGCGGGTGGAGATCGACAAGCGACGGCCGTCTTTCAGGGAGATTTCATGACCGTCGTCTTCGCGAGGCGCGAAACAACGTGCGATGACATGGCGCCACAGCATGCCGATCAACGGCTCACCCAACAGGTCCAGCGCTGCGGGGTTGGCCTCGCGCACCATGCCGTGAGCGTCGATGACGATCACGCCACCTGGCAGCAGGTCCAGCAGGTTCTGCAAACGATTGGCCAGGCGCTCTTTTTCCGCCAGTTCCTGCATGCGCTGGGCACTGACCACCGCCAGCTCACCCTTGAGCTCGGTGACCCGCGCTTCCAGCAGGCTGTAGGAATCCGTCAATTGCGCCGACATCTGGTTAAACAGGGCGAATGCCTGCTCCAACCCTTGTCGACTTTCCAATTCCGGGGACGGCTGCACTTGCAAACCCGCTGTCGTGGCAGGTTTGGAAGACATCGGAGCGGCCTGGGACATAAATGATCTCTCGCGTGGCGAACCGTCAGTTAAACGGTATGTTGCAAGAGACTTAGCAATCCTCGTGCCGAAAAAAAACCGCTGAAAAATCAGCGGTTTATTTTTGATGCGTCAATCGGGTGTCAGTCGTCGCCCTGATCATCGCCCTCGCGACGGCTCATGCCGTACTTGCGCATCTTTTCCACCAGCGTGGTACGACGGATACGCAAGCGCTCGGCTGCCCGTGCGACGATCCCGTTGGCATCGTCCAGCGCCTGCTGGATCAGGCCCTGCTCCAGACCACCGAGGTAGTCCTTAAGGTCCAGGCCTTCAGGCGGCAACATGGCGCTGTTGGCGAAGTTGGGCGTGTGGCCGTTGATGGCGACGCGCTCTTCCAGGTCGCTGCGCAGGCTGTCGACCAGTTGCTCGTCTTCGTCGTCGACGTAGCGGAATTTCTTCGGCAGTTCAGCGACACCGATCACGCCGTACGGGTGCATGATCGCCATGCGCTCCACCAGGTTGGCCAGCTCGCGAACGTTGCCCGGCCAGCCGTGACGGCACAGCGACATGATCGCCGCCGAATTGAACCGGATCGAGCCGCGCTTCTCGTGCTCCATACGCGAGATCAGCTCGTTCATCAGCAGCGGGATGTCTTCCACGCGCTCACGCAACGGCGCCATCTCGATCGGGAACACGTTCAGGCGGTAGTACAGGTCTTCACGGAAACCACCGGTCTCGATCATGTCTTCGAGATTCTTGTGGGTGGCCGCGATGATCCGCACATCGACGCTCTGGGTCTTGTTGCTGCCCACGCGCTCGAAGGTGCGCTCCTGCAATACGCGGAGCAGCTTGACCTGCATCGGCAACGGCATGTCACCGATTTCATCGAGAAACAGCGTGCCACCGTTGGCCAGCTCGAAACGCCCTGCCCGGCTGGTGATCGCACCGGTGAAGGCGCCCTTCTCGTGGCCGAACAGTTCGCTTTCCAGAAGCTCGGCCGGGATCGCGCCGCAGTTGACCGGCACGAAGGGCGCGTCACGCCGCTTGGAATGGTAATGCAGGTTGCGCGCGACCACTTCCTTGCCCGTGCCCGACTCGCCCAGGATCAGCACGCTGGCGTCGGTGTCGGCCACCTGCTGCATCATCTGGCGCACGTGCTGGATGGCACGGCTGGTGCCGACCAGGCTGCGGAACAGGTTGGGTTCGCGCTGGCGACCGCGCTCGCGGGCCTGATCGTACATCTCGCGATAGACCTGGGCACGATGCAGGGAATCCAGCAGCTTGCTGTAGCTGGGGGGCATTTCGACGGTGGACAACACGCGCCGACGCAAGTCCTCGGCCAGGTCGACCGAGGAATTTTCGCCCATCAGCAGGACAGGAAGGAACTCATCCCACGCAGCGATGGTCTTAAGCAGCCCCTGGAGACTGCCCGGGGCGTTCACGGTGCCAACCAGCACGCAAAGGACTTCCCGAGTGGACGCCAGAGCGCCTACCACTTGCTGCCAGTCAGTGCTGGAGCAGGACAGGTTCTCATCGCCGAGGAAATTCAGAATGACCGCCATGTCACGGCGGCGCTGGCTATCGTCATCGATTAGCAGAATCTTGATTTCACGCCACATGCAATAGCAACTTCCCTAGTCAACTCGATGCCCGCTCAGGGGCAAGCTTGGCTCTGTATGGGGTGCGATCAACGCCACACAAACCAGAAATTAGTGAACATCACTAGTTAAGTCAAAAAACCGTACACAGTCAATTTTATGGCGCACAATTTTTTCGATCAACCTAAGCGTCAACCAAACAGATGGTATACCTTTGCGGCGCTTTTCGCTCGCTGGATCTGTGACATTTCATCGACAATTGCCTGACGCTCTTCCACCGCAACGTCTATCAACTGGCGGTACACACCCAGCAGCTCTTCCAGATTGCTGCGCAACTGCGGCTCATCGTCGTTGGCCTCGCGGATGACCTCGTCAACGCAGGCACGGCAGGCCAGATCGAGCTTGCCGATGGCCTCCCAGTCACGTTCGGCCAGGGCACCGACCAGAGCTTCGCGGGTTTCTTCGATTCGCTTGAGTGCAGCACTCATGGTGATTTCCTCTTACAGGACAGGTGGCTGATCGCCAATGGCGTCCCAACCTTCCTTCACGGTAGTCAACAATCCGCTGACTTCATCGAGAATTTTCGGGTCAGTCTTGATATTGGCTTCGGCCAGACGCTTCATCATGTAGACGTACAGGTTGTCGACATGCGCCAGCTGTTCGGCCTGCTTCTCCATGTCGAGCCCTTCGCGAAGGCCGCCGACGATCTCGATGGCCTTGCCGATCAGCACGCCCTTGGAGGGAATGTCCTTGCGCTCGATGGCACCCTTGGCCTGGGCGATGCGGTCAAGACCCGCTTCCATCAGCATCTGCACCAGACGGTGCGGTGTCGCGACGGCGGTCTGCGCGTGTGAATTGACCTTCTGATACTGCCGAAGGGCTGCCATCCGGTTCATGTACTTACCTCACACCACTTGAAGTTTCTATATTCAGGATATCGACGAGGCCTTGAGAAACTTTAGGCCCAGATGCCAAAAACCCGGCACTTTGGCCGGGTCCTGGTTTATCAGTCAAGCATCAGCTGGATTTCTGCGCATTCAACGAATCGAAGAACGAAGTGATGCTGGAAGCCGAGGCCTTCAACTGCCCCACCACCAGGTCCATCGCGTTGTATTTGGCGGTCAGCGTCGCGGTCAGGTTGGTCACGCGCAAGTCCAGAGCCGCCTGCTGATCCTGCAGATCGTTCTGCTGGGTGTTCAGGCTGCTCTTGCGGGTGTCGAACATGCCGCCGGTCTGGGTGTAGGGCGTCAGCGCGGCGTTCATGCGTGCGACCAGGCCGTTGCTGTCGGTGGTGCCGCTGAACAGCTGCTGCACGTCACCGGCCAGGCCCTTGTCCATCGCCGCCTTGAACTGGGTGTCATTGAGCGACAGCGTACCGTCGGTCTGCGAAGTGGTGATACCCAACTGCGCCAGCACCGACAGGTCACCAGCGGCACCGGTGGTCACCAGTTCGTTACGCATGGCGGTCAGGATCGAACGCGGCATCGAGTCGCCGGTCAGCGCAGCCGGGGTCACAGTGGCGCCGGTGGTTGGATCGGGCGTGGAACTGATCGTCGCCTTGGTCACGCTGGACACGGCGGCAACCACTGCGTTGTAGGCAGTGATGAAGGTTTGCAGCGAGGTTTTCAGGCCGTCGGTGTTGGTCGCGACGTTGACGGTGGAAGTGCCCTTGGCCACCAGGGTCATGGTCACGCCACCTAGGGTCGAATCCAGGGTGTTGCTCTTGCTGGTCACCGGCAGACCGTTGATGGTCAGCGACGCGTCCACGGCCTGAGCGCCGATGTAACCGGCCGAGCTTCCCGAGGTCGAATCGAGCTTGGTGTTGGCATTGATCGTGAAGCCTGCGATATCACTGGTGGTGGTGATATCGGAGCCGGCACCGGTGGTGGTCGAACCCAGCACCAGACGCGAACCGTTGGCGTCGGTGATGATGTTCGCACTGATCTTGGTGCTGTCGGTATCGGCGTTGATCTGCTTGACCACCGAGGCCAGGGTGGCGCCGGCAGGAATGGTGTAGCTGGTGGAAATGCCATTTTGAGTGATGGTCAGGTTACCACTCGGAATGGCACTGGCAGTGCCGCCGGAAAAGGCAGCGGTGGCGACGCTGGAACTGGTCGCGATATTGCCGACTTCAACGGTGTAGTTGCCTGGCACCGCATTGTTGTCGGAGGTGACGGTCAGCTTGGTTTCGTCGGACGACTTGGCCGCATAGCCGTTGAATGACGGGTTCTTCGCGTCAGAAAGGCCTTTGAGGGCTGTCTGAAATGCAGACACCGCCGACTGCAGGGTACCGATCCCGGACAGTTTGGTGGTGACCAGCTTGGTCTGCGTGGTGATCTGCGTCTGCTTGGCCAGCTTGTCGGAAGCGACCAGGGCATTGACGATATCGCCGATTGCCAGGCCCGATCCGAGGCCGGTGGATGGAGTGATTGGACTAGCCATGTGTGTCTCCCTTCAGTTTGAGTCGGTCTTTTGACTAAGTCACCGTTCAAAAGTACCGCGTTCACGTTTCATGCCACTTACACTTTTGCGTCGAACAACAAGCTGTGAGCGTTCTGCAGGCTGTCGGCGATCTTCAGCGCCTCTGCAGAGGGCAATTGCCGCACGACTTCGCCGGTTTCACTGGCAATCACTTTAACGACGACCTTGCCCGAAGCCTCATCTATCGAGAACTCCAGATTGCGGCGCACCGACTGAACGAACTTTTCGATTTCCTGGACTGCGGCTTTCAATGCGTCGGGATCACTTTCGGAATGCGAGTCTTTACTTGTTTGCGCGTCGGCCTTGGCGGTGTCAGGCACCGGGGTGACGGCTTTTTGAGGGGTGACAGCAGGCTTGTCCGCGACCGCAGGCAGGGGTTGTACAGCAGCGTAAGACTGATTGAGCTTGGCGGTCATGTCCATGTCTACCTCTCAACGTAAAAAGGCGGAAGAGTACGCAAGCACACTCCTCCGCCAAAACTCATTCCGATATTACTGAAGCAGTTTCAGTACAGCGGATGGCAGTTGGTTAGCCTGGGCCAGAACAGCGGTGGAAGCCTGTTGCAGAGTCTGCTGCTTGGTCAGGTTAGCGGTTTCAGCTGCGAAGTCGGTGTCTTGTACACGGCCTTGTGCAGCAGTGGTGTTTTCCACGATGTTCTGCAGGTTGGAGATGGTGCTGGTCAGACGGTTTTGCGCAGCACCCAGGTCAGCACGGGTTGCACCGATGTTGGCGATTGCCAGGTCGATGGCAGTGATGGCCTTGTCGATGTTGCCGCTGAAGTTGGCGCTGGTACCGGAAATCGAGATGGTACCGCTGCCAGCCGACAGGGATGCGGAGTCAAACTTGCTGCTCAGCACGATGTCGATGTGGTTGGCGGAGCCAGTGTCAGCACCGACTTGCAGGGTCATGGTGCCAGCCGAGCCGTCCAGCAGGTTCTTGCCGTTCAGGTTGGTCGAACCTGCGGTACGGTCCAGTTCCGATTGCATCTGCACGAATTCTTTTTGCAGAGCGTCACGGTCAGCCGAGCTGTTGGTACCGTTACGGGCCTGAACAGCCAGTTCACGCATACGTTGCAGAATGTTGGTCGATTCTTGCAGAGCGCCTTCAGCGGTCTGAGCGATCGAGATACCGTCGTTGGCGTTCTTGATAGCTACAGTCTGACCACGGATTTGCGAAGTTTCGCGAGTGGCGATCTGCAGGCCAGCGGCGTCGTCTTTTGCGCTGTTGATTTTCAGGCCCGAGGACAGACGGGTCATGGAAGTCGACAGAGCGTCAGAAGCGCGGCTCAGGTTTTTCTGAACGGCCAGGGAAGTGGTGTTGGTAGCAACGGTTAAAGCCATGATGAATTCCTCGTTGGTTGGGTGCTGCGGCTATCCGGCCCTGGCAACCGCCGGGTGTGGCCTAGAGAACCTTCGTAATGTTTATCGTCGTATCTGCAAGGAGCTTTAGGGGCTTTTGAAAATTTTTTGCCACCAGAGCGCCACCCCTGCTTTTTTGACGGGGGTTACACAGCGTTTCGGCGCAACCCTGGAAAGCTTTAATCACGCAAGCAACGCGTTGATTTCTCGGGCCTTGGAGCCGCGCACGGCGTGCGTCGTGCGCGGATCCTGCTTTTGAGATGGTTACTGGAGCAGCTTGAGGACAGCCGACGGCAGCTGGTTGGCCTGGGCCAGGATGGCGGTCGAGGCTTGTTGCAGGGTTTGTTGTTTGGTCATTTCTGCGGTCTCTGCCGCAAAGTCGACATCCAGAATCCGCCCACGCGACACCGACACGTTCTGGATCACGTTGCTGATATTGGAAACCGTGGACGCCATGCGGTTTTGTTTGGCCCCCAACTCGGCGGTGGATTCGTCGATGACCTCGATCGCATGGGTCAGGGTGTTGATGACATGGTCGATATTCTCGCCCATGGCTTTGTTGTTGAGCTCCTTCTGGAGCTTGATGTCGTTGTCGACCGCATCTTTCGCTCCTGCAAGTGCCTGGCTGGCGGCAGCGACCTCCCGTTGCAGTTCCTCGATGGTCTTGCCGCCCGGCGGCGGCGTCCCTGGGTTGGCTGCGACAGCCGTTTCGGCATCCGTCAGGTTCTTCTTGGCCTCGACCGACTTTGTCTCGGCATCGGTGAGCGCGGTGGTCAACGCATCATCGGCCTTGAAAGTCTGGGATGTGTTGCGATGCCCAGTCCCGTCGATTGCCAACTTTGCATATTGCCCTGCCTGCACACCTGTCGACCCCGTTGTCTGCCCCGGCACAGCGGTCTCGGCAGCAATTGCCGTTGCCGGTTTGAGCAGGGACTCGGCAGACATGTCTCGGTTGAGCGTCAAGCTGATTTCTTCACTCGGCCCTGTATTGGCGCCTACATGGAACGTGAGTGTGCCCGCCGAACCATCCAGCAGACGCAAGCCATTGCCGAACTTGGTGTCTTTTGAGATCCGCGTCAGTTCCTCTGTCATCTGCTGGAACTCGTTGTTCATCGCGTTACGGGATTTGGCGTCATAGTTCCCGTTCTTGGCCTGGATCGCCAGATCCCTCATACGGAACAGAATGCTGGTCATCTCCTTCATCGCGCCCTCGGCCGTCTGCGCGATGGAAATACCGTCATTGGCATTCTGGGCCGCCACGGTAAGACCGCGAACCTGCATGGTCAGCCGGTTGGCGACTTGCAGGCCGGCGGCATCATCCTTGGCGCTGTTGATGCGCAAGCCGGATGACAACCGGGACATTGAAAGGCTCACTGCATCGGAAGAACGATTCAAGTTGCGCTGTACGGACAACGACGCGTTGTTGGTATGAACTGTCAAAGCCATTTTGAATTCCCTCGTTGATAGAAACGGCAGGTTTTCAAAAAGCGGGGAAGTCCATTTCGCCCGGAAAACCTACAATTGGCTTATCGACGAGGCGCTAACGGGCTTTAGCCAGTAAAAGTTGAAACGGCATAATCACTCCATATGCCATCACGACAAATGCAGGGGTATTCCAGCCTCAACCTACGAACATGAAAAGACTTCCTGGAATAAATGATAAGAACAAAAATAATTTTAAACAACCCGATTCATTACCGCTTGTGAAAGCCCATTACGCCAAGAAGCTTTCGCCGAACAGGCTCCAACCGAGAACCTTCCTACAACGTCCTGGGAAATGGCTGTCTTTCCTTCGCCAGCAGAACCGGCTTACGTGAAATCGCAGGCCAAATAACGAGACACCATTTATTAACCCAGAGGAAGGCATATGAACACCACGACACTTTTATTCATCACAACACTATCCATTGCAGTGACTGCGACGCACGCCACTGCAACTGAAGTAATTGTAGAAGTACAAAACCTGTCTTCGGAAACGATAAGAACCTACGCTTCGGGGTTTCCGAAAATCCTTTCACCAGGGGAAAGCAAGTCCGTCACTCTGAACTTTCCAGACCACACGAGCGACGTCAATATCACTTACACCGGAGCATCTGGAAAGTCTTGCAACTTTCGTGGATGGCACAAATATTACGGAGGCAACACCACAAAATGGGACGCCAGTTCGACAGGCTCGGAAAGCTACAATAACTGCGGGGCAGTACGCTCGGTGAGCAGGTGGTCCTCACCTTTCAATTATCGCCTGCGTTTCTGGATGACTGACTGATACTCCACATCATCTCGAGGGTTGGCCAGGCTGGCCAGCCCTCATCCCGAATACCTCACACAATCGCCACCAGCTCATACTCCAGAGCATCCGCCACAGCTAGCCAATCCTGGCATTCCTGGCTCTGCAGTATCGCGCGCATGATCCGGGCCAGATGTGCCTGATCCTCTATCGGGCGGGCCGAGAATAGCGGCATCGCCGCATCCATCACATCCACCATTTTCAACGCCCCTTCGATATCCCGCCCCAGCCGGAACAGGTGCGCGCAGTGGACGGCGTCTTCGATGATTTGGGTCCGGGAGGTCATGGCGCGGTCCAGTCTGGGTCGAATTCGGTGCCGGCGATCAGTGCGCCGTCACGGCTGGTGTTGAGGAATTTCACCTCGGGATGGAGTGTGATGTAGCGCTCAAGCTCGATCAGGTAGCTGCGGAAATTGAGCTGGGTCTTGACCTTGTTGCCGCGCCCGTCACGGACCCAGTGTTTGGCGATGCTCATTTCGGGGCCCAGTTCGCCGTCCTGCCAGCCGGTGTGGGTCCTGTCGCCGGGAAAGGCGAAGTCGGCGCCGAACAGGGTGATGCGGGCGGCGCCCATCTTCACCGCCAGGTCGATGGCCGGATGGATGACGCTCCCGGCGGCGAGCAATTGCGCCTTGGGGATGTCCTGGCGAATGGCGGTGTACATGGGGCTCGCCGAGTAACCGACGTAGCGCGGGCCCTGCCAGGCGCTGAGCAGCTCGGCGTCGAGCCGCGGCAGGTAGACCAGCGCGACGTTTGCGCTGGCTTCGGGGGGCAAATGACGCTGGGTGATGTTGTGATCGATACTGACCACCAGATCCGGCCGGATGCCGTGGCGGCTCAGGGGGACCAGCGCGGTGTCAACGCATATCAATAGCGGCCGCTCGGTCGAATCGCTGATGAGTTTCAGCCGTGGCAAATGCTGTTGCAGGCTTGGCCCGGTGGCGATCACGAAGACGTCGCGTCCGGGCGCAGTGCCAAACAGTTCGCCCACATCGGTGTCGCTGCGCAGCAGTGCCCTGCCCTGCTCCAGCCGCGCGATGTTGTCGGGGTGGTCGGCTGCGAACTCGCGGTTGTTGAAGCTCAGGTGGATCTCGCTCACCAATCGGTCCCGGATCCGCGCGCTGCTGTCTTCGGCCAGCACCAGCTCGGCGGGGAGCGCGAAGAACGGCAATTGAATTTCAGCGTGCCCGTCGGCATAGGCCAGGCTCACACGGGGATCTGTGAGCCAGTCATCCTGTTCAAGCAGGCGCAACACCAGGGCGAAGATCGCGCCGTTGAGGATGTGCAGGTGCAGGTTTTGCAGCGTGGAGGACGCCAGCAGGACACGCTGCAGATCCCCAAGCCCTGTGCCATACACATGGATCTCGGCGCTGTCGGCGGGCAGGCTCGCCGCCTGCAACCGCGCCTCGGCGACCCGGTCGTGGCGGCTGGTGAGCTGAATGCCGGCGATGCTCAGGGTCGAGCCCTGGCCTTCGAGCAGTTGCACGGGCACTGCATCGGCGTCTTCAGCCGACAACCGCTGAGCGAGCTGGGGCCAGCGCTGTTCGATGATCGCGAAGTTGCGCTGGAAAATCTCGCTCATGCGCGCGGTCCTTGGCAAACGATGGAAATAAAAAAACGGCGACCTGAAATTCAGTGTCGCCGTTTTGACTGACTCAGGGTCAAGGACGATAAATGATCGCCGAGCCCCAGGACAACCCTACACCAAAGCCTGAAATGGCCACGCGCTTCCAGCTGGCGTTGAGCAGGTGCTTTTCCAGCAGCAGCGGAATGCTCGACGACACGGTGTTGCCGGTCTCGAGCATGTCCTTGACGAATTTTTCCGGGTGGCTGCCGTCTTCGAAGCGGCGGGCCACGGCGTCAACGATGGCGGCACTGCCCTGGTGAATGCAGAATGCGTCGATCTCGGACGATTGCAGGCCCGAATCGGTGAGCAGTTCGTTCAGGTGCGCAGGCACCTTGACCAGGGCGAAGTTGAACACCTGCCGACCGTTCATGTAGAACGCGCCGTTGGTGGTCTTGAGGAATTCGGCGCCAGAGCCATCGGTGCCGAACTTGGACTTGCCCAGCTGCCATGGCGCGTTTTCGCCCATCCAGGTGGCCGTGGCGGCGTCGCCGAAGAGCATGGTGGTGTTGCGATCTTCAGGGTCGACGATCTTCGAATACGGATCGGCGGTAATCAGCAAGCCGTTTTTCAGGCCTGCGGCTTCCATGAAACCCTTGAGCGCGTAGATGCCGTAGACGTAACCCGAGCATCCCAGGGAGATGTCGAACGCGGCGACGTGGGTCGGCAGGCCCAGTTTGTGCTGAACGATGGCTGCGGTGTGCGGCAGCCCTTCTTCATCACCGTTCTGGGTGACGACGATGACCACGTCGATGGCGTCGCGGGAAAGTTCGGGGTTGTTGGCGAACAGCTGGTTGGCGGCTTCGACGCACAGATCGGAGGTTTCCTGTGTGTCGTCCTTGCGAGGCAGAAAAGCAGAACCGATCTTGCCAAGGATGAAGTCTTCATCCTTCCCGAATTTGGCACCCTGAGCGTAATTGTCAACGCCGGCTGCTGGCACGTAACTCGCTATGCTTTTAATGCCAATCATCATGGCTTCCCAATCAAAAACTGCTGAACATCACCCGCAGCCCTGGGGGCGGGGCATTGAAATCCGGGGCTTGAGGCCGAAAAAATGGCAAATGCGAAGGCGCCGGGCTGTCCGGAATGTCTGTGGAATCAGCCTGATGCTTCCATTACCTGCAAGCACGATACAGTGAAGATGCCCGTTATGACTCACAGGTCACCAAAAGTTTTACAAGCTTTTAGCTGACCGGTCGGTGCTGTGCAAGGGTGGCGTGTGTTTCGGACAGTCAATTGACATGAAAGGGTCATGAGGGTGTGCGTGTCAGGCGCGGGGTTTTGCCGGTCCTGAACGCCCCCGATCCCGTAGCAGCACGGCTTGCCGGCGGGGGCATTTGATCGTTCCCACGCTTTCTGTGGTAGCTGCGCTCGCGACGCTCCGGGTCTTTTATCGACGCTGAGATGGGGTGTATATCGGTTTTCGCGGTGATTGGACTGGTGGGTTTCGCCCCTTACGGGCGACCTACTTTCTTTCGGGAAAGTAGGCAAACCATTTGCTCCTGGCTGGGGTCCTTCGGACTTCCCTCGACTCCGGCGCCGTTCCGGGGGCACGCCATGATGGGCCAT
>Ga0207655_1003374_pt1 | contig 11935 bp, 9 predicted proteins | sample KBSM44metaG_FD_184398 | JGI IMG/M metagenome (GOLD analysis project Ga0207655, IMG submission 184398) | Miscanthus rhizosphere microbial communities from Kellogg Biological Station, Michigan, USA - KBS M4-4 metaG (SPAdes) (version 2) | ecosystem: Host-associated > Plants > Roots > Rhizosphere >...
GCCTGCAGCAAAGCAGCATGAGCCCCATCTACAAATACCTGGGCGCCGACGAGGCGAGCCTGCCGTATCTGTGGCTGGCCGGCCCGATGACCGGGCTGCTGGTGCAGCCGCTGATCGGCGCGATGAGCGACCGCACCGTCACGCGCTGGGGACGGCGCACGCCGTACTTCCTGATCGGCGCGATCCTGTGCAGCCTTGGGCTGCTGGCGATGCCGTTCAGCCCCACGCTGTGGATGGCGGCCAGCCTGCTGTGGATACTGGACGCGGCCAACAACGTGACCATGGAGCCCTATCGCGCCTTCGTCAGCGACAAGCTGGCGCCGAAGCAGCATTCGGTGGGCTTCCTGACGCAGAGCGCCTTCACGGGCCTGGGGCAAACGCTGGCCTACCTGACGCCGTCGCTGCTGGTCTGGCTGGGCATGAACAAGGACGCCGTCAACGGCAGCCATATTCCGCACATCGTCATCGTCGCCTTCCTGATCGGCGCGGTGTTCTCGATCAGCTCCGTGCTGTGGACCCTGAAGACGACGCCCGAGCATCCGCTGACCGCGCAGGAGCTGGCGGAGATCCGCTCGCGCCCCGCCGGCTGGCGGCAGACCTTCCGCGATATCGACAGCGCCGTGCGCGAGATGCCGGCGACGATGAAGCAGCTGGCTTGGGTCAAGCTGTTCCAGTGGTACGCGATGTTCTGCTACTGGCAGTACATCATGCTGTCGCTGTCGACCACCTTGTACGGCACCACCGACCAGGCCTCGCAAGGATTCCGCGACGCGGGGCTGCTGGCCGGGCAGGTGGGGGCGTTCTATAACTTCATCGCGTTCATCGGCGCGCTGGCGCTGGTGCCGTTCACGCGCAAATACGGGCCAAAACTGACGCACAGCGTCTGCCTGATGCTGGCCGGTTTCGCGATGCTGAGCATACCGATGATCCACACGCCGGCGCTGCTGTTCGTGCCGATGGTCGGCATCGGCCTGGCCTGGGCTTCGATCATGGGCAATCCGTATGTGATGCTGGCCGGGTGTATCCCGCCGGAGCGTACCGGGGTTTATATGGGCATCTTCAATATGTTCATCGTGATCCCGATGATCATTCAGATTTTCACGCTGCCGCTGTACTACCGCAGCCTGCTGGGCGGGAATCCGGAGAACGTGATCCGGCTGGCCGGTGGCCTGATGCTGTGCGGCGCGGTGGCCGTGCTGTTCGTGAAATTGAAAAAGCCGCAGGCGGAGGGCCTGCGGCTCAATGATAACGAGGCGACCGGCGCCGCGTGACGGCGCCGGGATTTTACGCTTCGATGATCTGGCTTTGCAGGTAGTTCTGGATGCCGATCTTGCCGATCAGGTCCAGCTGCGTTTCGAGCCAGTCGATGTGCTCTTCGGTGTCTTCCAAAATCATCAGCAGCAGGTCGCGCGAGACATAGTCGCCGGCCTTCTCGGCGGTGGCGATGCCTTCCTTGACGGTCAGCTGCGCGCCTTTTTCCAGCGCCAGGTCGCAGCCGATCATTTCCTCGGTGTGCTCGCCGATCATGATCTTGTGCATCGCTTGCAGGTTCGGCAGGCCGTCGAGCATCAGGATGCGGTCGATCAGCTTGTCGGCGTGCTTCATCTCGCCGATCGATTCTTCGTATTCTTTCTTCGCGATCTTTTCCAGGCCCCAGTGCTTGTACATGCGCGCGTGGAGGAAGTACTGGTTGATGGCGGTAAGTTCGTTGGTCAGCTGAGCGTTCAACAAACGGATGACTTCTGGGTCGCCCTTCATGGGTGGCTTTCTAAAATGGTGGTGGAATACCCGCATTCTGCCACGAACCGGCCGGCGAGGCGTAGTGGTACGGGCGTAAATCGTGTCCGGCGGCGTAAAACCGTATCAATATCCCCGGAGTGAGATTGTTGGTGTTAATGAAAACAATTAACATTCGCACCACGCAGGTGGCGCCAGTGTGTGGCAACCCACCGAATGCTGGCGCCGCCAGGGCTAACATGGGTGTTCCACTTATCAGCACTTATCAGGAGCGCGCCATGGATTCGATCAATGCCCACCAGCCGGAACAAAACCATCAGGATCTGATCGGCGAGGACGCCGTCAAGAAAATCAAGGACTTCGTCGACAACACGTCGGGCTGCTTCTTCTGCACCAACGACGCCGACGGCGGTCCCGGCGACGCGCGGCCGATGACGGCGCTGCAGGTCGACGATCTGGGGAATATCTGGTTCATCAGTGCCAGCGATAGTTTGAAGAACCAGGAGCTGGCGGCCGATCCGTCGGCGACCTTGTACTTCCAGGGCTCGGCCCATTCGGAGTTCATGCACATCGAGGGCGTGGCCACCGTGTTGCGCGACCGCGCGAAGCTCAAGGAGTTGTGGAGCTTTACGATGAAGACCTGGTTCACCGAGGGCGAGGACGATCCGCGCATCACGCTGATCAAGTTCGCGCCGACGTATGGTTATTACTGGGACACCAAGCATGGCCGCGCGGTGGCGGGCGTGAAGATGCTGATCGGCGCCGTCATCGGCAAGACCTTGGACGATTCGATCGAGGGGCGGTTGGATTTGTGATGGTGTGAAGGACATGCGCCGCTAGCGGCGCATGGTTCAACCCAACTGGAAATTGATCGGCACCAGCGCGTAGACCGGAATGGCTTTGCCATCTTCGATATACGGTTTGTACAGCGCGCGCAGCACGGCCTGGCGGCCGGCTTCATCCAACTTCTCGGAGCCCGACGATTTTTGGATCGTCACCTGCTCCGCCTGGCCCTTTTCCCCGATCAGCACGCGCAGCATGACGACGCCGCTCTCGCCCATGCGGCGGGCCATGCTTGGATACACCGGCTGCGGCGCGCGGATATATTCCACCCCTGTGATGGTTTTCGGCGCCGCGGGCGCCGCAGGCGCTGGCGTCGGCGGCGCCACCGGACCGGCGACGGCCGGCGTCGATGGCTGGTTGGTGCGCGGCGTCGGCGGCGCGACGGTGATCGTCGGCTCGACCTGCGGCGTGGCCAGCTGCGGCATCGGCGGGATGTAGGTCGGCGTCAGCTTCACCACCGGCACCGTCTTCGGTGGCGGCGGGGCCGGCTTGAGCGGCTCGGGCGAGGCGACGAAGGTCACCGTGACCACCTTGGGCATGACGGCAACGGCGATCTTGCCCATCATCCCCGAATTAATCGCGTAAAACAGCAACGCATGACCCACGACGATCGCCGCCAGCGGCGCGAACCGGCGTCCGCGCACCTTCAGTTGGCGCAGGCCGGCGTGGTTCACGGACAGCGACGGCGCCGTCCGGCTATAGGTCATGGTGTTCATAATTAGTTGGTGAAGACGGGACGCTTCAGCACGGTTTCTGTGATCTCTGCGGTGGCCTGGATCGTTGCCAGATGCTCGTTGAGGATTTGTTCGGCGCAGTCGAAGCATTGGCCGCAGCAGGTCGACACGCCCAGGTCGCGGCGCAGTTCTTCGATCGAGGCCACGCCCAGCTCCACGGCTTGACGGATTTCACGATCAGATATGTTGTTGCAGACACATACAATCATTACGCACCTTCTGGCTAGCTGCTGAAAAATGGGTTCGGTACAACCCTGACAAGAGCAATTAAGACATGATTGCAAGTAACTTAATGCGAATCATTATCATTAATCGTATACTGCCTCAACTCGGCGGCCGATGCAAGCGTAAATAGTAGTAATTCGCATTACCGTTTATAATGCTAGTATCTTATTTCCGGCGAGAACGCGCTCTTGCGAACCGCCGGGCGCGTCGCCGCCCCGGCGGCGCATCCTGACCGGACTTAGCCCATGACGCCTGCTGTTCCCCTGATCACCCTGGACGCGCTGACGACCGGCGCCGCCGCCACCGTCGTGCGCGTATCGCCCGGCGACGCCGCCGACGACGGCGCCGGCCTGGCGCGGCGCCTGATGGAACTGGGCTTCGTCCCCGGCGAGAAGGTGCGCCTGCTCAAGCGCGGCATGCCCGGCGGCGAGCCGCTGGCCATCAAGGTCGGCAACTCCACTTTTGCGTTGCGCCGCTTCGAAGCCGCGCTGATTTCGATTCAACCGGACCAATAAACAATGGGTGCAGTAGAAACAGCGGTGCCGCGGGCGCCCACGATGTCCCACTCCCAGGCGCCCATCGTGGCCCTGCTGGGCAATCCGAATTGCGGCAAGACCGCCTTGTTCAACCGTCTGACCGGCTCGCGCCAGAAGGTCGCCAACTACGCCGGCGTCACCATCGAGCGCAAGGAAGGCTCTTTCAGCTCGCCCAGCGGCCATGGCTTCCGCGTGCTCGACCTGCCGGGCGCCTATAGTTTGTCGGCCCACACGCCGGACGAGGAAATCACGCGCGACGTCGTCGCCGGCCTGCGCGCCGGCGAGGCCGCGCCCGATGTCGTGGTCTGCGTGGTCAACGCCACCAACCTGCGCCTGAACCTGCGCCTGGTGCTGGAGATCAAACGCCTCGGCCTGCCGATGGTGCTGGCGCTGAACATGGTCGACGTGGCCAAGAAGCGCGGCATCGAGATCGACGCCGACCTGCTGGCCGACGAACTGGGCATGCCGGTGGTGGAGACGGTGGCGGTGCAGGCCGGCGGCGAGAAGTCGCTGGTGCGCGCGCTCGAACTGATGCTGCCGCTGCCGGTGGCGAAACCGAATCCGCTGTCGGCGATCGACGCCGTCTCGGTCGAGGACACGCAGCGCGAGGTGCGCCGCATCCTGGCCGCCGTCAGCAACGACGTCCACGACACCGGCAACCTGACAGAAAAGATCGACAACGTGGTGATGCACCCGGTGCTCGGCCCGATCATCCTGGCGCTGCTGATGTTCCTGGTGTTCCAAGCGGTGTTCACGTGGGCGGCGGTGCCGATGGAGATGATCTCCGGTGGCGTCGAAAGCCTGGGCAAGGTGCTGGGCGACTTCCTGCCCGACGGTATGCTGCGCAGCCTTCTGGTGGAAGGCATCATGGGCGGCGTCGGCAGCGTGCTGGTGTTCCTGCCGCAGATTCTGATCCTGTTCTTCTTCATCCTGATGCTGGAGGACTGCGGCTACCTGCCGCGCGCCGCCTTCCTGCTGGACCGGCTGATGGGCGGCGTGGGCTTGTCGGGCCGCGCCTTCATCCCGCTGCTGTCCAGTTTTGCGTGCGCGATCCCGGGCGTGATGGCCGCGCGCACCATTCAGAATAAGCGCGACCGCCTGGTGACGATCATGATCGCGCCGCTGATGACGTGTTCCGCGCGCCTGCCGGTGTACGCGCTGGTGATCGCCGCCTTCATTCCGGAGCGCGAAGTGGGCGGCTTCATGAGCCTTCAGGGGCTGGTGCTGTTCATCCTGTACTTCGCCGGCATCATCTCGGCGATGGCGGTGGCGTACTTCATGAAGCGCGCCATGGGCTCGACGCACAAACAGCCGCTGATGCTGGAGCTGCCGGCCTATCACTGGCCGCACATGCGCAACCTGGCGCTGGGCCTGTGGGAACGCGCGCGCATCTTCCTGACGCGCGTCGGTACGGTGATTCTGACGTTGATGATTTTGGTCTGGTTCCTCAGCACCTTCCCGGGCGCGCCGGAAGGCGCCACGCATCCGCCTATCTATTACAGCATCGCCGGCATGATCGGCCGCGCGTTGGAGTACGTGTTCGCGCCGATCGGCTTCAACTGGCAGATCTGCATCGCGCTGGTGCCGGGCATGGCGGCGCGCGAAGTGGCGGTCGGTGCGCTGGGCACCGTGTACGCGTTGTCGCAGAGCGGCGACGACCTGGCGCAGTCGCTGACGCCGATCATCGCGGCGTCGTGGGCGCTGCCGACGGCGTTGTCGCTGCTGGCGTGGTACGTGTTCGCGCCGCAGTGCCTGTCGACCTTGAGCGTGGTGCGCCGCGAGACCAACAGCATCCGCTATCCCTTGCTGATGGCGGGTTATATGTTTGCGCTGGCTTACGTGGCGTCGTTCCTGACGTACCGTATCTCGCTGGCGCTGATGGGCTGATAGCTGACAGGAGACCGATATGTGGCAGCAGATTATCGTGGGATTGATCGTCGCGGCGGCGGTGCTGCACTTTTGCACCAAGTACCTGCCGGCGGCGTGGCGCCAGCAAATCGTGTATTTCCTGACGCGGCGCGGGTTCGACCAGAACAAGATGGCCAGGTTGTTCAAGACGCAGGCCAACTGCGGCGACGGCTGCGGCAGCTGCGGGTCTTGCGACTCGTCGGCGCCGGTGTCGTCGTCCACCTCATCGTCCCCGGATTCCTCGACGCCGCACAAGCGCGTCATCAAGCTGCACGTCCAGCGTTGACGCGCGGGCAGGGGAGACGAGCAGCTGTCCGGCCTTCAGATACGGCAGCAACCGCGACACCGTGCTTGCGGGTAACATCACGCCTGTACCTCACCGAGGCCCATCTCTCATAATACCTACAGAGGCTGCATGATTGCTGACTATTGGTAGGTCAGCCGAGGCTCCCATTGGTGTTATGCTTTGCTCTTTAGCTCGGCAAACCAGAATGGTAGATGCAGTTCAAACTAAGCAGAACTCGTTTGTGTATGCGACAGAGTTCTGGATGGGCGTTGAGTGTCTCAGTCCTAATAGTTCACCTAAGCTTGGCAAGGAAGCTGCAAGCGGGCCTCTGACTTGGGAAGTGTCGGCGGACGCACAGCTGCCTTGGTTAGACCCTTCCAAATCCGGCGAACTCAAAGCGCTGATTGCCGCGAAGGCAAAGTCACAGCGGCGCCCGCTGGCAGCTTATACTATTCAATACACCGTTTTCTGTGGGCTTATCCCAGTGCCACTAGTGGTTGAGATTATTCGAGAAAAGTTTGGTGTTGACGAAGTGAAGGATCGCCAGCGCCGCGAGGAGCCCGTACCCACTTTCGCAGTGACCGTGGACGCCGAGGGCTATGTCAGCGCTGATCCTTTTGTAAGCAGCTTGCCATGGGCTGTTAGTCAGGTTCTTCTCACTAAGCCAAATCGACGTCTGGACTTCACTGGCTTCTTCGGTAGAAGCCAAGTACACGAGGTCATGCTCACCGAACTTGATCGAGCAATGGAACGCCTGCTGTTAATCAAAGCCGCAGACGACAATGAAGAGGCTGGCGAAGAAGTGTCTTCCGAGGGCGACTTGAAGCGGTTGGATTTGGCGGCCGTAATCACACTCTGTAACGAGATTTACGCGAAGTTCGGATGGCTGCCCGCCATTCCTCTCAACTCAGTGCGCGTTCAGGCCAGTGCTCTCTTGACGAAGACATCTGACAAGGAGAGTTCTTCCACAGACCTTCTGAACAGCTTCTTCGTCGAAGACCTCGGAATGATTCGAGAGGAAATCAAGCGCAAGAATTACGGGGCTGCGCTTGACACCTTTATGACGGGCGAACTGCGTGCTGACCGCAAGGACATTCGCAGTAAGACCGACACGACCGTCGGGGACACGGTGGTGCCTGGGCGTATGCCACTTGGATCGTGGCCGGCCGAGCATGGACTTGTCCGTGCCCAGCAGTTTGCGGTCAACACAATCATGGACCGCTTGAGTCATTCTTCCGGCATCTTTTCAGTCAACGGCCCGCCTGGTACCGGTAAGACGACCTTGCTGCGCGATATCGTCGCAGCAGTAGTTGTCGAGAGGGCCAACGCGATGTGTGCCTTTGCTGAACCGCTCGATGCCTTCCAAACAGAGGTTAAGGTTGAGGGCTGGAAGTACGGCCAAGTGTGGGCGTTGGACGAAAGCCTATGCAATAGCGGAATTGTCGTTGCCTCCGCTAACAACGGCGCGGTCGAGAATGTCACGAAAGAGCTGCCGGCCATTAAGGCCGTCCCCAAGAACTCGACATTGCGCTATCTAGCCTCCGTGTCTGATTCCATAGAAGCGCCTGCTGGTGCGACTAAGCGTAAGCCTGGCACGACCTGGGGCTTGATTGCTGGCGTTATGGGCAACAAGTCGAACCGCCGTGCGTTCTTCGATAGACTTCGATGGTCTTCTAACTCCAAGTCCGCTGATGAAGAGTTCCCTATGGCCTCGCTGTGGGACGTTATAGAAGCAAAGGACTACGAGCCGATCGCATGGCCTATCGCCGTTTCGGAATACCGCATTGCTCGGAATAAGGCGTCCGCTGCCAGAGGGAAGATGCAGGCAACGTGTGTCGAAATCGAAGGCAAACGGAGCTACGTCGAGGCGGTCGCACGCTGCCAGGCATTGGAAATTCAGCAGGCCGAAAAGTTAGCGCGCGCTTCACAGCAAGCCACTCTGACCAGGACGCTTGCGGAGCGGGTGGTTGCAGAGTACCGAGGGGCCAAGTTGAAGGCCGACGCGCTGAAACTGTGGCAGCAATCGTCAGCTCGCGCGAAGGAGAAGAATAAAGAGTTTGAGCTTGACGGCTATCAATTGCTCGATGACGAACTTGAAAAGGTCGGAGCGCAACTAAAATCCGCCGCAGATACAAAACAAGTCCACGAACGCTTGTTGGCAGCTACGCAACATCGGAAACCTGGCTTGCTCGCCCGGTTGTTCACTCTCGGGAAGAAGGCTGCGCAGTGGGAGCAAGAGCTGCGAGACGAAGAGTCAGCGCTCCGCCGAGCGACGCGTGAGCTTCGTGATGCTGAAAAATCAGTCAGCGGCATTAAGGACTTGATGAAGAAGAAGGACCGGTTAAGCGCTGAATTGAGGCAGCTCGACTTGGCGCTCGAAGCGGCAACGGAGCAATGTCATCGTTTGGGCATTTCACAACCTTCAACGGAAGTTATCGAGGAGGCTCGACTAGCGGAACTTGAGCAGAAGTCACGAGAGATGCTAGCTGCCGCCAGCGCTTGGGAACAGCAGATGGGCGAAGACGACGCGGCTTATCAGCGGATCATTGAGGAGCTCGACGAAAGCCGTTCTTCGTTGGCCGAAATACAGCGGAGTTTAGAATCGAAGGGCGTTACTGCCGAGATGGAGCAGAAGTGGCTAGGCATTGGGCTTTCAGAAGACGAGATACAGCTTGCTTCGCCGTGGTTCTATAAAGACCTCTTCGACGCACGCCAGGAATTATTCTGCCGCGCGATGGAATTGCACGAGAGTTTCATCGCGCACAGCTGGCAAAAGATAAAAAATAACTTAGCAGCGTTGGACTCGCTCCATAAAGGGGGCATATCGATTAGTGGTGTTAAGGGTGGGGTCAGTCAGCTTTGGGATTCACTCTTCATGGTCGTTCCTGTTGTTTCGACAACGTTCGCATCGTTCCCGCGCATGTTTGAAGGCTGGGGCAGAGAATCGATCGGCTGGCTACTGATTGACGAAGCCGGCCAAGCCACGCCACAGGCCGCAATGGGAGCAATTTGGCGTGCACAACGCGTCGTTGTTGTAGGTGACCCTTGGCAACTCGAACCCGTAGTATCCTTGCCGCCTGAAATCCTGGAGCCACTACTCGACCGCTGTGGGGCGCGACGGGTTTATGACCCATCCAAGTCGTCAGTGCAGGTTCTTGCCGACATGGGCAATGACTTGGGTACCGATATCGTATCGCCTGAAGAGACGCGCTGGGTAGGAAGTCCTTTGCGTGTCCATCGTCGCTGTCTCGATCCGATGTTCTCGGTGTCTAACGAAATAGCGTATGGCAATATGATGGTTTATGGGGCAGGCAAGGATGAGGATGACCTTTGGTTTGGCGAGAGCTGCTGGATTGACGTGCCCGCCTTGAATCGCAGTGGTAACAACGTGCCGGCACAAGTTTCGGTAGCGGCCGAAATGGCTGCTCAGTTCGAGCGTCATTATGCGCTGAAGTCAGATGGAAAGTTCAATCTGTATGTTATTACTCCATTTCGGGATGTGAAGCATGCACTTGGAGATGCGCTTGGAAGCCGGCTGAGCAGTCTCAGCGATGTCAAGAAGATGCACGGCACAGTCCATACTTTCCAAGGCAAGGAAGCCGACGTCGTCATATTTGTGTTGGGCGGGGCACCCGGCAGTATTTCTCAGTTCGCAGCGGCCAAGCCGAATCTGTTAAACGTGGCACTGACACGGGCGAAGAAGCGCATCTATGTGATTGGCGACTCGAAGGATTGGGCTGACGCACCATTTTTCTCCAAGCTCTATCGTAATTCCAAAATCCAGCGGGTGAACTCGGCGCCTCCAATTATTTTTCCTCGCTCGCCTTCGCTGGCGGAATCTGCCGTTCCTTAACTAGCACAGCGGATTGAAAGATTCCGCCTGCGCCATCGGCCAATACAACCCGAACACCGGTGGCAGGCGCGCCAGCTGGCTCGGGTCGAGCAGCTGGCCCGCCTCCAGATACGGCAGCAACTGCGACACCAGCTTGACCTGGTTGGGCGAGATGCGCCGCACCAGGTGGCGCGGCTTGAGCTGCGACGGGTGCGTTAGCCCGGCGGCGGCGATCAGCTGCGCCAGCGCGGCCATGGTGTTCTGATGGAAGTGGGTCACGCGCAGCATCTTGTCGGGCACCACCAGCGCCCGTTGCCGGTTCTGGTCCTGCGTGGCGACGCCGGTCGGGCATTTGTCGGTGTGGCAGCTTTGCGACTGGATGCACCCGAGCGCGAACATGAAGCCGCGCGCCGAATTGCACCAGTCGGCGCCGATGGCGATGATGCGGGCGACGTCGAACGCGGTGATGATCTTGCCCGACGCGCCGATCTTGATCTTGTCGCGCAAATTGGCGCCGACCAGCGTGTTATGCACCAGCAGCAGCGCCTCCTGCAGCGGCGTGCCGACATGGTCGGTGAATTCGAGCGGCGCGGCGCCGGTACCGCCCTCGCCGCCGTCGACGACGATGAAGTCCGGCGTGATGCCGGTCGCCAGCATCGCCTTGACGATGCCGAAGAACTCCCACGGGTGGCCGATGGCGAGCTTGAAGCCGGTCGGCTTGCCGCCCGACAGATTGCGCAATTTATCGATAAACGCCAGCATTTCGAGCGGCGTGCTAAAAGCCGAGTGGCTCGACGGCGAGACGCAGTCCACGCCCAGGGCGACGCCGCGCGTGGTGGCGATCTCGATCGTCACCTTGGCGCCCGGCAGCACGCCGCCGTGGCCCGGTTTGGCCCCCTGCGAGAGTTTTAGTTCGATCATCTTCACCTGCGGCGAGGTGGCGTTGGCGATGAAGTTCGCCTCCGAGAAGCGGCCGTCGGCATCGCGGCAGCCGAAGTAGCCCGAGCCGATCTCCCATACCAGGTCGCCGCCGTTCTGGCGGTGGTAGGGGCTGATGCTGCCCTCGCCGGTGTCGTGCATGAAGCCCCCGGCCTTGGCGCCGCCGTTCAGCGCCAGGATGGCGTTGGCCGACAGCGCGCCAAAGCTCATCGCCGAGATGTTGAACACGCTGGCCGAATAGGGCTGGGCGCGGGGGCAGTCCGGGTGGTTGCCGATCTCGATGCGGAAGTCGTGGCCCTGCTCCTTGGCCGGCACGATGGCGTGGTTGATCCACTCGTAGCCGGGCGCGTAGACGTCGAGCTGGGTGCCGAACGGGCGCTTGTCGGTGTCCATCTTGGCGCGCTGGTAGACGATGCTGCGCTGGTTGCGCGAGAACGGCGCGGCCACCGTGTCGTCCTCCAGCAGGTATTGGCGGATCTCGGGGCGGATCGCCTCGAAGAAGAAGCGGAAATGCGCCAGGATCGGGTAGTTGCGGCGCAGCGCGCGCTTGGTTTGCAGCAGGTCGGTGACGCCGACGACGGTGAGCGCGGCGGCGGTCACCGGGATCCACCACGGCGCGCCCAGGGCCAGCGAGGCGAGCAGGGTGACGACGGCGGCGACGAAGGCGATATAGCGCGGGGAAAACAGGTTCATGGGCGGTCCGGATGGCGGCGGCGAATGGGGCCAGTGTACTGCTGTTTCTTGCAGGAATCCATTACCGATGGGTCAGCGACGCGCGCCGGCCAATAATGCTAAGCTAGCGCGGTCGCGGCGCACGGCCGTTCTTTTTTCGGGAAACCACCATGATCGTTGTCCACCACCTCAACAATTCGCGCTCGCAGCGGGTGCTCTGGCT
>Ga0207655_1003375_pt1 | contig 11933 bp, 9 predicted proteins | sample KBSM44metaG_FD_184398 | JGI IMG/M metagenome (GOLD analysis project Ga0207655, IMG submission 184398) | Miscanthus rhizosphere microbial communities from Kellogg Biological Station, Michigan, USA - KBS M4-4 metaG (SPAdes) (version 2) | ecosystem: Host-associated > Plants > Roots > Rhizosphere >...
GATCTGCCAGACCACGCTGGTCAACTATGGAATCTCCGAAGCCTGCGCCGTTCCGTTGTTGATGATCGGGCGTTTGGGCGAGGGTGTGCGGCAGGTGACGGTGGCGCAGGCGGCCGGGATGGAGAGCCCGTCGCTGGTGCGTCTGCTGGATCAGTTGTGTCATGCCGGCTACGTCTGCCGTACCGAAGACACCCATGACCGGCGCGCCAAATGCCTGAGCCTGACCGAGACCGGCCGTGAGTTGGTGCAGGCCGTCGAAATCGAGCTGGTGCGCTTGCGCCATGAAGTGCTCGAAGGGATCGATCAGAGTGATCTGGAAGCGGCGTTGCGGGTGCTGAGGGCTTTTGAATCGGCCAATCATTTGCCGGTGATCAACCCTTGAGCGGATTTTTTACCGGCATGCCCCCAGCGCGGGACTGGTTCTACGGTGTGCGAACGTTCGCGGCATCGATGATCGCGTTGTACATCGCCATGCTCATGCAAATGCCCCGGCCTTATTGGGCGATGGCCACGGTTTACATCGTTTCCAGTCCGTTTGTCGGCCCTACCAGTTCCAAGGCGCTGTACCGCGCAGTCGGCACCCTTCTCGGTGCCGCCGCCGCGGTTTTTTTCGTGCCGATGTTTGTCCAGAGCCCCTATGTGCTGGTGGTGGTCATTGCGCTGTGGACCGGGATTCTGCTGTTTCTGTCGCTGCACCTGCGCACGGCCAACAGTTACGCCCTGATGCTCGCCGGTTACACCTTGCCGCTGATCGCCCTGCCGGTGGTGGATAACCCCTTTGCGGTGTGGGACATCGCCGAAGCACGGACCGAAGAAATCTTCCTCGGCATCGCCGTGGCCGCGGTGGTTGGCGCCATGTTCTGGCCTCGGCGGCTGGCGCCGGTGTTCAACGATTCGGTGAATAAATGGTTTGCCGATGCCTCGACTTACAGCCTGCGCTTCCTCAGCCGCAACGTGCAGCCGGACGAAGTCAGCGCGCTGCGTTCGTCGATGGTTGCGACCTTCAACACGCTGGAATTGATGATCGGTCAGTTGCCCCACGAAGGCGCACGGCCGCAAACGGTGCGCAACACCAAGGAACTGCGCGGCCGCATGATTCACCTGCTGCCAGTGATCGACGCCCTCGACGACGCGCTCTATGCCCTTGAGCGGCGCACGCCCGAGCTTGTGGATAAGTTCGCGCCGCTACTGGCCGCGACCACTGAATGGCTCGGCCACAAAAACGCCGACCTCGCCCGCTGGCAGACGCTGAAAGATCAACTTGAAGCGCTGCAACCGTCCGCCGAAGCGCTGGATGATCGCAAGCAGCTGCTGTTTTCGAACGCCCTGTATCGCCTCGGCGAGTGGATCGATGTGTGGCAGGACTGCCGCAGCCTGCAGTACGCCATCCAGTGCGAAAGCCAGGACAGCTGGCGCGCGGTCTATCGGCACTGGCGGCTCGGTCGGCTGTCGCCGTTTCTCGACCGTGGGCTGATGCTCTATTCGGCGGCGTCCACCGTCACCGCCATCATCGTCGCGTCGGTGCTGTGGATTCTGCTCGGTTGGACCGACGGTGGCGCCGCGGTGATTCTGGCGGCGGTGGCGTGCAGCTTTTTCGCGTCGATGGACGACCCGGCACCGCAGATCTACCGGTTCTTTTTCTGGACGGCGATGTCGGTGTTATTCGCCAGCCTCTATCTGTTTCTGGTTCTGCCCAACCTGCATGACTTTCCGATGCTGGTGCTGGCGTTTGCCGTGCCGTTTATTTGCATCGGCACCCTGACGGTCAAGCCGCAGTTCTATCTGGGCATGCTGCTGACCCTCGTCAACACCTCGTCCTTTATCAGTATTCAGGGCGCCTACGACGCGGACTTCCTCAGTTTCGCCAACTCCAATCTGGCCGGTCCCGTGGGCTTGTTGTTCGCCTTCGTCTGGACCCTGATTGCCCGGCCGTTCGGCGCCGATCTGGCGGCCAAGCGCCTCACCCGTTTCAGCTGGCGCGACATTGTCAGCCTCACCGAACCGGCGACGTTGTCTGAGCACCGGCACTTGGGAGTGCAGATGCTCGATCGCCTGATGCAGCATTTGCCGCGCCTGGCCATGACCGGCCAGGACACGGGCATCGCCCTGCGGGAAGTGCGCGTGGCGCTGAACCTGCTGGATTTGCTCGCCTACACACCGCGAGTCCTTGGCGCACCGCAAGTGTTGCTGCACCAGGTGGTGGCCGAGGTCGGTGAGTATTTCAAGGCCTGCCTCAAGGCTGGCGAGCGGTTGCCGGCGCCGAGTCCGTTGCTGATGACCCTGGACCGCACCCGCCGTGCCCTCAACACGGAGTGCGATGAAGGTGCGCGTCTGCATCTGCTGCACGCCTTGAGCGGTCTGCGTCTGTCGCTGCTGCCAGGGGTGGAATTCGTCGGCGCCGGCGAGCTCGAAGAACCGCTTCCCCATGGCATCGATGGAGCGCCTTTATGATCGGTGATCTGGATATCAGTGGGGTGTTCCTGCCCACGCTGCTGGTGCTGATGGGCATTACGTACGTGTTGTTCCTGCTGGTGCACGGGTTGCTGACGCGACTGCACTTTTACCGTCTGGTCTGGCACCGGGCATTGTTTAACGTGGCTCTCTACGCTGTGCTGCTCGGCGCCGTGGACTCACTCAGTCGATACCTGATGACATGAAAAAACCTTTTTTAACCATCGGTCGCGTAGTGCTGACCCTGCTGATCGTGACCTTCGCCGTTGTCGTGGTCTGGCGCATGGTGATGTATTACATGTTCGCGCCCTGGACCCGGGACGGCCACATTCGCGCCGACATTGTGCAGATCGCGCCGGACGTGTCCGGGCTGATCCAGCGAGTTGACGTGCGTGACAACCAATTAGTCAAACGTGGCCAGGTGCTGTTCAGCATTGATCAGGACCGTTTCAAACTGGCCCTGCGTCAGGCCAAGGCGGCGGTCGCCGACCGTCAGGAAACCCTGGCGCAGGCGCAACGCGAAGCCAAGCGTAACCGCGGCCTCGGCAATCTGGTGCCGGGCGAGCAACTGGAAGAGAGCCAGTCCCGGGTGGCCCGCGCCGAAGTGGCGTTGATGGAAGCCCAGGTGGCGGTGGACAGCGCCCAGCTCAACCTCGACCGCTCGACCATCCGCAGCCCGGTGGACGGCTACGTCAACGACCGTGCGCCGCGCAACCAGGAATTCGTCACCGCCGGGCGTCCGGTGTTGTCAGTGGTGGACAGCAATTCGTTCCACATCGACGGTTATTTCGAAGAAACCAAACTGGACGGCATTCATGTCGGCCAGAGCGTCGATATTCGGGTGATCGGCGACCGCGCTCGCCTGCGCGGGCATGTGGAAAGCATCGTCGCCGGCATCGAAGACCGCGACCGCAGCAGCGGCAGCAACCTGCTGCCCAACGTCAACCCGGCGTTCAGTTGGGTGCGGCTGGCGCAGCGGATTCCGGTGCGGATTGCATTCGATGACGTGCCGGCGGACTTCCGCATGATCGCCGGGCGTACCGCCACCGTGTCGATCATTGACGATCAAACCCAGGAGCCCGCGAAATGAGCAGGGCTTCGGGTTTGGCTATCGCCGGTTTAGGTCTGTTGCTGTCGGCCTGCCAGGTGGTCGGGCCGGATTATCACGTGCCGGATGAGGCCGCCGTACACCGTGAAGACTTGCAGGGCGACTTGGCGGTGAACGGCAAAAATGTCGTCTCGGCACCCGTGCCCAGCGATTGGTGGCGCTTGTATCAGGACCCGCGCCTCGATCAATTGGTCGAGCAGGCCATGGCCTCCAACACTGATTTACGCGTGGCGGCGGCGAACCTTTCCCGGGCGCGTGCGCAGGTCGATGAAGCTCAAGCGGCAGGTGGCTGGAGCGGCGGGGTGAAGATGGGCGCCCAGCGTTTGCAGGAGTCTGGCGAAGCATTCCTGCTGCCGGAGAAAGTGCCGGTGGCCAACGTCGGCGACATTGGCATTACCACCTCGTATCAGTTCGATTTGTTCGGCACGTTGCAGCGCGGCATCGAGGCGGCCAAGGCCAATGCCGATGCGACCCAAGCCGCGGCCGATACCGCGAGAATCACCTTGGTAGCCGATGTGGTCCGGGCCTACACCCAAGTCTGCGCGGCCAACGAAGAGCAGGAAATCGCCCAGCATTCCCTCGACTTGCAAGCCCAGAGCACCACGCTGATCCAGCGTTTGCGTGACGCCGGGCGTGGCGATGAAACCCAGGTCACCCGCTCGCAAACCCAATTCAAATCCCTGCGCGCCGACATGCCGCGTTATGAGGCGGCGCGTCAGGCCGGGTTGTTCCGGTTGTCGATGCTACTGGCCAAACCGCTGGATCAACTGCCGGCCGGCACTGACCGCTGCGCCGAACTGCCAAAGATTGCGCAATTGTTGCCGGTCGGTGACGGTGCGACGTTGCTCAAGCGCCGTCCCGATGTGCGGCAGGCCGAGCGTCGATTGGCTGCCGCGACCGCCGGCATCGGCATCGCCACGGGCGAGTTGTACCCGGACATCAGCATCGGCGCGACCGTGGGTACCGTCGGCATCCTGGAAAACCTCGGCAAACCGGCGACCAATCGCTGGGGCTTCGGGCCGTTGCTCACCTGGACCGTGCCGTCCAACGGCTCCCGGGCGCGAATCCGCGAGGCCGAAGCAACGACCCAAGGCGCGCTGGCACATTTCGATGGCGTAGTGCTTAACGCCATCCGCGAGACCCAAACCGGCCTGGCGCAGTACTCCGCGTTGTTACAACGTCGCGACGCACTGGCCGATGCCGAGCAATCGGCGCAACTGGCGGCAGACCAGACCCACCGCTTCTTCCAGGCCGGCCGCGCATCGTTCCTGGCAGACTTGCAAGCGACCCGCACCTACACCGACGTGCGGGCGCAACTGGCTTCCGCCAGCACGCAGGTTGCCATGAGCCAGATCGATTTGTTCCTGGCCTTGGGTGGCGGCTGGGAAAGCGGACGAACGCAAGGCACGAACTCCGGCAAACCCTGAGGCCGTTGCTATGCTTTGACTTGATGAGGTCGCGCGTCGAACTCATCAATCAAGGCTCGCGTTGGTCATGGGGATTCCAATAATGAAAAACCCTTATGCTCCCGGCTTCTGGTGCGCTATAGCGGCATTGGTGTTGCTGTCGGCCACTTATTTCTACGGCATCATGCTGGCCCACCAGATCGACAAGGCGCTGGTGTTCCTCGACAGCGCCGCGGCACTGATTGCCGTGATGGCAATCGTGGTGGTGGCCTGGGCTTCAGTCCAGGGCGCACGCATCAAAAAAAGACAGCTCGAACAAGGCAAGACCCTGGTGCTCATCTGGGACACCAAAGTCGCGCTGCGCCGTGTCGAAACGGTGTTCGATCGGTATTTCTGGGGCAGTTACTGGCAACCGGGGCGTACGTTCCAGGAAGTCATGGGCGAACTCACCGGCACGCCGCTGGAAAAAAGCCTCGAAACCCTGAAAAAACAATGCCAGGCGCTGGACAAGCAAGTGTCCGACGACGGCTGGCACTGGCTCAATAACGCCCGTGAACTCTCCGATGTCGCCACCGCCATGGCCCGCGAACGTTATCAACTGGACTTCTGCGACCCCCGCTCGGAATCCCCAAACGGCACGGCGGTGATCAATCGCGACTTCGAAGTGCTGGTCTATACGTGGACCGCACGGCTCAAGAGCTTTGATCATCAGCTTGATGAGATTGAGGTTCAGTATTCCTGAATGGATGTCGCCTGCACTGACGCCTTCGCGAGCCTGCTCGCGAAGGCGATTTCATACCCGCCGAAACTCTCAACCCCTGCATACGGTCCATAGACACTCTTTAACCTTTAATCATTGGGTCGCCTGGTGCGCCTGATGCTAATCTCCATCGCTCTTTTAGCGCAGTCGTGACCGCAACCCGTCATGGGTTCAGGGAAGACGACCACACTTCAAACAACGGACATTGATCGGGTCATTCATGAATAAATCAGCAGGCGTGCTTCTTGGAATCGTCATTGCCATCGGTGCAATCAGCGCCGGCGGTGCCTGGTACACCGGCACCAAACTCGAAGGTGTGCTGAACACCTCGATCGCCGACGCCAACAAAGAGCTGCAAGCCGCGCTGGTCGGTTCCAACGGCACGGCGTCGCTGGAGCTGGTATCGCTGGAGCGCCATGTGTTCAGCAGCACCGCGCACTACCGCCTCAAGGGCGTAGGCGAGATGTTCGGTGAAGCTCCGGTGGAGTTGCTGTTCGTCGATCGCATCGAGCACGGTCCGCTGCCGTTTTCGCGCCTGATGTCGTTGAAGTGGCTGCCGGTCCTGGCCACCAGTCACTACGAACTGGAAAGAACGCCGACCACCGAGAAGTGGTTCGTCGCTGCCAAAGACAAATCCCCGCTCACGGGTGTGGTCAACATCGGCTACGACAATGCCACCAACGGTACCCTGCAATTGCTGCCGCTGGACGTGGCGCTGGACGACAAGTCCAACCTGAAATTTTCCGGGCTGAACCTCGATGTCGCCGCCAGCGCTCAAGCGCAGAAGGTCAAGGCCGACGGTTACATGGACAGCCTGACCCTGAGCACGGTGGCTGAAGATCAGACGCCGGTGAAGGTTGAACTGAACGGCCTGACCGTGGCCAGCAACCTGACTAAAAGTACCTACGGCTACTACACCGGCGAGAATACCGTCGAGCTGACCGACAGCAAGACCACCTTCGGCGCCAAGCAGTCGGTCTTGGGTTTCAAGAAATTTGAAATGAAGAACCAGACCGAGGAATCCGGTACCAGCGCTTCGGGGCGTGCCGATTACAAGGTGGGTGAGGTGAGCCTGAACGGCAAGGCTGTCGGTTCTGCGCAGATGGCCATGAGCCTGAAGAACCTCGACATCCCGGCAACAATGTCGCTGATGCAGATTTACCAGACCAAACTGCAGCCGTACGAGCGGGCCGCCGCTGAGGCTGTCGCTGCGGGTGAACCGGCGCCAGAGCTGGTCCTGACCCCGGCCGAAGAGGCGCAGGTCAAAACCGGCCTGGAGAAACTGCTGGCCGCCGGTCCGCAGGTCGCCCTGGAGAATCTGTCGTTCAACACCCCCAATGGCGAAAGTCGCGCCAACCTGGTGCTTGACCTGACCAAACCACAATCCATGGACCTGCCGCCGGACCAGTTGACCCAACAACTGATCGCGCTGCTGGACGTCAACGTGAAAGTGTCCAAGCCAATGCTCGTTGACCTGCTGAGCGTGCAGTCGCAAATCGAGGGTCAGACCGACGCCAAGCTCATCGCCGATCAGGCCACTGCCACCGCCGATATGTTTGGCAGCATGGCAGTCGGTACGCAGTTGGCAAAACTGGATGACAACAACATCGTCGCCAAACTGCACTACGCCAACAATCAGGTGGAATTCAACGGCCAGAAGATGACCGTCGAAGAGTTTGTCGGGTTTGTCATGAGCAAATTCGGCGGTAACGTCGCCGTCGAGTAAAGCCGAGGCTTACAGACCGACGCCCGGCCTCTGCGCAACGCAGACGCCGGGCGTTTTGCTGTCTGGCTTGTGGCCAGGGAGCTTGCTCCCGCTGGAAGCCGAAGGACTCCCACATCCCGTTAATTCAGGTCCCGAATCAGCCGCCACGCCTCGTCCACCGACAACGGCCGTTTCATCCGTTCGGCGAGCAGCGCTATCGCACGTTCTTCATCGCAAGCCACTGCAGCGACCGCCAACCCGTCCTTGCCGAACAGGCCGATAAAGGGAGGGTGGTCAGGATCGCCTTTGAACTCGACCTCATCCCAGGTCGCGGCGTGGCCGAGGTAGTCGTAGTTTTTACCGAAGTGCCAGGTCCAGAAATAGGGCACGTCGAGGTAATGTTCGTCGCCGCCGAGCATGTTCATCGCCGCGATCCGTGCCTGTTGCTGTGCCAGGCGCCAATGTTCGATCCGTTGGGGCTGGCCGTTGAGCGGGAAGGTCGCGATATCGCCGGCGGCCCAAAGCCCATCGGTCACGCGCATCCCGCCGTCGACCTTCAGCGACTGGTCTTTTTCCAGGGGAAGGCCGGTAAATGCGGTTGCCGGGCTGACGCCTATGCCGACCAACACCAGATCCGCGGGTAAACGTTGACCGTTGTCCAGGCGCACCGCTTCGACGTTGGCTGTTCCTTCGATGTGCGTTGCGTTGCCATCCGTATGAAACACCACGCCATTGGCCTCGTGCAGGGCACGAATCGCCTTGCCGACGGCGTCGCCAAACTGTTTGGCAAAAGGCACTGCGTGGCGGGCCAGAACGGTGACGTCCAAGCCGTATTGACGCAGGGAGGACGCGGATTCCATTGCAATAAAGCTGTCGCCGATAATCACCGCCCGTTGACCCGGTTTTGCCGAGCCCAGAATCCGCTGCGCCTGATCCTTCGACCGCAGCACGAACACTTGCGGCAGGTCGGCGCCAGGCAGCGTAAGCGGATTGGGTGTGCCACCGGTGGCGAGCAGGGCAGCGTCGTAGCTCAGCGATTGACCATCAGACAGGTGCAACGTTTTGTTCGCGGCGTCCAGGCTCGTCACTTCAGCGTTTATTCGCTCAATGCGCTGTTCGCGGTAAAAGTTTTCATCACGCAGCGGTGGGACTTCTTCCGGCGGCATCTCCCCGGCAATCACGAATTTGCTCAAGACCGTGCGGTCGTAACCGGCGTCGGTTTCACGGTCGACCAACATTATTCGGCCACCGAAGCCCTTTTCGCGTAACGCCGCCGCGCACGCCGTGCCGGCGGCACCGGCACCGATGATCACAAACGTTCGCGCGTCGTCCGCCGGTGGGGTGTGAGCGTCGGACATCGGCTGATCGTCGACCCAGACCTCGTCATCGCGCATTTCCAGCGGATAGCGCTTGAGGCTGTCCAGGGCCGGTGGTTCGCACAGCGCACCGTCTTCGATCCGATAAACAGCCTTGTGCCACGGGCAGATCAAACGTCCGTCGCACAGAGCGCCTTCGGCCAGCGGCGCCCCGGCATGGGGGCATTCGCCCTGAAAGGCGCGTAGTTGATCGCCCACCCGCAACAGGACAATTTTCGTGTCTGCGATCTGGACCTCAAGGCCCCGGTTTTCGGACACATCGGCGAAACGGGCGACGCGATGCAGTGCCATGATCACTCTCCAGGCAAGCGTTTCACTTAAGAGTTTGGCGCTTATCTTGAGGTTCAGCCAATTCCCGCTGCCACCGAATGAACGGTCCGGCTATAGTTTGCACGCCGACGACGGCCCCACCCGCACAAGGTGCTCCGGTATGACCCGATTGACCTCTCTGAACCCTTGGCTGGCGGCCGTTGCAGTCGCCCTTTGCGTGCAATTTCCGGCGCAGGCCCAGGAGCGTTTTACCCTGAACATCCCTGGTGTCACCGACGATCGACTGTTCACCTCGGCTGCCGCCAGCGATGCGCCCAATTGTGGTGGGCACAACCAGTCACCGGCCTTGAATTGGAACGCCGGCCCACCGGGCACTCTCAGTTACGCCATCGTCATGCACGATCCTGACGGCCAAAAAGGCCAAGGCGTCGATCACTGGGTGCATTACGGCATCAAAGCCACGACGCATCAGATTGCCGCCGGCGTCGGCGCAAAATCCGCCCTTGAAGGCGTCAGTGGCACCAACAGCAAAGGCACCGCCGGTTATATGGGCCCTTGCCCGCCGGTCGGCGACAGTGCGCACCACTACATCATCCAGCTCTATGCCCTGGACCTGGCGCCGGAAGCTTTGCCCGCCGGCCTGACGCGCGCGCAGCTACTGGAAAAAATCAAAGGCCATGTGCTGAAAAACAGCAGTGTGGTGCGGCGTTATCACCGCTGAAATTTTTTCGGCCGGTTTAACCCGAACCTGAAAAGGGGCTCGTCTCAGAGGATGAATGGATCAACTTCCTCCTGAGGTCAGCCCCCATGTCCCTCCCTCTGCATTTCCTCCGCCCGGCCGCCCAGGGTTTCGCCGCCGGGTTGCTGCTGGCCATTGCCGGTTGCGGCGTTTCATCCACGCCTGATTCCGCCTCGGCTCCGCCACCGGCTCAAGGTGCGCTGCCGACTGAAGTCGTGGTGCGCAGCGAGGCGGTCATGGCAGACACTTCGATGGCCAAGCGCAGCGTGCGTCCGGCACCGATGTCGAGCTATGCGCCGATGCTGGCGGGCGAGGCATCTCCACAGGGATATCGGGATGAGCAGCGGGAGCAGTATCAAGCGTTGGCGGATAATCCGATTCACAGCGTGGCCGAAGCGCCCGTCTCGACCTTCAGCGCCGACGTCGACACCGGCGCTTACGCCAACGTCCGCCGCTTGCTCAATCAGGGGCGCTTACCACCGGAAGGTGCGGTGCGACTGGAGGAGATGGTCAATTACTTCCCCTACGATTACGTATTGCCCACCGATGGCTCCCCCTTCGGCGTGACCACAGAGCTGGCGCCGTCGCCGTGGAACCCGCATACCCGATTGCTGCGCATCGGCATCAAGGCCTCGGACCGCGCGGTCGCGGAACTGGCCCCGGCGAACCTGGTGTTTCTGGTGGACGTGTCCGGCTCGATGGACCGACGCGAAGGTTTGCCGCTGGTCAAAAGCACCCTGAAATTGCTGGTCGATCAATTGCGCGAGCAGGATCGGGTTTCATTGGTCGTCTATGCCGGCGATTCGCGTGTGGTGCTGGAGCCGACGTCCGGACGCGACAAAGCGAAAATTCGTACCGCCATCGATCAGTTAAACGCCGGCGGCTCCACCGCTGGGGCGTCAGGCATCGAACTGGCCTATCAAATGGCGCAGCAGGCGTTTATCCCCAAGGGCATCAACCGCATCCTGCTGGCCACCGACGGTGACTTCAACGTCGGTATCAGCGACTTCGACAGCCTCAAGCAAATGGCTGTGGATAAGCGCAAGACCGGTGTTTCCCTGACCACATTGGGTTTTGGTGTGGATAACTACAATGAACACCTGATGGAACAGTTGGCCGATGCGGGCGACGGCAACTATGCCTACATCGACAACCTGCGCGAGGCGCGCAAGGTGCTGGTGGATCAGCTCGGTTCGACCCTTGCGGTCGTGGCGAAGAACGTGAAGCTGCAAGTGGAGTTCAACCCGGCGCAGGTCAGCGAATATCGGCTGTTGGGGTATGAAAACCGTGCGTTGAAGCGTGAGGATTTCAGTAACGACAAGGTCGATGCCGGTGAAATCGGCGCAGGACATACGGTGACGGCGTTGTACGAAATTGTGCCCAAGGGCGAGAAGGGTTGGTTGGAGCCGTTGCGGTATGGAAAGTCGGAGTCGGTGGCATCCGGTACAAACGGGGAATTGGCGATGCTGCGTGTGCGTTATCAGCTGCCGGAAGGTGGGAATAGTCGTTTGATCGAACGACCCATTGCGGGTGCTTTGGAAGTCAAAGCCAGCGACGACCTGCGATTTGCGGCGGCCGTGGCGGCGTTTTCCCAGCAGCTCAAGGACGGGCGCTATACCGGCGATTTCAGCCTGAAGGACACCGAGACTTTGGCTCGCGGAGCGCGGGGCGAGGATCGATTTGGTCTGCGTGCAGAGTTCGTGCAATTGGTGGAGTTGGCGCAAAGTCTGCGAACCACGACTGCATCGAACAGTGAGCCGCTTAAAGGAGGCTACAACTGACATGTCTGCACCTGAACCGAGCGACGAATCGCTGCTGGCCCGTTATCGCACAGGCGACGGGCCGGCGTTCGAGATTCTGTACGCCCGTCATCGCCAAGGGCTCTACCGATTCCTGCTCGGCCTGAGCGGCAAGTCCGAGCTGGCCGAAGAGGTTTACCAGGACACCTGGTTGAGCCTGATCCGCAGCACCAGTCAGCCACAAGGCCGGGCGAATTTTCGTACCTGGCTTTACCAGATTGCCCGCAACCGCCTGATCGATCACTGGCGCAAACACGGAATCCACAACCCCTTGCACGACAGCTATGACGAACAGATCCACGCGCTGAGCGATGACGCT
>Ga0207655_1003380_pt1 | contig 11922 bp, 8 predicted proteins | sample KBSM44metaG_FD_184398 | JGI IMG/M metagenome (GOLD analysis project Ga0207655, IMG submission 184398) | Miscanthus rhizosphere microbial communities from Kellogg Biological Station, Michigan, USA - KBS M4-4 metaG (SPAdes) (version 2) | ecosystem: Host-associated > Plants > Roots > Rhizosphere >...
TTAATTCGAGTCGAAAACCTGCGCGTGGTCGCCTGTGGCGAGCGTGGCGAGGTCGAAATCGTCAAGGGCGTGAGTTTCTCCCTGGCCAAAGGTGAAGTGCTGGCGTTGATCGGCGAGTCGGGTTCCGGCAAGACCACCATCGCGCTGGCGCTGCTCGGTTACGCCCGGCGCGGTTGTCGCCTGGCGTCCGGTGTGGTGCAGATCGGCGAGCACGACATGCTCGCGTTGAGCGAAAGCGAGCTGCAAGGCCTGCGGGGCAATCGGGTGTCGTACATCGCCCAAAGCGCTGCTGCGGCGTTCAATCCTGCGAAAAAACTGATCGACCAAGTGGTGGAGGGCGCATTGATTCATGGCCTGGGCAGCCGGGCTGTGCTCGAAGCCAAGGCCATTGAACTGTTCCGCGACCTCGCGCTGCCGGACCCCGATCACATCGGCCAGCGCTACCCTCATCAAGTCTCCGGCGGGCAACTGCAGCGGGTGATGGCGGCCATGGCGCTGATCAGCGATCCGCTGCTGGTGGTGCTCGACGAACCGACTACGGCACTCGACGTGACGACCCAGATCGACGTGCTGCGCGCCTTCAAACGGGTGGTGCGCGAACGGGGGGCGACGGCGGTTTACGTGTCCCACGATCTGGCGGTGGTCGCGCAGATGGCCGATCAGATTGTGGTGCTCAACGGCGGCGAGATCTTCGAACACAGCGCCACCGCCCCCTTACTCAAAGGCCCGGCCCACGAATACACCCGCAGCCTGCTGGCGGCGGCGCGACCAGACACGACGATTCGTCCGCCCTGCGATGTGGCGCAAGACACGCCCTTACTGACCATCCAGGGCCTGACCGCCGGTTACGGCAACAAGAACATGCACGGCATGCCGTCGATTCGGGTGCTGGAAGACATCGACCTGACCGTGCGCCGGGGCCAGGCCATCGGCGTGATCGGTGAGTCAGGCTCGGGCAAATCGACCCTGGCGCGGGTGGTGGCGGGATTGCTGACCCCGGCGCTGGGCGCGCTGACTTTCGATGGTCAACCGCTGGGCGGCAGCCTGTCCGAGCGCACCGCCGAGCAGTTCCGGCGCATTCAAATGGTGTTCCAGAACGCCGACACCGCACTCAACCCGATGCACAGCGTCAGCACCATTCTGAGCCGGCCGCTGAAGATGTATTTCGGTCTAAAGGGCGCCGCATTGCGCGAGCGCATCGGCGAGCTGCTGGACCTGGTGCGCCTGCCGCGAGCCATGGCCGAACGGCGTCCGAATGAACTGTCCGGCGGGCAAAAGCAGCGGGTCAACCTGGCCCGGGCGCTGGCGGCCAAACCGGATCTGATTCTGTGCGATGAGGTGACCTCGGCGCTCGATACCGTGGTCGGCGCGGCGATCCTCGAACTGCTGCGCGACCTGCGTCAGGAACTGGGGGTTTCGTACCTGTTCATCAGTCACGACATCTCCACCGTCCGCGCGCTGTGCGATGACATTGTGGTGATGTACAGCGGCCACAAAATCCAGGCCGGCACTCGGCAAGCGTTCGCCCAGGCACCGTTCCATCCTTACACCGACCTGTTGATCCATTCGGTGCCGGAACTGCGCCAGGGCTGGCTGGAAAACTGCGGCACCACCTGCGGCGAACTGCCGCCAATCGGCGCCCGGGCCAACGTGCCGGAGCTGTGTACCTTTCTCAATCGGTGCCCGGTGCGGGTCGACGGCCTGTGCAATCGCACCGCGCCGAACCGCCGAGTCATCGCCGGTGGCAGCGAAATCCTTTGCCACCACGACACCACCGAGCTGCTGAAAACCCAGCAGGATTTAAACATCATGACCCAGGGAGCCTGCGCATGAACGGGCGTTTTGTGAGGCTGGCCGAGCAGGGCCGGCCGACCGTCAATCTGAAGGTGGACGGCTCATCCATCGAGGCGCTGCAGGGCGATACCCTGATGGTCGCGTTGCTGACCCAGGGCTCGTCGTTGCGCCAGTCGGAATTCGATTCGGGCCGGCGCGCCGGTTTTTGTTTGATGGGCGCGTGCCAGGATTGCTGGGTCTGGACCCGCAGCGGCGAACGCCTGCGTGCCTGTTCCAACGAAGTCCGTGAAGGGCTGGACATTGTCACCACACAACCGGAGGCGACATGGCCACTGCACGGCTGAGCGCTAATAAAGTCGTTATCGTCGGCGCCGGGCCGGCCGGGATTCGCTGTGCCGAAACCCTGCTGGCGGCGGGTTTCAAACCGATCCTGATCGATGAAAATCGCCGGGATGGCGGGCAGATCTACCGTCGCCAGCCGGAAGGCTTCACCCGCGATTACGCGACGCTGTACGGCACCGAAGCCGCCAAGGCCCGGGACCTGCACCAAAGCTTTGATCGCTTGCGCGGATCGATCGACTACCGCCCGGACACCCTGGTGTGGAACCTCACGCCGGGGCAATTGTGCTGCGTCAGTCAGGGCAAGCATACGACGGTGGAATACGACGCGCTGATCCTCTGCACCGGCGCCACTGATCGCTTGATGCCGATCGAAGGCTGGCAACTGGCAGGCACCTACAGCCTTGGCGGGGCGCAAATCGCGCTCAAGTCCCAGGCAGTCTCCATCGGTCGCAGCGTGGTGTTCATGGGCAGTGGGCCGTTGCTGTATCTGGTGGCCAGCCAATATGTCAAAGCCGGCGCCAACGTGGCGGCCGTGCTCGATACCTCGCCACTGAGCAAACGCATCCTTGCCATGCCCAAACTGCTGGCGCGTCCCGGATTGCTGTTCACCGGAATGAAACTGTTGGCGCAGCTGTATCAGGCGAAAATCCCGGTACATCTTGGGATCAAGCCTCAGCAAGTGCTGGGTGACGAGTCGACCGGAGTCAGTGGCGTGCGGGTCAGTACGGCGCGCGGGGAAACCCTGACGGTCAATTGCGATGCCGTGGCCCTGGGGTATCACCTGCGCCCGGAAACGCAATTGGCGGATCTGGCCGGTTGCCGCCTGCGGTTCGATGAGGCGTCCAGCCAATGGTTGCTGGCGGTTGATGAGGACGGCCGGACCTCGGTCAATGGTGTGTACGCGGCCGGAGACGGCTCGAAGATTCGCGGTGCGGACGCGGCTGAACACGCCGGAAGGCTGGTCGCCATGGCGCTGTTGGAGGATTTGCAGCAACCGCTGAATGCCGGGTTGCGCGACGAACAACGCCACGCGCTGGCGGTGATGGATCAGTTTCGCCTGGGGCTGGCCCAGGCGTTTCCCTGGCCGGCGGACCAAGCCAAAGCCTTGCCGGATGCCGCCATCGTCTGTCGCTGCGAAATGATCAGCGCCGGCGAATTGCGCCGCACCGTCAGCGAAAAGGGCGCCTGCGAAGTCAATCGGGCCAAAGCGTTCAGCCGCGTCGGCATGGGGCGTTGCCAGGGCCGTTATTGTTCCCAGGCCGGGGCCGAGGTGATTGCTGCCGCTGCTGGTGTCAGCGTGCAACAGGTCGGCCGGCAGCGCGGTCAGGCGCCGGTCAAACCCCTTTCGATGCTCACCGAGGAGGTGTCGCCATGACGGTTCACAAAGCCGATGTCGTGATTGTCGGCGGCGGCCTGATGGGCTCGGCGGCGGCGTTTTTTCTGCGTCAGCGCGGTCAGTCGGTGATCCTGCTGGAGCGCGACCAGATTGGTCAGTACGCCAGCGGCGTGAATTTTGGCAACGTGCGCCGTCAGGGCCGATTCCTTGGGCAACTGGCGTTGGCCAACCGTTCGTGGGCACTGTGGAAGCGCTTGCCGGAGTTGATTGACGACGACCTCGAATTCATCGCCAGCGGGCACATGCGTGTGTGCTACCGCGAAGACGAAATCCCTGAGCTGGAGGCCTACGCTGCCGCGCCCGAAGCGGCACAACTGGATCTGAAAATCTTTCGCGGTGCCGAGTTGCACGCGCGGTTCCCGTTTCTCGGGCCAGACGTGAAGGGCGGCTCCTACGCGCCCCACGACGGCCACGCGAACCCGCGTCTGGCTGCCCCGGCGTTTGCCCGTGCCGCACGGCGACTTGGCGCGCGGATCGAAGAACGGACCGAAGTCGCCGAAGTGCAGAAGGTTGGTGGCGAGTTCAGCGTCACCACCACCGATGGCCGCCAATTCAACGCCGCTCAGCTGTTGATCACTGCGGGCGCCTGGGGCCAGAAGTTGTCGGCGCAGTTTGGCGAGCCGGTGCCGCTGGACACCCACGGCCCGCAAATGGCCGTTACCGAACCGGTACCTTACGCCTTGCCGACGGTGATCGGCGTGTACACCAAAATTCCCGAGGAAGTGATCTACTTCCGCCAGATTCCGCGCGGCAACATCGTCATCGGTGGCGGCTACCGCAGCAAACCGGACATGCTCAATCGCCGGGCCTATGTCGAGCCGCGCAGCATCCTCAATCAGATGGAACAGATGCGCCGCTTGCTGCCGGGTGTCGGCAACCTCAACATTATTCGGGTCTGGAGCGGCATCGAAGGTTATCTGCCCGACTCCCTGCCGGTGATGGGCCCCAGCGGCACTGTCGATGGCTTGTTCTATGCGTTCGGCTTCTGTGGCCACGGTTTTCAGCTCGGTCCTGGCGTCGGCGACGTGATGGCCGAACTGATCAGCACCGGCAGCACCAGCACGTCGATTGAGCCGTTCTCCATCAACCGGTTCGCCCTCTCAGCCGAGCAACGGAGCAAGGCCTCATGAAACCCCGTGTACTGGATATTCTTAAACGCCTGATGGCCTTCGACACCGTGTCTTCGGAGTCGAACATGGCCCTCATCGAGTACGTGCGCGATTTGCTGCTGAGCAAAGGCATCGAGTCGCTGATCGTCAAGGATGAAACCGGCAAAAAGGCCAACCTGTTCGCCAGCACCGGCCCTCGCGAGTTGCCGGGGATTCTGATGTCCGGGCATACCGACGTGGTGCCGGCGGCGGGGCAGGCCTGGACCTTCCCGGCGTTTCAGGCGACGGTGCAGGACGGGCGGATTTACGGCCGTGGCAGCTGCGACATGAAGGGCTTCATCGCATTGGCCATCGACGCCATGCTCGACGCGGCGGACAGCCCCTTGAGCCGGCCGCTGCAACTGGCGCTGTCCCATGATGAAGAGACCGGTTGCGTCGGTGTGCGCCGTTTGCTGGACGTGTTGCACCTGGCGCCGGTGCGGCCGTTTTTGTGCCTGATCGGTGAACCGACCAACATGCAGTTTGTATTGGGGCACAAGGGCAAGGGTTCTTACCGCACCTACTGCCGTGGCCTGGAAGCGCATTCCTCGCTGGCACCACGCTCGGTCAATGCGATTCACGTGGCCTGCGATTTCATCGCTGCGCTGCGTCAAAGCCAGCAGCAGTTACAAGAGCAGGGCGCTCAGGATGCTGATTACGACGTGCCTTACAGCACCGTGCACGTCGGGCAGATTGTTGGCGGCAAGGCGCTGAACATTGTGCCGAACCTGTGCACCCTGGACTTCGAAGTGCGCAACTTGCCGGCGGACGATCTGGATCAGTTCCTGGAACAGATGCGCGAGCGTGCCGAAGTCATCGTGCGTGAGGCCAAAAAACTGTCCAGTGTCGCCGCGATCGAAATCGAAACCGTCAACGTCTATCCCGGCCTCGATACCCACCCGAGTGTCGAAGCGGTGCGCTTCCTGAAGAACTTCGCCGCGCCGGATACCGGCACCGCCAAAGTCTCGTTCGGCACCGAAGGCGGGCTGTTCAAGCAACGCCTCGATGTGCCGGTGGTGGTCTGCGGACCGGGTTCGATCGAACAGGCGCACAAGCCGGACGAATTCATCGAGATCAGCCAGATGGAGGCCGCGGAGCGGTTTCTGGATGGCCTGCTCGGTTCCCTGAAACTGTAAGGCCGAGCCCGTCGTTCCCGGACGACTCCATTCCCCTGTGGCGAGGGAGCTTGCTCCCGCTGGGGCGCGAAGCGGCCCTGAAAACAGCAACCGTGGTCAGTCAGGTAACACGCATCAACCGGTTTACGACTGCTTCGCAGCCGAACGGGAGCAAGCTCCCTCGCCACAGGTTCTGCGTTCGCCACGGTAAACATCAAATTCCACCGGTAGAGCCTGCCGTCCCACCCTGATTTTCAGCATCCAACACCGCGCAAACGGCACTTTCAGCATCCTCATCCGCAGCACCTCCCTAGACTGGAGCGTGTCTCGGATCAGGACTCGACCATGCTCAAGAATCGTTTGAAAGACCCCAGCCTTCTGGCAGAACTCGCTTATGTCGACGGGCAGTGGATCGGCGCCGACAACGCCGCGACCCTGGACGTTATCGACCCGGCCAGCGGCCAGTTGCTTGCCCGCGTGCCGGCGATGCAAGGCGCGGAAACCCGTCGCGCCATCGAAGCGGCCGAAAAAGCCTGGCCGGCCTGGCGCGCTCGCCCGGCGGCGGAACGTGCGGCGCTGCTCGAGCGCTGGTATCAGGCCATGATCGACAACCTCGACGACCTGGCGCTGATCATGACTTGTGAACAGGGCAAGCCGCTGAACGAAGCCAAAGGCGAAATTCGTTACGGCGCCGGTTTCGTCAAATGGTTCGCCGAGGAAGCCCGGCGGGTCTACGGCGAAACCATGCCGGCCCCCAGCGGTGACCGCCGACTGATGACCCTCAAACAGCCAGTAGGTGTGTGTGCCGCGATCACCCCGTGGAATTTCCCCAACGCGATGATCACCCGCAAATGCGCGCCAGCCCTGGCGGCCGGGTGCCCGATCATCGTCAAGCCCTCGGACCTGACGCCGTTGTCTGCGTTGGCATTGGCGGTACTGGCCGAGCGCGTGGGCATCCCGGCCGGGGTGTTCAACGTGTTGACCGGTATGCCCACCGGCATCGGCGAAGAGCTGACCGGCAACCCGAGCGTGCGCAAGATTTCCTTCACCGGCTCGACCGCCGTCGGCCGCTTGCTGATGCGCCAAAGCGCCGAACACATCAAGCGTTTAAGCCTGGAATTGGGTGGCAACGCGCCGTTCATTGTGTTCGACGACGCTGACCTTGAGCAGGCGGTGGCCGGCCTCATGCTCAGCAAGTTTCGCAACGCCGGGCAAACCTGCGTTTGCGCCAATCGCATTCTGGTGCAGGACGGCATCTACGAACGCTTCGCCCAGCGCCTGGTGGAGGAGGTAGGCAAGCTCAAGGTCGGCAACGGCCTGGACGCCGACATCACCATCGGCCCGCTGATCAACCCGGCGGCGGTGAGCAAAGTCGCCCGGCACATCGACGATGCCCTGAGCCAGGGTGCGCGATTGCTCTGCGGCGGCATGCCCGAGGGCGACAGCCAATTCGTGCAGCCCACGGTCCTTGGCGAGGCCCACGCGGGCATGCTGCTGGCCAACGAAGAAACCTTTGGCCCGGTGGCGCCGTTGATGCGCTTTACCGACGAAGCCGAAGCCCTCGCGCTGGCCAATGCCACGCCTTACGGTCTGGGTGCCTACTATTTCACCCAGGATTTACGTCGTTCATGGCGTTTCGGCGAGGCGCTGGAGTTCGGCATGGTCGGCCTCAACACCGGGATCATTTCCATGGAAGTCGCGCCGTTCGGCGGTATCAAACAATCAGGCCTGGGCCGCGAAGGCAGCAAGTACGGTCTGGACGAATACCTTGAAGTCAAAGCCTTCCACATCGGTGGGCTGTAATTCACAGACACGGGGAGGCAGATTGATGAGCAAGACATTCAAAATCGCCGCGATTGCCGGCGATGGCATCGGCAAGGAAGTTCTGCCGGAAGGGCTGCGAGTACTGGAGCAAGCCGCGAAGAAATGGCAGCTGGACCTGAGCATCGAAGTGCTCGACTGGGCGCATTGCGATTACTACCTGGAACACGGGCAAATGATGCCCGACGACTGGTTTGCACAGCTCAAGGGCTTCGACGCGATCTATTTCGGCGCCGTGGGCTGGCCGGACAAGGTACCAGACCACATTTCCCTGTGGGGCTCGCTGCTCAAGTTCCGCCGCGACTTCGATCAGTACGTGAACATTCGCCCGGTGCGCCTGTTCCCCGGCGTGCCATGTCCCTTGGCCGGGCGCAAGCCGGGGGACATCGATTTCGTGGTGATCCGCGAGAACACCGAGGGCGAGTATTCGTCGGTGGGCGGCAAGATGTTCGAAGGCACCGAGCATGAATTCGTGCTGCAAGAGTCGGTGTTTACCCGGCGCGGCGTGGACCGGATTCTCAAGTTCGCCTTCGAGCTGGCCCAGACCCGACCGCGCAAGCGCCTGACGGCGGCGACCAAGTCCAACGGGATTTCCATCAGCATGCCGTACTGGGACGAGCGCACCGCATTGATGGCGGCGCAGTACCCGGACATCACCTGGGACAAGCAGCACATCGACATTCTGTGCGCGCGTTTCGTGCTGCAACCGGACCGTTTTGATGTGGTGGTGGCGTCAAACCTGTTCGGCGACATCCTGTCCGACCTGGGCCCGGCGTGCGCCGGCACCATTGGTATTGCGCCGTCGGCCAACCTTGATCCCGAGCGGCGGTTTCCGTCGCTGTTCGAACCGGTGCATGGTTCGGCGCCGGACATTTACGGGCAGAACATCGCCAACCCGATTGCGATGATCTGGTCCGGGGCGTTGATGCTGGATTTCCTGGGGAATGGCGATGAGCGCTATCGCGCGGCGCATGACGGGATTTTGCAGGCGATCGAGCGGGTGATTGCGCAGGGGCCGATTACGCCGGATCTGGGGGGGACGGGGTCGACTCAGGAGGTTGGGAAGGCGATTGCTGACTGGCTTTGAGTGTGTGGTGGATCTGAAATCGACCCCTCACCCTAACCCTCTCCCCCGAGGGTAGAGGGGACTGACCGTGGTGCTTGTACTGGATTTGGCGACCTGAAAATTTCGAGTCGAACTCAGGTTTCGAAAACAGTGAAGATCTGCTCCCTCTCCCCCTTGGGGAGAGGGCTGGGGTGAGGGGTGGCCTTAACAGATACCCCAAATACCAAGTCATACACACTCAATAACCCTGTTTTCGATCAATCTGACCGGCCATCAACTCCCCCCGCTCATACCGCCGAATATTCTCCAACAACACTCCAAACGCACTCTCCGGCTGCGTCATCGCCGCAATATGCGGTGTCAGCAGAATCTGCGGATGATCCCAAAACGGATGATCCACCGGTGCCGGTTCTTCCTGCAGCACATCCAGCACCGCGCCACTGAGCTGCCCGCTGTCCAGCGCCTCCAGCAAGTCACTTTCCACCAGATGCCCGCCACGGCCCATGTTGATCAACGCTGCGCCATGGGGCAATTGCCGGAACAACTCACGATCAAGAATGCCCAGAGTCTGTTCAGTCAGTGGCAGCACGCACAACAAAATATCGCACTGGCTAAGGAACGCCGACAGTTGCTCGCGCCCGGCATAGCACTCCACGCCTGCGACCTGATGTGCACTGCGCGCCCAACCCGACAAGGCAAAGCCCAATGGCTGCAATGTCGCCAGAATCTGCTGAGCCTGGGTGCCAAGGCCCATCACACCGATCCGCCGCGTGGCTGCCGGTTGCAGCAAGTGCGCGTGCCAGCACCGCGCCATTTGCTGCTGGCGATAGCGAAGCATGTCCCGGTGCAGGCTCAGCACCGCAAAACTGGCGTATTCGCACATGCCGCGGGTGATGCCGGGGTCCAGCAGGCGCACCACCGGCAAGCTCGCGGGCAAGCGACTGAGGTCCAGTTGATCGACTCCGGCGGACAACGCGAACAACACTTTCAGATTCGGCAGCAAAACCTCGAGATCGTCGGGTGCCTGCCACGCGGCGAGGTACTCGATGTCCGCGGGATCACCGATGTCCGGCCAGGCGCGCCATTCGATATCCGGGGCGTGTTCGGCAAACAGCGCTTTCCACTGTTCGCCGCGCACAGGGTCAGCTTTATAAAGCAGGGCCATGGGCATGTCCTGAAGGATGAAGGTGCTGAACATCATCGCGCAACGTCGGCGCAGGATCTGTCGAAAGGGCCGGGTTAAACGGGTTTCGCGATGTTCGATCGGCGACGGCCCGGCAGATTCGGCGGGCGAAAGGAATCTGCCGTTTGGCAGGGTGAAAACAGTCGATCCGAATTTCTCAGGGGCCAAGTTCGGCGTAGATCGTTTCGCGCAAGGCTTAACCTGAACACCATCGCAACCACCTCCCGGTTGCCGGACTCACGATGGGAAATGCCATGAATAGCAAAGTCGACGAAACCCCTCATTTGCTCCGTCAGCGCGATCAATTCGTGCCGCGTGGCCTGGTTACCGCTCACCCGTTGGTGATCGATCGCGCCCAAGGTGCCGAGTTATGGGACGTGGACGGCAAGCGCTACCTGGATTTTGTCGGCGGCATCGGTGTGCTGAATATCGGTCACAACCACCCGAAGGTGGTCGCCGCGGTGCAGGCGCAATTGCAAAAGGTTTCTCACGCCTGTTTCCAGGTGGTGGCCTATAAGCCTTATCTGGACCTGGCCCAACGCCTGTGCGAAATGATCGGTAGTCAAGAAGCGTATAAAGCGGCGTTCTTTACCTCCGGTGCCGAAGCGGTGGAAAACGCGGTGAAGATCGCCCGCGCCCACACCAATCGCTCGGCGGTGATCGCCTTCCGCGGCGGTTTCCACGGCCGCACCTTGCTCGGCACCACGCTGACCGGCATGAGCCAGCCGTACAAGCAGAACTTCGGGCCGTTCGCGCCGGAGGTCTTCCACACCCCGTATCCAAATGCCTATCGCGGCGTCACCAGCGAGATGGCGCTCAAGGCCCTCGACGAGTTGCTGGCCACCCAGGTTGCCCCTGAGCGTGTCGCCGCGATCATCATCGAACCGGTGCAGGGCGACGGCGGTTTCCTGTCAGCACCGGCGGAGTTTCTCCAGGCCCTGCGCGTGCTGACGGAAAAGCACGGCATCGTGCTGATTCTCGATGAAATCCAAACCGGTTTCGGCCGTACCGGCAAGTGGTTCGGTTTCCAGCACGCCGGGATTCAGCCGGACCTGGTGACCGTCGCCAAGAGCCTGGCCGGTGGCTTGCCATTGTCCGGAGTGGTCGGCAAGGCCGAGATCATGGACGCGCCGCTGCCCGGTGGCCTGGGCGGCACGTACGGTGGCAACGCCTTGTCCTGCGCCGCCGCGCTGGCGGTGATCGAGGCCTTCGAGGAAGAACAGCTGCTGGCTCGCGGCGACGCACTGGGTGAGCGTTTGCGTCAGGGGCTGCTGCGTTTGCAGGCCCGTCACCGGCAAATCGGAGATGTGCGCGGCACCGGGTTCATGCTGGCGATCGAACTGATCAAGGATGACGCGGCCCGCACGCCGGACGCTGACCTGAATCAGCGACTGATCGATGAAGCCCGGGTCGGTGGTTTGCTGGTGATCAAATGCGGTGTGTACCGCAACGTGTTGCGCTTCCTTGCGCCGCTGGTGACCACCGAAGAACAGGTCGATGAAGCGCTGCAGATTCTTGAAGCGGCATTGGCACGGGTCTTGAACTGAGCTCATGGCCGCTCGGGGCGGTGCCACAAGGCATCGTCCGTGAGCGTTTATGGAGCATGGATTGATGGAATGCATCATCGGAGGCTTTGCGCACCATGGGGCTGACTGAATATCGAGCACTGCTCATCGATTGCGATGAGGTCCTGGTCGATCGGGACTCGGGTGTCTGGACGGCACTGCAACCGCTGCTGGACAGCCGAGGCGGTCACCCGGACAGGGAACAGGTGCTGGCCGAATACAGCGAGGTGGTGCGAGCGCTGTATCCGCGTTTCGCTGAACTGGGCTTTAGTGGCGTACTGTGTTTCGCCCATCGCCAGCTGGCCGAGCGTTGGGGCCTGAAAGCCAGTTGGGAGGAGGGCATGAGCTTTGCCCGTTCGGTGGCCGGCTGGTCGCTGTTCGAGGACGCGCCCGGCGCGATGTTGTACCTGCGCAAGTTCTACCGCTTGCTGGTGCACGGCGACCGGGATGCCGAGGATCGAGGACTGCTGTGTGAACGATTGGGGATCATGC
>Ga0207655_1003382_pt1 | contig 11915 bp, 9 predicted proteins | sample KBSM44metaG_FD_184398 | JGI IMG/M metagenome (GOLD analysis project Ga0207655, IMG submission 184398) | Miscanthus rhizosphere microbial communities from Kellogg Biological Station, Michigan, USA - KBS M4-4 metaG (SPAdes) (version 2) | ecosystem: Host-associated > Plants > Roots > Rhizosphere >...
ACGCATGGCTTTGCCCCTGCTGCAGGGCAAAGCCATGCGTTTGTTGCAAATAGGGCCGAACGAATCTTACTAACGCCGATACAACGGCGTAGCGTGACTCGCGTCAGATCCTGGTCTCGACCCGTTTCACATCGAGAGAAGGAATGAAATGGAACGCCGGACATTTCTCGCATTACCACTGGCCGCCCTGACCCTTCCAGGGGTTCTTGCAGCGGCTCCTGTCCCCGCGGCGGCTGCCCGGCCCGGGGCGCTCAAAGGCGCAGCCTGCGGCGGCACAGACGCACTGGCGCTTCACCAGATCCAGGCCCTCAACGCCAGCTGGTACTACTCATGGGGATCGACATATACGGTCACCACCAACCCAGGATTCGTCCCGATGGTCTGGAGCGGGAAAGCCCTGATCAAGAATAATTCTGTCGGCGACGTGATCCGCCAGCTTCCCGTGACGAGAACCAAAAACCTCCTCGGCTTCAACGAGCCTGACTACTCCAGCCAGGCCAACATGTCCGTTGACGAGGCCATCCGTCTGTGGCCCCAGCTCCAGTCCACCGGCCTCAGACTGGGGTCCCCGTGCACCGTCAGCCCGACCAGCCCGTGGTTGGATAAGTTCATGACGAAGGCGGCCAGGGCCAACCTGCGCGTCGACTTCATGACGATGCACAGCTACGGCTGGCCAAATGCTGAGAGCTTCCTTTCGAAGGTCAGGAATCTGCACGACAAGTATGAAAGGCCCGTGTGGGTTACCGAATTTTCCGTCGCGGACTGGTCTGCGACCCCCTCGCGCCCCTCCCGGCACACACGCACAGAAGTACACAGTTTCATGCGGGCTACTGTCGCCGGGATGCGGGCGATGCCATTCGTCGAACGGTTCGCTTGGTACGCCAGGGAGCCCTCCGATCCGGCTCTGGGCCCTTCGGCCCTCTATCAAACGAACGGCCAACTGACAGCAGCCGGCAGGATCTACGCAACGCTCTGACCCGGGCTTGCCGCATCCGCGTCGCCTGAGATCAGTCCCGGGCGCCCAGAACCTCGGAAGGACAGCACGTCAGTGAGCCCTACTGACGGGGACTACCAGCCAATTTCTTGCTAGGGCGGCGCTCACGGCCCGACGTTCAGCAGTTCTGGCTATCAGGGCGCTTCTGTCTGCCGCGGCCATGCGATATTGATGATCTCAAAAGCCAACCACAACAGCGCGGTCACGTTCACTACTGGGCCAAGATTCAGTAGTCCGGATAGAGCTCCTCGGACGCTGTAACTGGATTGAGGGGCTCGGCAATCAATGCAGGGTCACCGAGTGCCGCTTCCGCGAGCGCTTCGCACGTCGAGAAGCGGACATCGCCTCGTTCCAGCGCCGTTTCGATAACGGTCCGCAGCGCCTCCAGCCGTCCTGCCCGCCCGGTGAGGAACGGGTGGCAAGTGAGCATGAAAAGAGCACCATGACGTCGCATTGCGTCGATCTCATGAATCCACATGTCCGCCACGACTAGCGGCGACTGGATGATTTCACCGATCTTGGGTTCCGGAAGGAAGGCATACTGCTCCCAATCATCCAGACTCCAATGTGGGGGGAGCTCCGCAACTGTGCCTGCGGGGGTTTCGATGAGATAGGGGACGTCCGCATCCATCAGGCTGGAATCGTATTTCAGCCCGTATTCAGCCACCAACGACGGTGTCTGCCACGAGGGCTCCCACAGTGCGGCGCGGTGCCCCTTTGGAGAAATGCCGAAACGTCCAAGTGCAGCAAGCGCCAGATCGAAGTCGGCGCGTTCGTCGTCGAAACTCATGTTCACCGCGGTGCGGTGAGTGTGTGAGTGGTGCGCGATCTCATGACCCGATTCCAGGACCTGTTCCACCATGCGGGGATATCGCTCCGCGGTTACGCCTGGAATGAAGAATGTCGCCGGCTGCTGCACATCCTTCAACATCTGGAGAATCCGGGGAACACCCACCTTGGGTCCGAACGCCTGGTGCGTCATCGCCATCGCATTGTCGGCGTAGCGCCGGCCGGCGGCCAGGACGGGGGACTCGGCGTCGACGTCGAAGGTCAACGCGGCAACGCAGGCCGCCCCCTGCTTCCAGCCGCTTTTATCGATTGTCATGTTCGTCCCTTTTAGAAGAAATGAGTCAGAAGAAAGGGGTCAGAAGTCATGGGTGGAGAGCCAGTCGGCGTAGTCGCCGAGGGCCCGCTGCAGCGGCCAGACCGATTCGTAGCCGAGATCGGCGGCTGCGGAAGCGATGCTGAAGTGGCCCTGCAAATCCAGGGTTGGATCCGTCCCGGGCCCGATCTCCACGGTGGCGTCCGGGAATGCGATTCGAACTTCTTTGACGACGTCGCTGAGTGTCCAGTACTCGCTGCCGGAGATGTTGTAGGCCAGGGGCCTGGCCGAGGCCGTTTCTGGTGCCTGGACTGCCGCCAGGACGGCAAGAGCGACGTCGCGGACGTAGACAAGGTTGTAGCGGTGGTCGGCCCCGTGGTCCTGTGAGAATGAACCATCGCGGACTACGCCGCGCATAATGTCCCGCATGACTTCATCCATGCGGTTTCCGGGTCCGTAAACCTGGCCGATGCGCAGGGAGATGACGTCGACTCCATACCTGTCGCCGTAGACCTGTCCGAGCCATTCCCCGGTAACCTTCGTCACGGCGTAAGGCGTCGTCGGATTTACTGGCTCCGATTCGAGAACCACCGGTGCTGAGGTCTTTCCGTACACGCACTCGGAAGAGAAGTTGATGATCCGTTTGACGCCGTGGAGCCGTGCCGCCTCGAAAACCGCCACCGTTCCCTCGACGTTGGCAGCAAACGTAGCCAGGGGAAAGCTCAGGGAATAGGTCGGGTGGGATATGGCGGCGGTATGGACGATGGTGTCGACGTCGTGCTCCTTGAATACTTCGAGGAGACGAGGGATATCGAACAGTTCACCCTGGACGGAAACGACGTCGGGGCGTGGCGCCTCGATGAAGTCCCGGTTGTAGCTGACTGTTTGATGACCGGCGTCGGCGAGTTCGTTGACGATGTGCCGTCCGGTGAATCCGGCACCACCTGTGACCAGAACAGAGCTCATGTGATTTGCCTTTCAGTAGGTGCGTTGGATGTGGGATTCAATGCCCAAGCGGGAACGTCGTGGTTCGACCACCATCGACAACAAGGTTGTTTCCCGTGACATAGGAGGATTCAGGACCCAACAGCCACAGGGCCGCCGCTGCGATCTCCTCAGGCAGGGCGAATCGGCCAAGCGGTACGGACACTTCGTCCCGGGCGCGTTCTTCTTCGTTCGCGAACTCGGCCGCAAGCATCGGGGTATCTGTCGTGCCCGGCGACAGTGCGTTGACCCGGACGCCGGCCGGTGCGAGTTCGGCGGCCAGTGACCGCATCATCGACAGGACGCCGCCTTTGGTCGCGGTGTATGCGGTGTAGCCTGCCTGGCCGACGAGTGACAGCTCACTGGCAGTGCAGACCAGCGATCCACCGCCGTTGGCCGAGAGCGTTCGCGCCGCTGCCCTGGCGAAGTGGAAAGTGCCGGTCAAGTTCACCCGGATCAGTCTCTGCCACAGCTCGTCCGATGTTTCGGCGATGGGCGCAACACTGGAGATTCCTGCGGCGTTGAAGGCCCCGCTCAGGGGCCCGAGTTCCGCTTCCGCCCGGGCGAAGGCGCCATCGACCTGTTGGGACTCAGATACGTCGGCTTCGATGAAGATCACAGCGCCCGAGAGTTGGCGTCGTGCGTCTTCAAGCAGACGGTCCGGGAGACCAACCGCTGCAACCTTTGCCCCTTGCGCCAGAAGGGCGCGGGTGGTCGCGAGGCCGATGCCGGAGCTGGCTCCGGTGACAAGGTAGGCCTTGTCCTGAAAATGGCTCATGTCTTCTCTTCCCCTCTTCCCCGTTGGTTCTGGCAAGGCCGGCAGAGTGCCCCCGGTCACGATTCGGGGGCATACGCCGGATTTGCCGATTTGACCCAGATGGCTGATTTAGCCAACGAGCGCACGAGTGTGGTCGTTAAGGAACATGCCGCGGGGGTCGAACTCCCGGCGTATCTGGATGAAGGTGTCAAGCTCCGGGTAGAGACGCTCCAATCGGCTCCTCGTCATGAAATGGATCTTTCCCCAGTGCGCGCGGGGCTCGAATTCCTGCAGCACCGCATCCGCATCCCGGAAGAAGGGCCAGTAGTCGGTCCCCGGTTCGGTGGTCAGGGTGATGACGGTGGTGTCGCGTCCTTGGAACTGGGACATGTAGCCTTCGTCGGCTTTCACCCAGCGGACCTCAACGGGGTACTTCTGGTCGGAATGCTTGGTGCGGATCAGATCCTGGACGGCCTGGACGGCCGCCAGGCCGTGTTCGCTGGGAACGAAGTACTCGAGTTCATGGAACGGTGTGGTGAATCCGCCCGGGTAGATGCGGTATGACCGGTCCAGCCGGGCACCTTCCGTGCGGGAAATTTCTCGCTCGTCCTGGACCTGGGCGACGTTGTACCGCTTGGTGTAGCTGCGGTTTGCCATGCTCTGGCCCGGCGAACCGGGCAGGTCCAGGAGCTCACAGGAATCGTCGTCCGGGCACCAGAGGAACGAGTAGTGCCGGTTCCCGTCGATGTCGGCCTGCCAGGTTGCCGCGGTCTCCGCCCACGTGGGATAGGTAATCTCCTCCTGCAGGTAATAGCGGTCCTCGACCGCCAGTTCGACCTCCAGGAAGATTCCGAGCGTCCCCAAGGCGACCTGGGCGGCCCTGAGTTCGCGGAGTTGCCCTTCGCCGATTTCGACGATTTCGCCGTAACCGTTGATCAGCCGGACCCAGCGCAGTGCTGATGAGAAGCTGCCCAGGTTCTTTCCGGAGCCGTGGGTGCTGGTCGCGAGTGCCCCGGCGATCTGCTGCTTGTCGATGTCGCCCTGGTTGCCCAGTGCCAGCCCCTGCTCCCACAGCGGATCGCCAAAGGCGTTGATGGTGGTGCCGGCCAGGGCCCTCGCGCGGCGCCCCATGAGGTCGGTTCCGGTGATGGCCGAGAGTGCGGACATATCCATCAGGACCCCGCCCGTCTGGACAAGCGGTGAGGACGAATGCCCTGAGCCGACTGCACGTACGGGGAGGCCTTCGCGGATGGCGAACCGGACGGCGTCGAGCGCCTCCTGTTCGTTCCGCGGCCGGACGGTGAAGGCCGGCGTGGCGCTCTGGTTGCCGCCCCAGTTGGTCCAGGTTACGTCTGTCCCGAACGGAGCGGACGGGGTTGCGGCCCGCGCCGACGACGCGGAGTGGGGATGATTCGTGGTGGTCATTGCTGGGCTCCGATGCTGGTCTAAACGCTCATGCGCCGTGGTTGATCATGACGTGCTTGGTCCGGGAGTAATCGTCCAAGGCATACAGCGAGAGGTCGCGGCCATAGCCGGATCCCTTGAATCCGCCCCACGGAACCTCGCAGGCCAACACCAGGTGTGAATTGACCCAGACGGTGCCGAAATCGAGCTGCTTCGGAACCCTGAGCGAGAGGCTCGAATCCCGGGTCCATACCGAGGCGGAAAGCCCGTAGGGACTCTCGTTGGCCCGGGTGATGGCCTCTTCAGTGGAGCTGAAGGACTCGACGGTGACCACTGGGCCAAAGATTTCGTGGGTAGCAATATGCGCCCCGGCCGGGACGTTGCTGATTACGGTGGGTTCAATGAAGTAGCCGGGGCCTTCCAACGCCGAGCCGCCGATGGCCACCTGCAGGCCCGCAGCTTTTGCCTCGCCAAGCGCTTCCTTCACGCGTTCGAAGTGCGGGCGCGAAATCATGGGACCGATTTCCACGTCTTCCCCTGCGCCCGGAGCGCCGACGACGAGCGTGCCGACTTCGCGTACCAGGTGTTCGGTGAACTCCTCGGCCACGGACTCGTGCACGAGCACACGGCAGGCGGCGCCGCAGTCCTGGCCGGCATTCCAGAAGCCGGCGTTTCGCACGCCGGCGGCGGCCGCGCGGAGGTCGGCGTCGGCGAAGACAACAACCGGGGCCTTGCCGCCGAGTTCCAGATGGACGCGCTTGACAGACCTGGCCGCGGTCTCCGCGACTGCCTGCCCGCTGACGACGCTCCCCGTCAGCGCAATGAGCGCCACATCAGGGTGTTCGGAGAGTCGCTGCCCGACGGTTCGGCCTTTACCCGTCACGACGTTGAGGATGCCATCGGGGATGCGTCCGGCGACAAGTTCTGCCAGCTTCAGCGTCGAGAGCGGCGTCTGTTCCGAGGGTTTGAGGACGATGCTGTTTCCGGCGGCGAGGATGGGCGCGATCTTCCAGGCAGCCATCAGCAGCGGGTAGTTCCAAGGGGTGATGACGCCGACGACGCCGACGGGTTCCCTGAGGATGACCGAGGTGTGTCCGGTGGCGTAGTCGCCGCCTGCCATGGAGGTCAGTGTGCGGGAAGCTCCGGCCATGAACCGGAAGGTGTCGATGGTGCTGGAGACATCGTCCTCCGCGACGGTCCGCGGTTTACCGGTGTTGGCGGACTCGATGATTTCGAACGCCTCCCGGTTGGCCTCAATGATGTTGGCGATCAGGGACAGCACCTCGGAGCGTTCCTTCGGGGTCGTGGCGCCCCAGGACTTCTGGGCCGCCACGGCGGCCTCAACCGCAACGTCCACATCCGCGGCCGTGCCGGCCTGAACCGATGAGATGACCTGTTCCGTGGTGGGGTCGACGACGTCGATCAGCTGAGTCGAGGAGCCGGGAACAAACGCTCCAGCGATGAAGTGCCCCGCCGGAGGCAGGAAGCTGGCGCAGCTTTGCTCCTCTGAGGAACGTCGGACTGTGAACTGCTCGGTGTCAGTGAGTGTCATGATATTTCGCCTTTGTTTTCTGCGCCGATCGCGGCGCCGGGAGTTTGGTGTGGGGGGTGGGCGGTATGTGCCCGGGGTGCGCAGTGTGCCGGAGCGGGCGTTACGCCCGCGGCGCCTCAATCAGGTCACCTGCGAATGCGGGCGACTGAAAGGGGGCGGCTTCCGGCGTTTTCCGGAACATGCGTGCCGCGAAGTAGTACAGGGGTGCAACAACCACCAGGCCGACAATCCAGGAGAGGTCCACGCCGTTCATCGCTGCGGCAGCGGGGCCCGTGAACATCGCTGTCGCCGAGAACGGAACCTGGATCAGTGCGCCGGCAACATAGGCTCCGATCGCCACCCAGTTGAACCTTCCGTACACTCCGCCGTCGCGCTTGAAGAAGTCTTCAACCTGGTAGTCGCCGTGCCGCAGGAGGTAGTAATCGACCAGGTTGATGGCCGTCCAGGGAACCAGGACGTACATCAGGAAGGAGAGGAAGTTCGTGTAGAAGAAGATGAAATTGTCACGGGCGAACAGCGCGATCATAAGGGCGAGGGTGAAGAGGAGGATTGACGCAATGGTCCGGGTCTTGGCGTGGGGCAACCAGGCCGGCCTGAACGTCTGCCCAATGGTGAGGGTGCACAGGACCCCGCAGTAGAGGTTCATGGCGTTCGACGCCGCAACGCCGAGGCAGAAGATTCCGATGATCACCATGGTCCATGGCCCGAGCAGGGCTCCCAGGCTCCCCACTATTTCGACACTGCTGCCGTCGTTGATCAGTGCCAGTGCGAGCGTTCCCACCAGGGCACCCAGGACCATCGGGAAGAGTGTTCCCAAGACGCAGCCCGAGTAGGACGCCCAGAACGCCGGGGCCGAGCCGGTGCCCTGCGGCATGTAGCGGGAGTAGTCCGAGACGTAGGGAGCGTAGGCGAGCTGCCAGAGGGCGGAGACGGAGATAGTGGCCATGAAGCCGACCCAGTTGAAGTTTCCCTGGTCCAGGAAGCTGGCCGGCAATCCGTGGACGGCCAGGATCCAGACGAAGGCCAGCACCAGCGCCAGACCGGCCACGACGCTCAAGATGCGTGCATAGGCGTGGATGAGCCGGTAGCCGAAGATGGTGGCCACGACGCTCACGACGCCAATGACAATGATGCCTGCATCGACACTGATGCCCGGGGTGACTGCGGCCAGCGCTTGGCCGCCAAAGACGAGGTTCGCCGCAAAGAACCCGACGTACATGACCACCACGATGACCACGATCAGCAGTGCCCCGTACGAACCGAACTGGCCGCGGGTCTGAATCATCTGCGCCACGCCTAGCTGCGGGCCCTGGGCCGAATGCAGTGCCATGAAGATGCCACCGACAACGTTCCCAATGATGATTCCGACGATTGCCGGCACAAAGCTGAGCCCGAACACCGTCGTCGCGAGTCCCCCGGTCACGATGGTCATGATCATGATGTTGGAACCGAACCAGATGGTGAAGAGGTCCCGGGCCTTGCCATGGCGTTCGTGGGCCGGGATGGGTTGAATGGTCTTGTCCTCGAGCCGGGGTACTTCGGCTGTGACGGCGTGAGTGGGTCGAGCGTTCATGATGCGTTCCGGGAGTTCATGGGAACCTCTTTGTTCTGTCCCGGCGCTTCGTCGAGCACGGGATCTGATGTATCAATCATTCGTGACTTTTGTCACAGTGGTAATCCGGCGATTGAATAGTTGCCGTAGACCTGTTCATACATATGTATAAATCAGGTGCGAGAGCCCAGCGGTTGCGTTCAGACGGTGGCCGCTTGCAGCTCCTCAGTGACGTTGGCGGTGGCCTTGCTGCGGTTCACCATCAGGGCGAGGAGGTCGAAGACCAGCGTCGCCGCGGCGACTGTGGTGATGTCTGCATGGTCGTAGGCCGGAGCGACCTCGACGACGTCGGCGCCCACGATGTTGATGCCGTTCAATCCGCGGAGCAGCGCCAGCAGTTCGCGGGAGTGGAGCCCGCCCATTTCCGGGGTGCCGGTGCCCGGGGCGTAGGCCGGGTCCAGGACGTCGATGTCGATGGAGACATAGACCGGGGTGTCGCCCAGCCGCTCCTTGACGCGCTGGATCGCGGCCGGAACCCCGATGACGTCCAGGTCCGAGCAGCGGATGATCTGGAAGCCGAACTCGTGGTCGCGAAGGAAATCGTTGCGGTCATAGACCGGGCCGCGGATGCCGACGTGCATCGACTTGTCCTCGACCAGAAGGCCTTCCTCGAAGGCCCGGCGGAAGATGGTTCCGTGCGTGACCGGCTGGTCGAAATAGGTGTCCCAGGTATCAAGGTGTGCGTCGAAGTGGAGGAGGGCCACAGGACCGTGGACCTTATTCAAGGCCCGCAGCATCGGGAGCGCGATGGTGTGGTCGCCGCCAATGGAGATGAGCCTCTTGCCGGAGCCGGCGTCGCCAAGGAGCGGGAGGGCCTGCTCCTCGATCTCGCGGACTGCGCGGGCGATGTCGTAGGGGGTGCAGGCGATGTCGCCGGCGTCCACAACCTGGGCTTCGTATACGGGCTCAACGTCGAGTTCCGGGTGGTAGCCAGGGCGCAGGAGCCGCGACGCCTCACGGACAGCGGCCGGACCGAAGCGGGCGCCGGGGCGGTAGGAGGTACCGCCGTCGAACGGGACACCGACGATCGCAATGTCGTAGTCCGGGACCCGGTCAATCTGAGGAAGCCGGGCAAAGGTGCCCAGGCCCGCGTAGCGGGGAACTTTTGTTGCGTCGACGGGGCCGATTGGCTTGTGCGTGGTCATGACTGGGGTCCTCCGGTTGCTGTGGTTTCAGTCGGCCTGGCAATTTCTTCCTGCGCCGGTCGAGGTCTATGCCTTAACTATTAGTGATCGGCGTCACGCGGTACATCCGCCGATTGACTACAAAGAGCCGAGAGGCTTATACATATGTATAAGCGGGCTGGGGACGGCCTCCGGACTCGTGAACAGGAACTGCGCATGTCGATCACCGTGGCCGAACTGCTTGCCGAACCCCAGCTGGGACTGAGCCTTCTGGCGGGCTCCGCTGGCCTGGGCAACCGGGTCACCTGGGCCCACACCTCCGACCTGCCGCGCCTCTGGGAATGGGTCACCGGCGGCGAGCTCATGATGACTAACGGGCTCTCCATTCCGGCCGATCCCGAGGGGCAGGTTGAGCTTGCCGAGGCACTGGTCAACGCAGGTGCCAGTGCACTGGCGATCGGCGAGCAGATGCATGCCCCTGAACTCTGTCCCGAGTTCCTCGAAGCCTGTGACCGCTTGCCGTTGCCGGTCATCAGCATCCCCTACCCGCTTCCGTTCATCGCCATCGCACGTTCGGTCGCTGAGTCTTCGTTGCTCGAAGAGTCCCGCAGGCTGCGCCAGACGGCCCGTATTTATGACCTGCTGCGGCTGGCGGGGCCATCCGAGGACAACTGGCTGGGACTGATCCTGGGTATCGAAGCCGAACTCGATGCCAGCCTCTTCGTCATTGATCGACGGTGCCTGCACGCCTGGCATCCCGGAGGCCAGCCGCTGCCACCGGGCCTCAAGCAGCAACTTGAACCGCTGACCAGCAAGTCACCGGTGGCCAGCAAGAAGTTCCAATGGCATCGGTTGGGGGAAGGCCACCTTCTGATGATGGATATTCCGACTCACGCCAACGCGCTTCTGGTGGTGCTGCCGAAATCCGAACCGCTCCCGGACGCTGTAGTGCTGCTCCATGCGGCCACAGTCCTGGGACTCGAGCTGTCGCGGACGGTGCTGTCTCTCGAGAACCAGCGCCGACTGGGTGCGGAGTTCCTTTTGCAGGCCTTTGACGGGCGCCTGGGCATAGCCGACATTGAAAGCCGACTGCCTGAGTTCGGGATTTCGTCACGGGAATTCCTCATCATCTCTATGTCCAGCGACGACGGTGAGCGCCTGGCAGGGATCCACGTTGATCTCTGGCGACACGGCTACCCGACGGCGTGCCAGCGCAGATTCGACACAATCCATTTGGCTGTCGCAGCAGACTGCACCGATGATCTGCTGCGACACACGGTCCCCTTGGACGTCAGGATCGGGATCAGCCGGCCTTCCGCGGCCGCTGGTGTGCAGAGAGCTCTTCAGGAATCGATGTGGGCACTTGGGACGGCGTCAAGCACCGGTGAGCGGTTGGTCCGCTATGCCGAGGGACCCTCGTGGCTCGGGCTCACCAGCTTTGAGGAAGGCCACGCCCTGGTCCAGCGGCTCCTCGGACCCATTTTCGAGTACGAACAGCGGGAAAACGGGGACCTCATCCTCACGCTCAAGACGTTCCTCGACACGCAACGGTCCTGGCAGAAAACGGCAGCCGCCCTGTTCGCGCATCGGCAGACCATCATCTATCGCATCCGAAAGATCAGCGAGCTGACGGGCCTCGATATGACCGAAACCTCCACTCTGGCGCAACTGTGGTTTGCCCTGCAGATCCATGAAGCCATGGACCTCCACGACAATCCGCGGCGCCTGCCGTCGGCTGAGGTCAGCACTCCACGACGTTGACGGCGAGGCCGCCCATTGCGGTTTCCTTGTATTTGGAGCTCATGTCCTTGCCGGTTTCGCGCATGGTCACGATGACTTCGTCCAGGGAGACCCGGTGCGTGCCGTCGCCCCAGAGCGCCATTTTGGCGGCGTTGATGGCCTTGGCGGCGGCGATCGCGTTGCGTTCGATGCACGGGACCTGCACGAGCCCGCCGATCGGATCGCAGGTCAGGCCCAGGTTGTGTTCCATCGCGATTTCCGCGGCGTTCTCCACCTGCTGGGGCGTGCCGCCCATGACTTCGGCCAGGCCGGCGGCGGCCATCGAGGACGCCGAGCCCACCTCGCCCTGGCAGCCGACTTCCGCCCCGGAAATCGAGGCCTGCTCCTTGTACAGCACCCCGATCGCGCCGGCGGTCAGCAGGAACCTGACGATCGTGTCGTCGCGGTCGGCCTGGGTGGCCTTGTCCATGCCGGGGGCGAAGTGCAGCGCGTAGTAGAGCACGGCCGGGATGATGCCGGCGGCGCCGTTGGTGGGGGCGGTGACGACGCGGCCGCCGGAGGCGTTTTCCTCGTTCACGGCCAGCGCGATCAGGTTGACCCATTCCTGCCAGTACTTCGGGTCCCGGTACTCGGGGTCCTGGCCGCG
>Ga0207655_1003383_pt1 | contig 11914 bp, 11 predicted proteins | sample KBSM44metaG_FD_184398 | JGI IMG/M metagenome (GOLD analysis project Ga0207655, IMG submission 184398) | Miscanthus rhizosphere microbial communities from Kellogg Biological Station, Michigan, USA - KBS M4-4 metaG (SPAdes) (version 2) | ecosystem: Host-associated > Plants > Roots > Rhizosphere >...
TCGATATTGACCGGGAGGATTTCTTTGGCCAGTTCGCCCATGAGAAGCCTGATTCCTTTTTCGGGTGAAACCTCGTCACATCCATATGGGACGAACGAAGCTCGCCGCTGCCGGCAAGTGCCTGACAACGACTTACGACAAATCAACGAGTTATGACACGGATCTGCACGTTATAGGCAGCCCCTCGGGGCAACCCTGGAAACCGCCGGATGTTATCACAATCGCCGCCACGCACCTATCCCCCTGATGCGCATGGAGCATAGTTAGTTGACGGATGACAGGCTTGAGGGGGACGAGAGGGGCTCAGAGCTGGATGGGTGGTGTTTTTTGGGGTTGGATCCAGGGGTTTTGTTGAGTGAAAGGGCCATTCGCGAGCAAGCCCGCTCCCACATTTTGAAAGTGTTCACAAATCAAATGTGGGAGCGGGCTTGCTCGCGAATGCAATCCAACAGGCACCAATGCCCTCAATGCAACCGCTTACGGCACATCAACTTCGCCAGTTTGGCCGTATCCGGCCGCTCAACAATGCCCTTTTCCGTCACGATCACGTCAATCAAGTCAGCCGGCGTCACATCAAACACCGGATTGAACGCCTCCCCCCCCAGTCGCTGCCCGACAATGTCCAGCAACTCCCCCGAATCCCGCTCTTCCAGCGCAACGTCATCGCCAGTGGCCATCATCAGGTCCAGCGTGGAGCTCGGCGCCACCACCATGAAGCGCACGCCGTGGTGCATGGCGCACACCGCCAGCTGGTAGGTGCCGATCTTGCTGATCACATCACCATTGGCCGCGATGCAATCGGCGCCGACGATCACCCAGGTCACGCCCTTGGTCTTGAGGATATGCGCGCCGGCCGAGTCAGCGTTCACCGTCACCGGGATGCCCTCGCCCGCCAGCTCCCAGGCCGTCAGCCGCGAGCCTTGCAGCCACGGACGGGTCTCGTTGGCGTACACCTGTTCGACCATGCCTTCCAGGTAAGCCGCGCGAATCACCCCGAGCGCCGTCCCCACACCACCGGTCGCCAGCGCACCGGCGTTGCCGTGGGTGAGGATCGCCTGGGCATTGCCCTGGTGCTTACGGATCAACTCGACGCCCAATTGAGCCATGGTCAGGTTGGCTTCCCGATCACTTTCATGGATCGCGATGGCCTCGGCTTCCAACACCGCCAGCGGGTCGGCGTGCTTTTTGACCCGGTCCAGGCGGTCGCGCATGCGCTTCAACGCCCAGAACAGGTTCGATGCGGTCGGCCGGGTATCGGCTAAAAGTGCGTAGTCTTCTTCCCAGGCAGCCTGCCAGTCGCCGCCCTCGGCGATCCGCTCGCGGGCAGCGAGCACCAGGCCATAGGCGGCGCTAATGCCAATGGCCGGTGCACCACGCACCACCATCGTGCGAATGGCCGCCGCCACCTCGTCGGCCGAGATGCAGATCACCCAGCGCTCAACGGCCGGCAAGGCACGCTGATCGAGCAGATGCAGTGCGCCATCACGCCAATCGATGGCCTTCACCCTCTCCGCAGCCAACAGTCGATCGCGCATCCCTTACCCCGCACTCATGAACAAAGCCGCCGATTATAGCGATCCGCCAGCGGAGACGCTCGGGTATACTTCGCCCTTCTTTTATAGCTGCCTGGGAAGAAGCCTGCGATGACCGCCACTGCTGCCCCGCTTGACTTGGTATTGCTGCCGACCTGGCTGGTGCCCGTCGAACCTGCCGGCGTGGTGCTCAAGGAGCATGCCCTGGGCATCCGGGACGGGCGCATTGCCTTTATCGGGCCACGGGCCGCAGCGTTGAAGCTTAAAGCCACGGAGGTGCGCGAACTGCCGGGCATGCTGCTCAGCCCGGGCCTGGTCAACGCCCACGGCCACGCGGCGATGAGCCTGTTTCGCGGCCTGGCCGATGACCTGCCACTGATGACCTGGCTCGAAAAGCACATCTGGCCCGCCGAGGCCAAATGGGTCGACGAAGCCTTCGTGCGCGACGGCACCGACCTGGCCATCGCCGAACAGCTCAAGGGCGGCATCACCTGCTTCTCCGACATGTACTTCTACCCCAAGGTTGCCAGCGACTGCGTGCACAACAGCGGCATCCGTGCACAGATTGCATTCCCGATCCTCGATTTCCCGATCCCGGGCGCCAGCACCGCCGATGAGGCCATTCGCCAGGGTGTCGAGCTGTTCGGCGACCTCAAGCATCACCCGCGCATCAAAATCGTGTTCGGCCCCCATGCCCCGTACACCGTGTGCGATGAGAACCTGGAAAAAATCCGGGTCATGGCCGAAGAGCTGGACGCGTCGATCCATATGCACGTTCACGAAACCGCCTTCGAAGTGCAGCAAGCTGTCGAACAGACCGGCGAGCGCCCACTGGCGCGCCTGGGTCGACTCGGCCTGCTCGGCCCACGCTTCCAGGCCGTTCACATGACCCAAATCAGCGAGGACGACCTGGCTTTGCTGGTAGAAAGCAACACCAGCATCATCCATTGCCCGGAATCGAACCTGAAACTGGCCAGCGGCTTTTGCCCGGTGGAGCGTCTGTGGCAGGCTGGCGTCAATGTGGCCATCGGCACTGACGGCGCAGCCAGCAACAATGACCTGGACTTGCTGGGCGAAACCCGTACAGCCGCGATGCTGGCCAAGGCCGTCGCCGGTTCGGCCACCGCCCTGGATGCCCATCGCGCCCTGCGCATGGCTACCCTCAACGGCGCCCGGGCCATGGGCCTGGAAAGCGAGATCGGTTCGCTGGAAGTGGGCAAGGCCGCCGACATCGTCGCCTTCGACCTGTCGGGGCTGGCGCAACAACCGATCTACGACCCGGTCTCACAGCTTATATATGCCACCGGACGCGATTGCGTGAAACACCTTTGGGTCGCCGGCAAGCAGTTGCTCGACGATCGGCAATTGACCCGCATGGATGAACAACAGTTGACCGCCACGGCCATCGCCTGGGGCCAACGCATCAGCGGGCACACCGAATAACGAAGGTTTTGAACCCACGGGTTCAGGACTGACCAAACGATTTATCAGGTTTAGAGGATTCACCATGAGCAACGTCGACCACGCCGAAATCGCCAAATTCGAAGCCCTGGCCCACCGCTGGTGGGACCGCGAGAGCGAGTTCAAGCCGCTGCACGACATCAACCCGCTGCGGGTCAACTGGATTGACGAACGCGTCAACCTGGCCGGCAAGAAGGTACTGGACGTCGGTTGCGGCGGCGGCATCCTCAGCGAAGCCATGGCCCAGCGCGGCGCCACCGTCATGGGCATCGACATGGGCGAAGCGCCGCTGGCCGTGGCCCAGCTGCACCAGCTGGAATCCGGCGTGAGCGTCGAATACCGCCAGATCACCGCCGAAGCCCTGGCCGAAGAAATGCCCGAGCAGTTCGACGTGGTCACCTGCCTGGAGATGCTCGAACACGTACCGGACCCGTCCTCGGTGATCCGCGCCTGCTTCCGCATGGTCAAGCCAGGTGGCCAGGTGTTCTTCTCCACCATCAACCGCAACCCCAAGGCCTACCTGTTCGCGATCATCGGCGCCGAATACATCATGAAGCTGCTGCCGCGCGGCACCCATGACTTCAAGAAATTCATCCGCCCTTCCGAGCTGGGTGCCTGGAGCCGCCAGGCCGGCCTGACCGTCAAGGACATCATCGGCCTGACCTACAACCCGCTGACCAAGCACTACAAGCTGGCCAACGATGTGGACGTCAACTACATGATCCAGACCCTGCGCGAGGAGTGAGCCTGTGAAGTTGCGAGCCGTACTCTTCGACATGGATGGCACCCTGCTGGACACCGCGCCGGACTTTATCGCCATCTGCCAGGCCATGCGCACCGACCGTGGCCTTGAGCCGATCAACCCGCAGCATATCCGCGATGAAATTTCCGGTGGTGCGCGGGCGATGGTTGCCGTGACCTTCTCGATGGACCCCGAATCCCCAGGCTTTGAAGACCTGCGCCAGGAGTTCCTGGAGCGCTACCTCAAGGGCTGCGCGATCCACAGCAAGCTGTTCGACGGCATGGCCGAGCTGCTGGAAGACATCGAGAAGTCCAAGCTGGTGTGGGGCGTGGTCACCAACAAGCCGCTGCGTTTTGCCGAACCGATCATGCAGCAACTGGGCCTGGCCGAGCGCTCGGCGCTGCTGATCTGCCCGGACCATGTGAAAAACAGCAAGCCGGACCCGGAGCCGCTGATTTTGGCGTGCAAGATGCTCGACCTGGACCCGGCCAGCGTGCTGTTCGTGGGCGACGACCTGCGCGATATCGAATCCGGCCGCGACGCTGGCACGCGCACCGCTGCGGTCACCTTTGGCTACATCCACCCGGACGACAACCCGCGCAACTGGGGTGCTGACGTGGTGGTGGACCACCCGCTGGAACTGCGCAAGGTGCTGGATAACGCACTGTGCAGTTGCTGATGGGAAGTGCTTGTGGCTGATGCGCCTTTGTGGCGAGGGAGCTTGCTCCCGCTGGAGTGCGAAGCGCTCCCAAGCTTTTGGGGCCGCTACGCAGCCCAGCGGGAGCAAGCTCCCTCGCCACAAAAGCCCGGCTGCGATCAATCACATGGATTTACTGTGAATTTTGTCGAGGCTATTTATGTTTGATTACTCCGCACGCCCAGAATTGCTCAAAGACCGGGTGATCCTGGTGACCGGTGCCGGTCGCGGGATCGGCGCGGCCGCCGCGAAAACCTACGCCGCCCACGGCGCCACCGTGCTGCTGCTGGGCAAGACCGAAGCCAACCTGGCCCAGGTGTACGACGAAATCGAAGCCGCAGGCCAGCCTCAGCCGGTGGTGATCCCGTTCAACCTGGAAACCGCCCTGCCCCATCAATACGATGAGCTGGCCGCGATGATCGAAAAGGAGTTCGGCCACCTCGACGGCCTGCTGCACAACGCCTCGATCATCGGCCCGCGCACGCCGATCGAGCAGTTGTCCGGTGAGAATTTCATGCGGGTGATGCAAGTGAACGTCAACGCGATGTTCATGCTGACCAGCACCTTGCTGCCGCTGCTCAAGCTGTCCCAGGATGCTTCGGTGGTGTTCACTTCCAGCAGCGTCGGGCGTAAGGGTCGGGCGTATTGGGGGGCTTACGGGGTGTCGAAGTTTGCCACCGAAGGCCTGATGCAAACCCTGGCGGATGAGCTGGACAAGGTCGCACCGGTACGGGCCAACAGCATCAACCCGGGCGCCACGCGCACCAGCATGCGGGCCCAGGCCTACCCTGGGGAAAACCCGACGGACAACCCGACACCGGAAGAGATCATGCCGGTGTACCTGTACCTGATGGGGCCGGACAGTACCGGCATCAATGGGCAGGCGTTCGACGCGCAATAACAGGTATGCAAGAGAACTAAATGTGGGAGCGGGCTTGCTCGCGAAAGCGGAGTATCAGTCAAAAAATTACTGACTGATGTACCGCTTTCGCGAGCAAGCCCGCTCCCACAGTTGTATGCAGTGCTCTCTGGATCTTAGTTTTTCACCACTTCTTCGAGGGTGAAGCGGCCCAGTGGGTTTTGCAGGAAGTTGCTCACGTTCTTGCGAGAGATGTTGATGTACGGGCTGTAGTACAAGTCGATCCAGTTCACGTCCTGTTTAGCCAGCTTCTGCAGTTCGACATACATCTGCTCGCGCTTGGCCGGGTCCGCCTCGATCCGCGCCTGCGCCACCAGTGCCTTGACCTTGTCGTTCTTGTAGCGGGTCATGTAGTTCTGGTTGGTGTCGTGGCCCAGCACGAAGGTGGTCTTCTGGTCCGGGTCGAGGATGTCGTTGGTCCAGTACATCACCGAAATATCGTACTCACCGTCCACCAGCATCTGCCAGCTCTGGGTCGGGTCGACCTTTTGCAGGTTGGCGGTCACGCCGACCTTGGCCAGTTGGTCCTTGATGATCACCGCAATCTGTTCGTCGGCTTCGTTACCGGCGTTGACCACGTAGTTGAGCTTCAAGTCCTTGGCACCGGCCTGCTCCAGCAGCTTCTTGGCGGCGGTCGGGTCGTACGGACGCTGCAGGTTGTTGGCGTAGTGGTACAGCGAGCCCTTTGGAATGTAGGAATACGCCACGGTGCCCTGACCGTAGGTGGCGGTCTTGACCAGCGACTGCTTGTCGATGGCCATGTCCAGCGCTTCACGCACTTCCTGCTTGGCCAGTAGACCGTGGGCATGGTTGATCAGCAGGTGATCCTCGCGGGTGGACGGGTCGGCGTGGATGACCACGTTCTTGTCTTTCTTCAGCTCTTCAACGCGGGAGAACGGTACGAAGATCGCCGTGTCCAGCTCGTTGTTCTGCACCATGCGCATGCGCGTGTTGTCGTCGGTGACGGACACCCACTCCACGCCATCCAGGCTCACGTTCTTGGCTTGCCAGAAGTTCGGGTTCTTCTTCAGGATCACACGATCCCCCTTGCGCCATTCATCCACGGTAAACGCGCCGGAGGTCACCGGGTTTTCCGAGTAGGCGTCTTCGCCCATTTTTGTCATGGCTTTTTCCGACAGGATCGACACCGTCGGCGACGCCAATTGCGAGAGGAAGGCCACAGCCGGAGTCTTCAGCGTAACCACCAGGGTTTTCGGGTCTGACGCCTTGGCCGTATTGATCAGGTTGAACGGATCGGCCCACAGCGACGCCTTGTTGTCGCGGATGCGCAGCAGGCTGAACGCTGCGTCATCGGCGGTGATCGCCGAGCCATCCGAGAACTTCGCATCGCGCAGCTTGAAGGTGTAGGTCAGGCCGTCCTTGGAGATCTCCCAGCTTTCGGCCAGGCCCGGTTCCATCTTCGTGCCCAGGTTGTCGACGCGCACCAAGGTGTCATAGACGTTGGCAAATACCCAGGTGTCGCGGTTTTGCGCGCTTTTGATCGGGTCGAACGTGGTGCTGTCTTCACGGCAACCAATGGTCAGTACGCCAGCGGCTTGCGCCAGCCCGGCAGTGAGGGACCATGCAGTCAATGTAGCGGCGGCGAGCAATTTCAAATGGCGCGATTGCATATCACAACTCCTTGTTAATGAATGGCAGAGGGTTAGAGCAACGGTTCTTCAAGCACGCAACTGTACCGATGCTCGTGCAGGAAATGGGTAGGCGGCAACACGACGGAACACATGGCCCGGGCATGCCGGCAACGGGGGTGGAAGGCGCAGCCTGTGGGCAAATTCAGCGGGCTGGGTGGCTCACCTGGCAAGGGTTCGGCAGGCAACGGCCGATGCGGATCGATCTCGGGAATCGCCTCGATCAACGCGGCGGTATACGGATGACGCGGCGCCGTGAACACCGCCTCCACCGGCCCTTCCTCGACGATCTTGCCCAGGTACATCACCGCCACGCGGTCGCACAAACGCCGCACGATGGCCAGGTCGTGGGCAATGAACAGGATCGCCAGGTTCATGCGCTGTTGCAGTTCCAGCAACAGGTTGATGATCTGGCCCTGGATCGACACATCCAGCGCCGCCACGCATTCGTCGGCAATGATCAGGCGCGGCTCCACCGCCAGCGCCCGGGCGATACCCACGCGCTGGCACTGGCCCCCACTGAGGGAGCCGGGTTTGCGGCTGGCCAGTTCGGGGCGTAGGCCAACCAGATCAAGCAACTCATTCACGCGTGCGGGGATCTGCTCTGACGCGACCTTGCGTTGCACCCGAAGCACCTCGGAGATGGTTTCACCGATGGTGTGGCGCGGGTTCAGCGCGGCGTACGGGTCCTGGAAGATCATTGCGGTTTCATGGCGCAGGCGGGTGATGTCGATGGCGCTGCCATGGGCCATGTCGATGCCATCAAACAAGACCTGGCCGGCGCTGATGGGGTTGAGGTGCAGGATCGCCCGGCCCAGAGTGCTTTTACCGCTACCGGATTCGCCCACCAGCCCCAGGGTTTCACCCGCCGCCAGGTTCAGCGACACGCCATTGACCGCCCTCACCCACTGCTTGTTCAGGCCGAACACGCCCGTGCCGGACGCGGCAAACTTCACCTCAAGGTCCTTGATCTGCAACAAGCTCATGGCTGGCCTCCGAGGGGATAGTGGCACGCCACTCGCGCACCTTCAGGCAACACGCGGGTACACAACGCGCCGACCTGCGGGCAACGCGGGTTGAACCGACAACCGGCGGGCAATGCGTCCAGCAAGGGGGGCTGTCCGGGGATCGTGCGCAGCAAGGCGTGCCCGCTGCTATGGGCAGGCTGGCAGTCGATCAACCCCGCTGTGTACGGATGTTGCGGATGGGCCAGCACCTCGTATTTGCTGCCGTGCTCGCACAGGCGCCCGGCGTACATCACCGCGATGGCGTCACAGGTTTGTGCCACCACGCCCAGGTCATGGGTGATCATGATGATCGACAAGCCGCGCTCGTCACGCAGCGCCAGCAGCAGCCGCAAAATCTGCGCCTGCACGGTGACGTCCAGGGCGGTGGTCGGTTCATCGGCGATCAGCACTTTCGGGTTGCAGCCCAACGCCACTGCGATCATCGCGCGCTGGCGCATGCCGCCGGAAAACTCGTGGGGGTAGTTGTCGACGCGGGCCTGGGGGTCGGGAATACCGACCTGGCGCAGCACCTCGATGGCCTGCCGGCGTGCGTCTTTTTTCGAGGCACCTTGATGCAGCCGGATGCCCTCGGCGATCTGCTCGCCGATGCGCATCAACGGGTCCAGGTGGCTGCTGGGGTTCTGGAAAATCATGCCCAATTGCCCACCGCGTACGGCGCGCATACTGGCATCGTCCAGTTGCAGCAGGTCCTGGCCGGCCAGCCGCACCGCACCGCCTTGCACACGCAGGTTGGGCGACGGCAGCAGGCGCATCAGCCCACGGCAGGCCATGGTCTTGCCCGAGCCGCTCTCGCCCACCAGGCCGAGGATTTCACCTTCGGCCAGGTCGAACGACACGCGCTCCACCAAGGTGACATCACGACCGGCGTTACTGGCGATCACGCTGAGGTCGCGCACTTGCAACAGGCTCATGAGCGATCTCCCAACACTTGCGCCACACCGTCGGCCAGCAGGCTGAAACCCATGGCCAAGGTCACGATGGCCACGCCGGGAAAGGTGCAGATCCACCACGCGGTGGTGATGAACGCTTGCCCTTCGGCCACCATGGTGCCCCACTCCGCTGTCGGTGGTTGCACACCCAGGCCCAGGTAGCTGACGGCCGCGCCATTGAGCAGCACCAGCACCGCGTCCGACATGGAAAACACGATCGAGCCAAACATCGCATTGGGCAGCAAATGCCGAAACAGAATGCGCCCATGGCCAAAGCCCAGGCTCTTGGCCGCCAGGGCGAAGTCGCTTTCCTTGAGCACCAGGATCTGCGAGCGAATCAGCCGCGCGTAAGACACCCAGCCCACCAGCGCCATGGCGATGTAGAAGCTCTTCAAGCCCGGCCCGAGGATCGCCATGATCGCCAGCATCAGCACCAGGAAGGGAAAGGCCAGGATCACGTCGATCACGCGCATGCAAAAGCTGTCGAAGCGCCCGCCGATATAACCGGACACCGCGCCGACGAAGGTGCCGATCATGAACGGGAAGATCACGCCGACGATGGCCAATTGCAGGTCGATGCGCGCGCCCCAGATCACCCTCGACAGAATGTCGCGACCGTAGTTATCCGTACCAAATGGATGGGCCAGGCTCGGCCCGAGCAAACTGATGTCCGTGTTCTGTGCTATCGGGTCATAAGGCGCAATCCACGGAGCGAACAGCGCAAGCCCCAGCCACGCCAGCAGAATCAGCAAACCCCACGCGGCCGTCAGGCGGCCATTGCGAAAACCGAAACGCAAGCGCAGGCGCCAGGGCGCAATCAACGGACGGCTGCTCATTGCATTTTCACCCGTGGGTCGAGGGCCACAGTGACCACGTCAGCGATGAAGTTGATCAGCACCGTGGCGCAGGCCAGCACCATGGCCACGCCCTGCACCACCATGTAGTCGCGGGTAAAGATACCGCGCACCAGCAATTGGCCGATACCGGGAATGGCGAACAGGCTTTCGATCACCACGGTGCCGCTGATCAGCCAGCCGATATTCACCGCCAGCAGGTTGACCGCGGGCACCAGGGAATTGGGCAGCACATGCCGACGAAACACCGCGGCTTCCGACAACCCACGGGCCCGGGCCGCCGTGACATGGTCGGCCTGCAGCTCCATCAGCATGCTTGCGCGCAAGTTGCGCACCAGCACCGCCGACAGCGCCAGGGCGATGGTCAAGCATGGCAGCACCATGTGGTGGGCCTTGTCGAGCCAGGTGCGACCGTAGCCAGACACCGGAAACAAGCCCCACTGCACACTCAGCAACAAAATCAGCATCAAGCCCAGCCAGAACGCCGGCATGCCCAGGCCGACCGTGGTGAACACGCGGATCAAGTTATCCGCCCAGCCACCTTTATTACGTGCCGCCCAGGTTGCCAGCGGCACCGCGATCAACAGCGCCAGCACCACACTGCCGAGCACCAGCACCAGGGTGGGTTCGATGCGTGTGACGATCAGCTTCAGGGCATCGACCTTGTACAGCAGGGATTGGCCGAGGTCGCCCTTGAGCAGGTTCTTGAGGAAGTAGAAATATTGCAGCCACAACGGCTGATCCAGGCCGTACTGGGCGCGGATCTTCAGCAAGGCGTCCGGCGTGCTGCGCGAGCCCAGCAACGCGCGTGCCGGGTCCCCGGGGATCGAGCGCACCAGCACAAAGGTGATCAGGCTGATGCCAAACAGCACCGGCAGCAATTGCAGCGGCCGGGACAGCACAAAACGGTAACGCGCCAGGTTCATCCGTCAGCCCCGGTGACGAGCGAGAAAGTCCAGCAGCACCGGAAAGTACGCCTGGGGCTCTTCATAAAAAGGCATGTGGCTGCTGTTGGGGAACACGTGCAACTGCGCGTGTCTGGCCGCGAGCTTCATGCGGTGGGCGCAGGCCGGGGTGAGTTCGTCGTGCTGCCCGGTGGTGATCAGGATCGGCATCGTGAACTCGCCCATCTCCTTGATGCGGTTCCAGTCCTTGAGGTTGCCGATGTAGAGGAATTCGTTGGGGCCTTGCATGGTTTCGTACGGGCCCATATTCCAGTCGCCCAGAGAGCGTTTGACCGGCTCCGGCCATTCGTCCAGGCGGCACACGTGGCGATAGTTGAGCAAGGTGATCGCGGCCTGGTACTGCGGATGATCCAGGGTGCCCATGGCTTCGTGGCGCTGCATCATGGCCACGGTTTCGCTGCCGAGGGCGCCGCGCAGGCGTTCAAGTTCCTGGGACAGGTGCGGAATGTCGCCGACCGTGTTTTCGAGGATCAGGCTTTTCAGCGCGTCGGGGTAATAAATGGCGTACTCGATGCCGAGCCAGCCGCCCCAGGAATGCCCGAGCAGGTGCACGCGGCCCAGGCCCAGGGCCTGGCGCACGGTTTCGACTTCTTCGACATAACGGCGGATATCCCACAACGAAACGTCGGCCGGTCTGGCTGAAGCGCCCGTGCCAAGCTGGTCGAATGCAACCACTCGCAGGTTATGGTCCTTGAGCCAGCCATGGGCGTCGCGCAAGTAGTCACACGGCAGGCCCGGGCCGCCGTTGAGACACAAGAGCACCTCATCGCCTTCGCCAAAGCTGTAGACCACGAGGTTATGGCCGTCGACTTGCACGTTGTACTGCTGGTCGGGGGCAATTTCACGCCACATGCATACATTCCTTGTGTTGTATCGGCCTGGCAGGTAGCGGCCGTTTATCAGGCCAACACTACCGAGGATGCCGTGCGTCCATAACCTAGTATTTCTTATAGGTTTGGCCTGGCAGTCCTTCGCCGGGGCGTGGCATTCTACTTGCCGCAAGTCGAGATTCAAATGAATTCGGGAGCAGAACGGATGCTGGCCAAGCTTACTGCCTTCAACAATCGTCTGATGCCGGGCAGGAGCCTGGATGAGCAGATGGACAATACGTTTATTCTCGCCCAGCAGTTGGGCTTCG
>Ga0207655_1003389_pt1 | contig 11902 bp, 12 predicted proteins | sample KBSM44metaG_FD_184398 | JGI IMG/M metagenome (GOLD analysis project Ga0207655, IMG submission 184398) | Miscanthus rhizosphere microbial communities from Kellogg Biological Station, Michigan, USA - KBS M4-4 metaG (SPAdes) (version 2) | ecosystem: Host-associated > Plants > Roots > Rhizosphere >...
TCGAATCCCCCCCTCACCGCCATATTTAAGAAAGAGCTCGTACGAAAGTACGGGCTTTTTTTTCGCATAATGCACGCCTTCGGGGGGATGAGAACCCCCGACCGGGGTTCGACAACTGGCGACAGCCAGTTGGACAGACTGAGCGCGCAGCGAACAGGCTGCCCGCAGGGCGAGCGAAGCGAGTCAATCCCCCCCTCACCGCCATATTTAAGAAAGAGCTCGTACGAAAGTACGGGCTTTTTTTTCGCATATTGCACGCCTTCGGGGGGATGAGAACCCCCGACCGGGGTTCGACAACGCTATTCCCCGCAGCATTTGCAGCACACCACGCAATCATATCCCATGATATTAGCTGCATTCACGGCGCTCTCAACGTCGAAATACACGCCCAGCTCGCGAGGTTGTACCGTCGTTGATAATTCCTCGCATTCAGCAACATGCAGTTCATGCTCACCGGTATCGAGAGTGGTTGTATTTAAATAGTATGTTTTCAACATCGAAACCTCCTGAACATCAGCACAATTATTAGTGCGTAACGTATTAAATTCAATGTAAAAAAGAATCAATTAGCCTGTCGCCGGTTATATTTTTGAAATTCACATTCAAAAAAAGAATACAACAAGACGTAAATAAATATTAATGAGCACGGGAAAAAATAGAATCCCATCACAAAATAAGATCATAGCACCGGTTATTTCTGGGATCATCCCGCAATACTGTTATAGTACAGAATAAATATTACATAACCGAGAGCAATATGCTATTACCTTCAGACGCTGCTTCCGAGCAGGAGAGCGCATTTAGATTCAGCATCGAAACCAAGCCCATAGAAGCCATTATTAGAATCCATAATGAACTAATATCCTATGGTCGGCCCTTCATTCTACCCGCGAACAAAAAGCTGTTACTCTCCAGTTCAAAAGATAATTTCTTCATTGTCCTGGTAGAAAAAGGCTGTTTTTCCTTCTGCCACCGACGTACCAACCTTCACATTGGAACATCGTTTGCACCTGCCATATTCGGCCTTATTGACGGATACAGTTACTTTCACAACGTAAAAGGAAGGCCGCAGCATTACATTCAGGCCGAAACCTTATGTACCGGATGGCTTGTCCCCGTTGATATCTTTTTACAAAAATCTGATGAACTCAATCTCTGGCGCGATATCGCTAAAATTCTCGCGCAACGTCTTATGATTATGTGCTCCCGAGATACTGAGCTCACGGGTAATGATATATATTGCAAGATAAAAACGCTGTTAGCCGAAATATGGACCTACCCAGAAGAAATAAGGAAGCAAATCACCGTCGCATCATTTATTCACCACAGAACTCGGGCCTCAAAAAGCCGAATTTTGGGCATCCTTGCTGAACTCAAAAAAGGCGACTACATACAAATAGAATCCGGCATACTTATGTCACTGTCAAAATTACCGGAAGCCTTCTGAGTCAATTACATATATCACGGGAAAGCATGACCGATTTTAATGCTTAAAACGGTCATCCTGCATAAATAATCGACTGGCTTCTCTCTTAAGACTGTCGCCGGTTTGCTTGTTTCCCAGAAAATAGTTAACCTCAATCAGATTATCGTACATGTCTGCATCCCCCCAGGTTTTCAACCATCGTGACGCTGCCGCGCTGAACTGCCGCAGCGCTCTCACATCATTGTTATGCTTATAATCAATTATCAGCGCTTCAGCGTTGAGACGTCTTAACCTCTCGGTGCCTACGCCGGTTTCAGGCAGGGATAATACCTCATGATAGAAATCATCCGGTTGCGATTCAAACCTGGTCAGAATTAACTCATTTCGCAGCGAAATAATGACAATCATGGCCATGAAAAGCAAAAAAGCAGAGAGATAAATCGTACTGATATTCAGGCTCAACGCGCCACCGGCAGCAGCGTCCTTATCGTCATCCCGTCGGTCAATCAGGCTGAGCAGCAGTATAAAACTGAGCCAGTGTATCGCCGATTGATAAAACGGATATTCGACCTGGGTATGCAGCAGGAGCGGCAGGAGACAGATAAAAAATGCCAGTTTGTTTTTTTCGGTCGAACGAAACAGCAATCGCATACCCGCAAAGCAGACTACGAACAGGCCGGATAGCGCGACCATCCCCCCTTCTATCCACCAGTAAAGGAACTCGTTGTGAGGATAAGAGACGACAGAGGCGCCATTATCAATGGGCTGTGCCCTGTCGGCGATAAAGTGCGAAAAGCTCCAGATGTAGCTCCCGTATCCCCACCCCTTTAAGGGATGAAGGAGGATCATACGCCATGTCTCATGCAGTATCATCAACCGCTGCAGGTTAGAGCCATCATGCTGGTGCAAAGCCTCAAGCAGCGTTCCGTTCATCACCAGCACGCACCAGGTCACGCCGATAACGGGAGCAAGTAAAAGCAATAATCTCGTGGCAAGCGGTGTTTCTTGACGCCAGTAAAGCAACAGCATTCCCATAAAAACACAACAGCCGCTAAGCCATCCAATGCGCGACTGGAGGTCCGTCAGGGCGTAATAGATAATGACAATCCCTGAAAAGACAATTGCTTTTCGCATCAATTCGCGCTGCCGGGACATGCAGATAAAGAAAGACGATCCCAGGATAAAAAGCAGGCTCCCCCCGCCCACGGCAAGAAACGAAGCCGTGACGTTACGCTGCTGGAAAACCCCTACGTTCGTTGGAACAATCTGCAATACCCGCTGTTCAAAATCAGGCAGAAGCGCAGGATAAGAGAGTCCGGCCAGGCCGTAGAGGGCCTGAACCACAGCCGCCAGCGCAATTATGTAGAGTAGCCATTTGATCTGCACATCGCCAAAACGACAGTTTATGAGCATCGCGTAGAGCAATACCCCGGCCCACAGCCCGCCAAACTGCGCAAGGGAGTCGAAGATCCAGTCGCGATGGGAACTCCATGCCAGCGGTAACGTCATTAAGGTGGCCGCAAGCATAATGCACTTCAGCGTCGAGCTGAGGTAAACCGGTTTTCGGAGAAAAAACAGGAATCCGATGGCCGTCATCAGCAGCATCAGGCTCCAGACTAGCAGCGACTCGGGCAGATCGGCCCCGCTTCCGCCGTTGTTGGGTAAAATGACATGCATTGCCAGAAGGTAGATCCCTCCCAGCGCGGTGACGACAAAGTTGGGTAAGGCTTTGGAATGTTGGCTCATTATCGACCGGACCGGATTAATTGACATGGCTCTGCCGGGCAGGCATTACCCGGCCATAATCATTAATGCTCTGCCACCGTACCGCACTCAACGCGTCACTCTGATAACCCGCGATTTCACGAGAGGAAAAGGGCGACAGCATTCCGGCCCGTTCAATGTTGTGGCCATCGACCCGCAAATTAAAGAGCGTGACGTAATAAGGCGTCGGGTTTGCTGCACGTAAATGGTTGCCTTGCTTTGACCAGGAGACGCTTTTATAAGCATCCTCTTCTTTGCCTTGTAATCCCGAGGGGCGATAAAATAATTTCATCCGGCTGCGAATGGCGACCTGTAGCGTGTTTTCGGGCTGTTTTCCCTGCGTTCCTGGAATGCTCGCCACGCTGAGCCAGAACAAACTTTCCCGATCGTCTGGAAGATCCCCGCCCGTTCGCAGGATACGGATTAGGTTGCTACGCCCGTGGCTGAGCGTAAACAGTGGCGGAGTGATAATAAAAGGCACCTTATCTGATGCGATTCCATTCTCATCAAGCACTTTTGACATCACCAGGAAACGCGTCTGCGACGTATTTTTCACCTCAAAGGTAATGCTCGATTTCTTTTGATCGAAAATAAAGCGCGTTCCGCCGATGACAACGCCAGCATGCGCGGCCATGGAGGTTAATATTAACCCTACCCCAGCCAGGACATATTTTTTAAACATTACTCACTCTCGTTTTACTGCCAGGTTAACGTAAATACCGTTGTTGCCGTCGCTTTACCACTTGTGACGCGATCTGTCGTTGCAATGTAGCGAGCGTAAAAAATATATTTATTATCCACCAGCGTAGGATTAATTGGATAATCTGGCGTTGGCTGGTTTAACGGCAGCCTGTCATGGTTTTCATTCTGGATTTCAATACCAATGCCTTTAGCGCGATTAAGCAGATCAAGCGCAAGCAGCGAATTATCATGCATGTCTCCTTCCCCGATAAAGGTAAAGCTCACCCCGGATGCCGCCGCCCCACATTTTTGCAGGTCAACCGTAAAAGAAACCGGCGATGACCCCGCCCCCTTTGCCGTAAAGGTTTTGGAGGCAATATCCCCTAAAGGAACGGATAATGACAACGAACTCAGCGCGACCGTGCAGGTATTGTCCTTGATAGCCCCGCTCACATTAATGCTGCCATCATGTGCAGAAGTCACGGTACAATACAGAAGCGGGACCGCAGCAAGCCATATAAATCTGGTCATCATTGATAGCTCAAATCAAAATACATAACAGAAGAGGCATTACCTGCGGTTACCGGGATTTTTGTCGCCATGTAACTCAGGTAAAAATCAAGCTCGTTATTGCCCGCCGCTATCGCGTATTGTTTGCTGAGGGTATTAATGGCCAGCTGAGCCGAATCTTTATCGAGGATCTCAATCCCTACTCCGCTGGCCATTCCGCCACCGCCGCTGGTATCGCTCAGAGCCAATAACGCGGTGTTCGTACTGTCGCTATCACCCGTAAACGTAATTGTCGCCCCCTCTATGCCGGTGGTGCAGTTTGACAAATTGATACTCAATTTTTTCTTTCCCTGAACATCGCCTATCGCGCTAAAGCCGCTAGACGAAAAATCCCCCATATCGACAGGCAGAGACTGGCTGCTGCTGTCAACATCGCAGCTGCTGGCGTAAATTGACCCGGTGATATTAACCGTGCCGTCATGGGCAATCCCCACGTCAGGAAGAATGCTAAGCAAACCAACAATCATCCAGGCATAGTGTATTTTCATCATCGCGCTCACTGATATACCAGGTCAAAATACATAATCGATGAGGCATTTCCCGGGCTAACCGGTATTTGGGTGGCCTTGTAACGCAGATAGAACGTCAGCGCATTATCGCCCGCGGTTAAGGGAATTTCGTCACTGAGCGAATTTAACGCCACAGGCTTTTTATTGGGGTCCAGAATTTCGATACCCACCCCGGACGCCATTCCCCCGGCCCCAGAGGTGTCGGACAGCGCAAGCAAATCCGCATTGTCGGCGTCCGCCGTGCCAGAAAATGTCACCGCAGCGCCGGAAATATCGCTACTACAGTTGGTTAATGTTATCGGTAATTCCTTTTCAGCAGAGGTATCATTTACCGATTTAAACGTAGCGCTGCTGAAATCGCCAACGGGAACGGATTGTGATGTACTGCTTACATCACACCCGCTTGCAACAACGGTTCCACTGACGTCAATTTCAACACCATTACCCGATGAACAGGCAGTGCCGCTTATGAGCATATATAATCCCCCCGCAACTATTCTCAAAAGAGTTCGATAATTCATCCAGAACGCCTTTTAATAAAAATCCACAACAATGTAAGCCTGAGAATGGAATACCCCAGGCGTGGGTTCTTTACCTGTCGTACTGACCGGATAAACCATAAAGGAGACGGTTGCCTCATCATTATTTAGCTGGAACGGAAGCGTACCCGTATTCGGGGTGATGACATTTCCCTGAGTATCAGCAAACTGGACGCCTATATCAGCGTTGTCGCTGGCAACAGCGGTGGGCTCATTCGCATCAGCCGTTGCCTGAAAACGAAAGCTCAAATTAGCCGTTGCAGACACGCCGCCAGAACATTTAACGGGCACTGATTTGGTCACAGGGTTAACGCCCGCAGCGATTTGCCCCTTATTGATAAATGCGCTGCTGTTAATATTGCCAAAATCTACGGATATAACCTGATCGCTGTTCACCGTGCAGGTTTGAGGCACGGTAATTACACCGCTAAATGACAATGCGTAGACTGGCTCCGTCAGGGGCGTCGTATTGTCGCGCGTAACATATACGTCATCCATAAGCGTTTGCGGAATAGTTAACGAACCAATGAACGGCTGGATAACTTTTATTTGAAGAGTCACGTCGCTGTCATCGACAGGAAAATTACGCCCCTTGGATACGTTTGAATCCACCCCCATGTGAACGTAGTTTACCGGCGGATAGATATCGCCCGCGGTACTGTCGACCACTTTAACCGCCCCGTCTAAATAGGGGTTCAGCTTAACGTACTGCCAGCTGCCATCTTTTTCATCGACGGGAAATCGTGTGACATAAGATCGGTAGGTTGAATTATCATCATTCGAGCTGTCCTTCGGACATACGGCCTCGACCCCGACTCCACCCGACAGCACCAGCTGAACCGTCTTTCCGGCGACGTTTTGATCGCTGGTCAACGTTGACGTGAAATCAAAGTTTTCAATCCCCACCGTTCCCGTACTGTTGGTACAGGTCGTCAACGAGGAGTCGGCATAACTGCATCCAGAAAAAAGCAGCGTAAATAAGACGATGCCAACGGCGTTGTTTATCGGTAAATTCATTTTGTCACCCGTGAGGTTATTTTCTTAGCTACAGGTAAGGTTCATTTTTATAATTGAATGTCGATCGGTATCCTGTAGCCGATACGGTGCCGCACAATGCTGATCGGCATCCTTGCCCCATTGAACGCGTAATTGGCCTTCTGGCGATAATCCTGACAAATAGGCTTGTCCGTCATCACCGACCAGACTCTCTTCATTGCTTTTATTAAGAGAAACCGTCGCCCCAAACGGCACGGGCTTACCGTTATGGAATAAGGTCATTAGCGAGCGCAGACCGACATGGGCATCGAATTTCGCGCGAACCATTGCCCCCTGCGTGGGGACAACATTGGTGACCGCATCTTCAATATCGACATCCTCTTCCAAAGAGTTGGTATTTAATGCCACGCGGTTTTCTCGATAGGTGGTGGCATAGGGAATAACCGCGTAGCCGCGCCAGTACGTTTTAATTCCGGTGCTGTTCTCCAGCGCTACGCCCGCCGCTCCCGGCGCCTCCACCAGAATATTGGTGTCCCCTAGCGGCTGGCTGAGGGTGACACCATCACCGTGTACGACAATGCCTCCGCTCAGGCCATAATTCGTCTGATGGTATCCGTCACTGTAGTTATACCCGGCTTTTACATTGCCGTAGGTTCCCTGATAATTTAGGCTGGTATTACCGCTGTCGCCCACTCCATGATTGCCGTAACTTTCCTGAACGTTGTAACTCAAATTATTATCGTCAAGCAGGGTGCCATTTAAGCCGGTGGTTTGTGACGTTTGTCCGTGGCGATCGCTGTTCATGCTGTACGACGCATTCATCGTATTGGCGGCATGATAAATATCCGAATTATCATGGCCTGCCAGCCACTGGCCAACGGGCAGAGAAACGATAAAGGCGAGCGTTTCATCCGCCTCATCTTCACCGGGAGAACGGTCGTAATTCCACGTCAGGCTGTAGGAAATATCGTGCCAGTTTCCGTTGTAACCAATTTGCAGCAGCTTATCCGTTTCGTCCGTATGCCAGTAGCTTTGCTCTGACGCGGTAATGAAAAGCGAATTTTTGTCTCCCAGCGTCTGCGAGACGTTGGCCTGTATTTTGCCCTTCTTCGTATAGTAGAGATTATAAAAGTCGCTCCAGACAGGCTCATCCGGCTTCCCATCATGGTCGTCGTCCTTCGAGCGATCGTCGCCGATATAGCCGTCCATATGCTTATACGTCGTTTCATCCAGGGTATAAAACCCCTGTGTGGAATAGCGGTAGCCCAGCAGCTGGAAGTTAGTGCCGAGTTCATTCAGGGCCTTGGCATACAAAAAACGAACGGATTGACCATCGTGCTGGCTGCCGTCCACCAGCGTGCTGTTTGCCTGGGTAACATCCAGGGATATCGCCCCGAAGTCCCCCATATTCAGCCCCATGCCGACGGCAAATGCATGATAGGCATCGGAAACCTGCGTGCCGCCATAGGCGGTCATGCCGTGCGCCAGCCCCTGGATCAGCGTCGCTTGTCCGAAACCGACGTCATCCTGCTGATCGTTGCTGCTGCGATACCGGCCTACCGTCGCCGCATATTTCAATCGTCCTTCACGCTGCAGCAGAGGAACGGCGGAATAAGGCACGACGTAGGTATTTTCGCTGCCGTCAGTTTCCTTCACCACAACCTGCAGATCGCCGCTGGATGACGTGGGGTACAGATCGCTAATAATAAATGCGCCCGGCGATACATAGGTTTGATAGATGACGTAGCCGTTCTGCTTAATGGTGACTTTTGCGTTACTTTTCGCAATCCCACGCACCGTCGGCGCAAACCCCTTCAGGCTATCGGGCAGCATATTGTCATCGGAGGCGATCTGTACGCCCCGAAAGCTTAGGGAATCAAAAACGTCGGCTGGGGTATAACTCTCCCCTGCCGTCAGCTCCGCCCTGAGCGGGGCAATCGTCCTTTCGGCGTAGGTGCTGACATGCTCCCATTCGCTCTGCGAACTCCCCTCACCGCGGGTGTAGTTCCACGTCGAATAGTCGCGCAGGCGCCAGATGCCCAGGTTCAGACCACTTTGCAAATTCAGATAATAACTGTCTTCATGCGTTTCACCGCCGCTGTTGCTGCCGGAGAAATCGTAGCTGGTCATCAGGGCATTCACCCCCTGATCCCACTGTTCAGGAGGAATATAGCCCCTGGCGCTTTGTTGCAGACCCGCCTGAGGAATACTGAGGTTCAGCTGCTGATGTTCAAAATCAAACTCAGTGCCAGACTCCGGTATCGCCTGAAAGGGAACGCACTGCTCAGGCGCAAGCTTAGCCAGCGCGGGGAAGGCTTTAGCATTCAGCCCCATCGCTTCCATGCGCGCAAGCGTGAAGCACGGCGTTAAGCCGGAATCGTCCTTGCTATTCTTCGCGGCCTTAAAATTGACGTCCTCCGTCGACACAAAGCGGTTATTCAGATAAATATCGACCCTGTATTTTCCCGGTATCTGCCCGTTGTTATTTTCGAAGCGGGAAAGATCCGCTACCGCAGAGGCATCGCCTGACAAAAACGCGGGGTTAAAGTAATTTTCTGCATGACCGCTTAAGGGTGAAAAACCCATCACTGTCGGCAAAATAATTGTGAATATTTTGTGCGGGTTATTCGCTATCACCCTGTTTACTGCCAGGGCAATATTTTTAATTCGAATCGTCATTACGCTGCCGACACCTTATCAATATCAATCCATTACGGCATTCTGTGATGGCGTATCCGCTCCGTAGTCACTCACCGTCTGGAACATAATTTTCCCCTGCGCGCCTTTCGGTAACGCGACATGGGCTTGATCCATTGGAGGAACCATAACTGCAGGCAGATCGGTGCTCCCCTCATGGAGCTTCACCAGAGTGATAAAATAAGGCGTCGGATTTTTAACGATCAGCGTATTACCATTTTGGTGGAACCGCAGCTGGGCAGGCGCATCAACGGACTGCATGGATAAATTCTTCGGGCGGACGAATAATTTAATTCTGTTTAATACCGCGATCTGCAGCGTATTTTTATTCTGAATATCTTTATTGGCCGCAGGGATGGCTTTGACATTCATCCAGTACAGGCTCTCCCTGTCTTTTGGCAGAGTATTATCACCGGCATAGATAATTCTTAGGGTATTCTCTTTTTCAGGCTTAATAACGAAAAGCGGTGGCGTGACCACAAAGTCGTTGCTTTTCTGCCCGGCTGCATTCTCTACCCACGACTGGATGAGAAATACAGAAGCACGATCGGTGTTATTGACCGGCAAAGAAATCTGATTGCTGCCCTGAGGATAGATAACGCGCGTTGCGCCAAGCGCAATACCACCATAGCCGGCGGCCTGGGCTGCAGAAGAAAATAATCCCAGCCCGGCAAGGGCCATGGCTCCGCATAATGAGCCCATACGGGTAAGAGTAAACATGATTTGCCTTATTAAAATTGTGCCACCAGAACAACCGGCAGCGGCGAGCATCGCCATGCTGAACGCTATGCTTTTCAGTTTCATCTCTGCCCCGTTAAGCGCACCTTCCCTGGCACAGCGTTATCCTGATAACTTACTGATAGGTCACGTTGAAGGTTGCGGTTGCGTCAACTGTCCCGGCCGTTGGCGCAGTATCCGAGGTGGTAATATAGTCGGCGGTAAAATTGAGGTTGTTCGTGCCATCAATCAGCGTTGTCGCTTTGGACTCCTGGCCTAACGGTAATGCGCTGCCATCGGCATCATAGATCTGGATACCGATACCCTGCGCGCCACCCGCCCCGGCAGTGTTATCCAGCGCGCCTGGAAGACCCTGAGGTTCAGTCCCGTTAAAAGTTACTGCAGCCTGAGAGCTTACGGTACTGTCACAGTCGGCCAGAGTAATCGAAAATGCCTTTTTCTGACCCGCCGCCACACCCGCGCCAGGGGTAGTACCAAATGCGGCAAGGCGCACCTGATCCAGTGGAACTTCTTTATTCACGGAATCCTGCGACACGGCGCAGGCTGCATCCACGACAGAGCCCGTAAAATGAACAGATCCGCCAGAAACCGTCGTGCCCGTTGCACCGCTAGGGAGAGCGGCCATCGCAGAGCCTCCAGCCATCATTAATGCCAGCGTTAACCCCTTAACTGCGAACTTATTCATTACTCGTACCTTTATATTAGAAATTTAATATCATCCCTGCTCCGCCTATAAACAAAATATACATTTGTATTTACCTCGACTTATCGAAATAAATCATCCCTGTCAGGCTGCGGCAATTATCCAAAATACGAATGGTGGGCGATAGCTAAATATTATTCCAACATTAGATACTTGAAACAGGAACACAAACGTGTTAACCAGCAAATTATTTAATAACGCAATGTTTTTTATGACTATTTTTACTTTAACGATATTTGTGAAAATGAAACAAAAATCCATTCAATGTTAAAAATTATTAATTCTGAACATGATCACAGCAACTAATAAACCACGTGAATACAGTTTTGAGACATTAATGCTTTTCGATTCCGACTCTTCTAAAAATAATAAAAAGCGCGAGGGTATTCCGCCGTGCTTGTCACAAGATTTAAACCCTGTAAATAACAAAGCCCGGTTTCCCGGGCCTTGAACAACACAGCAAACTCAGTAGTACGCCTGCAGCGTGCGCTGACAGAGCGCCGAACGCACGCAGTCCTCTTTGGTGAAGCGGACCACCCCGATCATTTCATCTTCCTCAAAACGTGACATGGCGTCGCTGAGCCCGGATTTCACGCCGGACGGCAGGTCGCACTGGGTAATATCGCCGTTAACGATGACCGTCACGTTCTCCCCGAGGCGCGTTAAAAACATCTTCATTTGCGCAGCGGTCACGTTCTGAGCCTCGTCAAGAATGACGACCGCATTTTCAAATGTACGTCCGCGCATATAGGCGAACGGCGCGATTTCCACCTTGCCAATCTCTGGTCGCAGGCAGTACTGCATAAAGGATGCACCCAGTCGCTTCACCAGCACGTCATAAACGGGCCTGAAGTACGGGGCAAACTTCTCCGAAATATCTCCGGGCAAGAAGCCAAGATCTTCATCAGCTTGCAGTACCGGACGGGTGACGATAATTCTCTCCACGTCCTTATGGATCAATGCTTCCGCCGCTTTGGCTGCACTGATCCAGGTTTTCCCGCATCCGGCTTCACCGGTTGCAAAGATGAGCTGTTTACTCTCGATAGCATTCAGGTAGTGCGCCTGAGCCTCATTGCGCGCCACAATTGGAGAATTATCACGGCTGTCTCGGGCCATGCCAATTGCTTCTACGCCACTCATCTGCACAAGCGAGGTGACCGATTCTTCTTCACGCTGTTTATGGCTACGTGAATCCCGTCTCAGCACACGTTTTGCTTCGCGACGAGCTTTGATCACTGCTTTTTGTCTTCCCATGGATAGCACCTTGAGTTGTTGGTAT
>Ga0207655_1003395_pt1 | contig 11893 bp, 10 predicted proteins | sample KBSM44metaG_FD_184398 | JGI IMG/M metagenome (GOLD analysis project Ga0207655, IMG submission 184398) | Miscanthus rhizosphere microbial communities from Kellogg Biological Station, Michigan, USA - KBS M4-4 metaG (SPAdes) (version 2) | ecosystem: Host-associated > Plants > Roots > Rhizosphere >...
CTTCACAGACTTCCCGCATGGCCCCGGCCATGAGCACTGCCACGGGTGGCATCGGCGACAAGATCCGCGGCGCCATGGCTGTCGGCAAGACCCGTTGGGGCATGCTGGCGCTGGTGTTTTTCGCCACTACCCTGAACTACATCGACCGCGCCGCCCTCGGCGTCATGCAGCCAATCCTCGCCAAGGAAATGAGCTGGACGGCGATGGATTACGCCAACATCAACTTCTGGTTTCAGGTCGGCTACGCGATCGGTTTCGTCCTGCAAGGTCGCTTGATCGACCGGGTCGGCGTCAAACGCGTGTTCTTCTGCGCTGTGCTGCTGTGGAGCCTGGCCACCGGTGCTCACGGCCTGGCGACATCGGCGGTCGGCTTTATGGTCTGCCGGTTTATCCTCGGTCTGACTGAAGCGGCGAACTACCCGGCCTGCGTGAAAACCACGCGCCTGTGGTTCCCGGCCGGCGAACGTGCCGTCGCCACCGGCATCTTCAACGCCGGTACCAACGTCGGCGCGATGTTCACGCCGATGCTACTGCCGCTGGTCCTGCACGTCTGGGGCTGGCAAGCGGCGTTCCTGTGCATGTCGGCACTCGGCGGGATCTGGTTGCTGTTCTGGGGTTTGAAGTACTTCAACCCGGAAGATCACCCGAGCGTTAAACAGTCCGAGCTGGACTACATCCAGCAAGAAGTCGAACCGGAACAGGCCCGCGTGCCGTTTTCGAAGATCCTGCGCATGCGCGGCACTTGGGCCTTCGCCCTCGCCTACTCGCTGACTGCCCCAGTGTTCTGGTTCTACCTGTACTGGTTGCCGCCGTTTCTCAATCAGCAATACAACCTGGGCATCAACGTCACCCAGATGGGTATTCCGCTGATCATCATCTACGTGACGGCTGACTTCGGCAGCGTCGGTGGCGGCATTCTGTCTTCGTTCCTGATCGGTCGCGGGATGAACTCGATCAAGGCGCGGCTACTGTCGATGTTCCTGTTTGCCTGCTGCATCATCGGCGTGGTCATGGCCGCCGGCTCTGCCAATCTGTGGGTGGCTGTGGCGGCGATTTCTCTGGCGATTGGCGCGCATCAGGCGTGGACGGCGAACATCTGGAGCCTGGTGATGGACTACACGCCCAAGCACATGATGAGCACGGTGTTTGGCTTCGGTGGTATGTGCGCAGCGATCGGCGGGATGTTCATGACCCAGATCGTCGGCCACATCCTCACTGTGACCAACAACAACTACACCGTGTTGTTCACCCTGATCCCGGCGATGTATTTCATTGCGCTGACGTGGATGTACTTCATGGCACCGCGCAAGATTCCTACCATTACCGAGTAAAACAACTAATCCCCTGTGGGAGCGAGCCTGCTCGCGAATGCGGACTTTCATTCAACATCAATGTTGACTGACTCACCGTCTTCGCGAGCAGGCTCGCTCCCACAAGGGCAAATCATTTTCTTCAGCGGCGGCTCTGCTGCCACGCTGCCGCCAGTCCGCTGCAACAAATCACTGCAATGCCGATGATCGTCAACAGACTCGGCGTGTGATTGAACAGCAGCCAGCCCAACAACCCCGCAAACACAATCTGGCAATAACCGAACGGCGCCAGCAGTGCCGGCGCGGCATGGCGGAACGCCTGGGTCAGAAACAAATGCGCGGTCATCCCGCAACTGCCCAGCGCCAGCATCAACCCGGCATGGGTCAACGTCGGCACCTGCCAGAAGAACGGCACCAGTGCACTCATCACCAATGTGTTGCACAGCCCGGCGAAGAAGTTGCTGGTGGTCGGGCTGTCCACTTCGGCGAGCTTGCGGGTCAGCAGTTGATAGAAGCAGAAAAACAGCGCCGAACAGAACGGCAGCAACACCGCCGGTGTGAACAGCTCACCGCCCGGGTGAACGATGATCAGCACGCCGATAAAGCCGCAGATCACGGCGATCCATTGGCCGCGTGTCACTCGCTCCTTGAGCAGCGGCACCGACAACGCGGTCACCAATACCGGCGCAAGAAAGTTGACCGCCGTGGCTTCCGCCAGCGGGATATACAGCAGGGCCGTGGTGAAAAACAGGCTGGTACCGAGTAGGCAAAGCGCTCGGGTCAACTGCCATAACGGCTTCTTGGTGCGTAGGACACGTAATCCGGACTGCGGCAGAAAAATCCCCGCCATCAGTAAGGTGTGCACCAGATAGCGCGCCCAGACCACCATCACGATCGGATAGAAACCCGAGAGATATTTCGACAATGCGTCGTGACTGGAGAACAGGAAGGTCGCCACGACAATCAGCAAGATCCCCTTGAAGGGTTGGTTGACACCAGAGAGCGGAGTGCTGACAGTCATCGGGTTTCCTTGTGGTGCCGTAAAAGATCAAAAGCTTCGCAGGCAGTCTCGCCTCCCCCTGTGGGAGCGGGCTTGCCCGCGACAGGTGCGCAGCCCCGCTTACAGCCGCGCCAACAATTGCCGGGTTCTGTCGATCGCCCTCTGCGCTCGCTCTAATCCGCTCACGCCCTGCTCGAGCAGTTTCACCGTGGGAATTTCCAGACTCAGTGGAATATTAGTCGGCAGCGCTTTCAACAACCCGAGCAGATCGCAATCGCCCTCGCCGGGAAACCGCCGCTCGTTGCGCGCCTGACGCAAGATCTCGGCCATGTCTGACGGTCGCGGACCCGCGACATCACATAATTGTGCATAACGCAGCCTCGCCGGCGACACCGTTTGCAGATCCTCAAGCCGTGAAGCCGAACGATCAAAGTGAAAGGCATCGACCAGCACCGCAGCGTTTTCGCGATCCGCGTTCTCGACAATTCGCAGCGCTTGTTCAAGGTTGCGCGCATCGGTCCAGGGCATGAACTCCAGATGCGGGTGCAACCCGTAAGGCCTCGCCAGATCGCAAAGCGCCGCAAAGTTATCGGTAAGTCGCTGCTCGTCAGGATCGTTACCGGCGACCAGCAATTCGGTAGCGCCAAATTCTGCACCGACCGTTAAAAGTTTCTCGAAATCGGCAACGATGGTTTGCGGCTTCAAGCGCAGGATTTCCACGTCGAGCACACGGATGCCGGTATCGCGCAGACGCTGCAACGTTTGACGGCGCAATTCAGCATCGGCGACCAACGGGAAGTGATGCTCCTCGGGCGTCGCCGGTTCCAGGCGCAAACCGACATGGCTGTATCCGGCACGCGCAGCCACTTCGACCATTTTCGGTGGCGATAACTCCAACACGGTCAGGCTGGCCAGTGAAAGGATTCGTTCACTCATGTTCAAGCCTCGATCAGTGCAGGGGCGCAGGCACGACCCGTGGCGGCGGCCGCACGGATCGCTTCGACCAGCGCAAGGGTGCGGGCGGCATCGGCCGCACTCACCAGCGGATCGACTTCACGCCGCGCCACGCGTACGAAATGCTGTAACTGCAAGCGCAAAGCGTCGTCACCGCTGTAGGACTCTTCCACCACTTGCAAGGGTTCATGCCAACCAGCGTCGACCTGATCAGCGGCGTAATGCCAACGCTTGAGCTGCGGGATGCTCAAGGCGCCAGCAGTCCCGGCCAGCAGATAGCACGGTTGATCGGCCTGACGCGGATACACCGGGTTCTCGCCGGAATCCAGCTCCCAACTCCACGGCGCGGCGACCGCGTCGGAACCGCTCAATGTGCCCAGTGTGCCGCCCTCGAATTGCAACAACACCGCCGCACTGTCCTCGTTGGCAAAACCGCGCACTGAGTTGTCGGTAATCGCTTGTACCGAGCGCACTTCACCGCACAGGTGCCGTAGCAGGTCGAGGTCGTGAATCAGGTTGGTGAGCAACATCCCGGCGCCCGGCTCGCGGCGCCACGGGATCTCGAAATAGCTGTCGGGTTTACGCAACTGAAACAGCGCGGTGACCGTGGTCAAACGCCCGAGCGCTCCGCTCTGTACCAACTCATGGGCGCGCAAGATCAGCGGGTTGTGGCGCCGATGATGGCCGACCAGCACCGGCACACCGCTGCTTTTGACCGCCGAGACTAGCTCGCGCGTTTCATCCAGGTGCACCCCGACCGGCTTCTCCAGAAGCACCGGAACACCCGCCGCCAGACAATCGAGCGCGGTGCTGACGTGTTGATTATTCGGATTGGCGACGATCACCGCGTCTGGCCTGATCTGCTCGAGCATCTGACGGTGATCGGCGAAATGCCTGACACCCCATTCAGCCGCAAGCCCTGCCGCTTGCGGCCCCGGATCAGCCACTGCGCACAGCGTCGCTTCGTTGAGGGTTTGCAGATGCCGATAATGTTGCTGGCCCATGTTGCCGGCGCCGATCAGGGCGATTCGAAGGGGCGAATTCAAGGTGCGGTCCTCTTGTGATTGTTCTCGGAATAACACTCCGCAAACAATTTAGAACCGGGTTCCAGAATCAAACACCCATCAACCGCAAAACCGTGCGAACACCGCACAATTTCCATGAACAACCCAAATCAAATGTGGGAGCGAGCCTGCTCGCGAAGGCGCCGTGTCAAGCAACATCAACGCTGATTGACAGAACGCTTTCGCGAGCAGGCTCGCTCCCACACGGGATCTCTGTGAATTCGAACTAGATGAACAATTCGGAAGCCAGGCTCGCCGCTGACATTTCCTCGGCAGACTTCAGTAACAACGGCGCCAGCTCATGCAACCGTGCCCCCGGCATCCGCGCGCTCGGCCCGGCAATACTGAGTACGCCGATCACCCGTCCATCCGCCGGGTGCTTCACCACCGCAGCAATCGCCGAAGTGCCGACTGCCGAGCTCTCCTCGACCCAGGCATACCCCTGCTCGCGGGCCAGACGCAGCCGTTCCAGCAACTCGATATTTGAACGCGGCGCATTCGGCCCGATCCCCACCGGCACTTCCGCAGCCTGCCGCTCGACCAGTGACAACGCCTCGGCATCACTCATGCACGCCAGCCACGCATGCCCGGAGGCGGTGTAGAACAGCGGCGCATCGCGGCCCATGTCCGGGTCATAACGCAGACCGGTGCGCGCACCCTGGGCCTTGGCAATCCAGGTCTGGCGCTCGCCGTCGATTACCCCCAGCCGCACAAGTTCGCCGGTTTCCTGCGCCAGTCGATCAAGCACCGGCTGGACGATGTCGGCACCGCTGCTCGATAAATACTGGAAGCCCATCGCGACGAGTTTGGTCGACAGGTGATAACGCAAGGTTTCCGCGTTCTGCCGCACATATCCCAAGCGAATCAACTCGGCGAGCAAGCGGTGCGTTGCGCTTTTGGGGATATCCAGTTGCTCGGCCAGGGTCTGCATCGGCAGCCCGCGCGGATCACTGGTAAGGGTTTCCAGCACACTGAAAACCCGTTCGATTTGACTGCCGGCCATGGGGATATCCAAAGGAAATTTTGCCGATTCTAGAAGACATCAGCGGCAAAGCGAAATCTGGAACCGGTTGTTCGATAACCGCCCGCTTTGTTGAGTCAAGGCTTGTCGTGCTGCGCCAGCACTGGTTATTTTCTGGAATCAAATTCCAAAAACAATTCATCGCAGGAGCGTTGTTTGATGTCTGCCGAACTCCCTGATATCGACTGCGACGTATTGGTCGTCGGTTCTGGCGCCGCCGGGTTGTCGGCCGCCGTCACCGCCGCGTGGCATGACTTGAAAGTCATCGTCGTCGAAAAGGATCCGGTGTTCGGTGGCGCCACCGCATGGTCCGGTGGTTGGGCTTGGGTGCCGTGCAATCCGCTGGCCCGTCGGGCCGGCATTGTCGAAGACATCGAACAACCGCGCACCTATTTGCGCCATGAACTGGGCGAGCACTTCGACCCGGCGATGATCGATGCCTTTCTTGAAGCCGGGCCGCGCATGGTCGCGTTTTTCGAGCAGCACACCGCCCTGCAATTTGCCGACGGCAACGCCATTGCCGACATTCATGGCGACACGCCGGGCGCCGGCACCGGCGGCCGCTCGGTCATCGCTGCGCCCTATGACGGACGCAAAGTCGGACGCCTGCTCAAGCGCCTTCGTACAACGATGCGCGAAACGTCCTTCATGGGCATGCCGATCATGGCGGGCGCAGATCTGTCGGCGTTCCTCAACTTGACCCGTTCGCTGAAAGCCGCGTGGCACGTGACGCGACGGTTCACTCGGCACTTGTTCGACCTCGCGGTGCATGGCCGGGCGATGCAACTGGTCAACGGCGTGGCGCTGGTGGCAAGGCTGGCGAAGTCCGCCGAAGACCTTGGCGTTCTGCTCTGGGAGTCGGCGCCCGTAACGGAACTGCTGCGTGATGGCTCGCGCGTCTCGGGCGCGCTGGTCAGCACCCGCAAGGGCCCGATCCGCATTCATGCACGCAAAGCCGTAGTACTCGCCGCCGGTGGTTTTGCCAATGACATCGAGCGGCGCAAAGCCCTGTTCCCGCGCACACCCACCGGCCACGAGCATTGGGCGCTGCCGCCGCTGGCCGTCAACGGCGATGGCTTGCGCCTGGGCGAAAGCGTCGGCGCACGGGTCAATACCGATGTGGCTTCGCCCGTAGCGTGGGCGCCGGTGTCGCAGGTGCCGCATTCCGACGGCAGCATTGGCCATTTCCCCCACATCATCGAGCGTGGCAAACCGGGCATCATCGGCGTGCTGCGTAACGGTCAGCGTTTCGTCAACGAAGCCAACGGTTATTACGACTACGTCAGCGCCATGGTCGCTGCTGCGCCGGAAGGTGAAGACGTCGCCTCATGGCTGATCTGCACCCACGCCTTTCAACGGCGTTATGGATTGGGCATATCGCGGCCGTTTCCGCTGCCAGTGTCAGAATTTATCCACAGCGGCTATCTGAAAACCGGTAACACCGTTGAAGAATTGGCCCTCGCCTGCGGCATCGATCCGAGCGGCTTGCGCCAGACTGTGGATAACTACAACCGCCATGCCCGTCACGGCGAAGACCCGTTGTTCGGTCGCGGCGCAACACCCTACAACCGCAAACAGGGTGATCCGGCGAACCTTCCCAACCCTTGCGTTGCCCCATTAGACAACGGCCCGTTCTATGCCGTGAAAGTCCAGCCGGGCTGCTTCGGCACCTTCGCCGGACTCAAGGTCAACCCGCACGCGCAAGTACTGGATGCCCACGAACAGCCCATCGTCGGCCTCTACGCAGCGGGGGGCGACATGGCCAGCATCATGGGTGGCCACTACCCGGCGGGCGGTATCAACATCGGCCCCGCGCTGACTTTCGGTTACATCGCCGCCCGGCACATAGCCGGCATGACTGCTTTCGAACAGGAGATCGACCATGCAGCACATCGTTAATACTCAAGGTTTGAACATGCCGAAACTGGGCCTCGGCACCTGGCCGATGCTCGGCGATGAATGCACCCGCGCCGTGGAGCAAGCGCTGGAATTGGGATATCGACACATCGACACGGCAGCGGCCTACAACAACGAAGACGCGGTCGGACAAGCACTGGCGAATACGCCGACACCGCGCGAGCAGATTCACGTCACCACCAAGGTCTGGTGGGATCAGCTGCAACCCGATGCGATGCGCCATTCCATGGACCGCAGCCTTACTGCTTTGCGCAGCGACTACGTCGATCTGTTCATGATCCACTGGCCAGCCACCGACTGGGATCTGCCGCGTACCCTCGAGACGCTGGCCTCGTTCAAGGAGCAGGGCCTGGCGCGCAACATCGGCGTGGCGAATTTTCCGCTGCCATTGCTGCGCAAAGTCATCGAGGAATATGGGATTGGTCTGTCAGCGATTCAGGTCGAGTACCACGTCCTGCTCGGCCAGAACGCCCTGCTCGACTACGCCCGTCAACACGACATGGCGCTGACGGCTTATACCCCGCTGGCGCGCAACAAGGTCTCGGACATCCGGCAGATTCAACAGATCGCCCAAAAGCACGGCGTGCTGCCGACCCAGGTAGCGTTGAAATGGTTGCTCGATCAACCCAACGTCGCGGCGATTCCCAAGGCCAGCAGCCGAGCCAATCAACTGGCCAACCTCGCCTCGCTGAAAGTCGAACTCGACGATAAAGACCGCGCATTGATCGCCGCGCTGTCGAAGCGCGAGCGTCAGGTCAGCCCGGATTTCGCCCCCGAGTGGGATGCGTTTGATCGCTGATTGATAATCCAGCGATAGAAATCCTGCGCGGGATTGAATTTGCTGCACGCCAGACCGTCAATAACAGGCCCGACCTCGTCAACACGAGGCCGGGCCTGTTTGCGTGTGGCCAATAGACGGACGACCGGACTGGCGCCACACTCACACAGCAGCAACACTCATCATCACCCGATACACACAGAGGATTCCCACATGCTATGGAAAAAAGGCCGACGCAGTGACAACGTCGTCGATGCCCGTGGTGATGATGCCGGCGGTGGCGGCGGCATGCGTTTCGGCGGTGGCAAAGGCCTGAGCCTGGGGGCCATCCTGCTGATCGTCGGTATTGGCTGGATCACCGGACAGGATCCGCTGCAGATCCTCGGTCAACTCGCCGGGCAATCGGGGCAACAAGCCGCACCGACTTCGCAAACCCGTCAGGCGCCGCCGGCCAATGATGAACAGGCCGAATTCGTCCGCTCGATCCTTGGCGACACCGAAGACACCTGGGGTGCGATTTTCCAGCAGGCCGGGCGGCAATATAAAGATCCGACCCTGGTGCTGTTCAGCAATCGGGTCAATTCCGCCTGCGGTCTGGCCACCTCGGCAACCGGCCCGTTCTATTGCCCGGCGGACCAGAAGGTCTATCTGGACATGGCGTTCTTCCAGGAAATGTCACAACGCTTCAAGGCTGCCGGCGACTTCGCTCAGGCCTACGTGATCGCTCACGAAGTCGGACACCATGTGCAGACACTTCTCGGCGTCTCGGCGAAAATTCAGACAGCCCGCCAGCAAGGTCGGCAGATGGAAGGCGATGGCGGCTTGCTGGTGCGTCAGGAATTGCAGGCCGACTGCCTCGCCGGCGTCTGGGCCTACAGCGCGCAGAAGCGTTTGAACTGGCTGGAGCCGGGCGACATCGAAGAAGCCTTGAACGCGGCCAACGCCATCGGTGATGATCGCCTGCAACAACAAGGTCAGGGCCGTGTGGTGCCGGACTCGTTTACCCACGGTACGTCGGCGCAAAGGGTGCGCTGGTTCAAAACCGGATTCGCGCAGGGCCAGGTCGGCCAGTGCGACACCTTCGCGGCGAAAAACCTGTAAATGCATAAATGGCTTTTGGCGTTACTGATTGTTGGCAGCACTGCGCAAGCCGCCGGTGTCGATGCGATCAGCCCCGGTCGTTTGCAACTCAAGGCCGGGGAAATGGCGGTAGGCATTGGTCCTGCGCCGGAGAAGATCGAGCGCGTGCTGATCGTCATTCATGGCCGGTTGCGCAACTCGGAAAACTATCGCAAAAGCGCCGAGAGCGCCGCCGAGCTGGCGGGACAAAGTGCCCACACGCTGGTAATCGCGCCGCAGTTCCTCAATGAAAGCGATGTCGCGCTGTACTCGCTCCCCGCCACGTTGCTGCGCTGGCAAGGCAACGACTGGATGGGCGGCGGCTTATCCACAGGGCCGAATCCGTTGAGTTCCTATGCCGCGCTCGATGAGATCGTTGGACGGATCAGCGACCGCAAACAGTTTCCGGACGTGAAGCAGATCGTGATTTTCGGTCATTCCGGTGGCGGTCAAGTGGTGCAGCGTTATGCCCTGCTCGCCAAGGATCAGCCAGCGCTGAAGGCCAACGGCATTCGCTTGCGTTATGTGGTGGCCAATCCGTCGTCCTATGCGTATTTCAATGAGCAACGGCCGGTGGCGTTCGATCACGCCAAGTGCGCGGGTTTCAATCGCTGGAAGTACGGTCTGTCGGACATGCCGGTGTACGCCGGTGGGCAAACGCCGTTGCAGCTTGAGAGCGGTTACGTCAAACGCGAGGTGATTTATCTGCTTGGGCAGCAGGACACCGATCCTAACCATCCGGCGTTGGACAAGCGTTGTGAAGCCGAAGCGCAAGGGGCGTATCGCCTGGAGCGTGGCAAGTTTTACTTCGGCTATTTGCTGCGTCGCCATCCGGAAGGGGTGAATCAGCGGTTGGTTGAAGTGCCCGGGGTTGGGCATAACGGAGATGGAATGCTGACCTCGCCGGAGGGGCAGAAGGCGTTGTTCGAATAAGTTTTGTGCTGATTGATCTGACGCCATCGCGAGCAGGCTCACTCCTACAGGGGAACGCATTCCAATTGTAGGATGAGCCTGCTCGCGATGAGGCCCGCTAAAGCAGCCAAGATTTCAGGCCAGCAGCATCCGCCGCAACTCGACACAATCCTTCGCATGCCAATCGGTCAGCTCCGGCCACGGGTTTTCCGGCAGATTCACCAGCACTGTCCGCGCGCCCGCCGCGCGGCCGCAATCCAGATCAAAGCGGTAATCACCGACCATCACCAGCTCACTCGCCGGCACGTCCCAAGCGTCTGCCAGTTTCAGCAAACCACCCGGATGCGGCTTCGGCGGTGCTTCATCACGGCCCAACACATCGTCCACCGCAAAACAGTCAGCCAAACCAATGGCCTCCAGCGTCACATGTGCCAATTCCCGCGCATTGCGGGTCAGAATGCCGAGGCGATAACCGCGTGCGTGCAGATCACGCACCAGCTCTACCGCCCCGTTGGCCGGGGTCGAACCCAGCGCCAGATCGCGCTCGTGCTCCAACAACCAGGCATGTTTCGCTGCTGCCTCATCCGCCGGCAATGCCGCAAGATGAGTGAGGATGTCGTCCTGCGGCGGAATCGCCAGCGCCACGCGAATCGCTGCAAAATCATGCACGGCGACGGTCAGCGTACCGTCCATGTCGAACACCCAGTGCTTCACATCCTTCAGGCTCATGCCCAATCCTTGCGATGGCGGATCAAGCCTTCCTGCGTCACCGAAGCCACCAATTGCCCGGCGCGGTTGTACACGCTGCCACGGGAGAAACCACGGGAATTGCCGGCCCACGGGCTGTCCATCGCATAGAGCAACCAGTCATCGGCGCGCAGATCGTTGTGGAACCACAGCGCGTGATCGAGGCTGGCGACCTGCATGTCTTTCTGCCAGACCGACTTGCCGTGGGGCAGCATCGACGTGGTCAGCAAGCCGAAGTCCGAGGCGTAGGCCAACAGGTATTTGTGCAGGGCCGGAATGTCGGCCAACGCACCGTCAGCACGGAACCACACGTACTTCACCGGATCCGCCGGTTGCGGGTTGTACGGGTCTTTTTCGGTGACTGGGCGCACTTCGATCGGCTTCGGGCACAGCAGTTTTTCACGCATGTGTTCCGGGATCAGGTGCGCGCGTTGCTGGGTCAATTCCAGCTCCGACGGCAGGTTTTCCGGACCGACCACCACCGGCATCTGGCTCTGGTGCTCAAAGCCTGCTTCGTCGTACTGAAACGAAGCGCTGCAGGTGAAGATCGGATGGCCCTTCTGGATCGCCGTGACCCGACGAGTGCTGAAGCTGCCGCCATCGCGCACGCGATCAACCGAGTAGACCACCGGCAACTTGGCATCGCCCGGACGCAGGAAATAACCGTGCATCGAATGCACATGGCGCGCCTCTTCAACGGTCTGACTGGCCGCCGACAGCGACTGGCCGAGCACCTGGCCACCGAACAACTGACGGAAACCCAGATCCTGGCTGCGGCCACGGAACAGGTTTTCTTCGATCGGTTCCAGGGTCAGCAGGTCAACCAGATCTTCCAACACTTGGCTCATTCAGACTCTCCTCACACAAAGCTATGCCGCGCAGTCTTGGCTGCGGCGGCCGATTCAGATTCTGGCGCAGGCCAATGATATGGCGGCCATTGTAAACGTCCGTGTCGGCTTATCCATGCAAGGTTTGCAGCCATTGTTCGCGGGTGATGCGGTAGAGCACATGCCGGCGCAACGGATGATCGGCGGCAAGCTTGGGGTGATCGAAATCATCGTCCGGGGCGTG
>Ga0207655_1003400_pt1 | contig 11881 bp, 12 predicted proteins | sample KBSM44metaG_FD_184398 | JGI IMG/M metagenome (GOLD analysis project Ga0207655, IMG submission 184398) | Miscanthus rhizosphere microbial communities from Kellogg Biological Station, Michigan, USA - KBS M4-4 metaG (SPAdes) (version 2) | ecosystem: Host-associated > Plants > Roots > Rhizosphere >...
CCGGATGACGACGCCCACCGGCGCCGCATCGATCACGCGACGCGCGAACCACTCCAGGTAGTAGCTCTGCAGCCGCCGGGTCGGAAACCCCTCCCCGGTGAGGGCCCGCGCCTCCGTCGCCACGACCTCGTCGTCGATCTCGACGTCGAGAAGACGTCCCTCACGCCACTGCTGCACCCACTCGATGAGTGACGGACCCGTCACGATCGGCCCCTCGATGGAGCAGCTGTCATCGGTGAACACCGTCACGTCCTGCGCCATCGAGTTGAGCTTCAGCAGGGGCGACTGGGCCCGCCGCCAGATGCGGCCGGCCCCGACGGGGTGAGGGTCGACGAGATCGATCTGCACATCGGTGCCGGGGTCGGTCCGCGCGACGATCCGCTCCAGCAGCATGATCGCTCGAGGGCCGCCCCCGACGATGACCAGGCGCGACGTCATCGCGCGGCGATGCTCGCGTCGAGAGGCCGGACGGCCGGGAGCCCGAGGAGGTCGCGGAGCGTCGCCCCCTCCTCGTACGCCTCCCGGTAGGAGCCCCGCTCCTGCAGCAGCGGCACGACGCGATCGGCGAACTCGTCGAGACCGTGGGGCGTGAGGTGGCCGACGACCGTGAAACCGTCGGTCGCACGTCCCTGCACGTAGCGGTCGATCTCCGCCGCGATGTGGGCGGGCGTGCCGACGAACGTGTGCTGCGCCGTCAGGCGGATGACGACCTCGCGGATGCTGAGGTTCTCCGCCTCACTCAGTTCGCGCAGCGCCGTGATGCGCTTGCGCACGGCGGCGTGGCGGTTCGCCCAGCCGTGGTCGGACTCGGCGCCCGTCTCCGGCTCGATCTCGGGAAGGGGCCCGTCGGGGTCGTATCCGCTGAGGTCGCGCCCCCACACCTGCTCGACGTACGTCAGCGCGGTCTCGGGTCGCACCTGCTGCAGCGCGATCTCCCGGGAGCGCTCCTGCGCCTCGGCCGCGGTGTCGCCGATCACGAAGGTCGCGGCCGGGAGGATCTTGAGCGATTCCTCGTCGCGACCCCCTGCGGCCAGCCGCCCCTTGACGTCGTCGTAGAACGTACGGGCCGCGTCGAACGCGGTGTGCAGCGAGAAGATCACCTCCGCGTGGGCGGCTCCGAAGTCGCGCCCGTCGGCGGAGTCGCCCGCCTGGACGATCACGGGCCTGCCCTGCGGCGAGCGCGGCACGTCGAAGACGGCATCGACGTCGAACTGCGATCCGCTGTGCCGCACTCGCGCGGGTGCTCCAGGCCGGAGGAACTCTCCCGTCTCGGCATCCGCCACCACGTCGCCGTCCGACCACGAGTCCCACAGCTTCTTGGCGAGCTCTGCGAATTCGGCCGCGCGCGTGTAGCGGTCGCTGTGATCGAGGAATCCGCCACGACGGAAGTTCGCGCCGTGGAACGCGTCGGAGCTGGTGACGGCGTTCCAGCCCGCACGGCCGCCGGAGAGCCAATCGAGGGTGGCGAGCTCCCGCGCCAACTCGTACGGTTCGTTGAACGTCGTGTTCAGCGTGCCGACGAGCCCGACGTGATCGGTCACCGCGGCGAGCGCCGCCAGGATCGACAGGGTGTTGGGCCTGCCGACGACATCGCGCCCGTGGATGCGGCCCCGATGTTCGCGCAGTCTCAGCCCCTCGGCGAGGAATACGTAGTCGAACAGCCCCTTCTCGGCGGTGCGCCCGAAGTACTCGAAGGAGGAGAAGTCGATCTGGCTGCCCGAGTGGGTGTCATTCCACACGGTGGTGTTGTTCACACCCGGAAAGTGAGCGGCGAGGTGAATCTGGCGACGGCTCATGCGGTGACCTTCTCTCGGGTGGGGCTGGCGGTCGGGCGGGCGAGGTCGAGACGGCCGCGCAGGCTGGTGCGGTCGTTGCGGACGAGCCCGCCGAAGGAGTCGAGCAGCGGTGCGACGCGATCGGCGATCGCGACGACGTCGCGCGGCTGTCGCGCCGGGCGCAGGCGGACGCCGTCGATTCCCGCCGCCGCCAGCGCCCGTATCTCGTCCACGACCTGCAGAGGGGTGCCGACGACGATACGCGCGTCGGAGATGAAGGCGGTCCCTGAGAGATCGTCGAGCCGGGCGGCAGCGGCACGCGCCGCAGCGGGGGTCTCCTCGATCAGCACGACCAGATCGGCGAAGACGCGCAGGCGTTCGCGCCCACGGCGGCGCTCGGCGATCGCTTGGTCGAGCTCCGCCAGGATCCCGGTGGCCGACGCCTCGTCATGCGGTGTGACGAATACGACGTCGGCGTGCTCAGCCGCGAGCTGGAAGGGTACCGTCTGGTGCGCGAGCACCGTGACGAGCGGGCGCCCCTGGGGCGAGCGCGGCACGATCGAGGCCCCTTCGACGGAGAAGTACTCACCAGCGAATCGGGCGGGATGCACCCGGTCGGGGTCGAGGAACAGCCCCGCCGCGGCATCCCGGACGATCGCATCGTCGTCCCACGAATCCCAGAGCCGCCTCAACACCTCGGCGAACTCGCCCGTCTCGCGGAAAGCGGCCACCAGTTCGGCGGCGTCTTCGACCCGACCGGATGCCGGGATCGCCGTCGGCCCGGTGGCACGGCGACCGAAGTTGGCGCGCTCGGCGGGTGAGGAACCGGCGACCAGGCGCACGCCGGCGCGGCCACGGCTCGCGAAGTCGAGCGTCTGGATGCCGGTAGCGACGTGGAACGGCTCGGGGTGCGCGGTCGTGACGGTCGGCACGAGACCGATGCGCTGCGTGATCGGCGCGACATAGGAGGCGATCAGGACGGCGTCGAGACGCCCCCGGGCCCGGCCGACAACCGGATCACCGGGCGATTCGAACCGGTCGGTGAAGCTCAGCGCGTCTTCGATCGTGGCGAGCACGAGACCGGAGCGGTCGACGGTGCGCAGAAGCCGCCGCCAGTAGGCCGGCGATGGCAGTTCTGTCGGCGACGCCGAGGGGTCACGCCACGCCGCTGGATGCCAGCCGGCACGATCGAGAGCGATCGCGAGATGCACCTTGTCTGTCATACCGCCACTGTGTCCGCGCCCGGGACAGCGGCCAACCCGCGTCGACACACGACGACGCAGCCCGACACGCGGCGTCATCTCCCCGCCGCGCCGGCGCTCGGGTTTGCACGCGCACCGGCGGTGGCGGACAGTGGAGGGATGACCGACGCGTTGCCCGCCCTCGACGACCGCCCTCTCCGTCACGCCCGGAGCGGCGACGTCCTAGACAACCCGGCGTGGCATGCTCTCAACGGTCCGCACGCCCGATTCGCGATCGGCGGCGGTCTCGCGCGCCGCTACCCCGACGAGGTCGCACCGTTCGTGGCCGTGCGCTCCTGGGACGACCCGGCCGTCTGGGACGCTCTTCGAGAGATCGTCGCTCCCGGCGAGGCCTTCGGCCTGTCGGGCTTCGAGGGCGAGCTGCCCGCCGGGTGGTCGTTCATCGGCGGCGGCGACGGCGTTCAGCTCGTCGAGACCCCGGCACTGACGCCACGACCCGATGACGAGGCCGTCACCCTCGGCCCGGACGACGTGGCGGACATGCTCGCGATCGTGGAGCGGAACGAGCCGGGCCCGTTCCGGCCCCGCACCCACGAACTCGGTCGCTACATCGGCATCCGCCGGGGAGGCCGGCTCGTCGCGATGGCCGGCGAGCGTCTGCATCCGGAGGGCTGGACGGAGATCAGCGCGGTGGCCGTCGACGAGGACCATCGCCGCCAGGGGCTCGCGTCGCGACTCGTGCTGGACGTCGCCTTCCACATCCAGGAGCGCGGCGAGCGGGCGCTGATGCATGCCGCCGCCGCCAACACCGGTGCGATCGCCGCTTACGAGCGCCTCGGCTTCGCGCTGCGCCGTCACACGCGGTTCAGCTCCGTCCGCGCTCCTCGGTGAACTCCGGCTGACCGTCCCGTGACTCGTCCTCTCCGCTCCCTCGGCTTCCTCACCATCGGCCTGTTCGACCGCGCCGACCCCCGGCCCGGGCACGAGGCGACGCTCGCGATCATCGAGCGCGCCGAAAGGCTCGGCTTCGACAGCGCGTGGCTCCGCGACCGCCACCTGCAGTACGGCATCTCCTCCCCCGTCGCCGTCCTGGCCGCGGCCTCGCAGCGCACGAGCCGCATCCGGCTCGGCACCGCTGTCATCCCGCTCGGATTCGAGAATCCGTTCCGTCTGGCGGAAGACCTCGCCACGGTCGACGTGCTGTCGGGTGGCCGACTCGAGCCGGGATTCTCGGTCGGCCCGCCCCGCCGCCTGGAGGAGTTCGCCGACGCGCTCTATCCCGGCACCGCCGCTCAGGAGGAGTTCGGCTACGAGCGACTCGCCCGATTGCGTCGCTACCTCGCCGGTGACCGGGTCAGCTCGTTCTCCGGGGTCGAGGGCATCGAGGAGTTCTCGGAGCGCATCGAGCCGCACTCCGCGACCCTCGCCGACCGTCTCTGGTACGGCGCCGGAAGCCCCGAATCGACGCTGTGGGCCGCGGAGAACGGATTCCATCTGCTCACCAGCAGCGTGATCCAGTCGCGCGAGTCGACCGACTTCGATCGCGAGCAGCACGCCCAGATTCAGCTGTTCCGTGCGCACCACGCCGACGGCGACCGTGCGCGGGTGTCGCAGGGGCTCGTCGTGATCCCCACCGATACGGCGAACGCCGAGCAGCGCGAGCGCTACCTCGCCTACGCGGCGTCGCGCGCCCACCGGGTGGGCGTCCCCCACGGACCCAAACGGATGCTGTTCGCACCGGATCTCGTCGGGCCCTCGGCGCAGATTGCCGACACGCTGCTGACCAGTCGTGCCTTCGCCGACGTCGACGAGGTGGCCTTCGCGCTGCCGTTCACCTTCGACGAGGCCGACTACGTCCAGATCCTCGAAGACATCGCCGGCATCCTCGCTCCCCTGCTCGGGTGGCGGCCGACGGCGCTCCCGACGGCGTAGAGGCTTCACCAGCCCTGGAAGGCACCCGTCGGCGTCGGTCCGACGGCCACGGGACGACGACGGTCGCGCGCCCATTGGCTCCACGCGCCGGCATAGACGGCCGCCGGGATTCCCGCCGTCGCCAGAGCGAGCGCGGAATGCGCGGAGGCAACGCCCGTCGCGCAATAGAGCACGACGGGCGAGTCGGGGTCGATCCCCTGACTCCACAGCGCGTGCCGGATCTCGTCGGCAGAAGCGAGGGTGCCGTCGGGCCGGATGTGCGTGGTCGCCGGCAGGTTGATCGCCCCCGGGATGTGCCCGGATGCCGGGTCGGCGCTCGCTGCGGAACCGCGGTAGTGGGGCGCGGAGCGGACGTCGATCAGCGTGGCGGACAGCGGGGCGCGCGCCGCTTCGTCGATGTCGACGATGCGCGGTCCGTCTCCGCGCAGGTGCACGTCGCCCGCATCAGGTCCGACATCGCCCGACTCCACGGGATGCCCGTGGGCCACCCATGCCCGCAGGCCGCCGTCGAGGACGCGGATATCGACGCCATGATCCCGCAGCAACCACCACGCCCGCGCGGCGGCGACGGAGTCGTTGTCGTCGTACGCGATGACGAGGTCGCCGTCGTCGATTCCCCAGCGCCGCGCGCTCGCCTCGAGAACCTCGGGCTCCGGCAGCGGGAGCCGTCCCTCCTCGGGATGGCCGGGACGGGCGAGTTCGCGCTCGAGATCGACGTAGACCGCGCCGGGGAGGTGGGCGGCGAGATACGAGGGGCGTCCCTCGGGAAGGTCGAGACGCCATCGCACGTCGAGGAATCGCACGGGCGTATCGGCCGCCGAGAGCGCGGCGGCCGCGGCAGCGACGTCGATGAGGTGGGGCATCCCCTCAGGTTCCGCCCGCACGCACCCGGACGGGAATCAGCACGAAACCAATCGCAACAGGACGAAAGACAGCGTCGCATTCGACGCACCGGCGCAGACACCGTGCGGCACGCGCGTCGTCAGGCGCGGCGGCGGACGTCGAGCTGCGTCACGGGAACGATGCGGTCGCCGGCGACAGCGGCCGGATTCACGCGCTGCTGCGTCGCCGCGTCGACGAACTCGAGAGTCGGGTCGAGCGTCGACGGGCGGTGACGGTCGGCCCAGTCGCCGAGTGCCAGCAGAACGAGGGAGAGTTCGCGTCCGGCTGCCGTCAGGACGTACTCGTCGCGGGTGCGCGCGTCGGCGGCCTTGTACGGACGGCGCTCCATCGCACCCGCCGACACGAGCGTGTCGAGTCGGGCCGACAGGACATCGCGCGGCAGACCCAGCGATGACTGGAACTCGGAGAACCGTGTCGAGCCCGCCAAGGCGTCGCGCACCACCAGCAGTGTCCACTTCTCGCCGAGCACGTCGAGAGCGCGCGCAATCGGGCACCGATCATCGCCACCGAGAATTCCCATCACGGTTTCATGGTATCTCGGTCCGAACTCTGGACGCAGGGTGCTAGGTTCAGTTTATGGACTCAACAGAGACGGGGATCGACATGGGATTGACGGATGCAGTGGTGCTGGTGACCGGCGCGAACGGTGGGCTGGGCCGCGAGTTCGTGGAACAGGCTCTCGCTCGCGGCGCGCGCCGCGTGTACGCCACGGCGCGAACGCCACGCGAATGGGACGATGAGCGCATCGTGCCACTGCACCTGGATGTCACCGATGACGCGAGCGTGCAGGCGGCCGCCGACGCCGCTGCCGATGTGACCGTCGTCGTCAACAACGCCGGCGTGGGCGGAACGGAATCGCTGCTGAGATCGTCGGTCGCCGACGTCGAACGCCTCTTCGCGACGAACGTCTTCGGCGCCCTCCGCGTCGCGAAAGCGTTCGCTCCGACCCTCGGACGAAACGGCGGAGGGGCACTCGTCGACGTGCATTCCGTGCTGAGCTGGCTGGCCATCGCGGGCGGGTACTCGGCATCCAAAGCTGCGCTGTGGTCGATCACGAACTCGCTGCGCCTGGAGCTCGCGCCCCAGGGCACGCTCGTCGTCGGCGCGCACCTCGGGTACACCGACACTCCGCTGATCGAGGGCCTCGATGTCGCCAAGAACGATCCCGCCGACGTGGTGTCGGCGGTGTGGGATGCCGTCGAAGCCGGAGAGATCGAGGCGCTGGCCGACGAGGTGAGCAGGAACGTCCGCGGAGCACTGTCCGCTCCGCTCGAGGCGCTCTACCCGCAGCTGCCCACCCGCTCCTGACCGAGGAACGCGGGTCAGCGGAACAGGGCGATGTGGTCCTCGACCCAGGTGCGGAACGAACGGGCGGGACGGCCCGTGAGGCGACGGTACTCGTCCGAGATCTCCGGCTCGGCACCCACGGCCTCCCGCCAGTCCTTGATGATCTGGCGCACCCACACCTCGGGGACGTAGCGCGACAGCAACGCGGCCGACTCCGCCTCGGTCTGCTCGATGACCGCCACGGGACGCCCGATCACCTCACCGATCGTCGCGACCTGTTCGCGCAAGGTGAGTCGCTCCGGCCCCGTCAGCGTCGGTGTCGCCCCGATCAACGCGTCGTCGGCGCGATCCGCGGTGAGTGCGATGACCGCGATATCCGCGATGTCGGCCTCATGGACGGGCACCTGCACCGCCTCGGGATACGGCAGCGGGACCGCACTGTCGGCCTTGACGCCCCAGCTCCAGCGCGCCGCATTGCTGGCGAACCCACCCGGTCGCAGAAACGTCACGTCGACGCCGGACTCGCGGAACGCCCGTTCGACGCGCAGGAACCTCGATGCGTTGAAGTCGGCGTCGGCGCCGGGCGAGGTGACGGACGAGGACGACAGCAGCACGATGTGCCGCGCATCCGACCGCGCGATCTCGGCGGCGAGCGCCTCCGGCTCGTCGACGTCCGCGTACAGGAACACACGCTCAACGCCCGCGAGGGCGGGCGCGAGGGATGCGGGCTCGCTCAGGTCTGCGGCGACCACGGGCACCCGCACCGCTCCGGCGAGCTTCTTCGGATCGCGGCTCGTCGCGCGAACCTCTTCGCCACGTTCCCGCAGCCCCTCCAGCACGAGCCCCCCGACCGCGCCGCTCGCGCCGACCACAAGAATCGTCATCTCCACACCCTCCCGTTTCTCCAACGAACAACGTTCGCGAACAATGTTCGTCGGGAATGCCGATCGTGTCAACCGCTACCATCGGAGGCGTGTCGTCACCCTCGGAACCGGTCTCGCGCCGCAGCCGGCCCGCCAAGGCGCCCCTGTCGCGGCGCGCGATCCTCGACGCGACGATGGCCCTGATCCGCGAACACGGCGTGGAGTCCCTCACCCTGCGCGACGTGGCGGCCGCGGTGGAGACCGGGCCTGCCTCGCTCTACGCCTACTTCGACAACCGTGACGTCCTGCTCGAGTGGGCGCTGGATGCCGCGTACGCCGACGTCGCGCTCGTCGATGCCGCCGACGGCGACTGGCGGGGCGCGCTCGCGGGCACCATCGCGAACACGATCGACACCCTGGCGTCGTACCCGGGTCTTGCGACGATCGCGTTCGGCACCATCCCCCGACGCCCCGGCGCGTTGCGGCTGGCCGAGCACGAGCTCGCCCTGATGGAACTTGGTGGTCTCGCATCCGAAACCGCGGCGCTCGCCGTGGATGTGATCTCGCAGTTCGTCGCCGCGACGGCGGTCGAGGGGACGCCGCGCCCGGGCGTCGGCCGGTCCGACCGGGGTCGGCGGGAAGCGAAAGCCGCCTACGGCGCCGACCCGGAACTCTTCCCGCGAGTCGCCCGCCTCGCCGACGCCCTCACCGGTCCCGATGAGCGGGCGCGACGCGACTTCGGCATCCAGGTCATCCTCAACGGACTCGCCACCACACCTTCTCCGCCCTCACCCGTCAGACTCGACGCATGAAGAGCAGGCACGTGAGCCGAGTGATTCCGACACCACCCGAAACGGTGTACGAGTTCGCCGCCGATCCCGACAACCTCCCGAGGTGGGCGACCGGTCTTGCCCAGAGCGCGATCGCTGTCGAGGGCGACAGCCTCGTCGTGGACTCCCCCATGGGACGAGTGACCGTGACCTTCGCACCTCGCAACTCTTTCGGCATCCTCGATCACGACGTGCGGCTGCCGTCGGGTCAGCTCGTCCACAACCCGCTCCGGGTCATCGCGCATCCCGACGGTGCCGAGATCGTGTTCACCGTTCGGCAGCTCGATCTGTCGGACGAGGAGTTCGAGCGCGACGTCGCGGCGGTCGAACGCGACCTCGATGCCCTCGCGCGCCTGCTCACCGAGTGAATCAGAACTCGATACCCACGGCGCGGGAGTCCCGCCACCTATCTCGCCGGACCGTGCCCCTCGTTCCCGACCGGCGGCAAGCCGTGCCTGATGATGTGGACCAGGCTGTCGAGAGTGGCGACGGCGAAGCCGCTGTGCGACTGGGCGGTGCTCTCGAAGCCCGGCGCGCTCTTTCCCGCGGTCGGCGTTGCGACGAGCCGTGTCGGGGCACTCAGGTAGTCCTCGACGATGCCGATGGCGTCATCCTCATCCCGGGTCACGTAGGGAGTCCTCTGCGCCCGCCATCCACTGCGGGGAGGTGCATGGTCGGTCAGCAACTGCCGATGGGCAAAACGCCGCATCCCGACGATCGGCACATCGGCACGCACGTTCAGGCGGAGGTCCGAGCGCACTTCGAACGCACCGGAGACGAGATACAGGAGACTGTGACCGTACACCCCCCACACGTCGTCGGTTCGTTCGTGCACGTCATCCATCGTGAACATCCGGAAGCCATGAATGACCGTACTGGTGGCCTCACCCAGGAGACTGCGCGCGAATCGGTCGTGTGTGACGGCAGGAGCGAGGAAGACGACGTCGAGCTGTGCCTCGAGCCCCATTTCGCGGAACCGATCCACGAAATTGCAGGCGATGATGCTGCCGGCGCTGTGTGCGATGACCGTGACGCGTCGCGCGGGCGCCCCCGACTCACGCTCCCATCCGGCGAGTTCGTTCAGGAGGACGGTCATCGCTCCATCCCGCACGCCGGAGGCGGCTTCGGCGGTCACGAAGTTGTGATCAGCGAACGCCTTCATGCTCTCCCACGCACGTCCGCCCAGGCCGATCCGGCGGAGGATCTCTTCCACGACGCTCTGTGACTTGCCGTGCAGGCGTCCGTAGCGCTCACGCGCCAACAGCGAGTCGAGCACGCCGAGCGCAAAGAGAACGAGTCGTTCCATGGGGTCGAAGGACGGGCCGGCGGAGCCATCGAGACCAAAACGGCCTATCGGCGGATCGGTGGCGAAGAACGCACGGTAGGCCTCTCTGCTGAGGGACGCGCCTGCGACGCCGCCACGGTCCGGGTAGATGCTGCTGCGTTCGCGCGCGGGCGCCTCCGCCGCTCTGATCACCGCATCTCGAAGCTCTTCGTCGTCCGCCAATGCGACGGCGAGGCGAGCCTCGAGCCCTCCGCGTCCATCCGGCGCCTCGAAGAGGTACGCGGCCTCGCCCGCCCAGCCGAGCCGATCGAAGACGGCGACGAGGCGCGCGATGATCACTCCGGCGGGGCCACCGGTCGAGTTCAGGATGCTGTCGAGAAGGCCGGACTCCCACACCAGGAACACGGGGTAGGCACCCGCATCGAGGAAGCGGGGAAGAAGCGCCCGGGCACCCTCCAGTCCCTTATCCCGGTCGATCAGCCCGCCGTGGAGATAGAGCACCAGACCGTGGGGGGAAGACTGCGCTTCACGGACCATCCGCCGCACGTCCTCGACGGTGGTCACCGGCGAAGTGCTCGCCAACCGGCCGTCCTGTGAGTGGATCACATGGTCGTAGAGCGATCGTTCCATGGCTACGCCCCCGTCGGCTCCGCGTGCCACGAATGTAGTCCCCGCAAAACGCCGGCAGCAAGCACCGGCAGCGGTGGTCTCCGCGCCTCCTGAGCGGTCTGCGCGAAGATGGAACCATGCCGCGCCGACCGCACTCCGCTGTGACCCTCCCCTCGACTCCGGAGATCATGGCCCCTGTGGTCGGCGGGGGCGGCCTCGACGCGCGTGCGGCCATGCAGGCGATCGTCACGTGGGCGGCGTCCGGCTCGCGCCGCGAGGACCTGCTTCACCGCAGCGCCTTCCCCCTCCCCGACGACATGCTCGCGTTCCTGGTCATGAACCAGCTCGCCTATCGAGGAGCAGCGCGTCCCACCGAGTTGGCCGACGCCGCGCACACCGGACGATCCAACCTGAGCAAGGTGGTGCGGCGCCTCGAAGAAGCCGAACTCGTGGGGCGCATGGCAAACCCGGACGACGGCCGCGAGACGATGATCGCGCTCACACCCGCCGGACGAGAGGTGGCCGGGCGCATCGTCGCCGCGAGCGAGACCGATTTCGCCGAGGCCATCGACGCGTGGAGCGACACGGAGCGGGAGACGTTCGAAGACCTCTTGGTGCGTCTCGTCCAGGATCTCGATCGGCGTGTGGGCGGCGAGGTCCAGCGCGTGTCGGGCGCACCATGGGAACCGTCGGCGCGGCACTGGGATCCCCGGTCACGCTGACAGCGCAGCCACGCGGAACTCGACAGCGGGGGCGACAAAAGCGTCTTTGCCTCGATTGATTGTCCTTGCGACAATCATTTGATAGCGTCACGACTGCCCGCATTCACGCTTCGAAGGAGAAGCCCTGTGCCCACACGTCCCGCGACCACACGCCCCTTGCACACCCGCCCCTGGTGGGTCGCCACCGTCTCCGGCATGGCGTCGTACATCGATTCCGCCGCCATCACCGGGTTCAGCACGTCTCTCGTCATCCTTCGCGGCGAACTCGGTCTCGAAGAATGGCAGGTGGGCGCCGCGGCGGCAACGCTCACCCTGTCGATCGCGGTCGGTGCACTCGTGGGTGGGCGGTTGGGCGACCGGTTCGGACGCCGCCCGGTGTTCACCGCCACGATGATCCTCGTCGTCGTCGCCACGCTCGCCCTGATCCTCGCGCCCTCCTTCGCCGTCGTCATCGTGGGTGCCGCGCTCCTCGG
>Ga0207655_1003401_pt1 | contig 11880 bp, 12 predicted proteins | sample KBSM44metaG_FD_184398 | JGI IMG/M metagenome (GOLD analysis project Ga0207655, IMG submission 184398) | Miscanthus rhizosphere microbial communities from Kellogg Biological Station, Michigan, USA - KBS M4-4 metaG (SPAdes) (version 2) | ecosystem: Host-associated > Plants > Roots > Rhizosphere >...
TGCGTGAGATTGCGTTATGGATGGTATTTTCCTGCAGCAACTGGTCAACGGCCTGACCCTCGGGTCGGTCTATGGCCTGATCGCCATCGGCTACACAATGGTCTACGGCATCATCGGCATGATCAACTTCGCCCACGGCGAGGTTTACATGATTTCCGCTTACCTGGCGGCAATCAGTCTGGCTCTGCTGGCTTACTTCGGTATCGAATCCTTCCCGCTGCTGATGCTCGGCACACTGGTCTTCACCATCGTCGTCACGGGGGTGTATGGCTGGGTCATCGAACGCATCGCCTACAAACCACTGCGCAACTCCACCCGACTGGCACCGCTGATCAGCGCCATCGGTATCTCCCTGATCCTGCAAAACTATGCCCAGATCAGCCAGGGCGCCCGTCAACAGGGTGTTCCGACGCTGCTCACCGGCGCCTGGCGCATCGACGTCGGCTCGGGCTTCGTCCAGCTGACCTACACCAAGATCTTCATTCTCGTCGCGGCGTTCGTCGGGATGGGCCTGCTGACCTACGTGATCAAGTACACCAAGCTCGGCCGCATGTGCCGCGCGACCCAGCAAGACCGCAAGATGGCTTCGATTCTGGGGATCAACACCGACCGGGTGATTTCCTATGTGTTCATCATCGGTGCAGCGATGGCGGCCCTGGCCGGCGTGCTGATCACCATGAACTACGGCACGTTCGACTTCTACGCAGGCTTCGTCATCGGCATCAAGGCGTTCACTGCCGCGGTGCTCGGCGGGATCGGCTCGCTGCCTGGCGCCATGTTGGGCGGGATCATCCTCGGGATCTCCGAGTCGCTGTTCTCGGGCCTGGTCAACTCCGACTACAAAGACGTGTTCAGCTTCTCGCTGCTCGTACTTGTTCTGGTCTTCCGGCCTCAGGGCCTGCTGGGCCGTCCTCTTGTGTCGAAGGTGTAAGCGATGTCTTCAACCACTACAAAATCCATTGATGTCAAAAAAAGCCTGGTTGAGGCGATTCTCGCCGGACTGATCGCCCTGATCGTGTTCGGGCCGATTGTCGGCGTGGTACTCGACGGCTACAGCTTCAACCTCGAACCGACCCGCGTGGCGTGGATCATTGCCATCGTCATGGCTGGCCGTTTTGCCCTCAGCCTGTTCCTGCAAACCCCCAAGGGCCTGCGCATTCTCGAAGGATTCGAGAGCACCGGATCCGGCGTACATGTGCTGCCCGCCGATCACAAATCCCGCCTGCGCTGGATCATCCCGCTGCTGATCGTACTGGCCGTGGCCGTGCCGTTCGTGTCCAACTCCTACCTGCTGGGCGTGGTCATCCTCGGGTTGATCTACGTGCTGCTGGGGTTGGGGCTGAACATCGTGGTCGGTCTGGCCGGCCTGCTCGACCTGGGTTACGTGGCGTTCTACGCCATCGGCGCCTACGGTCTGGCGCTCGGTTATCAGTACCTCGGCCTGGGTTTCTGGACGGTGCTGCCGCTGGCAGCGATCACGGCTGGCCTTGCCGGTTGCATCCTCGGTTTCCCGGTGCTGCGCCTGCACGGCGACTACCTGGCGATCGTGACCCTGGGTTTCGGTGAAATCATCCGTCTGATTCTCAACAACTGGCTGTCCCTGACCGGCGGTCCGAACGGCATGCCGGCCCCGCTGCCGACGTTCTTCGGTCTGGAGTTCGGCAAGCGGGCGAAGGATGGCGGGGTACCGTTCCACGAGTTCTTCGGCATCGCCTACAACCCGGACGTGAAGTACTACTTCATCTATGCGGTGCTGTTCCTGGTGGTGCTGGCCGTGCTGTACATCAAGCACCGTCTGGTGAAGATGCCGGTCGGCCGCGCCTGGGAAGCCCTGCGTGAAGACGAGATCGCCTGCCGCTCGATGGGCCTCAACCACGTGCTGGTCAAGCTCTCGGCGTTCACCATCGGTGCGTCCACCGCGGGTCTGGCAGGTGTGTTCTTCGCCACTTATCAAGGCTTCGTCAACCCGACTTCGTTCACCTTCTTCGAATCGGCGCTGATCCTCGCGATCGTCGTGCTCGGCGGCATGGGCTCGACCATCGGCGTGGTGATCGCAGCGTTCGTGTTGACCGTTGCCCCGGAACTGCTGCGCGGCTTTGCCGAATACCGCGTGCTGCTGTTCGGGATCCTGATGGTGTTGATGATGATCTGGCGACCTCGCGGGCTGATCCGCATCAGCCGTACCGGGGTCACTCCACGCAAAGGTGCCATTCACTATGAGAGGACTGCGCCATGAGTGAAGTCGTACTCTCTGTTGAAAAACTGATGATGCACTTCGGTGGCATCAAGGCCTTGAGCGACGTCAGCCTGAAGGTCAAACGCAACTCGATCTTCGCCCTGATCGGCCCCAACGGCGCCGGCAAGACCACGGTGTTCAACTGCCTGACCGGGTTCTACAAGGCCTCCGGCGGCAAGATCGAACTCAACGTGCGCGGTCAGCAGACCAACGTCATCAAACTGCTGGGCGAATCCTTCAAGCCGACCGACTTCGTCTCGCCGAAAAACTTCGCCAGTCGTCTGTACTACAAGATGTTCGGCGGCACCCACCTGGTGAACCGCGCGGGCCTGGCCCGGACGTTCCAGAACATTCGCCTGTTCAAGGAAATGTCGGTGCTGGAAAACCTGCTGGTGGCCCAGCACATGTGGGTCAACCGCAACATGCTGGCCGGCATCCTCAACACCAAGGGCTATCGCAAGGCCGAAAGTGATGCGCTGGACTGCGCGTTCTACTGGCTGGAAGTGGTGGATCTGGTGGACTGCGCCAACCGTCTGGCCGGTGAACTGTCCTACGGCCAGCAACGCCGGCTGGAGATCGCCCGGGCCATGTGCACGCGGCCGCAGATCATCTGCCTCGACGAACCGGCCGCCGGCCTCAACCCTCAGGAAACCGAAGCGCTGAGCGCGATGATCCGGCTGCTGCGCGACGAGCATGATCTGACCGTGGTGCTGATCGAACACGACATGGGCATGGTAATGAGCATTTCCGATCACATTGTGGTGCTGGACCACGGCATCGTCATCGCCGAGGGCGGTCCGGATGCCATTCGTAACGATCCGAAAGTGATCGCTGCCTACCTGGGCGCCGACGAAGAGGAAGTCGTATGACGCAACCCATCCTCGAACTCAAGGATCTGGACGTGTTCTACGGCCCGATCCAGGCCCTCAAAGGCGTTTCGCTGCAGATCAACGAAGGGGAAACCGTCAGCCTGATCGGCTCCAACGGTGCCGGCAAATCCACTCTGCTGATGTCTATCTTCGGCCAGCCACGGGCGGCGGGTGGGCAGATCCTCTATCAGGGCGTGGACATTACCCACAAGTCATCGCACTACATCGCTTCCAACGGCATCGCGCAGTCGCCGGAAGGACGGCGGGTGTTTCCCGACATGACCGTCGAGGAAAACCTGCTGATGGGCACCATTCCGATCGGCGACAAGTACGCCAAGGAAGACATGCAGCGCATGTTCGAGCTGTTCCCGCGGCTCGAAGAGCGCCGTACCCAGCGTGCCATGACCATGTCCGGCGGCGAGCAGCAGATGCTGGCCATCGCCCGGGCGCTGATGAGCCGGCCCAAGCTGTTGCTGCTGGACGAGCCGAGCCTGGGTCTGGCGCCGATCGTGGTGAAACAGATCTTCGCCACCCTGCGGGAACTGGCGAAAACCGGCATGACCATTTTCCTCGTCGAGCAGAACGCCAACCATGCGTTGAAACTGTCCGACCGGGCATACGTGATGGTCAACGGTGAGATTCGCCTGACGGGCACCGGCAAGGAGCTGCTGGTGAACGAGGAGGTGCGTAACGCCTATCTCGGCGGGCACTGAGTTTTCAGGTTTGCCATAGATATACAGAGCCCCGGGACGCGAGTCTCGGGGCTTTTTTGTATCCACAATCCACGACGATCCACGCGATTCCCGAAATTGTGGAAAACAAAATCCCCAACCTGCCAAAGCGCGACATATAGACGCTGCAAATCGCTGTTTTTCCACAGTTTTGACTTGTCCCCGTTTGCTGTGGAACCGGCTGTGAATAACGTGGGAGTAGCTGGCTGAGAGCCTTTAAAACCGTGGCTTGCGGGCGCGTGGTTGTTTTTTGATCAGGGCTTTTCACTGTTGCAGGGTACCCGTTTGTCAACCTTTTTATAGCCGCGGCAGAACAGACGATTGCATGTGGGCAAGCCTGTGGATAAGTCTGTGATTAAACTCTGGAAAGACTCCGCTAAGGGCCGTGATTACTGGCCCTGCGCAATCACCGCCGTAATCGGCCGGTCGTGCAAAATGCCTTGCCCGGCATAATCGGCAGATCAGGGTCAAGCGAAAAACTTTGCTTTTGCGGCGCAAAGCCTTGTGTGGCGCGGCTTTGCGCATTTCCACTTGCCCCCGGAAACTGTGGAAGGGACTGTGGATAACGTGCGTGCATGTGGCTACAGGCCACGCCCGTCAAGGCGTTGCGAGGGTTGATCAAATTTTGAGCAGAAATCCACGCCCGCCGGTGGTTGCTCGTGAATGCAGGGCCGGGCATGCTGCCCGCTGATTTTCTATTCCAATGGCTGCCCCGGGTGGTCGAAGCAAGGAGAACACGATGTCCAACACCCTGTTTATCACCGGCGCGACGTCCGGTTTTGGTGAAGCCTGTGCCCGTCGTTTTGCCGAGGCCGGCTGGAAACTGGTGCTGACCGGTCGTCGTGAAGAACGCCTCAACGCGCTGTGCGCCGAGCTGTCGAAGCAGACCGAAGTGCATGGCCTGGTGCTGGACGTGCGTGATCGCAAGGCGATGGAGGAGGCGATTGCCAACCTGCCGCCGTCGTTCGCCAAATTGCGCGGCCTGATCAACAACGCCGGGCTGGCGCTGGGCGTGGACCCGGCACCGAAGTGCGATCTCGACGATTGGGACACCATGGTCGACACCAACGTCAAAGGCCTGATGTACAGCACTCGCCTGTTGCTGCCGCGTCTGATCGCCCACGGTCGCGGCGCCGGCATCGTCAACCTTGGTTCCATCGCCGGTAACTACCCGTACCCGGGCAGCCACGTTTACGGCGCGACCAAAGCGTTCGTCAAACAGTTCTCGCTGAACCTGCGTTGTGACCTGCAGGGCACCGGCGTGCGCGTCAGCAACATCGAGCCGGGCCTGTGCGAGAGCGAGTTCTCGCTGGTGCGTTTCGCCGGTGATCAGGCGCGTTATGACGCGACCTACGCCGGTGCCGAGCCGATCCAGCCGCAGGACATCGCCGAGACGATTTTCTGGGTGCTGAATGCACCGGCGCACATCAATATCAATAGCCTGGAGCTGATGCCGGTGAGCCAGTCCTGGGCCGGTTTCGCCATCGAGCGTAACAAGGCTTGATACGGTTTTGCCCTCTTCGCCAGACAGTCAGCGAAGAGGGCAAAACGGCCAGAATCTGGCAGTAAGGTAGACTCACTCCTCAACAACCCGCCGCATCTCGCGGTTTTCAAGGTTTTTCGAGGAGTCAAAGTGAGTAACCGAGGTGAGCAGTCACTGCTCAAACAATCGACCATCCTGATGTTCGCCGTGTCGATCGCCGGGATCGCCACCGGTTTTGTTTCGGGTTCCCAGTCCATCCTGTTCGATGGCTTTTTTTCGCTGATTGCAACCTTCATCAAAGTCCTGATGCTGATCACCGCGAAGCTGATCGCCAAACAAAGCAATCACCGATTCCAGTTCGGCTTCTGGCACCTGGAGCCGATGGTGCTGCTGATCGAGGGCAGCTTCTTGTTGTTGATCGCCATCTACGCGTTTCTCAACGGTGTGTTCGGCATCATCAATGGCGGTCGTGAAATCGAACTGGGGCTGGTGATCATCTACGCGGCGGTGTTCACCGTTGTCGAGTTCGCCTACTTCTTCTACGTGCGCCACCGCAATCGCAAGCTCAAATCGAGTCTGATCCAGTTCGACAACATCAGCTGGCTGGTGGACGCGATGCTGTCCGTGGGCCTGTTGATCAGTTTCCTCGCGGCGTTGCTGCTCAAGTCCCAGGGTTATGGCGAGTGGGCGAAATTTGTCGACCCGCTGATCCTTATCGTGCTGGCCCTGACCATGCTGCCGCCGGCCTTCAAGATCCTCGGCCCGGCGCTGCAGGACGTGCTCGGCATTGCGCCGGACACGCTGGACGATCAGGTACGCCAGGTAATGGACGCGGCCAAGGCCGAGCATGGTTTCGACGATTACGTGTCCTACGTGCAGAAGCACGGGCGGGCGCGGTTCATCGAGATTCATGTGGTGTTGCCGGCGGATTACCGGCTGCAGAACGTCGGCCAGCTGGATGCGCTGCGTGAGGAGATTTCCGCGAAGCTGGGCAAGCCGGACGCGGCGCGCTGGCTGACCATCAGCTTCACTGGCGACAGGAAGTGGATTGCCTGAGGACCAATCGCCAGCAGGCTGGCTCCCACATTGGAATGCACATCCTGTGGGAGCCAGCCTGCTGGCGATGGCGGAGGGTCAGTTAGCGTAGATATTCAGTCAGACCGGCATAGCAGGTCGCCAGGTGATACGGCGTGGTCGACGGCATGTCCTTGCGGCTGACCTCGCCCTGATCGTCACGGCACTCGTGCCAGCCGCCGGCATGCAGGAAGCGCTGTTGCAGCGCCTGCAACTGGCGCAACACCGCGCTTTCACTGCCCGGACGCAACGTCAGGGCGCGCAGGTATTCGGCCTGGGCCCAGATGCGCTGAGTCGAATCCTTCCTGTGTCCTTGCGGATCAAGCATGGCCAGCACCGCGCCGGTGTCGGCCTCGACGCCCTGTTGTTCGGTGAAGGAAAACGTACGATCCAGTGCCGCGTGCAGTTTCGAGCTGCGCAGCAGCGGTGAGGATTCCAGCAGGAAATACCATTCGAACTGATGCCCCGGCTCAAACCAGTTATCCACAGCCCCCAGCGGCTTTTCCATCAACACGCCCTGTTGCGGTTCGATGAAGCGCTTGTGCATGGCTGTGCATAACTCGCTCAGCGCCTGCTGGGTCTGGGGATCTTCGCGCACGGCCAGCGTGGCCAGGAACGCTTCGGCCAGGTGCATCAGCGGGTTTTGCAGCGGGCCGGTTTCCAGCGTGATCCAGTCGCGGTCCAGGCAGGCTTCGTAGAGGCCGTCGCCCGTTGCGAAGCGCCGACCCATAACTTCCAGCGCGGCGTTGAGGGTCGATTCAACCAACGGCTCGCGAGACTTGTCCCAATAGTGGGCGCAGGCGAACAGGATGAAGGCGTGGGTGTAGAGGTCCTTGCGCTGATCCAGCGGTTTGCCCTGGGGATCGATACTGTAGAACCAGCCGCCGTGTTCGGCATCGTGGAAGTGCCGTTGCAGGGAACGGAACAACGCAGCCGCCCGGACTTCGGCGTTATCCACAACCCCGATCAGGCTGGAAAACAGGTAAAGCTGCCGTGCGCAGGCCATGGCCCGATAGCGCTGCGGTGCCAGCGGCTGATGCGCGGCGTCCAGCGCCTCGTACGGCAATGCCATGTCGGCGTTCCAGCCCGGTCCTTGCCAGAGGGGCACGATCACGTTCAGAAAGTGCTGTTGCACTTCACCGAACAGGGCGGTCAGTTCAGGCAGGGAGGTGGAGCGGGAAGCGTGGGGCATGGGCGGACGTCGTCACGGCAGGGGCGATTGCGCGACATGTTAACAGAGCGACTGGCCTTAGAGACGCGGTGTCTGTCAGGCCGCTATCGCCAGCAGGCTGGCTCCCACAATGGATTTGCAGCGTACACAATCCTGTGGGAGCCAGCCTGCTGGCGATGAGGCCGGATCAGGCGATAGAAATCAACCGGCCAGCAACCACGCGCCCGTCACCGCCGAAGCGGCTCCGGCCAAGCGAACCAGCGGCGCAGCCGCCTGAGGCAGAAAACGCACGACGGCATAACCCGCCGCATGCAGGGCCGCGGTCGCGACCACGAAACCGGCGGCATAGGCCCAAGGGCTCGACATGTCCGGCAACTCCAGGCCATGAGCCACGCCGTGGAACAGCGCAAACAGCGCCGTCGCCGCCACCGCCATCACCAGTGGTGGACGCACCACCAATGCGACCGCCAGACCGAGCGCCAGCACCGAGGCGGCAATCCCGCTTTCCAGCGCCGGCAATTCCAGCCCTTCAAACCCGAGCAGGCCGCCAATCAGCATGGTGCCGACAAAGGTGCACGGCAGCGCCCAGCGTGCCGCGCCTTGTTGCTGCGCGGCCCACAGACCGACGGCCACCATCGCCAATAAATGGTCGAGGCCGCCGATCGGGTGGCTGATGCCGGCCACCAGACCCGAGTCGCCATGGCCGGGGTGGGCGAAGGCCAGGGCCGGTGTCAGCAGCAGCGCGACGGCGCCGAGAATGCGTTTGAGTGTCATGGATAAGCTTCCTTGTTGATCAGTGAATCAGGCTGCAGTCAGCAGGCCCTGGCGTTCGATGAAGGCGATGATGTCTTCCAGGCCCTGACCGGTTTTCTGGTTGCTGAACACGAACGGCTTGCCGTTGCGCATGCGTTGGGTGTCGCTGTTCATCATCTCCAGCGAGGCGCCGACCAGCGGCGCGAGGTCGATCTTGTTGATCACCAGCAGGTCGGATTTGCAAATGCCGGGCCCGCCCTTGCGTGGCAGCTTGTCGCCGGCCGAAACGTCGATCACGTAGATGGTCAGGTCGGACAGTTCCGGGCTGAAGGTCGCGGAAAGGTTGTCGCCACCGGACTCCACCAGAATCAGGTCCAGCCCCGGAAAACGCCGGTTCAGTTGATCCACCGCTTCGAGGTTGATCGAGGCGTCTTCGCGGATCGCGGTGTGCGGGCAGCCACCGGTTTCCACGCCGATGATGCGTTCCGGCGCCAGGGCTTCGTTGCGCACCAGAAAGTCGGCGTCTTCGCGGGTGTAGATGTCGTTGGTCACCACGGCCAGGTTGTAGCGCTCGCGCAGCGCCAGGCACAGGGCCAGGGTCAACGCGGTCTTGCCGGAACCGACCGGGCCGCCGATGCCGACGCGCAGGGGTTGTGTGTTCATGTGATTCTCCAGATAAATAGGCCCTAGGAACGGAACAGGCGGCTGTACTGGCGCTCATGGGCCATGCACGCCAGGGACAGACCGAACGCGGCACTGCCGAGGTGTTCGGGATTGATTCGGGTGGCGTCCTGCTGGGCCTGTTGCAGCAGCGGCAGCAGTTCGCTGGTCAGGCGTTGGGCGGCTTGCTGGCCCAGCGGCAGGGTTTTCATCAGCACCGCGAGCTGGTTTTCCAGCCAGCTCCACAGCCACGCGGCGAGGGCGTCCTGCGGGCTGATCTGCCAGGCGCGGGCTGCCAATGCCCAGCACAGGGCCAGGTGCGGTTCGATGCATTGCTCAAGAAAATCGCGGGCCGGTGCGTCGAGCTCGGGCAAACCGTTGAGCAATTGCTGCAATGAGTAGCCCATCTGCCGGCTCTCCAGATGCAGCTCGCGGGTTTCGCGGCTGGCGCGGTGGCTTTCGCAGACACGCAGCAGCTCATCCCAATTTTCGTCCGCTGCGGCCTGGCAATGGGCGAGCAGCATGGGCGCTTCAAACCGCGCAAGGTTGAGCAGCAATTGATCGCTGATCCAGCGGCGAGCGCTGTCCGGGCTGTCGACGCGGCCGTTATCCACCGCCATTTCCAGGCCCTGGGAATAGCTGTAGCCGCCAATCGGCAGCTGCGGACTGGCCAGGCGCAGCAGCGCCCAGGCCGGGTTCACAAACGGACGCCGAACTGATGGAGTTTCGGCGCGTAGTTGAAGTCTTCGTCACCGTGCCGCGAATGGTGATGGCCGCCACCGTAGGCGCCGTGTTCCGGCTGGAACGGGGCTTCGATCGATTCGACCTGCGCACCCAGTTGTTCAAGCATCGCCTTGAGCACGTAATCGTCGAGCAGGCGCAACCAGCCGTCACCGACCTGCAGCGCGACGTGGCGATTGCCCAAGTGATAGGCCGCGCGGGTCAGTTCGAAGGTGTTGGCGCAGGTGACGTGCAGCAATTGTTCAGGGCGGGCACAGACCCGGACGATCCGGCCATCTTCGGCTTGCAGGCATTCGCCGTCATGTAACGGCGGCTGGCCGCGCTCCAGAAACAACCCGACGTCTTCGCCTTCGGCACTGAAACAGCGCAGGCGGCTTTTGCTCCGGGCCTCGAAGGTCAGGTGCAACTCGGCGGCCCAGACGGGTTGGGGGTCGATTCTGCGATGAATCACCAGCATCGGAAAGCTTCCAGCAATGGACAATGCTCAGGCTAGAGCAAGGGGCTTGCCAATCGGACGAGACGTAGGAAAACCCTGTCGGAGCGTAGTGGATGTTTCAAGATGTTGCAGGATTGTGAGGTGTTTTGGTGCATGAGATTTTTTGCATGCACCAAATCGGAGCCGTGATGCGTGGCCCATGTGGGAGCGGGCTTACTCGCGAAGGCATAGGGTCAGTTAATGAATCAGGTGACTGACACAATGCTTTCGCGAGCAAGCCCGCTCCCACAGGGGGAAATGTGTTGTGTGCGTAATAACAGGGAGCTACTCGGTGCTGCCGAGCCCTTGCCAGTGCTTGAGCCCGATAAAGATGAAGCGCAACTGCTGGGTGATCTTGGCCTGTGGCGTCAGATGTTCCGGCAGGGCTTCGGCCGGCGGGTCGATGATGTCCGGCAGGGTGGCGAACACCGATTTGACGATCAGGTCGGCCATTACGCTGAGGCCTTCGCGATTGAGGTGCTGGAGCTTGGGCATCAAGGCCAGGTCCGCCGCCAGGTCGGAGCTGATGTCCTCCCGTAGACGGCCGATGGCCTGACGCACCGGCAATGATCCACCGTACTGCTCACGAGCCAGAAACAGGAACTGCGAACGGTTGGCGCTGACGACGTCGAGGAAGATCCGCACCGAGGCATCGATGATGCCGCCCATGACGAATTCGTTGTGGCGCACCAGGCGGATGGTTTCGCGGAAGGTCTGTCCGACTTCGCTGACCAGTACCAGGCCGAGTTCATCCATGTCGGCGAAATGCCGGTAGAAACCGGTGGGCACGATGCCGGCGGTTTTCGTCACTTCACGCAGGCTCAGGCTGCCGAATCCTCGGCCGCTTTCCATCAAGTGGCGGGCAGCGTCCATCAGGGCGTTGCGGGTCTGTTGTTTCTGTTCGGCGCGGGGCAGCATCGCAAGGGTGTGTTCTTAGGCAAGACAAGCGCCGCACTCTAGCAAATCGGCTTTGTCGGCGTCGAACGGCAGCGGGGATGCAGGAGGGAATCGCGACTGCTTTATACAGGACTCTTCTTTACCAGCTTCTGAAAAGTCAAAAGCCCAATCCGGGGATTGGGCTTTTTTTCCAGGCCGCCATGGGCTTAGCTCAAAGCGCTGTTGCGTTCGATCACACGGTCACCACCACCTTCGGCCAGGGTTTGGCCTTGTGGGGTCTTGTCGTAGCCATCGGAAGCCAGGGTCTGACCTTGTGGAGTCTTGTCGTAGCCGTCGGAAGCCAGGGTTTGACCTTGTGGAGTCTTGTCATAACCGTCCTGGACCAGACCTTTTTCTTCCAGACGATCACGGCCGCCTTCGACTAAGGTTTGGCCTTGTGAGGTTTTGTCATAGCCATCTTGAACCAGACCTTTTTCTTCCAGACGGTTGCGACCGTTTTCAGCCAGGGTCTGGCCTTGTGGTGTGCGGTCCGAGCCATCAGCAGCAACGGTCTGGCTGAACACCGAGTGGCTGGTTTTGACTTGCGGAGTCGCTTGATCGGCAGCTGGCAGAGCGAAAGCGGTGCTGGCCAGCATCGAGAGGGTAAGACTGAACAGAAGTTGGCGTTTCATGATGGGTTGCTCCTTGGGAGGGCGATAAAGTGGGTACGAGGGCAATGCTACTCTCGATAAGTCGATATAAAAGTTCATAAACACAATGGTAATAATCAACAGAATTGATTGTTCGCTTG
>Ga0207655_1003406_pt1 | contig 11865 bp, 11 predicted proteins | sample KBSM44metaG_FD_184398 | JGI IMG/M metagenome (GOLD analysis project Ga0207655, IMG submission 184398) | Miscanthus rhizosphere microbial communities from Kellogg Biological Station, Michigan, USA - KBS M4-4 metaG (SPAdes) (version 2) | ecosystem: Host-associated > Plants > Roots > Rhizosphere >...
CATCCCGTTTCCGCAGCGCCACCGACGTCTCGGTGACCAACAGCCTCTATCACTACTACGCGCTGATGACGGGTCGGGCGATCGCGACGAACGAGCCGCGCGTGCGCTACGTGCAGACGACGATGGTCTCGGCGCTGCGCAAGATGCGCCGGCTGGAGGAGCGTCGCGACGCCGACATGTTCTGCCTCAACGACGGCGGCGAGACGGAGGTTCCGGAGGAACTGCGCGTGCGGGTGCTCCGCGACACGCTGGAGCGGCTGTTCCCGGTGCGTGCGCCGTGGGAGGTGCCGGTCAGCGCAGCACGGACAACGGCCGCGTCGGCGGGGCACTCGGCCGCTGGACTCCGACACCCGTGATGCCCGCGTCGGCGAGGATTCGCCGCGCGGCATCCGGGTCGGTGTACTCCATGACCCGCGGCACGTCGACCGGCACGACGGAATGGACCACCGTGTCGTCGTAGACGTGGACGAGGTTGTACGACTGCGCGCCGTCCTGCGGGCGCGTTCCACCGACCGGCACCGTGAGGTCCTGCGCGTAGCACGTCGATGAGGCGACCGAGACGGGGATGCCGGCGAACGTCGCGAACGTCGAGTAGTGAAGGTGTCCGGCGATGATCGCGCGGATGTCGGAGCCGCGGATCACGTGAGCGAGCCGGGCCTGGTCGCGCAGCTCCACGCTTGCCGCAAGCGCCAGCACGCTCGGAACCGGCGGGTGGTGCATCGCGAGGATCGTGCCGAGCGGAGCCGGGGTCTCGAGCACCGACGCGAGCCACGCGAGCTGCGCGTCGCTGATCTCGCCGTAGTGATGACCGGGGACCGACGTGTCGAGCGTGATGATGCGGAGGCCATCGAACTCGTCGACGCGGTCGACGGGCCGGAAATCGGCGATCTGCTCATCCCACAGCTCCGTGCGGAACGCGGCACGATCGTCGTGGTTTCCCATCACCCACACCACCGGCGCCTCCAGACGCGCGGCGACGGGCTCGACCATGGCGCGCAGCGTGGCGTACGCGGCGCGCTCGCCGAGGTCGACGAGGTCGCCCGTCACGACGATGGCATCGGGACGGACGCCGGAGGACTCGATGCCGGCGAGTGCCCGCGCGAGGTGTTCTTCGCCGGACACCTCGTCCCAGATCCGCGAGCCCGCAGCCCGCAGATGGGTGTCGCTGAGGTGGAGCAGGACCCGTTCGGGAGCAGGATGCTCGGCCATACGCATGCGCGCAATGTTACCGGCATGTTTCGTGACACCGGGTGGAAGGGCGGTGAACGTTGCGCAACGTGTCGTCGACGCGGTCGTGGACTCCCTCCCCCGCCGCCCTCGGCGGGCGTCAGAGAGTGGCGCGGGCGACGGCGACGAAGTCGTCGATCGTGAGCTGTTCTCCGCGAGCGGTCGGATCGATCCCCGCCGACTCCAGCACCGCCGACGCCGTGCTCGACGACCCGCCCAGAACGCCGGCCAGCGCCTGGCGCAGCATCTTGCGGCGCTGCTGGAAAGCGGCATCCACAAGGCGGAACGTCGCCTGTCGCAGGGTGTCGTCGCCACGAGGCTCGGGGGCGCGGCGGAAGCCGACGAGCACACTGTCGACGTTCGGCACGGGCCAGAACACCTGGCGCGACACGGTTCCCGCCAGCCGCCACGGGCCGTACCAGGCGGCTTTGACGCTGGGCGCGCCGTATACCTTCGATCCCGGCGGCGCCGCGAGGCGCTCACCCACCTCCGCCTGCACCATCACGACGCCGCGCTCGAGGTGCGCGAAGGTCTCCATGAAGTGCAGGAGCACCGGCACGCTGACGTTGTACGGCAGATTGGCGACCAGGACGTTCGGCTCACCGGGAAGCTCCGTCACGCGCAGCGCATCGGCATCCACGACGGTAAGCGCATCCGGGGCCACTCCATGCGTGGCGGCCGTCGCGGGGAGGCGCTCGGCGAGGCGGTGGTCGATCTCGACCGCCGTCACCGACGCCCCGGTCTCCAGGATCGCGAGCGTGAGCGAGCCGAGACCCGGGCCGACCTCGACCACCCGGTCGGCATCGGTGACCTCTGCGACGTTCACGATCTTGCGCACCGTGTTGGCGTCGACGACGAAGTTCTGTCCGAGCTTCTTGGTCGGGGTGACGTCGAGGTCAGCGGCGAGCGCGCGGATCTCGGCGGCTCCGAGCAGGGTCACGGGCATGGGCTCCACCCTATCCGTCGGGGGCACCGGGCCGCCGGCGGAGTGGGCGCGCGGGCCCGACCTACGGGATCCAGTACCCGACGGCGCAGAGCAGCCGCGTCTCGTCGTCGGCATCCTCGGGCGGGTCGATCGCCGGCGGGAACACGCCCCACTGGCGCCATTCGTCGGCGAAGGTCACGACATGCTCCTCGAGACCGGCGATCAGCTCGGGTGTGAAGTGGAACGGGATACCGAGGTGCTTCGCGATCAGCCACGCCTGGAACGCCCGGTAGGTGGCCAGGTGCGCGAGCCCCTCCGCGGACGAGTAGTCGCCATAGCTGAACCGGAAGGTCTCCGCGTACCCGCCGGCGCGCACCGACGCCGTCGCCGCGTCGTTGCGGGCGTCGTAGGCGGCGATCGGGTCGTCGCCCAGCAGGTCGACTCCGCGCAGGTCGTCGCCGTCGGCGGAGGAGCGCCCGCGGAGGACGTCGGGCACCCATGCCTCGTCGTAGGTGTGCGCACGGAGGATGTCGCGGAAGGTCGGATCGGGGGTCGATGTCCATTCGGCGGGTGCCGAACGGGTGAGATCGGCCGGGTCGATCCGGTCGATCACGTCGCGCAGGGCGGCGTCGGAACGCAGAAACAGCTCGTCGGTGTCCATGGCGCACACGCTAGACCGAGCCCCCGACACCGCTCCGGAGCGGTCCGCGCGGTCGGCTCCCGGGGCGCGGTCGCCGAGGAGATGTCGCGTATCGAGGATCGGATGCCGCCGACCGAACCGCGGCATCCGCCATCTCCTCGGGAACCTACGCGGATGCCGCGGCGCGCGCGGCGACCGGAAGCGCGTCGACGATCTGCGCGACGGCGGTCTCGTCGTGCGCAGCCGTCAGGAACCAGGCCTCGAACGCGGACGGCGGCAGCGACACCCCGGCATCCAGCATCGCGTGGAAGAAGCGACCATAGGCGGCGGAGTCCTGACGCTGCGCCGTCGCGTAATCGGGCACTCCTCCGACGACGTCCGCACCGAAGAACACGCTGAAGAGGGTTCCGGCCCGCTGCAGCACGTGCGGCACGCCGGCCTCGGTCAGCGCGCGCGTGGTCGCGTCGGCGACCACGTCGGCGGCCTGTCCCAGCCGCAGGTAGGCGGCGTCATCGGCGAGACGGAGGGTCGCGAGGCCCGCGGCGACGGCGACGGGGTTCCCGCTGAGCGTTCCCGCCTGATACACCGGGCCGAGCGGGGCCAGCATGTCCATGACGTCGGCGCGACCGCCGACCGCCGCGACGGGCAGGCCTCCGCCGATGACCTTGCCGAACGTGACGAGGTCGGGCACGACCGTCTCCCCCGCCTCCGCAAGCACCTGCGCGAAACCGCCCGGCGCGGCGCGGAAACCGGTGAGCACCTCGTCACTGATCAGGAGCGCCCCTTCACGCCGGCAGAGGTCGGCGAGGAACGCCGAGAACCCGGATGCCGGGGCCACCACGCCCATGTTCGCGGCGGCGGCCTCGGTGATGACGGCGGCGATGCGACCGGGGTGGGCGGCGAAGGCCTCCTCCAGCGCGGCGCGGTCGTTGTACGGCACAACGAGCGTCTGCGCCGCGACCGCCTCGGGCACGCCGGCCGAGCCGGGCAGCGCGAACGTCGCGAGCCCCGACCCGGCCGCCGCGAGCAGGCCGTCGGAGTGGCCGTGGTAGTGACCGGCGAACTTCACGAGCAGGTCGCGGCCGGTCGCGCCGCGCGCCAGGCGGATCGCCGTCATCGTCGCCTCGGTGCCGGTGGAGACCAGCCGCGCCTTCTGCACGGCGGGCACCCGCTCGACGATCACCTCGACGAGCTCCGCCTCGGCGGGCGTCGGCGCCCCGAAGGACAGACCTCGCGCCGCGGCCTCCTGCACGGCGGCGACGACCTCCGGGTGGGCGTGGCCGAGCAGTGCCGGACCCCAGCTGGCGACGAGGTCGACGTAGCGGCGGCCCTCGGCATCCGTCACATACGGACCCGCGGCCTCGACGAGGAAGCGCGGCGTGCCGCCGACGGACCCGTAGGCGCGCACGGGCGAGTCGACGCCGCCGGGGATCACGGCGCGGGCACGGGCGAACAGGGCGTCGTTGGTGTCGGTCATGCGAGTGCGCGTCCCTCTCGGAGCCAGCCGGCGACCTCGATCGCCCAGTACGTCAGAATCGCCTCGGCGCCGGCGCGGCGGATGCCGAGGAGGGTCTCGCCGATCGCACGCTCGCGGTCGATGACCCCGGCCGCGGCGGCGTGCTCGACCATCGCGTACTCGCCCGACACCTGGTAGGCCCAGACGGGTACCGACGAGACGGCGGCGACCTCGGCGAGCACGTCGAGGTACGGCCCGGCGGGCTTGACCATGACGATGTCGGCGCCCTCGTCGATGTCGGCGAGCGCCTCCTGCACGCCCTCGCGGCCGTTGGCCGGGTCGAGCTGATACGTGCGGCGGTCGCCGGTGAGCGTCGACTCGACGGCGTCGCGGAAGGGGCCGTAGAACGCGGAGGCGTACTTGGCGGAGTACGCGAGGATCACGACGTCGCTGCGGCCCACCGCGTCCAGGGCGGCTCGGCACGCGGCGACCTGACCGTCCATCATGCCGGACAGGCCGAGGACGTCGGCGCCGGCCTCCGCCTGGGCGACGGCCATCCGCGCGTACACCTCGAGGGTCGCGTCGTTGTCGACACTCCCGTCGGCGGCGAGCACGCCGCAGTGGCCGTGGTCGGTGAACTCGTCGAGGCAGAGGTCGGCCTGCACGGTGAGGCGGCCCGCGGCGGCCGACGATGCGACGGCGATCGCGCGGTTCAGGATGCCGTCGGGATCGGTGGCGCCGCTGCCGACGGCGTCGCGTACCGCGGGCACGCCGAACAGCATGATGCCGCCCAGACCGGCGTCCGCCGCCTCCTCGACGACCGCGGCGAGCTGCTCGATCGGGTACTGGGACACGCCGGGCATGCTCGCGATGGGCTGCGCCTCGGAGATGCCCTCCTTGACGAAGAGCGGCAGCACGAGGCGGCGTGCGCTCAGATCGCTCTCTGCGACCAGTCGGCGAAGGGCCGGGGTCTGCCGGAGCCGGCGCAGACGGCGGACGGGGAACGCGGTCATGGGGTGACCTCCAGAAGTCGGGGTGAGGAGTCGAGCTCGGCGATGAGCGCGTCGATGCTCTGCGTGCGGGCGGTGTGGCCGACGGTGAAACCGAGGCGCTCGGCGTCGCGTGTCGTCCCGGGGCCGATCGAGGCGACGAGGGTGGATGCCGGGAGGGTCCCGACCTGGCGGCGGAGCTCCCGGCCGACGCTCAGCGAGGTGAGAAGCACGACCTGGAAGCGACCGGCGGCGAGGTCGGCGGCCACCGCCGGCGCGAGATCGACACCGACGGTGCGGTAGCCGATGCAGACGTCGACCGCGAAGCCGCGCAGCTCGAGTTCGTCGCTGACGACGGCTGCGGCCAGGTCGGAGCGGACGACCAGGCAGCGCTCCGTCGAGGCCGGCGCGTGGGTCGCGCACCACTGCACGATCATCGCGTGGGCCGACGAGCGGCCGACGGGAACGAAGTCGACGCGGGCGCCGAGCTCGGCGACGGCGCGTGCGGTCGCCTGGCCGACGACGGCGATGTTCAGTGCCTCCGGCAGCGCACGGCCGTGCTGTGCGAGGTAGGCGCCGAGCTGCTCGACACTGGCGGCGCTGGTGACGAACAGCCAGTCGTACCGGCCGTCGGCGAGCGCGGCGAACGTGCTGTCGCGAGCCGCGGTGTCCCGCGGAGGGACGGTCTGGATCAGCGGAGCGACCACCGGTTCCGCGCCGCGGCGGTCGAGCTCGCCCGCCACCCGCTCACCCCACGCACCTCCGCGCGGGACGAGCACGCGTGCGCCCGCGAGTGTCGTCACGACGCCTCCCCCGCGCCGCGGGGTCCGAGGTCGGCGAGTTCGGCGGCCCCGGCATCCATGAGCGCGGCGGCGACGACGGCTGCGGCCGCATCGCGGCCGGCCGCGGTGGTCAGCGCTTCGCGCGCCTCGGTGTGGACGACTCGGACGGCGCGCGCGCCGTCGAGCGCGTAGACCTCCGCGACCAGCGTGACAGCGGCGTCGGGCGTTTCCTCCCCGGTCGTTGAGCGAGCGGAGCGAGTCGAAACGCCGACACCCGCCGCGTCACCCCCGGTCGTTGAGCGAGCGGAGCGAGTCGAAACGCCGACACCCGCCGCGTCACCCCCGGTCGTTGAGCGAGCGGAGCGAGTCGAAACGCCGACACCCGCCGCGTCGCCCAACCGGGCGGAGATGCCCACGGGGGCGGCGCAGCCGGCCTCCAGCACGCGCAGCACGGCCCGCTCCCACAGCGCCGTGATCTCGGCATCCGCGTCGCTGATCGACGCCACATCCGCGGCGAACGGCGAGTCGGAGCGCACCTCGACGGCGAGAGCTCCCTGTCCGGCCGAGGTCGGCCATCCCTCCGCGTCGAACCGATCGGTGATGCGGTCGGTGCGACCGATGCGCGTGAGGCCGGCCTCGGCCAGCACGACCCCGTCGAACTCGCCATCGTCGACCTTCCGGAGCCGCGTGTCGACGTTGCCCCGGATGCCGCGGACCTGCAGATCCGGGCGGCGGCGCAGCAGCTGCGCGACCCGCCGTGGCGAGCCGCTGCCGACGACGGCGCCCTCGGGCAGCTCGTCGAGCGTCAGCCCGTCGCGCGCGCACAGCACGTCACGCACCGCAGCGCGCGGAGGAACGGCGCCGATGGCGAGGCCCTCGACGTCGGCCGTGGGCAGGTCCTTCATCGAGTGCACGACGAGATCGCACTCGCCGCGCAGCAGCGCTTCGCGAAGGGCGGCGACGAACACACCGGTGCCGCCGAGCTGCGTGAGCGGTCCGGTGAGCACGTCGCCGGCCGTCGTGATGGGGACCAGGTCGACCTCACGGCCCGTCGCCGCGCGCAGCGCGTCGGCGACATGCCCGGATTGGGTCGTCGCCAGCAGGCTGGCGCGCGTGCCCAGCCGCAGCGGCGGGGCGGAATCGACGGGGTGAGGAGAGGTCACGGCGCGATCCCGGCGAGCGCCGGCTGGAAGCCGAGGCGCTTGTTCTCACAGCATCCCGGACGGCAGACGTCGTACCAGGGACCAAGATCGGTCTCGTGCGCACGCTCCGCGGCCGCCGTGCCGTTGAGGCGCTCCAGGATGAGATCGACGAGGCCCGAGACGTACGCCGGGTGCGTACCCGGCGTCGGGGTGCGGATCGCCGTGATGCCCAGTTCGCCGGCCGTCTCCATCGCCTCGGTGTCGAGGTCCCAGAGCACCTCCATGTGGTCGCTGACGAAACCCAGCGGCACGATCAGCACCGCCGTGCGGCCCCGCGCGGGCAGCTCGGCCATGGCGTCGTTGATGTCGGGCTCGAGCCACGGCACCTGCGGCGGGCCCGACCGGCTCTGGAACACGAGCTGCCATGCGCACGACGACCCGAGCCTCGCCATGATCGTCTCTGCGACGGCCGTGTGCTGCGCGACGTACGCGCCGCCGGCGCCGAATCCGCGCTCGGGCGGACCCGAGCGGTCGGCGTCGCTGTTCGGGATCGAATGGGTCGAGAACAGGATCTCGATCTCGTCGTCGCCGAAGCCCTGCGCGTGGAGGGCGGCGAGCCCCTCGGCGACACCCTCGGCGAACGGCGTCACGAAGCCGGGGTGGTCGAAGAACTGCCGCACCTTGTCGATCTCGACGACACCCGACAGTCCCGTGGCCTCCACGGCATCCGCGAGGTCTTCCCGATACTGGCGGCAGGAGGAGTAGGAGCTGTAGGCGCTCGTCGCGATCGCGAGCAGTCGCGTGTGGCCGGCCGCGTGCGCGTCCGTGAGGGCATCGGCGACGTAGGGCATCCAGTTGCGATTGCCCCAGTAGACCGGGAGGTCGAGCCCCCGCGCGGCGAGCTCGGCGTCGAGGGCGGCCTTCAGCTCACGGTTGTGCTCGTTGATGGGCGATACTCCGCCGAAGTGCCGGTAGTGGTGCGCGACCTCTTCGAGGCGTTCGTCGGGGATGCCGCGTCCCGCGGTCACGTTGCGGAGGAACGGGATCACGTCGTCCTGACCCTCGGGGCCGCCGAATCCGAGCAGAAGCACGCCCTCGTAGGCGGTCGGCGTGCTGACGTGCGGGTCGCCGGCGCAGGTCGCGGCGGTCGCCGCCGGCACGCGGCATCCCTCTCCGCATACCGGCGCCGCGCTCGCACGCGGCGGCTTCGGACGGAACTCCGGCTTCCCCGCGGCGATGTTCTCCGCCATCAGCTCAGCACCTCGGCGAGCTCGTCGACCTGCAGGCGCCGCCCGGTGTAGAACGGCACCTCCTCGCGCACGTGTCGGCGCGCATCGGTGGCGCGGAGGTCGCGCATCATGTCGACGAGGTGGATGGGGTCGTCGCTCTCGAGCGGCAGCAGCCACTCGTAGTCGCTCAGCCCGAAGGTCGAGACGGTGTTCGCGACGACATCGGTGTAGCGCGCGCCCTTGCGGCCGTGCTCGGCCAGCATCGCCGCGCGCTCCTCGTCGGGCAGCAGGTACCACTCGTAGCTGCGGACGAAGGGGTACAGGCACAGCCAGCCGCGAGCGGTCTCGCCGCGGAGGTATCCGGGGATGTGGCGCTTGTTGAACTCGGCCTCGCGGTGCACGCCCATGGCGGTCCACGTGGCCGAGAAGTCGCGGAGGGCTGCGGTGCGACGAAGGGTGCGGAGGGCCTTCTGCAGCGCCGCCGGATCGTCGACCGCGCCGGGCGCCGTGTGCAGCCAGATCATGAGGTCGGCCTCGGCGCGCATGCCGGTCACGTCGTAGAGACCGCGGACGCTCACGCCGTCCGCTGTGACTGCGTGGATGGCCGCCGACACCTCGTCGATCGCCGCGGCATCGGGCGCCGCGATGCGGGGGCGGGGTCCGGCGAGGACGGCGAAGAGGGTGTAGCCGAGCGGGGTGGGATCGGTCATGCGGTGCTCCTAAGAAGCCGGGTGGGTGAGCAGGGAGGAGACGGACGGGGACGCTGCGGCGAGCAGCTCGTCGAGCTGCGCGGCAAGCTGGCGTGCGTGCGGGATCACCGAGGCGAGGCCGGTGCCGGCGACGGTCGCCCCGGCGAGGTGGATGCCACGGTGGACAGCGCCGCGGACAGTGTCGGGCACGGGACGGTCCGCGACGGCATCCGGCCATTGCTGTGCGACCACGTCGATGACCTGGCCGGCGGCGATGTCGAGACCGGTCAGCAGCGAAACCTCACGCGCGATGTCGTCGGCCGTGCGGAGCGTGTCGGCCGCGGCGTCGCGAGAGGACAGCCGGACGAGATGGATGCCGGCGGGCGTCGCGGCACGCGCCCAGTCCCACTTCGCGGTGATGTGCGTGAGGGCCTTCGCCGCGGTGGGCAGGGCTGCGTCGACGATGATGCCCGAGCCGACCGGTTCGCCGGCGAGGCCGGGGTGCGCGATCGCGGCCGCGACGAGGTGGACGACGCCGCCGCCCCCGGTCGTCGAGCGAGCGCGTTTCGACTCTTCGCTGCGCTCCTCGCTCAACGAACGGGGAGTATCACCCGCCCGCAGCCGCGCCGCCTCCGCCGGACCCGTCGCGATCACGACATGCGGTGCCGTCAGCATCCCGCTCGCCGTCTCGACGATCACCATCCCGTCGGCGGGTCGGACGGCACGAACGTCGACGCCGGTGCGGATGTCGGCGCCGTGCGCGGCGGCGGCCTGCGCGAGAGCCGTGGGCAGCCGCCACATGCCGCCCGCGATCCCGCCGACAGCGGCGCCGGCCCGCTGGCCGGTGGCGATCGCGTCGGCCGCGGCGAGCAGCGAGCCGAGGGCCACGAACTCCCGCCACATGCCGGGGTGGAGCTGCGAGAGCCGCACCTCGGCCGCGGGTCGCGAGTACACGCTGCGGCAGAGGGTGTCGACGAGGCGGTCGGCGACGCGCTCGCCGAGCCGTTGGCCGACGAGGTCGTAGAGCGACGGCTCGGCGTCGGGGTCGACCGGGAGCAGACGTTCCTCGCGGGCCCGCGCGGCCCCATCGACGCCGATGATGGCGACCACGTCATCGGCCTCGGGGTCGGCGGGGATGCCGAGAACCGTCCGACGTGGCAGTCGCGCCCGCACGACGCTCTCGTCTGTCGCGATCGCGAGCCATGCTCCCTGCGGGCGCGGCGACACGAGGTCGAGGCCCAGCTGGGCGTCGGCGACCAGCGCCGCGACGGCATCGGTGCGGGTCGCGAACGACTCCGCGCCCAGGTCGATGTCGACGCCCGCCAGCGCGCCGCGGCGAAGAAGCCCGCCGACCTCCGGCGCGGACTCGATGACGATCACGCGCCGCCCCGCCCGCGCCATGTCGTGCGCGACGACGAGGCCCGCCATGCCGGCGCCGACGACGATGGCCTCGGCATCCGGCGAAGCGACGGACTGCGTGGCCGCACCGGGCTCGGTCACCGCACGTTCTCCGCGAGGCGACGCGCGGGGGCCCAGTCGTGCACCGTGCGGACGAGCTCGGTGAGCACGGCAGGATCGGTGTTCATGGGCACCCCGTGGCCGAGGTTGAAGACGTGAGCGCGCGCGGCGAGGCCGGCCTCGAGGGCCGCGTGTGCGGCGGCGCGGCGCACGTCTTCGGGGGCGAACAGGAGCGCCGGGTCGAGATTGCCCTGCAGGGTCAGGTCTCGGCCGATCCGCGTCACCGCGTCGTCGAGGTCGACGCGGTAATCGACACCGAGGGCGTCCACTCCGATCGACGCCATGTCGGCGAGGATCTCGCCGGTGCCGACACCGAAGTGGATGAGGGGAACGTCCAGGCCGTCCGCGCGCAGCGCCCGCACCGGCTCGAGGGCGGCGGCCGATGCCGGCAGCACTGCGCGTCGGTAGTCGGCGGGAGCGAGCGCGCCGGCCCACGAATCGAAAAGCTGTGCGGCGCTGGCACCGGCGCGCACCTGCAGGGCGAGGAAGCGTCCGGTGACCTCGGCCAGCCAAGCGGTCAGATCGGCCCACGCGGCCGGGTCGGAGTGGATGAGGCTGCGCGCGCCGAGGTGGTCTTTGGACGGGCCTCCTTCGACGAGGTAGGCGGCGAGGGTGAACGGGGCACCCGCGAACCCGATGAGCGGCAGGCTCTCGCCGCGCCGGTCGCCCTCTTCGGCGAGCATGGCCACGGTCTGCTGCACGGCCTCGACAACGGCCTCGCCGCGCTCCTCGACGAGTGCCGGGTCGATGCGGACCAGCTCGCTGATCTCCGCGGCCGTCCGCACCGGGTTCGTGAAGACGGGCCCGCGCCCGGCGGCGATCTCGACCTCGACGCCCACCAGGTGCAGCGGCACGATGATGTCGCTGAAGAACACCGCGGCATCCACACCGTGCCGCCGCACCGGCTGCAGCGTGATCTCGCTCGCAAGTTCCGGCGTCAGACAGGCGTCCAGCATCGTGCCGGTCTGCCGCAGCGCGCGGTACTCGGGAAGCGAGCGGCCCGCCTGCCGCATGAACCACACGGGCGTCACATCGGGGCGGTCTCCCCGGAGGGCACGGACCAGACGTGACGACGACGTCCCGTGAAGGGCGAGGGGGTGCGCCGCGGCGCGGGGTGAAGCGATGATGATGCTCCCGACGGGAAGGATTCGAGTGGGCGTTAATCGTTATACTAACCTCGATCCCTTCCGTCACGAATCACGACTGGACCCGCGTGCTCGTCTGCCTCACCGCCCATCAGCGCACGACGCCCCTCGAGGCGCTCGAGC
>Ga0207655_1003408_pt1 | contig 11860 bp, 10 predicted proteins | sample KBSM44metaG_FD_184398 | JGI IMG/M metagenome (GOLD analysis project Ga0207655, IMG submission 184398) | Miscanthus rhizosphere microbial communities from Kellogg Biological Station, Michigan, USA - KBS M4-4 metaG (SPAdes) (version 2) | ecosystem: Host-associated > Plants > Roots > Rhizosphere >...
CGAGGTCCGGCTCGCCCTGGCGCAGCCAGGCGTAGAGCGGTGCCGCAATGAAGATGGTCGCTGCCGTTCCGATGAGGATTCCGACGAACAACGCCAGGGAAAGGTCCCGCAGCGTTCCTGCGCCCAACAGTCCGGCCCCGATGAAGAGGATCGCCGCAACCGGAAGGACGGCAACCATCATGGTGTTGATGGAGCGGACCAAGGTTTGGTTGACGGCAAGGTTGACCTCTTCACCGAAGGTCCGGCGTGTGGAGGTGGAAATGTCCGCCGTGTTCTCGCGGATCTTGTCGAAGACCACCACGGTGTCATACAGCGAATAGCTCAGGACAGTCAGGAATCCGATGATGGCCGATGGCGTCACCTCGAAATCACTCAGGGCGTAGACGCCCGCTGTGGTGAACATGGTGACGAGCATGCCCACCAAGGCAGAGAGTGACATCTTCCAGGTCCGGAAATACAAAGCCATGAGGACAGCAGCCAGGCCGACGAACACGACCAGCCCAATGAGTGCCTGGCGTGTGACATCCTGACCCCACGTGGGACCAACAAAGTTTGATGTCACCTCGTTGTCCGTTACGCCGTAAGCGGTGGTCAGGCCTTCTTTGATGCGGTTGGTCTCGTCATCGGTCAGCTGATCCGTCTGAATCCGCATGGTGTTGCCCGCCACGTTCGCAACACGGGGAATGGCACCGGATACGACGTCATGAACAGCCTTTTCGCCCAGGCCGGCATCGGTGGTCTTTACGTTCGAAACGGTGAACTCGGAGCCGCCACGGAACTCGATGCCGAGGTTGAAGCCGCCCTTCAAAACCGGGATCAGGATGGAAAGGGCCACAGCGACCGCAGCAATGATGAACCAGATTTTCTTGGAATCAACAAAGTTGTAAGAGCGCTTGCCCGTGTAAAGCTCGTTGCCGAAGGTTGCGAAGCTCGTGGTCATTACTTCTCCTCCTTGGTGCCGTTGGAGGGACCAGTCAACTGGCCCTTCTCGGCGAGGCGCCGTTCGGCGATGGTCATGCGGCGTTCCGCTTCAGCCGCGGCACCTGTATTGCGTGCACGGACAACAGCCGGTTTCTCAGCAGGTGTGCGAAGACGTCCGGCTCCCCGATACAGCGGGACAGCTCCCAGACGGTCAGGTGACAGGCCGGAGAACCTGTGGCCTTCGCCAAAGAACCTTGTGCGGGCAAGGACCTGCAGCATGGGGTGCGTGAACATAAACACCACAATGAGGTCAGCCACAGCCGTGAGGCCAAGCGTGAACGCGAAGCCACGCACATTGCCTACAGCCACAAAATATAGGACCAAGGCTGCCAGCAAGTTCACTGCCTTGGAGGCCAGGACAGTCCGCTTGGCGCGCTTCCAGCCATTCTCGACGGCGGACACGAGCCCGCGGCCTTCGCGAAGTTCATCGCGGATTCGTTCGAAGTACACAATGAACGAGTCGGCCGTCTGTCCGATGGCCACGATCAGGCCTGCAACACCTGCGAGGGAAAGGCGGTAGTTTTCAGTCCACCCCAGAATGGCGATGGCAAGGTAGGTCAAACCACCGGCGACAACCAGGGAAGCGATGGTGACAAAGCCAAGGGCCCGGTACTGGAACAGCGAGTACACAACCACCAGCAACAAGCCGATGAGGCCGGCAAGCAGGCCGAGCCGGAGCTGATCGCCACCGAGCGTGGCAGAGATCTGTTCCTGGGACTGGATCTCAAAGGAGATCGGCAAAGCACCATAGCGGAGTTGGTCGGACAGTGCTTTTGCTGAGGCCTGGGTGAAGTTACCCGTGATCTGCGGTTTTCCGTCAGTGATGACAGCAAGCGACCTGGGTGCTGAGATGACCTTGTCATCAAGGACAATGGCGAATTGCGCCTTGGGATCGTTGCCGCCCTGGGCAAGGGACGCGGTGTAGAACTGGTTCAGCCGCTCCGTAACTTCCTTGAACTTGGCAGTTGCCTCGGAGTTGAACGTGATGTTCACGCCCCAGGAGTTCGTCACCGATCCCTGTGCGCCCTGGACCTGCGAGAAGGACGAGGAGCTGATGTCCTGGCCTTTGACCTCGACCGGACCAAGGATGTACTTGATGGCGGGAGTCTTGTCCGTGGCCGGTTCGCAGGTCACCAGAGGCTTCGCCGGATCAGAACGTTCCCGCTTCTCAGTGGAAGGGTTGACGCAGTCGAGCGCCTCGAATTCCTTGTAGATCTCAGGAGTCACCCAGTTGGTGTCGCTCGCGTTGGTGGGCTCTGCAGTGGGCTTGGGCAGCTTGTCATCCGGTGTACGGGATTCGACAGGGACGGCAGCAGGATCAGCCGCAGCGATCACCGGGCGGAAGTTCATGTCCGCCGACGCCTGGATAAGATCACGGGTTTCCTTGGACGGAGTTCCCGGGAGGCTCACCACCACGTTGCGCCCCGACTGGGTGCTGATCTCGGCTTCGGCAACACCGGAGCCGTCTACACGCTGCCGGATGATGGCAACTGCCTGGTTGAGCTGTTCCTCAGTGATCTCGCTGGAACCCTCTACCCGCGGTGCCAGGATCATCTGGGTACCGCCCTCGAGGTCCAAGGCAAGTTTGGGAGCCCAGCTTGCATGGCCGGAAATGACTCCGCCACCCAGGACAGCGGTGAGTACAACGAATATTGCTCCAAGCCAAGTCAGCACCCTGCGGGCTGAGTTTTTGGGGCCGGTCCGTGCCATTATCGATCTTCCTTTTATCGCCGGACAGCCGCCGGCGGACGCTGGTGAGCGTCTGCCGGCGGCCTTCCGCTGCCGTAGAAGTGTCCTTGCGCGGTGTTGCCGCGACTGACGGTGCTAGTTGTCCTTCTTGTCCTCTTTGTTGAGGCGCGCGATGGTTTCATCCGGCGTCTCAGTCGCAGCCGGGGTCTCATCGGCAACGGTCAGCGAAGAAGCGTCGTCCGGAACAACAGGGGCTTCCTCTTCAGCCTTTTCGACCACCTTGGTGACGGCCTGGCGGTGAACCGTAGCTTCGTTTCCGGGAGACAGCTCGATAACGACCTTGTTCTCAGCTTCATCGATGGACACGATGCGTCCGAAAAGACCGAAGCTGGTCATGACATCGACGCCCGGAGCGAACTTGGACTGCATCGCAGCCTGCTGCTGCTGGGTCTTCTTGTTGCGGCGGAACATCATGAAGACAAAGAGTCCAAGCATGACGAACAGCAATATGGTCATTGGATCCACAGGGAAGTTCCGTTCTTTACTTACGTTTTGGTTCACGGCAACGTCCCCGGCAGATCCTGCGGCCACGGGACCAAACCCGCATAGCAACGCGCTTCACCGCGAAGCGGGCGCATGGATCAAGGACTCGAACGTGCCGAGCGTCATACCAGTCTAGTGGGAAAAGCTGAATACAGCGTGTTAACCGATGGTATCTACGCTTTCAGCGTGGTTTTCATCCTCGTCAAACAAGGCAAGGGTCTCCTGGCCGAATACGCCCGCCGGCACAGCATAACCGAGGTGTGTCCATGCTGGTGCCATGGCGATGCGCCCACGGGGTGTCCGCCCAAGCAGTCCTTCGCGCACCAAGAACGGCTCAGCCACGGTCTCCACCGTTTCGGGTTCTTCGCCCACGGCAATCGCCAAGGTGGACAAGCCAACCGGGCCACCGTTGAACTTGGTAATGAGGGCTTCAAGAACGGACCGGTCCAGCCTGTCCAGGCCACGCTCGTCTACTTCGTACATATCCAAGGCAGCTGACGCCGACCGTGCGTCGATTTGCTCAATGCCATGAACGAGCGCCCAGTCACGAACGCGGCGCAGGAGTCGGTTGGCTATACGTGGTGTTCCCCGGGAGCGTCCGGCAATCTCGGTGAAACCTGCAGAGTTTACCTTCAGGTCCAGAAGCCCGGCAGAACGGCGGAGGACAAGTTCGAGTTCGGCCACCGAATAGAACTCAAGGTGCCCGGTAAAACCAAAGCGGTCCCTCAAGGGGCCCGGAAGAAGTCCTGCGCGGGTGGTGGCACCTACCAAGGTGAAAGGCGGGAGCTCCAGAGGAATTGCAGTTGCGCCTGCGCCCTTGCCCACCACGATGTCCACGCGGAAGTCCTCCATGGCCATGTACAGCATTTCTTCTGCGGGCCTGGACATGCGGTGGATTTCGTCAAGGAACAGGACCTCGCCCTCCGAGAGCGAGGAAAGGATGGCTGCGAGATCCCCTGCGTGCTGGATGGCCGGTCCGCTGCTGATACGCAGCGGCGCGTTCATCTCCGCTGCAATGATCATGGCAAGTGTGGTCTTACCGAGTCCAGGAGGTCCGGACATCAGTACGTGATCGGCGCTGCGGCCACGCATCTTCGAGGCTTCAAGCACCAAGGCAAGTTGCTTGCGGACCCGATGCTGTCCTACGAAGTCGTGCAGGTTCTTGGGGCGGAGAGCAGCCTCAATGACCCGCTCTTCCGGTTCCTCTCCCCCGCTGACGAGTGACTGCTCAGCCACGGCTGCCTACGCGGTTGCCGGCGCGTGCCCCGTCTTGGCCAAGCCAGCGCAGCGTAGCCCGAAGTATTTGGGCCACGTTTCCTGCGTCTACGAGTTCCGGCGAGTCGGCCATGGCTTTGTCGATGCTGCCGTTGGCGTCTTTCTCGGACCATCCCAAGCTGGTCATGGCCGCGACTACCTGTGGCTTCCATTCCGCGTTCGGGGCTGCGGCGGGAGCTGTACCGGTACCGGTTCCGTGCGGGACCAGCTTGCCCGCCAGTTCAAGGACAATCCGGCCAGCAACCTTGGGCCCAATGCCCGGAACCTTGGTGAACGCCTTGCTGTCACCAGTGTGAGCCGCCACCCGAATGGCTTCCGGCTCGTGCACCGCAAGTACGGCCAGTGCCAAACGGGGCCCAACCCCGCTGACACTGAGCAGGACGTCAAAGACTTCGCGTTCGTCGTCGTCGGCAAATCCGAACAGCGTGAGCGAATCTTCACGGACGATCATGGAGGTGAAGAGCTTGGCCTCGGCCCCTACTTTTAGGTGGCTTAAGGTCTGCGGTGTAGCAAAAACGCTCATTCCCGCACCGTTGAGGTCAATCACGGCGGTCGACAAGCCAACGTGGGCAACTGTTCCACGGAGAAAACTGATCAAGACCCGGCTCCTGAGGTACTGCCTGCTGTACTGCCATGAATCCATGGCAGCCAAACGGACTATCCGAACATATCTACGAATACCCTAGCAAGGGGTACCGACAATCACCGCCCGCGGCGCGCTTTCGCTTCCGCTTCCGCCCAGGCCCGCTGAGCCGGGGTGAGGGAATCCGTGCCCGAACTCCCGCTGATTCCACCCATGCCGCTCCCTGCCCGCCAAGCATGCGTCAGGGCAAGGGCAAGCGCGTCTGCGGCGTCGGCGGGCTTGGGTGGGGCATCGAGCCGCAGGATTTTGGTCACCAATTTGGTGACAGCGTCCTTGTTGGCAGTACCGCTTCCGGTCACGGCCGCCTTGACTTCAGAAGGCGTGTGCAAGGCGACGGGAATGCCGCGACGTGCGGCGGCCGCGATGACAACGCCCGAGGCTTGGGCCACGCCCATCACAGTGCTGACGTTCATCTGCGAAAAAACGCGCTCGACGGCGACGACGTCCGGCTCGTGCAGGTCCAGCCATTCGTCGATTGCCTGTGCGATGACCAAAAGCCGCTTGTCCAGCGTCAACTCGGCCGAAGTCCCCACCACTCCAACCGCCACCATGGTGGCCCGGCGGTTCCGCTCGATATCCACTACACCGATGCCGCAACGGGTGAGGCCCGGATCGACTCCCAATACGCGAAGAGTCAAGTCCGGGCCTCCCTGTTTGTTGTCAAAATAAAGGTGCTGCCCTGCCTAGTCGGCGTCGAGGGCAGCCTGCACTTCCTCGCTGAAGTCGGCGTTGCTGTAGACGTTCTGGACGTCATCGAGGTCTTCGAGGGCATCCACGAGTTTCATGAATTTCCGGGCACCATCAATATCCAGGTCCACCTGCATGGAGGGCACGAATTCAGCTTCATCGGATTCGTACTCGATGCCGGCATCCTTCAAGGCGTCACGGATGGCCTGCAGATCCGAGGGCTCGGAATGCACTTCCCAGTTCTCGCCGCTGTCCTTGACTTCCTCTGCGCCGGCGTCCAGGACGGCCATCAGGATGTCATCCTCGCTCAGCCCATTCTTTGGCAGCACCACGACGCCCTTGCGGGTGAACAGGTAACTGACCGAGCCGGGATCTGCAATGGTGCCACCGTTGCGGGAAATCGCGAGTCGAACCTCGGAAGCCGCACGGTTCTTGTTGTCGGTCAGGCACTCGATCAACAACGCCGAGCCCTGGGGGCCACGGGCTTCGTACATGATTTCGGTGTAATCGACCACTTCGCCCGTGAGGCCGGCACCACGCTTGATGGCGCGGTCGATGTTGTCGTTGGGAACCGAGGTCTTCTTCGCCTTGGTAACCGCGAGTTCCAGGCCTGGGTTGCCAGCGAGGTCCGGGCCGCCCATGCGCGCAGCAACTTCGATGTTCTTGATCAGCTTTGCGAACGACTTTGCACGCCTGCTATCAATGATGGCTTTCTTGTGCTTGGTAGTCGCCCATTTGGAGTGGCCTGACATGCTTTACGCTTCTCCTCTGATCATTCGAATAAAGAGTTCATGCACGCGCTTCTCACCTGTGACTTCCGGATGGAAAGAGGTGGCCAACAGCTGGCCGGAGCGCACTGCAACAATTCTAGCCAATCCGTGCAACGTAGCGGTGTGGCTGGCATGCTCCGGATCAACCTGAGCCAGGACCTCGACTCCCGGGCCAACCCGTTCCACCCAAGGTCCACGGATGAAGACCGCGTGCACCGGATCCACGCCGGACTCCCCCGCGCTGAACTCGAGTCCTTTGAAATCCAGGTCCGTCTCAAAGGACTCGCGCTGCCGCCCGAAGGCATTGCGGCGCACCGTGATGTCCAGTCCACCGAAGGTCTGCTGGGGGTTTCCGTCCAGATCGGTAGCGGGATCGGCAATCTCATCGGCAAGGAGAATCATGCCGGCACAAGAGCCGTACACGGGGAGGCCTTCGGCGATACGCTTCCGAAGCGGGTCCGCGAGCTCGAAGATCCTTGAAAGTTTGTCGATCGTGGTGGATTCCCCACCCGGGATGATGAGGCCGTCAACGTCATCCAGCTCTGCGGGGCGACGGATGCCCACACCCGTGGCGCCTGCGGCTTCCACTGCGTGGATGTGCTCGCGGAAGTCGCCTTGGAGGGCCAGTACGCCGATCCGGAGTCCTGCACCCACGCGTGATGAAGCGTCGGAAAGGGGGTTGGTCATTAGACCATCATAGTGGCCCGGCCCGGAATCTCCTCCCGGAGGACGAGCGGGAGTGCCAGCAGGAGGAGCCTCCACGCCAAGTTCCATGCCTTAACTGGGATATATTACAGAGCATGTTTTCCTTCAGCGTTCCCCTCGGCAAGCTGGTCCGCACACTGTCCCGGCTCCGGGGTGGCGGCTCTGCTTTCCCCGGCCTGGTGGTCGAAAAAATCGATCCCGGTTTCATGCAGAGAACGCTGTCCAGCCTTCCCCACGGCGTGGCCGTTGTCAGCGGCACGAACGGAAAGACGACAACCACCAAAATGGTGGTCGAGCTGTTGGAAAGCCAGGGCCTGAAGGTCTTCACCAACCGCACAGGCAGTAACTTCACCCGGGGCGTGGCCGCTTCCCTCCTCGGCGATGTTGACTGGCGGGGCCGGCTCGACGCCGACATCGCCATCCTCGAACTCGACGAAGCACATGCCGTGCATTTCGTGAACAAGGTGCCGCCTCGTTTCAGCCTCTTGCTGAACGTCCTTCGCGACCAACTTGACCGGTTCGGCGAGATTGACAAGACCGCCCGGTTGCTCGAACACATCGCCCGGAAAACCACGGATACCGTGGTGCTGAACCGTGAAGACCCCCGTGTGGCACGCATCGCCAACACCCTCAATGCTCCGGGGGCCCTCCACCATCCCAGCGTCCGCTACTTCGGCCTCGATGAATCGCTGCGCAGCACATTTCCCAACGACGACGATATGAGGACCGCCACCACGGGCCCCTCGTCCCCGAACACACCCGCACCCGGCACCGCAGGTGAGGTACCCGACGGCCCTGCTGCCGACGTCGTACTACGCCGCGTGGGTGCCCAGGACGCTGACTTTGAGTTCGACGGCGAAACAGTCACCACGAGCATGAAGCTGCGGGGTGTCTACAACATCTTCAACGCGGCCGCCGCGCTCTCCCTGGCCAGGGCGATCCTGGGTACGGGAGCCGTCGACACTCCCAAACTGGTCAAAGCACTCGGTGATGTGGCTCCTGCTTTCGGGCGCGGCGAAAGCCTCACCGTGGATGGCCAGCCGTTGGAACTTGTGCTCGTTAAGAATCCCAGTGGCTTCCGGCTCGGCCTGAAGTCCTTCCCTGCCGGTGGATACGCCACCATGATCGCCATTAATGACAACTATGCAGATGGCAGGGATATGTCCTGGCTCTGGGACGTTGACTTCGAATCACTCAGGGAAGATGGCGTCGAGGTCCTTACCGGCGTCCGCGCCTACGACATGGCCCTGCGCTTGCAATACGACGAAGTCCGCTTCGGTACAGTCGAGACCGACATCACCGCGGCCCTGCACGCATTTATCGACGGCTCGCGAGGCAAGCCCAAGCGGATTTTCTGCACGTACACCGCCATGCTCGCGATCCGTCGCGAACTGGCCAAAATCACCATAGTTGAGGTGGTCTCATGACCTCGGAAGCACAGCCCACCAAAGGAACCGTCCGCGTCCTCCAGCTGTACCCGCGGGACATGAATATTTACGGTGACTGGGGCAATGCCCTGGTCCTTCAGAAGCGAATCAAGTGGCATGGCTACACGCCGGAGCTGCTTGAATACAACGTAGGCGACGACTTTCCCGAGGACATTGACATCATCGTGGGCGGCGGCGGGCAGGACAGCGGCCAGCTGGTTATTCAGGATGATCTACAGGCACGCGCGGATCATCTGCGGGAGCTCGCGGACGAGGGCGCACCAATGCTGGTCATTTGCGGGCTCTACCAGCTTTTCGGAAAGTTCTTCAAGACCAGCGCAGGCCCTGTCATTCCCGGGATCGGTATCCTCGATGTCGAAACACACGGCACGGATGAGCGGCTGATCGGCAATGTCACGCTCAAGTCCTCCGAATTCGGAGACGTCCTGGGCTACGAGAACCACAGTGGACAGACCACCCTGGGCCCGGGCGTCCAGCCTCTGGGGACAGTCACCAAGGGTGCAGGGAACAACAGCAAGGACGGGCACGAGGGAGCCCGCTACCGCAACGTGGTGGCCAGCTACCTGCACGGTTCGCTGCTGCCCAAGAACCCGGCGATCGCCGACTTCCTGATCCGGACGGCCGTGGAACGGAAATATGGCACCTTCGCGCCTGGAACGCCCGACGACGACTACGCCCGCCTCGCGCGGGAGCACGCTGCCCGCCGCCCACGCTAGCCGGGTGGTTCGGGTACCTGCCGCCCTTACTTCTCCTTGGTGATGAGCAACTCGTGGGCGCCGGCAGTTGCTGCACCCATCGACTCGACCACGGCTTTGGTGCGCTGGTGCGTCTCTGCATCGGCAGCCGGCGAAGCGCAGACTCCCTGGGGTGCATCGCTGGCCACCGAGCACCAGCGGTAGGGATCCCGGACAATCACCGACGGCGCCCATGCAAGATCCGAGGCTGTCCAAACGCCAGCCGCGTTCTGGCTGAACTGCGCACGGACCAGCAGTCCTTCATTGTTGACCACATACCAGGGCGACAATTCCGTCACGCCATTACCCAGTCCATAGACAATCCACGTGCCCTTGTAGTTTTCAATCGGCAGCACCGAGTGCGTGTGGTGGCCATAAACCATGGTGAATTGGCCACTGTCCACCAAGGCGTGGGCGACTTCCTGTTGCTGGGCATTGGCCTCGCTGGCGTACTCATCACCGGCGTGCATGACTCCGAGCACGATGTCGGCCCCGAGCGCACGGGCCTTGGTGGCTTTGGCGATCATGACCGTGGGATCAAGCTCGTCCACAAGCCATGGGTACTCGGGAATCTGTCCGTTGTGGCCGTAGGTGCCAACGATGACTGCTACCGTTGCGGCGTCTGTCTTGAGCATCAGGATTTCCTGTGATGCAGCTTCAGTCCGGTAGGAACCAGTGTGCTTGAGCCCGGCAGCATCCAGCGCATCCAATGTCCGGAGCAGCCCTTCCGTCCCCCGGTCTATGGTGTGGTTGCTGGCTGTTGTGCAGGCTTGGTACCCGACATCCTTGGATGCGGTAACGATCTGCGGCGGGACATTGAAGGATGGGTACGCGGAGAACGGACCGTCCGGGGTGCCAACAGGGGTTTCCTGATGACAAATAGCGAGATCGCTGTTCCGGATGTAGCGCCGCTGGCCCTCAAGGAGCGGTATGAAGGTGTAACCGGGCTGACCTGCAGCGACGGCGTCCGCCCGGGCCTGCTGCCACAGCTGTGTATGGATCAGCATGTCGCCCGTGACTGTGATGGAAGTACAACGCAGTTCGGGACAAACTGGGCCCTTGCCTGGGGTTGGCGTAGGAGTCGGCGTTGGCGTGGACGCAGGAGACGCGGGGGCAGTAGCGGCGCTGCTTTGCTCCCTGGAGTCCTTCTCTGCAATTACTCCGCAGGCGCTCAACGACAAGGCAAGTACTGAGGCCGCCAGCAGGGCGCCCGTTCGTCGTGAACGCCTATGACCGCCGTGATCCCCGCGACGTCCGCAAGATGTGATGTTCCCCATAACGGCAATCCTACGGCGCAAGACGCGCGGCATTCTGGCGAGCCGCCCTTGAGGACACGATTCTTAAGTGAAAGAGTCCCTTCATGACCAATCCGCTTTTGAGTCCAAGCCCCCTGCCGTTCGGCCTTCCACCTTTTGAAGCAATCACCACAGAGGACTACGCCGAAGCCCTCGACGCGGGACTGGACGAACACCTCCACGAGATCCAGCAGATTGCGGCGAACCCAATATCAGCGACTTTTGAGAACACGGCTGTGGCCATGGAAAGGTCCGGGCGGTTGCTGGACCGGGCTGCGGCATCGTTCTTTACAGTTGTATCGGCCGACGCGTCGGACGCGATCAGGGAGTTGGAGACTGCCTTCGCGCCCAGGTTTGCCGCGCATCAAGACGCCGTCTACATGAACCGTGGCTTGTATGAACGCTTCAATGCCATTGACACCACCAACCTAGATGACGAGTCTGCGCGCTTGGTCCAGGAATACCTCAAAGAGTTTCGGCAGTCCGGCATTCAACTTGACGACGACGGCCAGGCTCGCCTTCGGGACATCAACGCCGAACTCTCACGTCTGGGCACTGAATTCGGCCAGCGGGTCAAGGAGGCGATGAAGGCTGCCGCTATTCTCCTCGACGACGAAGCGGACCTGGCTGGCATGTCCCCCGAAGATGTCGCTGGCGCTGCCGAGGCCGCCAAGGCCGCCGGGCACGATGGCCAGTTCCTCCTGACGCTCATCCAGCCAAGCAACCAACCCGCCCTCGCCTCGCTCGAAAACCGGGACATTCGGCGTCGCCTGTTTGAAGCGTCCCTCGCTCGCGGCACGGACGGCGGAAGCCTGGATGTCCGTGATCTGGTGACGGCAACGGTTCGCTTACGCGCGGAAAAGGCCGGCCTGCTGGCCTTTCAAAATTTCGCGGAACTCGTGGTGGACCAGCAAACGGCCCCGGACTTCAAGGCCGTTCAGGCAATGTTGGGCCGGTTGGCACCTGCAGCGATCCGCAACGCCCAAGCCGAAGCGCTCGCTTTGGCCGAGTCCGCCGGCCACCCACTGGAGCCTTGGGACTGGGCATACTATTCCGCGCAGGTCCGGCGGGAAAAGTACCAAGTGGACGA
>Ga0207655_1003412_pt1 | contig 11854 bp, 9 predicted proteins | sample KBSM44metaG_FD_184398 | JGI IMG/M metagenome (GOLD analysis project Ga0207655, IMG submission 184398) | Miscanthus rhizosphere microbial communities from Kellogg Biological Station, Michigan, USA - KBS M4-4 metaG (SPAdes) (version 2) | ecosystem: Host-associated > Plants > Roots > Rhizosphere >...
GTACCCGCAACACGATTTCCTCGACCGCTTCGCTGCTGCGGCGGCAGACGGTTTCGAGGCGGTGGAGTACCTGTTCCCGTACGACTTCACGGCAGCCGAGATCAAACAGCGTCTGGTCGACAACAAGCTGACCCAGGCGCTGTTCAACGCACCACCGGGCGACTGGGCCAAGGGCGAGCGCGGGATTGCCTCGCTGCCGGGTCGAGAAGAAGAGTTTCGCGCAGGCATCCTGAAGGCACTGGAATACGCCGCGGTGCTGGGCAACGACCGCATCCACGTGATGGCCGGCCTGCTGCCAAGCGAAGAGCTGCGCCAGAAGCATCACGCGGTGTACATCGAGAACCTGCGTTATGCCGCGCAAGAAGCGGCCAAGGTCGGCGTGACCGTGCTGATCGAGCCGATCAACACCCGCGACATGCCAGGCTTCTTCCTCAATCGCCAGGACCAGGGCCAGGCCGTGTGCAAGGAAGTCGGTGCCGACAACCTGAAAGTGCAGTTCGACTTCTATCACTGCCAGATCGTCGAAGGCGATGTGATCAGCAAGTTGCGTCGTGATTTCGCAGGCGTGGGCCACATCCAGATCGCGGGCGTGCCGGACCGTCATGAGCCGAATCTGGGCGAAGTGAATTATCCGTGGCTGTTCGAAGAAATCGACCGCCTGGGCTACACCGGCTGGATCGGTTGCGAGTACCGCCCTAAAGGCGATACCAGCGAAGGCCTGCAGTGGCTGCGGGACTGGAAGGCGAAGAACCCTTCCTGACCTCGTTGCAGGAGCGCGCTTGCCCGCGATTGCGGTGTGCCTGTGGCCTCTGTGGTGACTGACAGGCCGCCATCGCGGGCAAGCGCGCTCCTACAAGCGGCGGTCGCGTATTTCGCGCATCCTCACACAACGATCACTCGTTCACCGCCTCATCCTTGAACTGGTCCTTCACATACGTGATCTCGGTCTTGCCGTGGGGCGCTGGCAAACCGTCTTCGCCCAGGTTCACGAACACCATCTTCTCCACCGTCAGGATGCTCTTGCGAGTGATCTTGTTGCGCACCTGGCAGGTCAGGGTGATCGAGGTGCGGCCAAACTCCGTCGCGGTGATACCCAACTCGATGATGTCGCCCTGGCGCGAGGCGCTGACGAAGTTGATCTCGGAAATGTACTTGGTCACCACCCGCTGGTTACCCAACTGAACGATGGCGTAGATCGCCGCTTCCTCGTCGATCCAGCGCAGCAGGCTGCCCCCGAACAAGGTGCCGTTGGGGTTGAGGTCTTCGGGTTTCACCCACTTGCGAGTGTGGAAGTTCATAGGGGGCTCCAGGGCGTTTGGAAAATCGTGGCGTTTGTGCCCCCAAGCTTCAAGCTTCAAGCCCCAAGCTGCAAGTAAAAGCAGATCTGCTTTCACTTGTCGCTTGCAGCTTGCAGCTTATAGCTCAGAAGTTATAATCGCCCCCGCTTCAAAAAACGGTCATCACCACTTGATACCGTTTTCCCGCCACCTGTCCGAGGGGCGCTGCAGCAGGTCAGACCTGTCAGGCTCGGATGGGGCGTTGTTTGTTCAGGTTCGTCTCGAACCGGACAAGCCTTAAACGCACAACGGCGCCCATTCGCACACTACGAATGGAGACTCTTATGAGCGCTGTACAGACGCCCGCCGATTTCAACGATTTCAAGGTTGCCGACATTTCCCTGGCTGCATGGGGCCGTCGCGAAACCATCATTGCTGAATCCGAAATGCCTGCCCTGATGGGCCTGCGTCGCAAATACGCCGGTGAGCAACCGCTCAAGGGCGCGAAGATTCTCGGCTGCATCCACATGACCATCCAGACTGCCGTGCTGATCGAAACCCTGGTTGCCCTGGGTGCCGAAGTACGCTGGTCGTCGTGCAACATTTTCTCGACTCAGGACCAGGCCGCTGCCGCCATCGCCGCTGCCGGTATCCCTGTCTTCGCCTGGAAAGGCGAGACCGAAGAAGAGTACGAGTGGTGCATCGAGCAGACCATCCTCAAGGACGGTCAGCCATGGGACGCCAACATGATCCTCGACGACGGCGGCGACCTGACCGAGATCCTGCACAAGAAATACCCGGCGATGCTGGACAAGATCCACGGCGTCACCGAAGAAACCACCACTGGCGTACACCGCCTGCTGGACATGCTGGCCAAGGGCGAACTGAAGATCCCTGCGATCAACGTCAACGACTCGGTCACCAAGAGCAAGAACGACAACAAGTACGGCTGCCGTCACAGCCTGAACGACGCCATCAAGCGCGGCACCGACCACCTGCTGTCCGGCAAGCAAGCGCTGGTCATCGGTTACGGTGACGTGGGCAAGGGCTCGGCCCAGTCCCTGCGTCAGGAAGGCATGATCGTGAAGGTCACCGAAGTCGACCCGATCTGCGCCATGCAGGCATGCATGGACGGTTTCGAGCTGGTTTCGCCGTTCATCAACGGTGAAAGCGACGGCACCGAAGCGACCATCGACAAGGCTCTGCTGGGCAAGATCGACCTGATCGTGACCACCACCGGCAACGTCAACGTTTGCGACGCGAACATGCTCAAGGCGCTGAAAAAACGCGCTGTGGTCTGCAACATCGGTCACTTCGACAACGAAATCGACACCGCTTTCATGCGCAAGAACTGGGCATGGGAAGAGGTGAAGCCACAAGTGCACAAGATCCACCGCACAGGCGCAGGCGATTTCGACCCGCAGAACGACGACTACCTGATCCTGCTGGCCGAAGGCCGTCTGGTGAACCTGGGCAACGCCACCGGTCACCCAAGCCGCATCATGGACGGCTCGTTCGCCAACCAGGTTCTGGCCCAGATCTTCCTGTTCGACCAGAAGTATGCTGACCTGAGCCCGGCTCAGAAAGCCGAGCGCCTGACCGTTGAAGTTCTGCCGAAAAAGCTGGACGAAGAAGTGGCCCTGGAAATGGTGCGCGGCTTCGGCGGCGTGGTCACCAAACTGACCAAGACCCAGGCCGACTACATCGGCGTGAGCGTCGAAGGTCCGTTCAAGCCGCACGCTTACCGCTACTGATCTGTGTGTTGCACGGCTTGCCCGCCGTTACGGGCAAGCCGCTCACGCATGAACGGCCGCAGCCCTGGTAGGAGCGCGCTTGCCCGCGACCGCGGAGTGTCAGTCGCAATGTCTGTATCTGACACACCGCCGTCGCGGGCAAGCGCGCTCCTACGGGGGCAGGCGTAAGGTTTACGAGTTCCCCAGGATACGACCATGTCCCAAGACCGTCGCTACAGCTTCGAGTTCTTCCCGACGAAGACCGACGCTGGTCATGAAAAACTGATGGCTGTCGCCCGCACGCTGGCCAGCTACAACCCACACTTCTTCTCCTGCACCTACGGTGCCGGTGGGTCCACGCGCGAGCGCACGATCAACACCGTGCTGCAGCTGGAAAAAGAAGTGAATATCCCGTCGGCGCCGCATTTGTCGTGCGTCGGTGACAGCAAGGCCGACCTGCGCGGCCTGCTGACGCAATACAAGGATGCGGGCATCAAACGCATCGTCGCCCTGCGCGGCGACCTGCCTTCGGGCATGGGCATTTCCGGCGGTGAGTTGCCTCACGCCAGTGATCTGGTGACGTTCATCCGCGAAGAAACCGGCAACCATTTCGAAATCGAAGTCGCCGCCTACCCGGAAATGCACCCACAGGCACGCAACTTCGAAGACGACCTGAAGAACTTCGTGCGTAAGGCCAACGCCGGTGCCAACAGCGCGATCACCCAGTATTTCTTCAACGCCGACAGCTACTTCTACTTCGTCGAGCGCGTGCAGAAGATGGGCGTGAACATCCCGATCGTGCCGGGCATCATGCCCATCACCAACTACAGCAAGCTGGCACGTTTCTCCGACGCCTGCGGCGCAGAGATCCCACGCTGGATCCGCAAGCAACTGGAAGCCTACGGCGATGATTCGGCGAGCATCCAGGCGTTTGGCGAACAGGTCGTGACGCAAATGTGCGAGCAATTGTTGCAAGGCGGCGCACCGGGCCTGCACTTCTATACGATGAACCAGACTGAACCTAGCCTGTCGATCTGGAACAATCTCAAACTGCCCCGCTGAACGGTTTGAATCTGTCTCGAACATGCCGGTCACTATAGGGTAATGTTCGCACGGCAGGCTGATAGTACATGGCCTGCCAGTGCCTGACCGAGACGGATATCCAAGCAGTTGACTTCATTCAATAACATCTCTTCCCGCCCGCAGCTGGTCTACCTGGTATTCGGTGCCGACACCTACCACCAGGAAGCAGTCTTCAGCATTGCGAGTGCCCTGGCAAAAGCCGGTGATACAACCGAGCGTCCCTTCGACATTCAAGTCTTCAGCGACAACCCAGAGCCCTATCGTCATCTGCCGGTGCGCGTACGCGCCATCGATGCCGAGATGCGCCGCCAGTGGAGCGGGCCGCACCATTATCACTTCCGCTGCAAACATGTCGTTGCGCGCATGGTGCTGCAGGAGTCGGAAAAAGCGATCCTGATCGACACCGACACCTTCTTCCACGCAAGCCCCATGGCGCTGTTCGAACGGGTTCAGCCAGGCACGCTGCTGTGCAACGCCTTTCAACTGCGCTATGCCGATTGCAAGGGCACCATCCTCTACACCGCACTGGCCGAAACCCTGGCGCAGCGCGGCCTGGCCGATGATGAAATGTCGCTGGTGAACTCCGGCGTGATCGGGCTCACACATCAGGACATGGCGCTGCTCGACAGCTCCATCGCATTGATGGACGAGTTCTTCCCCATCACCCCCGGCGCCTACACGCTGGAGGAATTCTGCCTGGGCGTTGCCGCCTACCGCTCGCTGAAAGTCGATCAGTGCACCGACCTGATCCACCATTACTGGAGCCGCAAGCAGCTGTTTCGCGCCAAGGTTCGTGCCTGGCTGGGCAAGCACGGCCACGCTCCGCTCAGCGCCCAGGCCCTGCACGACACCGGCAATGTCTCGGCACAGTTGCCGCGGCCCGGTACCTGGCAGCGCCTGGTCTACAAGAGCGCGACCCTCGCGGTGCCACAGCCGCAGCGCCAGTTCGTGCGTGAAGTGCTGTACGGCTGCTGTGAGTACCCGAACGAATTCGATCGCGCCTGCTCCGCCGTCTGGTGGGAAAAGGCCTTCAGCAACGCCGAACGACGGATGCAGGGTCCCATCCCGCCAGCGCAGCTCCAGCAATGGCTGGAGCACTGGGCAGTGCGCAGGCTGCTTGGCCGTCGGCGTACCGCCATCTACCAGCATCTGGTCAAGGTGCAGCGCTCGGCCTGATCGACCACAGGCGGCGCGAGCGATCTCTTGCGCCGCCCCTTCTATTTGGCGGGCGAGCATCGTACTCTCGCGCCATGCCCCTGAACCTGCGACTGCTATGCGCCGCCCTTCTCGTCTGCCTGAGCTTCACCGCTCTGGGCGAAAGGCTGCGTCTTGTCACCGAACCCTGGGCGCCCTATGTGATGGTCGATGGCCAGGAGGCGTCGGGGCTGGACTACGAGATGACCACCATCGTCTTCAAGCGCCTGGGGATCGACGTGCAGTGGCAGTTCCTGCCCTGGAAGCGTTGCCTGTTGATGCTTGAGCAGGGTGAAGCCGACGGCGTGCTGGACATTCTCAAGCTGCCCGAACGCGATAACCTGCTGCTGTACCCGAACGAGCCGCTGTCCGAGATCAACTGGGTGCTGTTTCAGGCCAAGGCCCGCCCGCACCGGTTCGAGCGCATGGAGGACCTGACCGGGTTGACCGTCGGGGTATCCCCCGGCTACCAGTACAGCCCGGAATTCGACGCCTCGACCCTGTTCATCCGGGAGCCGGCGCCCACCCACGAGGCCAACTTCGGCAAGCTGGCCCGTGGCCGCGTCGATCTGGTGGTGACCGAGCGCCTGGTCGGCCAACAGATGATCGACAAGCTCAAGCTGCGCGACGAGATCAGCGAAGTGCCCAACGTGATTGCCCGCCAGGACCTGTACCTGGCGGTGCGGCGCAACGTCGGCATGGATCTGCTGGTGCAGCGCTTCGGCGCCGAACTCAAGCGCTTCAAGCGTGAACCGGCCTATGCCGAGCTGGTGGCGCGTTACACCGGGGAGCTGCCGCCGGCCCCGGCAACCACGCAAACGGCCGACGGGCATGATAAAACCGTTGAGCAGCACGAACGCAGCGAGTTGTGATTGCTCTGTTATACTCCCGCGATCCCGCCAGGCTCACGCCCGGATGCTCGGTCTCACAGAAGACTTCTCGAACACGTCAGCAGCGCATTTTCTTTCACCCGCGCCCTGCCCCGAGTTGAACTTACAGACCCCGGGACTGCGCCCTTCGAACTCTTTTTCGCGCCGAGCACCTCACTTCTATTCGGGCCCATTGCCCCAACTTAAGACAGGATTACTCATGTCCTTTGCTTCCCTCGGTCTCTCCGAGGCTTTAGTCAGCGCCATCGAGGCGGCTGGCTATTCCCAGCCTACGCCAGTGCAACAGCGGGCTATCCCCGCCGTGTTGCAAGGCCGCGATCTGATGGTCGCCGCACAGACAGGTACTGGTAAAACCGGTGGTTTCGCTCTCCCTATCCTGGAGCGCCTGTTCCCCAACGGTCACCCGGACAAATCCCAGCGTCACGGCCCGCGCCAACCGCGCGTACTGGTCCTGACCCCAACCCGTGAACTTGCAGCCCAGGTCCACGACAGCTTCAAGATCTACGCCAAGAACCTGAAGTTCGTCAGCGCCTGCATTTTCGGCGGCGTCGGCATGAACCCCCAGGTGCAGGCCATGGCCCGTGGCGTCGACGTTCTGGTCGCCTGCCCCGGCCGCCTGCTGGACCTGGCAGGCCAGGGCAGCGTCGATCTGTCCCACGTTGAAATCCTGGTCCTGGACGAAGCCGACCGCATGCTCGACATGGGCTTCGTTCACGATGTGAAGAAAGTCCTCGCGCGCCTGCCGGCCAAGCGTCAGAACCTGCTGTTCTCGGCCACTTTCTCGGCCGACATCACCGCCCTTGCAGGCAAGCTGCTGCATGACCCGGAGCGCATCGAAGTCACGCCGCCGAACACCACGGTCGAGCGCATCGAACAACGCGTCTTCCGCCTGCCGGCCAACCACAAGCGTTCGCTGCTGGCGCACCTGATCACCCAGGGCGCGTGGGAACAGGTGCTGGTCTTCACCCGCACCAAGCACGGCGCCAACCGCCTGGCCGAGTACCTGGACAAGCACGGCCTGAGCGCCGTCGCGATCCACGGCAACAAGAGCCAGAACGCCCGCACCAAGGCCCTGGCCGATTTCAAGGCCGGCACCGTGCGCATCATGGTCGCGACCGACATCGCCGCCCGTGGCCTGGACATCGACCAACTGCCTCACGTGGTCAACTTCGAACTGCCTAACGTCGACGAAGACTACGTGCACCGCATCGGTCGTACCGGCCGTGCTGGCCGCAGCGGCGAGGCGATCTCGCTGGTCGCGCCGGACGAAGAGAAGCTGCTCAAGAGCATTGAGCGCATGACCAGGCAGAAGATCGCCGACGGCGATCTGATGGGCTTCGACATCAACTCGGTCGAAGCGGAAAAGCCTGAAGTGCGCGAACGCCCGGACGTGCGCAACCCGCGCAACGGTCGTGGCCCGCGTGGCGACGGTCCTAACGGCGGCGGCGGTGGTGGCGGTCGCAAGGACAAAGGCAAAGACAAGGGCAAGGACAAGGAAAAACCGGCTGCCGCAACCGCCTCCGAAGGCGAGCGTCCTGCGCGCAACCAGCAGCGCCGGCAGAAGCCGCGTCAGGGCACGCCATCCGGCGAAGCTCGTCAGGCCCAGCCACAACCGGCCCCACGCGCCAATCGCGATCCGGAAGAGTTCCTGGACGACGAAGTCGACAACTTCGGCAACCGCGCCGACTACGTCAGCCCCTACCAGGGCAAGAACCAGCAAGGCCGCGGCCGTCGTCCGGGCGCTCCGGCCACCGGCACCGCGCCTGCTCCACGGGGTCAGGGCCAGGGTCGCAGCAACCCGCGTGGTGGCAGCGCTTCGAACGGCAGCACCTCGGGTGGTGCTCGTTCGGGTGGTGGCGCCAGCACCGGTTCAGGCGAAAAACGCGGCGGTTCGCGCACAGGCCAAGGCCGTCGCGAAGATCAGCCACGCAACCGCCGCCCGGCCCGTGACGATCAGCCTGCACGTCAGGAGCCAGCCGTTCGCGGCCCTCGCGATGGCCAGCCTGGTCCGAAGATCATGCACAAAGAGTCCAAGGTTGACCGTTTCCCGTCCGCCGAACTGCTCGACCAACTGCCAAGCCGCCCGCGCGGTGAAAAGCCGGCCTTGCTGACGCGTAACCGCGAAGGCTAAGCCCTCAGGCAGAAACGAAAACGCCCCGACTGGTTCGGGGCGTTTTTGTTTCCGTATAAAACGGTGTTACTTGGCTTTGACGCCTTCGAACGAGATTTCGAAGTTGACGACGTCAGACGCTGGACCCAGGTCCATCATCTTGCCGAAATCCGAACGCTTGATCGAAGTGGTGCCGTTGAAGCCAGCGCGGTAGCCGCCCCATGGGTCCTTGCCTTCGCCGTTGAAGGTGGCCTTGATCACGACCGGCTTGGTCACGCCGTGCAGGGTCAGGTCGCCTTCTACGTCAGCAGTGGTCTTGCCATCGGCGTTCTTGCCAACGTTGGTGACCTTGGTGGAGACGAACTTGGCGTCAGGGTAGGTAGCGACGTCCAGGAAGTCCTTGCTGCTGATGTGCTTGTTACGCTCGGCGTGGTTGGTGTCGACGCTGGCGGTCTTGATGTCGATGCTGATCTTGCTGTCTTCAGGCTTGGCAGCATCGAAGCTGAAGTTACCGGTCCAGTCCTTGAAGGTACCGTGGATGAAGCTGTAGCCCAGGTGGCTGATGGTGAAGTCGATGAAGGCGTGCTGGCCTTCTTTATCGATGGTGTAGTCAGCCGCCATTGCCTGGCCTGCCGACAGCAGCGCGGAACCGATGGCCAGTGCAGCAAGTGTCTTTTTCAACATACGTCGTCTTCCTATGGTTCAGTTGAGAAGCGTCAGGCCTTGCGGCCAAGCATACGAATAAGCGTCGCATCACGGTCGATGAAGTGATGCTTGAGGGCGGCCAGGCCATGAAGTACAGCGAAGATCACCAGGGTCCAGGCCAGGTACAGGTGCACTTCGCCAGCAACGTCCGCCTGGTCGGGCAGTCCGCTGATCAGCGCAGGCACTTCAAACAGTCCGAACACCGGAATACCGACACCTTCTGCGGTGGAAATCAGGTATCCGGCAAACATCACCAGGAACAGGTCCAGATACAGGAACGCATGCCCCAGTGTCGCCGCGACCCGCACGAACCGGCTATGGTTGGCCGGAGGCGGCGGTGGCGGGCTGACGAAACGCCAGACCACACGGATCAGCATGAACAGAAACAGCGTGATCCCGATGCTCTTGTGCAGATCAGGACCCGCCTTGCGCCAGGTGTCGTAGTAACCGAGCCCGACCATCCACAAGCCCAGCGCGAACAACCCGAAAACCGTCAGCGCCACGCCCCAGTGCAGAACAATGCTGACCCAGCCATAGCGAGAAGAAGAGTTGCGTAACTGCATGGTAGAGATCCTGTAAAAGCAGCCCTTGAAGCTGCGAGAAAGACTAGCGGTTTACCTATCGAAAGAAAGCGCAAAATTTTGCTCTGAAATATCAGGAAATACGATGGGAAAATCCCGTCATATTTTTCTCCATGGCCGATTAACGCAACGTTACGGTCGCAGCGAACATTCCCCTCGTAGCAGCACGGCTTGCCGGCGGGAGCGATCTCACTGCCGCCCCCGCTGGCAAGCCATGCTGCTACGATTCGGCGTCAGGTCCGAACCTCATCAATAACAACACTCTAGACGCTGGGCTTATTCGCCAGGCGAAAAAAAAGGCGCGGTCTCAAACCGCGCCTTTCTCATTGCCAGCACTCAGCGATCAGTTCTTGCTGTCCGCTGCCGGAGCCGCCTTGTCGGTCGCAGCCTTGGCTGGCGCCTTTTTCGCAGCGTCAGTCTTGGCAGGTGCCTTGTGGGTGGTGGCAGGCTTGGCCGGAGCCTTTTTCACAGCCTCCTTCTTGGCCGGTTCTTTCTTGGCCGGTGCCTTTTTCGCGGGCTCAACCACCACAGGCTTGGCCGGCTCGACCACAGGAGCAGGCGGCGGCGTCACTGGTGCTGGTGCAGGCGCAGGGGCCGGTGCTGGAGCAGGCTCTGGTGCCTTCTCGGCCGGTTTGGCTTCAGGCTTGGAACCACCAAACATGTTCGAGAAGAAGCCGCCAATGCCGCCGCCGCTTTCCTTCGGTGCTGCGTCAGGCGCTTTGGGTGGCGCAACTTTCACAGGCTCGAAAGACTTGCCGGCCGCCAGGTCCTGAACCTGCCCGGCAGCGCGCTGACCGGTGCGCAATGCGCCCTCCAGCGTGCCTGGGTACAGAGCGTCGGTGTGCTCACCGGCGAACGCAATGCGCTGCAGCGGCTTTTCCCACAGGCGCCAGTATTTGCTGATCTGCCCCGGGCCAAACGCCAGGTAGGCGCCGCCCGTGGATGGATCGACGCTGGAGCGACGGATTTCATAACCGGTGAACGCGCCACGGGCCTGCGGGTAGAACGCATGCAGACGAATCAGCACCTGGTCCACCATCTGCTTGTCGCCAAAGGCCTGCATGATGCGGGCGTTGTCGCCGGACAGGTTGATGACCGCGTTGGCACCGCCCTTCAGGGCAGGCTCGATCCACAGCATGCCAAGGCCGGTGTTGCTGTAGATTTCGCCAGACATGCGCGCCTTGCTGTCCCATACCGGCGTCTTGAACTTGAGCATGATCTGGTCATGCCAGCCGTAGTTAGTGCTCTTGATCGCGCCCTGATGCTGGGCGTCCAGCGCCGGGGTCAGCTGAATCTTGCTCAGCGCGCGCAATGGCACGGCCAGCACCACGTACTCGGCTTCATAGCCCACCGCGCCGACCTTGACGGTCACGCCGTCCTTGTCCTGGTTGATGGCCGATACCGGCGAGTTGGTCTTGATGACTTTCAGCTGTTTGACGAATTCTTCAGCCAGCACCGCACTGCCGCCCGGCAGGCGTGCTGCACGACGGTCGCGATCCTCGACGTTGCGATTGACCCGCGACTGCTGTGCGAAATACAGCAGCGACAGGCGCGAAGGTTCGTCGTAACGGGTACGAATCTGCTGATTGATGAGCTGGCGCGCAGTCGGCGGCAAGTTCAGGCGATCCAGCCAGTTGGCGACGTTGATCTGGTCCAGCGCGAACAGCGTGCTGTTGGCGGCCGGGTTTTCGGGATCGGTGATCGAACGGGCCATGTCGTCCAGCGCAGTTTCATAGCGCTTGATGGCTTCGGCAGTGGCCGGTTGTTTGGTCGCAAGATCGGCGGCGGAGAAGTACTCGCCTTCGATCAGGTAACCCGGCGTGCGCACGAACTCTGGCGCAGGCACGGGTTTGAGCTTGAAGCGCTCTAGGTACTGGTTGAGCACCGGCTGCGCCTTGGCGTTGCCGATCCACTCGCTACCGGCCAGGCCAGATCGACCGCCAACCGCGGGCTTGGCTTCCAGCAGGGTGACTTGCCAGCCCTTGTTCTGCAGCTCATAAGCCGCCGTCAGGCCTGCCAGGCCACCCCCGACGACAATCGCCGTATGCGGCTTATCCACAGCCTGCGCGTGCGCGCTGACCAGCCCAACCATCACCAGCGCACAGGCGCGCAGCCAACCAGAAAGCATTTAGCGAACTCCGGAATAAAACGAGAGAAGGGGCGGATTTTCTTGTTCGCGCCTTCAAAGAGCGCGAAGGATACGCCAGCCGTGAAAGGCCCGCCAGCACTGCGCGCAGGGCCGATTTCTGGCGTCAGCCAAGCGTTTGAAAATACGCTAAAG
>Ga0207655_1003413_pt1 | contig 11843 bp, 8 predicted proteins | sample KBSM44metaG_FD_184398 | JGI IMG/M metagenome (GOLD analysis project Ga0207655, IMG submission 184398) | Miscanthus rhizosphere microbial communities from Kellogg Biological Station, Michigan, USA - KBS M4-4 metaG (SPAdes) (version 2) | ecosystem: Host-associated > Plants > Roots > Rhizosphere >...
CACCGAAATGCCCGCCGGTCTGGCCGACCGTGTAGAGCAGCTCCTGGCGCAGTTCGTCGGCCAGTGTTTCGAGCTCGGCTTCGCCCAGACGGCGCAGGCCGGCAGGAGTGTCAGCACGGTCGAGCAGGGGCGTCGCCGGGCGTTCGCGGGGGATCTCTTGAAACGTCGTGGGCATCAGGCGAATCGTTATGAGTTTTAAGAATGGAGCAGTTTACCTGATGCGGCGGCGGCTGCGCACGCGCTCGTCAGTTGCGTCGCGTCACAATGTAACGTGCCAGCTCGCGCAGCGGCTCGGCCGCGGCATCGAAAGGCTGCAACGCGTGCAAGGCCTGATCGCGCAGATCCAGGGCGTAGGCCTTGGCGGCTTCCAGACCGAGCAGGGCCGGGTAGGTCGGTTTGTTCAAGGCGATGTCGGCACCTTGGCGTTTGCCCAGGGTGGCGGTATCGCTTTCGACGTCGAGGATGTCGTCCTGTACCTGGAACGCCAGCCCTACCGCTTGGGCGTAGGCTTGCAGCGCTTGAAGTTGCGCTGGCTCGGCGCGGGCGCTGGCCAGCGCGCCGAGGCGTACGCTGGCCTCGATCAAGGCACCGGTCTTGTGCCGATGCATGAATTCCAGGGCGTGCCGATCAAGCTGCAGACCCACCGAGCCCAGGTCGATGGCCTGGCCGCCGACCATGCCGGCCGGGCCTGCGGCCTGGGCCAGCACCTGGACCATGCTCAGCCGGATGGTATCGCTTTGCGGGCTCAGGCTCGGGTCGAGGAGGGCAGTGAAAGCCAGGCTCTGCAGGCCATCACCGGCAAGGATCGCGCAGGCTTCGTCGAACGCCTTGTGGGTGGTCGGCTGGCCACGGCGCAGATCGTCATCGTCCATGGCCGGCAGGTCGTCGTGCACCAGCGAGTAGGCATGGATCAGTTCGACCGCGCAGGCCGCGCCATTCGCCTGACTTGCGTCGCCACCCAAGGCCTCGCAGGCGGCATAGGCCAGCAGCGGGCGGACCCGCTTGCCACCGTTCATGACGCTGTAGCGCATGGCCTGGTACAGCCGCGTCAGCTCCGTCGACGGAGGGATGAACAGACCTTGCAGCGCGCCATCCACGCGTTGTTGGCAGACAGCCTGGTAGGCAGCGATCATTCAGGCTGTTCCGTGTCGAAGGGTTCTTCTGAGAGTTCGCCGTCCTTTTCCAGCAGCACCTGGACTTTCTGCTCGGCCTGGGCGAGCGCGCTCTGGCAGTCACGGGTGAGGCGGATACCGTTCTCGAAAGCGCTGAGCGAGTCTTCCAGCGAAAGCTCGCCGTTCTCCAGGCGTTCGACCAGCGTCTGCAGGTCGGCAAGGGATTGTTCGAAATCCAGGGAGGCTTTTTTGCGGGCCATGGCAGCGGTCTCGGCGAGAAGGATTGAAACCGAGCGAAGTTAGCAGACAGGCGGCTGCGGGGCAAATGCGAGCACTGCGGCTACAAGGTCGGGCTCTGCACGTCGCCGACGTGCATCACGGCGCGGTAGTGCACCCGTCCTTTTCGCAGTTGCCGTATCGCATGGTTGACGTCCCCAAGGGGCCATGACTGCACCCAGGGCCGCACTTGGCGCGTTGCCGCGAAGTCCAAGGTGTCCACGATATCCTGGCGTCCGCCGACGTTGGCCGTGGTGATGCTCAAGGTCTTGTACATCATGGCTGCGATATCGAAGGTCACCGGTGGCGGCATGCCCGCGAAGCAGAGCGTGCCAAAAGGACGCAGCATATCGACGATGGCCGACCAATCGCAGGCGACAGAGCTGGTCACCAGGATGTAGTCCAAGGCATTGCGCACTTGATTGCACGCGAAGGGTTTGCTCAGGTCGACGAACCGATGGGCGCCCAGGGTCAGCGCATCGCGTTCCTTGTGCGGGCTGCTCGACAGCGCCGTGACGCGACAGCCACGCTTGGCTGCGAACTGGATGGCCAAATGACCCAGGCCACCGATTCCCACGATGCCCACCGCCATGCCGGGCCAGGTCGCACGCTTGAGCGCCGTATGCACGGTAACACCGGCGCACAGTAGAGGCGCAGCCTGCTCGCTGCTCAGTTCGTCGGGGATGGGGAAGACGAAGCGGCTGTCGCAGTACAGGTAGTCGGCCAGTCCGCCGCGTTCACCATGGGTGCAGGTGGCGACCAGGCCGGCACAGTGCTGCTCTTCGCCGCGCAGGCAGAATTCACAGGCCAGGCAGGCACTGCGGTACCAGCCGACGCCCACCCGTTGTCCCAGGTGCAGACCCGCGACGTTTTCGCCCACAGCACTGACATGGCCAGTCACTTCATGCCCGCACACCTGTGGGTACACGCTGGCATCGCCCCAGTGGCCATCGATCAGGTGCAGATCGCTGCTGCACAATCCGCAATGCGTGACTCGGATTTCCACATCCATGGGCTTCAGGGGCGGGCTCAGGTAGCTGAAGCGGGTCAGTTCGCTTCGACATTGCACCGCTACCCAGGCGTTGACCGTACGCCGATTCATTGATCCACCTGCCCAAGGGTATGCAGCAATTGACGGGTCAGCCGGGCTGCCCATTGCGGGTTGAGGCGAATCGCGGAGGTGGGAGGGAACTCCAGGTCGTTGCGCGCTGGGGAGGCAGTCAGATCAGCGAGAATCATCGGCAGGATCAGGCGAGTCTTGACAAGGACAGGATGCTGGCGGGTGTCGTTGTCCAGGCGTTCTCGCCAGCGTTCCAGGGGCAACGGTACGAAGCTGCCGGGTGTGAGGTTGTCGGCAACCCAGCCGCAGAGTATCCGCCATGGCAGGGGACCATGCGGATGGCACAGGTTGGAGGCCCGGCTCAACGTAGGAGTGGGTACCTGGAGCGCCAGTTGCACGACGATCTGTGCGGCGACGTCGACAGGTGTCAGATTGATACTGCCTTCGAGGTCGGCCGGCCAGCACCCCAGCAATAGGCAGGTAAGCAGGATCAGGCACACATAGTCGCGTTCATTGACGCTGCTGTGATCAACCTCGAGTGGCAGGGCCAGGTCACTGCAGCGGGTGATCATGACAGGCAGGCCATGTTCACGTGCCGCGCTCAGCACGATGGCTTCGGCCACCTGCTTGCTTTCCTCGTATCCGGTGCGCGCGCTACCACCGCCCGCCAAGGTGGAAACAAGCAGCAGTGGCGCAGCGGCGTCGAGCGCCAGTTGCACGATATGGGCGGTACCTTCGACATTGCACGGTACCAGATTCGCGTAGGGCTTGACCCAGTTCACTTCGGCTCCGGCATGGACCACGCAGTCGATCGTAATTGTCAGGCTTTGGTAGACGATCGGCAAAAGGCCCAAGCGTTCGGCCGTCAGGTCGCCGCACTCGACCTGCAACTTGCCCAGCCAATCCAGGGGGGCGCCGGGTGGGACCAGACCATGATGTTGCAGATTGCCCAGGCAACGGCGGCGCGCGTCCGGCAGGTCTTTGGCGCGAACCAGGCAGACAACCTGTTCGACCTCGGGCCGGCGGGCCAGGGCGGCCAGGATGAAGGCGCCGAAAAAACCCGTGGCACCGGTCAGCAGGATGCGCTTGCGCGGTTTGCCACGGTAGTCGCCGAGCCTGTCTTCGCCACGCTCGTGGCCGGGGACGAACGCATATCGCGCGGCCTCGACCAATACCTCTCGCAAGGTCGATACCACAGGCAATCCGGCTCGGGCGCGATCGATGACCAGCGCCATGCTCTGCAGACGAGTATCGTCGAGCAGCGCGGAGAGTGAGAGCTGCACCTCGAAGGTGCGGTTGAGGTCGAGCAGCAATTCGCTCAGTTGCAGGCTGCCGCCGCGGTCAAAAAAATCATCGTCTTCGCGCAGGGTAGGAATGTCATTGCCAAGCACCTTTCGCCATACCGAAGCCACCTGTGCCTGAGTGCCGGCCAGTGGCACGTGGTCTGCTGGCAGGGGCAGTGCATCGTCCAGATGGGCGGGGGGCAACGGCTTGCGTTTCTGATTGTGGCCGGCATCCAGGTGGGATATGGCGTAGTAGGCGCTGGGGACCGCGAAGAACGGCAGATGCAGGGCGACCCAGGCGCGCAATTCGGTGGACGTCGGCATCTGCGCAGGATTGGCGGGAACCACGTAGGCCACCAACTGCCGGGCGGCGCCTTCGTGCCGGCTGCTCAGGTACGTCTGGGCTACCAGCGGGTGACTGTTCAAGATGTTCTCGACGTTCTCCGTATACACCTTGTAGCCGCGTATCTTGAAGTGGGCACTGTCGCGCCCGAGCAATTGCAGGCGGCCGTTACCCAGCCAGACTACACGATCGCCGGTGTCGAACAGTCCACCGATGGCGCGCGAAACACTGTCTGGCTGGCCAAGGTAACCGCTGAACAACCCCGGTGTGCGCAGGTGCAGATGGCCCGCTGCGCGCAAGGGGACCGCGTGCCCTTCGCGGTCAAGCACCTGTGCCTCCACGCCCTTGATCAACTGTAACGTGCCATCGTCGTGTTTGAGCGCCACATCGCCGGCTTCGTTGGAACCGTACAGGTCGATCAGATGGCAATCTGGCAGCAATGCCTGCACTGTGGCGCGCAAGGTCGCCGACAGATGCTCGCCACTGCTCCACAGCACCTGTAGACCTGCGCAGCCAGTCACGAAGGCGAAGTCCTGACGCAGCAGCCCTTGCAGCAGTGATGGTGTGATCATGATCTGCTGCAGTTGGTTGTCGGCAATGAAATCCAGCAGGCGGAGAGGATCCAGTACCACTTCGTCGGCAATGATCACGGTGGTGCAGCGGCTCAGCAGCGGGTAATACAGGTAACCGGTGAGCCACGCGTTGAGGCCTACGCGCTGCCCTGGCTGCAGGTAGCTCTGCCACAGGCTCAGCGAGTCGAGCATGGCGGGTGGCGCCATCAGTGCCACCTTGGACGGGCCACTGGTGCCCGAGGTCAGCAGGCCATACGCAATGACTGGGCGGATGACTGCCCACGGGGCGCAGTCGATTGCCGCAGGACAGGCGAACTCGGTTTCCAGCACTCGGGGTTGGGTCGTCGGTAGTTGCCTGGCCGTCTCCTGGTCGCACAGGACCAGGCAATCGCCCAGGCGGTCCAACAGTGGTTGGCAATGCTGAGCATTGTACCAGGCGGGCAGTTCCAGATAAGGGCGGCCAGCCAGCGCACAGGCGGTCATGGCCACAGCAGTATGGACATTCTTGCGTTTGAAAACGACCGCCCACGCCTCCGGCGCCAGGCGGGCCTGTAAGGTCCTGGCCAGCTGTTGGGCCTGGTCGTGCAGGCGTTGCAGGGACAAACTGTCCTGTCCATCGCTGACCGCGATGTGTTCCGGATTGGCCGTTACAGCCGCGAGAAACGTGTCCAGCCAATCAGGCACGACGCGCTCGCTCCGGTTGTAATGGTTGAAAGTAGCCCAGTCATCGATGCTGCGTTTGCGCAAGCGCTGCAATTGCAGGGTGCAGGCCTGTGGTGCGGGTAATGGCGAGGGACCGGTCCGGCCTTTGACATCCAGCAGGTGAAAGCCGGTTTCACTCAACAGGCCGACCACACATGCCTGCGTCAGCAGCCGGTCAATGGTGTGCTGCTGCGCGGATGCATTGGCTTCGCTGACGGCCAGGAGCAATGGTTGGCCGATCAGCCCTTGCAGTCCGGGCGGGTTCGGGGCATCAGTGGCAGGGAAAGTCGACGTATCCAGAGCGTGGCAGTTCGCGTCGGTGAATTGCGCAACACTCCACAGCAGAGGGCTCAGATTTTCTTCGCCGCTGTGTAACAGTACGATGTCCACAGTAGCCGACGGCGCGTGGTACAGGCTGCGCAGCATACCGTTCGCAGCACCCGGCCGTCGCCGAGCGGCCAGCAGGGCAAAGAAACGATAAGTGGGCTGGGCACGCGCCGCACATTCATCGACCACGACCGGGTAGGTCTGCTCGGGATGGTCCACCGATGCGAAGCCGGTCGAACGCTGCGCGTCTTCATGCCAGCCCTTGAAAAACTGCCAGGCAGGTACTTCCTGCGCTTGCCAATGCAGCATGCTCGCGTTGAACGGTACGCCGAGGAAATCGCACAGGGTACTCAGACTGCCTGCGCTGTCCTGCATCAGGTCATGATCGCTGTCCAATGCCATCAGACTGCCCGGCGGGCATACCCGATGCACGCGCCAGTACAGGGTCAGCAGTTCCTGGAAGCCCGATTCGTCGGGATCGAACCAGGTATCTTCACCCTGAGTGCCAACGCGATACAGCGAGCGCATGACCGCCTGCGGTTCACGAACCAGAAATACATGCTTGAACTGCTGCAGCCACGCATCGCTGATCTGGGCAAAGTCGGAAAACCAGGCGATTTCCTTACTCAACAGCACCGATTTATCGGCCGGCAGTGGGCCATGGGCGAGCGCTTCCAAGGCCTGGCCGTAGGTAGGGATGGACTCGTGGATGCCCGTTCTGTCCCGGGTGGCGACTACGTTGCGATATTTTTCAGGCCAATGCTGGCGCAGGAACGGCTCGCTCAACCGCTCGTGAAGCACGTGCACGGCGGGGTGTTCCATCACACAGCGTTCGAGTGCTGTGGAGCGACTTCTGGAAACAGCCCAGATGATCACGCGCAATGGTCGCATCAACATGTTCGGCTCCTTGGATTGACTTCGCACAACCCAGGCTCCGGATGCGGCCATCGGGTCTATGCCTGCACAGGCTGGCATCGGTACCTTACGCAAAGACGTGGAGCCCATGACATCGCTGATGAGTACGCGCCTCGATCAGCGGCGCCCACCCCGGTGCCTGCATCCATGCCGCGGTCAGGCTTTGCATGATGCGCCAAAAGGTGACATGGTTTGAAACGACCATTTCGTCGGCCAGGGCAACTTCAGGTTATGGAAAACCTCCGCCGTAAACTACCACCGCTCTCCAGTCTGATTCCCTTTGAAGCCGCTGCTCGGCTGCAAAGCTTTTCTCGTGCGGCGCAAGAACTACACCTTACCCAGACGGCCATCAGCCGCCAGATCCGTTCGCTCGAGGACAATTTGGGTGTGCAGCTGTTCGATCGCAAAAGTCGCGGGGTCTTTCTGACCGACTCAGGCGAAAGCTTTCGCCTGACGGTCACTCAAGCGTTGTTCGACATCGCGCGTCAGTCAGAGAAGCTGCGCGAGCATCGGGCGGCGCCGTCGCAGGTGGTGCTGTCTTCCCAACTGGTGGAGGCGTTCTACTTGTTCATGCCTGCGCTGGCGAGCTTTCATCAGCAGCATCCACACATCGAGCTCAAGTTACATTCCACGCTGGTTGCCATCGGTGACGATTCGGAGCGCTTCGATGTTGCCGTGCAGACACTGGGCCGGGCCAGTGCCGATCATGTGCTGCTGTTCAGCGCGCCCGATGACATATTTCCCGTTTGCAGCCCAAGCTACTTCAAAACCATCAGCAAATGGCTGACGCTGGACAGCCTGCCTCAATGCCGCCTATTGCACTACGAAGCGATTTCCCAAGACTTCGTGGGCTGGGACCAGTGGCTGCAAAGTATCGGTGCACCGTTTCGTGTCGGCCGACAGGGCATGTCCTTCAACAGCTTTCCCGTCATGATGCAGGCGGCTGTGGAAGGCCACGGCATTGCCTTGGGGTGGGGCATGACCTCCCGGCAGATGCTCGCCGATGGCAGGCTGGTGCGCGTGCTGGACAAACGCCTGTCCATGGCCGATGCACTGGGCGTCTACAAGTGGCACGCCAACCCGCTCTCGCCGACCGCACGGCTGTTGGTGCAATGGCTACAGCAACTGTTGTTGGAGTCCAAGCCGGTTGCTGAGCGGGAGCAGATCCTGGCCTGAGATTCACGTCACCGCGTTGCGCAACGACAGGCACGCCAGCAGCGTCTGCACGCAATGGCCGCAGCTCATGCTGGCCGTGGTCAGCCGGACCTGAGGCGCCGGGGGTGCTTCGTAGGCGGCGTCGATACCGGTGAAGCCGCTCAATTCACCATTGCGTGCCTGGCGATAGAGGCCTTTGGGGTCGCGCGCTTCTGCCAGGGCCAGGGGCGTGTCGACGAACACTTCGACGAAGGCGTCGCTGCCTATGATCTGTTGCGCAAGAGCACGGTGGGCAAGACGCGGTGAGATCAGGGCGGCCAAGACGATGCAGCCCTGAAGACAAAACAGGCGAGCGACTTCGGCGGTGCGACGGACGTTCTCCAGGCGATCGAGATCGCTGAAGCCCAGATCCCGCGAAAGCCCTCGTCGCAGCTCGTCGCCGTCGAGCACCACACATGAGTACCCCAGTGAGTCGAGCTCTGCCTGCATGGCCCGGGCGATGGTGGTCTTTCCGGCGGCAGGGATGCCGGTCAGCCACAGCACGGTAGGGCGCGTGCTGAGCAGTTGCCGGGCGGGTAGCCGAAAGGTGCCATGGGGCGCTCTAGACATCGTGCGCTCCGTGGCCGACGAGTGCTGAGAGGACCCTTTTCTGGATATCGTGTACGGCATGTTCGCTGAAACCGCTGCGGGGCGTATCCACCATCAACCGACCTCCTCTGTAACCCTGGCTGTGCAAGCCTTTCTGCACACTCTCGCACAAGGGAAGGTCCTCTTCACGCACCACGGCGACAAAATCGATCACGGCCTGTTCCGCAGGGTCAGGCTGTGGGCCTTGGGTGAACCATTGCACGCGCTGCTCGCAGCGTTGCGGACCCGTGGGCACGTGGTGCAACAGGTTCATGTAGCCGCCGGGATATACCTCGATGCACAGGTTGGGCCACACGTACCAGGCTCCGAACTCGCCGCTGCGCGGCGCGTCAGTGTTCGCCGCGTAGCCCTGGCGCTCACCTTGATCGCCGCTCAGATGGGCATGAAAGCCCGGATGCAGGTCGATACGGTAGCTGCTCAGGTCCAGCGTCTGTTGCGACAGGCTGGGATGGCACCCTGGGCAGTGATAGCACTCCGAATAGTTTTCCACAGAGACCTTCCAGTTCGCCTGCAGCGCATAGGTATGGCTGTAGCTGTGGTAGAGCGATTCGGGGGCAGGCGAGAAGCTGCGCAATTGCGCTTCGAGCCCGACGAGCTGAGTGGCAAGAGGCGCAGCGTCGGGGTCCAGGTTGATGAAGACCAAACCGCACATGACCTCCAGGCGCACGCTGGCAAGATGGGCACGCTCAGGCTCGAATCCTGCCACATCGCCGCTGTGCCGGGCGCTCAGCAAACCGCCCGCGTAATCGTAACGCCACGCGTGGTAAGGGCAGGTGATTGCGCCACGCAAGTGCCCGCAGCCTTCGAGCAGACGATGGGCACGGTGCTGGCAGACGTTGTGGAACGCTCGCAGTTGGCCGTCCTGGCCGTGCAGCACCAGCACGCTCTGCTCGCCGATGTCGCAGACCTGATAGGCGCCTTTGATCGCCAACGTCGAGGTATGGCAGGCGTACTGCCAGGTGCGCTGGAAGATGTGTTGCAACTCCAGCGCATAGCGACTGGGGTCAAAGTAGAAAGCCCCCGGCAGGTTGTACGCACGTTCCGCATCGAGGTGAAAGTCGCCCGTATCGAGGATCAGGCAATCGCTATTACCTTGCTCACTCATGAATGGCCACCGCTTCACCCAATGCGGCCTGGCACAGGGTCAGGCCTAGGCCGGGGGTGTCGTCCAAGCGGGCGATACCGCGGGTTACGTGGATGCCTCCCAAAGCTGTGACAACGCTGTGATGGCGACAGGCATTCCAACTGGCGCGCAGGTATTGGTGGGGCGTGGCCATCGCCAGGTGCATGGCTGCGGTATCAGCGATCTGGCTGCCGCCGACGTCTTCGATGTTCATCTGAATACCTTGCTCGATGCAGTAGTCGCGCAAATGTCGGGCCTTGGTCAGGCCGCCGACCCGAGCGATCTTCAAGCCGATGACCTGAGCGGTATTCAATGCACAGGCTCGATATAGATCGTTGGCACCGTGAATGCATTCGTCCAGAATCAGCGGCTGGCGCGTCAGGTTGCGCACATGCTGACACTGTTCGAGCGTTTCGCAGGGCTGTTCGAAGTGAACCTCGTAGTCTTTCACGGCGTTCATCACGGCCACCGCCTGGGCCGGCAGCCAGGCGCGATTGGCATCGAAGGTCAAGTGGTCACCGCGCACGCGCTCGGCCAACAGGTTCTGGATCCGCGACAGGTCAGCCGATACGCCCGAGCCGATCTTGCACGAATGGGTCCGGTAGCCGTCGGCATGCGCCTGATGCATGTCGGCGACCATCTGCCGGGGTGTTGCCGTGGGGATGCTGCTTTGCAAGGTCAGCTCGGTGTTCATGCGCCCGCCGAGCAGTGCGTGCACCGGCAGGTTGCAATAGCGCCCGAGAATATCCCAGCAGGCCATGTCGACGGCGGTCTTGACATAGGGGTGGCCTGGCAGTGCCCGGTCCATGACCTGGTTGATCGCATTCAGGTTCAACGGGTTGCAGCCCAAGAGGTGGGGTGCCAGTTCGGCCAGTCCGGCACGCACGCCGAGGGCGAACGCGGGCAGGTAGGAAGCGCCCCACGGGCAGCTTTCACCGATCCCGAACAGCCCTTGGTCGGTCTCGACCACCACAATGGTGCTGTCCAGAGCGCTGTAATGCAGGCGTCCGCCGGATAGCGCGTAGGGCTTGTCCAGCGGTAGATCCACTTGGTAGATGCGCAGGCGGGTGATTTTCATGACGCCTGCCTCACAGACGAGGAGTCGAGCACGCGGTCGAAGTCCAGGGCCCGCAAGATGGGCAGGTGCAATGACGCCATCATGCCTGGCAAATCATGCAGCAGCGCTGGATGAGGCGCGTAGCTGTCAGAATGGTCATCCACCCAGCTGGCACCACAGCTGCGGCTCACCACCTGCTCAAGCAACGACGGCTCCAGACCCATGGCGCCCCCCAGTTGCAATGCTTCCTGCAGGATGGTGTGGTTGGTCCAGGCCATGACTTCCAGTAGGCACTGGGCGTAGTGGCCGCATGCGGGATGGGTGAGCGTATAGCCAAAGTGCTCCGGCAGGCTGGGCTTGCGTCGGCCGCGTGCGTCGATCACGAAAGTGTCGGGATGGCGATAGGTTCGGTCGGCGCCATAAGGCGAGGGTGCGGTGAAACCGTCGATCAACAGGCGTCGCTGGTTTTCGGCTTCCATCAATGCCACCACCTTGAGGTGATTGGCATGCGCCGGGTAACGACTGCCGGCCTGGCGATAGCGTGCCTCGATCAGCCGCGCCAGCGGCAGGGCAACGCCCAACTCATCGGCCAGAGCCACCGTCAGGGCCATGTCCTTGACGGTGATTTCCAGTGTGCAGGAGTGATCGTAGCTACCGTCGAGAAGCATTGGCGTGACCTGGTCGACAACGAAGCAGTTGGCTCGTGAATCCTTCGCCACGTTCCACAGCCAACGCAGGTCCAGGCCCTGATGCTGCGCCACCAGCAACAACTCGGCCCACGTCAGCGTCGCGCAGTAGAACAACAGGTTGGTCAGCAGCTTGACTGACTGGCCCTGGCCAATGGTACCGACATGGAACCGGTATTGCCCCATCGCAGCCAGTGCCGGCTGGGCGATGTCGTAGGCGTCTTTCGCGCCACCGACATAGAAGCAGACGTTGTTGAAGTCCACCCCCATGTGCGAAAGGTTGCTGACGGGCGCCTCCAGGCTCATGACGCCTCGCTGCCGGGCTAGCCGAGCGATATCCAAGGTGTTGTGGTAATCGGTGGTCGAGGTGTCGATCCATACCGCGCCGTTGGCCAGGGCAGCGAGTGCGCCATTGTTGCCGATCATGGTTTCGCGTACATGGCTGGGCAGTGGCAGGCAGGTGATCAGGATAGCGTTGTCCATGGCCGCTGCCGCAGGGGTCGATGCCCACTGCGCGCCTTGACCGCAAACCCAGCGTTCGCAGCTGGGATCATGATCGTGGACAGTTACGATGAAGCCTTTTT
>Ga0207655_1003419_pt1 | contig 11834 bp, 8 predicted proteins | sample KBSM44metaG_FD_184398 | JGI IMG/M metagenome (GOLD analysis project Ga0207655, IMG submission 184398) | Miscanthus rhizosphere microbial communities from Kellogg Biological Station, Michigan, USA - KBS M4-4 metaG (SPAdes) (version 2) | ecosystem: Host-associated > Plants > Roots > Rhizosphere >...
CAGTACGGTGACGCCTTCGCCTGCGCGACGCACGGCAGCCTTGCCAACGGGCAACTGGTAGTCGAGATTTCCAGCGGGTATGTCTCCCTTGGTCCCGTAGAGGTCGACGTGCTCAAGCACAAGCACCGGGTCCTGGAGTTCCAGCGCAGTATTCATCAGGCCGATGTAGTCGTGCGGAGTTGACGGCGCTACGATTCGCCAGCCCGGGTTGTTGGCGAAGATACCTGCCGGGTCCATGGAATGCTGGGAGCCATAGCCAGCTCCCATTGCAACCTTGGAGCGCAGAACCACGGGCATCGCAGACTGGCCGCCGAACATGTGCCGCGCCTTGCCGATCTGATTAAATATCTGGTCAGCCGCGACCCACAGGAAGTCCGAATACATGAACTCAACAACTGGTTTGTAGCGCCCTGTCATGGACAGGCCGCCTGCGAGGCCCGCGAAGGCGTTCTCACTAATGGGTGTACCAAGGACCCGATCGGGGTAGGCGTCCTTCAGCCCGCGGGTGGCCCCGTTGGTGCCCCCCTTGAGCCGGTGAACGTCCTCGCCCAGGACCAGCACACCCGGGTCAACGTCCATCCGGCGCCCCAATACATCTGCAATTGCATCTACGAAGCGGCGCTGCTCGGTGCCGGTTTCGGTGCCTTCTCCGGAGGTTGATCCTGTCAGCACAGGTTCGCTCCTGATGTCCGTGTCCACCCCTGTGGGATCGGGCCAAAGCGTCGGGCGGATGCGGCGGGCGCCTTTGGTGCTTTCCGGGTCCTTCTCCGTAATTCCGTCTACAATCCGGGTGATGTGTTCTGTGATGTGCGAGGTGAGATCGCTCAGTTGTTCATCGGTGAGGAGTCCGCGCCGGGTCATCTCGACGGCCAGCTTGGCCAGCGGGTCGCGATCACGCCACTGCTTCTCCTCCTCCTTGCTCCGGTAGCCGAAGGCACTGCCCGGGAAGGGGCCGTTCTGATGGAAATAGCGGTAGGTTTCCGCCTCGATGAGCGTTGCGCCCTTGCCTGCGCGCATATGATCCACGGCTGCCTTCTGGGCAAGATAGACCGCGAGGGGATCCATCCCGTCCACGCGCCAGGATCTGATTCCGAAGCCAGGGCCACGAGCCGCCAGCCGAGGTTCACCGGTCACGTCGGCAACATGGGTCGAAACGGCATACAGGTTGTTCTCAATGTAGAAGCACAGTGGCAAGCGCCAGGCAGCGGCAAGATTCAGCGTCTCCAATGTCGAGCCTATGTTTGAGGCGCCATCGCCGAAATAGGTCACCGTGACGCCCATGCCGCCTGCCGGCCCGCCGCCGTCGTGGACTTCTGCGTCATGGCGCTGTGCCCAGGCATTGCCTGCGGCAAGCGGCACTCCGCCACCCACGATCGCGTTCGTACCCAGCGCTCCGGCCTCAAGCCACTGCAGGTGCATTGAGCCGCCCCGACCGCCGCTGAAACCGGCTTTGAGACCCAAAATCTCGGACATCGTTCGTCGGATGAACTCCGTGACTTGGTCGTTCTTTATCCCGTCAATAATCGACATACCGTTCGGGGACAGGTAGGCGAGACCCTTTGCCAGGAATTGGTGATGGCCGCGGTGGGTGCCGTTGACGCCGTCGGCCCCCCTCAGCGCCACAATGGATCCCACGGCGGCACCCTCCTGACCGATGCTGGAGTGGGCGGGGCCGTGTACGAGGCCCTCACCTGCCAGCTGCAGGACAATTTCCTCGAAAATCCGGATCGTGTGCATCTGCACCAGCATGGATTCGAGCAGCTCCGGAGCTGCCTCATCCCAATCTTTACGGGTTGTCCGCAGCTCTGTGCACTCTGTCGAGTAGGTCAAAGGCGTGGTGGTTGACATCTATGGCTCCCAATTGGCGAACGTGAATGGCTTTGAGACGTTCGTCCAACCATAGGCGGCTGAATGGATCCAATACAAGGCTAAATGCTTGTAATTCGCGCCATTCTAATGTCGAATGGATCCATTCACCTCAAGTCCGTATGCTTGACGCATGGTCATCGAAGCTGTTCTGTTGAAGAAGTCGGGTGCTGCAAGTCAGCGCATCGCAAACGAATTGAGTCAAAGGATTCTCGACGGCGACCTCGCGCCAGGCGCGAGGATCCGCCAGGAGCAGATTGCAGAAGAGTTTGGCGTGAGCAGGCTGCCGATTCGGGAAGCGTTGCGCATTCTTGAATCGCATGGTCTCGTCACGCTGGTCGCTTCCTCGGGCGCCTGGGTTAGCTCCATGAACCTCACTGAGTGCCAGGAGACGTATTTGATCCGTGAACGCATTGAGCCGCTTGCGTTGGGGCAGGCCATTGACAGCGTCAGTGCCGAAACCATGGACCGGCTCAGCGAGCTGGCGGAGCAGATGGAAAATTGCACGGTGGTGGAGGACTTCGTTGAACTCGACCGGGAATTCCACCTGTTGAGTTTTCAGGATGCGGGCATGCCAACCTTGTTGGAGATGGTCGAGAGGCTCTGGAATACCACCCAGCATTATCGGCGCGCTTACGTACAGCTGATCGGTCCCGAGGGGCTCGGAGACACGAATTTGGAGCATCGGCTCCTCTTGGCAGCAATCCGCCGACGTGACATCCGCTCTGCAGAGGAATTGCTGGCGATGCACGTCCGCAAAACTCGCATTGCGCTGCTTGATCACCCAGAGATATTTGACCGCTAGAGACATTGGGCTGGGGAAGTTTTCCCGAGCTTCGACCCGACCGCGGCATTGCCTGCATCGTTCCGGGCAGAGCTCGGACCAGAAAGTTGAATGGCGCATATTCGGGGGTCGTTGACGCGGACGGCTATGGCCTGGCCATGCGCCCGCCACTAGCCTTAAACAAGAACGAGTCAGAGGAAATGAGTTTGCATGACGACAGAGACTTCTGAGGGCGTCGGGTTTCGGTCTCGGCGAGGACCTATCCTCATCGCCTTGATGCTCGCAACGGGTCTGGTGGCGATTGATTCGACGATTGTTGCGACGGCGGTTCCTTCAATTGTGGGTGACGTCGGCGGCTTCACGTCTTTTCCTTGGCTCTTTTCCGCGTATTTATTGGCGCAGGCTATCTCGGTGCCGGTCTACGCGAAGCTCTCAGACATGGTTGGGCGTAAGCCGATTATCCTTTGCGGTATCGGACTCTTCCTGCTCGGGTCGATCCTCTGCGGACTAGCGTGGAGCATGCCCGCCCTCATAGCATTCCGGGTTCTCCAGGGTCTGGGCGCCGGAGCAGTGCTGCCCATGGCCATGACCATCGTGGGCGATATCTACACTGTGGCCGAAAGGTCTAAAGTGCAGGGTTATCTTGCCAGTGTTTGGGCTCTTTCCTCGGTCGTAGGCCCAACCTCGGGAGGCGTGTTCGCGTCGCTGGGCATCTGGCGTTGGATCTTCTTCGTGAACATTCCACTTTGCCTCTTGGCGGGGTGGATGCTGATTCGCTCCTTCCACGAGAATATCGAGCGGGCCAAGCACCGTGTGGACTTCTTGGGGGCGGGCCTGCTGTCACTTTCCCTGAGCCTGCTCATTCTTGGCGCACTCGGTGGTGGCCAGTCATGGGCTTGGAACTCTCCCATCAGTATCGCCATCTTTACTGCCGGCTCTATCCTGTTCGCCGCGTTCGTGCTGGTCGAAAGGAGGGCAACGGAGCCGATACTGCCTGCGTGGGTCGTATCCCGCCGGCTGCTGGCGACGACGGCGATGACCTCTTTTGGCATCGGCGCGGTCATGTTCGGCCTCACCTCCTACGTTCCCACGTACCTACAAGGAGCCACCTCGACCTCCCCAATCCTGGCCGGGCTCGCTTTGGCTGCCCTGACCATCGGTTGGCCAATCAGTGCATCCCAAGCGGGCCGTTTCTATCTCCGCATGGGGTTCAGGACGACGGCCTTGATTGGCGTCACGATCACAGTTTTCGGTACAGCAGTTCTTGCTCTGACGGCCGCCGCACCCAACATTGTGGTGGTGGCTGCGGGGTGCTTCGTCGTTGGACTCGGCCTGGGATTAGTAGCGACCCCGAGCCTCATTGCCGCCCAAACCAGTGTCGAATGGAATGAGCGAGGCGTAGTGACCGGTACGAATCTTTTTGCACGTTCGATCGGCAGCTCTGTCGGCGTCGCCGTTTTCGGGGCCGTCGCTAACGCGATATACGCCCGTGTCCCCGGCGGAGATTCGGATCCCCAGACAATCGTGTCGGCATCTACCGCTGTCTTCATCGCCGTGCTGGTCAGCGCCATACTCACTGTGGTCGCGGTTATCGCCATGCCTTCGGCTAAAGGCGAAAGCAACACAGTCGGGGCATCGGCCGAGGCCCGTGCGGCATCCTCACCTGGTTAGGGACCATTGGCTCCATAGACCCAAACAAATTCTTGCGCTGACCGCCCGACCCCCTCGCCAGAGGGGGTCTTTGCTTTAAATGTGCTCCTGCCCTGGGAAACCCACCGGCAAGGAACGTGTAGACCGTCCGGGCACTCGACAAACATCATGATTCGATCTACGATACGAATGTATCAACAAACGTACTCGACTGACAGATCAAGGGTGATCACATTGGACGTAGACCTCTTCACCGACATCAGCGCTTCCTATTTGGCTGAAGACGCTTGTGCCGCGTGGCTTCTGTGCGATCGCCACGATCCTGCGTCCACGGCCTACACGGTCGTCGAAGACAGTGGGGTGGAGCGGGCCGTCAGTTACGGGGAACTGCGTAGCGAATCGATCAGGCTCGCCAACGGCTTTCGCGATCTTGGGGTGCAGCCGGGCACCCGCGTTGCCACTCTTCTTCGCAAGGGCCCGGAACTTGTGACCACCATGCTCGCGGTGTGGCGACTGGGCGCGGTGTACGTGCCATTGTTCACTGCCTTTGGAGGCAAAGCCGTCGAATTTCGGATCCACACGGCCCAGGTAGGCCTGGTGATTACGGACATGGTCCAGCGCGGGAAGCTTCGGGACCTCACGGGGACCCCCATCAAGGTCGTCGTTATCGACGGAGCCGGCGAGCCCGAAGACATTGATTATCGAGCGTTGCTGGCTACCGCTTCCACGGTAGATCTGGACGCTCTCGTTCAAGGCCCCGATGGTGCGCTGGTCCACATGTTCACATCCGGTACAACGGGTTCCCCGAAAGGTGTCATTCACCCGCTGCGACAAGCGGCAGGATGGCACAGCTACCTTAAGTACGGGCTCGGAGTCGCCAGCGACGACGTGTATTGGTGCGCAGCGGACCCTGGGTGGGCCTACGGCCTATATGCCGGAATCGTGGCCCCGCTCGCGAATGGTACGGGGGCGATCCTGCAGGCCGGAGCCTTTGAGCCTACTGCCGCATGGAGAATCATCGAAAACCTGGGAGTCACAAACCTGACGGCTGCCCCAACCGTATACCGGGCGTTACGCACCTATTTCCCGGTCCTCCCATCGCGCGCCCGTCTGAAGCGCCTGTCAAGTGCGGGTGAACCGCTGACGCCAGAGGTCAACGTCTGGGCAGGGGAGCAACTGGGCTTGGAGGTGCACGACCACTTCGGCCAGACAGAGGTTGGTATGGTCTTCGGCAACGTCCACCACCCCGCGATCGCCCGTGCGGTCGTCCCGGGATCCATGGGCTACCCGCTTCCCGGATGGGCAGCGACAGTGCTTGGTGAAGACGATGCCCCGGAACTCGCGCCGGGCGTGATGGGCCGGGTGGCAATCGATGTCGCGAGTAGTCCAGCGATGACATTCCGAAGCTACCAGGACCCTTCGCAGACAGCATCGCGATTCACCCGCGATGGGCGCTTCTATCTCCTGGGCGACCTCGGCCATCGGGACGCTGATGGAGCATTCCATTTCGCATCCCGCGATGACGACGTCATCATCATGGCTGGCTACCGGATCGGCCCGTTCGAGATCGAATCCATGCTCAGCGAACACCCGGCTGTAGCCGAAAGCGCTGCGATTGCCGCTCCCGACGCCGACAGGGGAGAGGTCCTGGAAGCCTACGTCGTACTCAGTGATGGGTGGGAGCCGTCTGACGCCCTTCGGCAGGACCTTCAAGGATTTGTGAAAAGCCATTATGCCGCTCATGCATACCCCCGATCCATCCACTTCGTCCAAGAGCTTCCGAAAACGCCCAGCGGCAAAATCCAACGCTATGTCCTGAGGCGGCAGCGCCGTTCCGAGGTGGAGAAAGCAGGACAGCTGTGACGTCCCAACATCTCCACGTCGAACAACGGGGAGTTGTCCGGTGGCTGTTCCTGAACCGCCCAGCTCAGCGCAACGCCATCAACGGCGCCTTAGCCGACGCCTTGGCCGCTCAAGTCATCGACATCGCCCATGACCCACAGACGGCCGTCGTCGTGCTGGCCGGAAAAGGTAAGAGTTTCAGTGCCGGCGGGGATTTCCGGCATTTCCTGGCACTTGAGGTCGAAAGCAAAGCCGGCGTGGTGGAATTCCTGGAGCGACTTTCGGACGTCGTCACGACTATAGAGCGAAGCTCCAAGCCCTGGGTTGCAGCTCTCCATGGACACGCCATCGCCGGGGGTCTTGAGCTCGCTTTAGCATGCGACGTCGTCATCGCTGCTGAAGGAACACTGGTCGGGGACGGGCACCTGAACAATAAGCTGACGCCCGGGGCTGGGTCCAGCGTTCGTCTGGAGCGCGCTATTGGAAAGAGTCCCGCACGGTGGATGCACCTCAGTGGCCAGCCCATGACTGCGGAAGCATTGCGTCCAACTGGTTGGCTGCATGACGTGGTGCCTTATCAGCGACTACACGAGAGGGCCGCCGACGTTGCCGCCCAGCTCGCCGCCAGGGACTCGCCGGCACAGCAGAATCTCAAGAACCTGCTTTCGTCGATTACCGAACTCGACGATTCAGACGCCCTTAATCGTGAACTCGAAGCATTCCAGGCCAATTGGCGTGACAACAACGTTCCAGATGCGCTCCGCCAGTTCTTAGCGGCACGCAGGCTCAACCAGAAGTAGGAGACACACGCCTTGAACACCCAAAAGATCCCGGTGACCGATCGATATAAAGGCAGGACTGTGGCGATAACAGGGGCTGCGCAGGGCCTTGGATTGGCGATGGCCAGCCGCTTTGCAGCGGAGGGTGCCTCCTTGGCGCTGGCGGACGTCAACGACGTCTTGCTCAGCGAGGCCGTGAACCAAATCCAAGTCCATGGCGACGCCAGCGTCACCAAGACAGTGGTTGACGTGACGGACTCGTCAACTGTGAATGGATGGATCTCGGAAGTGGAACAAACACAGGGAGCAGTCGATGTGCTGGTCAACAACGCCGGGATCATCCGGGACAACCGCATCGAGAGAATCAGCGACGCGGACTGGGACGCCGTCGTAGACGTCAGCCTGAAAGGTGCCTTTTACTGCTCCCGTGCCGTATTCCCGGGGATGCGGAAACGCCGCTACGGCCGGATCATCTCGTTTTCGTCGATGTCCTGGAGAGGTAACTTCGGACAGTCCAACTATGTGGCGGCCAAAGCTGGTGTGGTGGGGCTGACGAGAACCCTTGCCCTGGAAGGGGCGCGAGACGGTATAACTGCCAACGCTATCGCTCCCGGGCTCATCCAGACGCCCATGCTTGCATCAATGAACGATGCAGCACGGAACCTGCTCATCAGTAAGGTCCCGATGAAGCACACGGGTGACCCCTCGGACATCGCCGAAGCTGCAGCCTTTCTTGGCTCCGAGGGAGCGTCATTCATCACAGGTGTAGTTCTCGACGTTGACGGAGGCATTTCCATCGGGTCTTCAATACGCTGAGTAGGGCTGAGTAGGCGGGGAAGGTGCTCTCGCACCTTCCCCGCCTTACTTATTTGGGCTTGGCAGTCAGCCCGTGGATGACGAGCTCACCGATTTCCGTATACGCCTCACCTGCAGTCAGCCCAGTCGCCTCCAGGAGCTCCCCGGATTGCACGCCGTCAATCAGCAAAGAAATGGCTTGGCCAGCGAGGGCCGCGTCTGCGGCCCGGAACGCTCCCGAAGCCACACCATCCTCGATCATGCCTTGAACGTTTCGGGCAGCGGCACGGGAATTCAACCGATAGATCGCCGCGGTTGGTTCGTAGGAAATCATGTCGACGTAAAAAGCCCGCGAATTACGACCCATGGCAGAACCGATACCCGCAAGATAGCGAACTATCCGCTCTGCGGGGTCCTCAGTATCGGCGATTCCGGCCTCTATGGCTTTGGTAGATCGTTCAAAAAAGTGCCTGGTCACCTTTTGGATGATCTGCTCTCGACTGCTGGCCACGGAGTAGAGCGTAGTTTTGGAGCATCGAAGCCGGCTGCAGAGCTCCTCGATCGTCAAGCCGCTAAAACCCTCTGACAAGAAGAGAGCTTCAAGCTCCACTAACAATTCCTGGCGTCTGGACCCCTCGTCGCTCTTGCGGGATCGTCGGGTACGGCCAGTGGCCGAGGTGGCACCTTGAGGCATCATGGGACGAGCCCTCCTTGTCCGAACTTACGAGTACGAACGTATCATGTCCCGTACATTTCAGTTCTTCTTTGGCGTCGGGGCGTGACGCTGTGCCCTCCCGACGTCCAGCGGCCGCCGTCGAACGTTGAATGTTCGACGGCGGCCGGGCTCGGGCGGTTCCTAGCGGTTAATGACGGGCAGGACGAGCCGACTCGGGTGTTGGGGTCCGTGCATGATCCGGTTGGTGGCTACGACCGCCTGGTCGATAGACTCCTGTGCGATGAAGCCTCCGGTGTTCGTGTTCCGGTCGTAGCGCGGGAAGTTGCTGCTGGAGATGTCGAGCCTGATGCGGTGTCCGGGCAGGAACACGTTGGAGGTCACCGCCATCGGTACGGTCACCTCGTACACCTCATCGGGTGTCAGAAGTGCGGGGTTGGGCAGGTCGTTCCGGTAGCGCAGGCGCAGGACGCCGTCGCAAAGGTTGATCGCCCGTCCATCGGGGAAGACGTCAACGAGTTTGGCGGTGATGTCCGTGTCCACCGCGCTGGAAGAGACGAAGACCTTGAGCTCAACGTGCCCGGTGACTTCAATGGGCTCCTCGAGGACGGGTCCGGTGTAGCAAAGGACGTCGGATCGGCCATCCACTACCTTCTGGTCGACTGGCCCCACCAATCCCGGCACGCTCGGGAGAAGGGCGCCACCGGCGGTGGGCACTGGATCGCGGGGGTCGTACTGGAATTCGTCGTGGCCCGCGGTCGAGGATGGTGTGGGCTGGAGTGCACCGTCGCCGTGGCGTGTGTTGGCCGACCCGCCGCTATGCAGGTGGTAATCCGTGTAGGAAGTGTCAGGTAATGGCCAGTCCTGCTCATCGCGCCATTGGTCAATGCCCATGACAAAGATTCGTACCCTGGGCGCGGGGGAGTCTGGTGTGCGGCCACGAACAGTCTGGTCGAAGAAGTTGATGTGGGCCTCGGTAAAGTCTCCGGCGCCAAGGATCCCGAAGTGCCTATCTGCGAACTGCCCGGTAGTGCTGACGTGTTCCCATGGTCCGATTATCAGGCGGGAGTCCTCGCGCGCTGTCTCGGACGCGCCCTGTGTGCGGACCCTAACGAAGTCGGAGACTGTTCCGTTGATCTTGAGGTCGTACCATCCGCCGGTGGCCAAGACAGGAACCTCCACCGAACTGACCAGGGGCGACCAGTCCTGGGCGGCCCAGTAGCCGTCGAAGTCGGGGTGGGCTAACCAATCGTCGAACCAGCGCCCCTTCCCAATCACCGGCAGATCAGCAACGGGCGTGGCATCGTTGAGCGAAAGCGGGTTCAGCAGTGAGCCGCCGAGCCTCATCAGGGCGGCGGGGTCAGTCGTCTTGCCACTTGCCAGGTCCCGTTGTTCTTCGCTGGCATACATCATGGCATTCCACAAGGTGTCAAGGCTCAAAGATAGGGCGCCACCCCTTGAGTACCAGAGCTCTGAGTACCAATCCGTTGCTGCCATGGTGGGGGCAATGGCTTTCAGGCCCGGCGTTTCCTTGATGGCCAGGGCCCACTGGGTCATTCCCGAATAGGATGCCCCATACATGCCGATCGTGCCGTCTGACCATCCCTGCCGGGTGATCCACGCTGCTGTGTCCTGACCATCAGCGATTTCATTGATCTTGGGCTCGAACTCACCCTCAGAACCGTAGGTTCCGCGCGCGTCTTGAAAGACGACTGCATATCCTGCGTTCACGAGTGCCATCAGGCTGGGAACACTCGTTCCCGGCCCGCCGTAAATGAATGGCATCCGTTTGCTATACGGAAGCCGCAGGAGCAACGTCGGCGCCGTTCCCTCGAGTGGGCGCCAGATGTCAGCAACGAGGGTCACTCCGTCCCGCATCGCTATCGCAACGTTCGGCTCATAGATGTGCTTCATGAGTCTCTCCTTTGAGAACTCGAACCATCAGCGCTGGCGTAGGCCTCCGCTGTGTCCTGTCTTGGTCAACGTGAATGTTTTGCAGTGTGCCCGGGTGAGGCATGACGTTAGCGGGTGAAGAAGGGGAATAAGTGCCAACGTGGGTACGATATTCGATACGAATTACCCTCAAAACGTATCACAAAGAGCGGGGAGCGCAAGGGGGGATTTGAGCAAGTCATTCGAAGGCGACCCGTCCCAGCCCGGACGGCAGTCTCGGAGGCTCGCTGCTAGACCACTGGCCAACCTTGCTACACTGAATGATGGAATCATCAAATAGAAGTGGGAGGCCTTGGCAATCATGGATGAATTTTCGGATTTCCGGGCGCCTCTGTATGAGGTCAAGGCCAACCTCTTCAAGGGCTTGGCGCATCCGGTCAGGATCAGGGTCTTGGAGCTGCTGAGCGCGGCTCCAGAAGTATCTGTGACTGACATGCTGGCCGCGACTGGTCTGGAAGCATCCCACCTTTCCCAACACCTGTCCGTCCTGCGCCGCTACCACCTTGTCACCGCTGAACGCCGGGCGCTGCAAATGTTCTATTCCTTGGCCTACCCGCAGGTCGCAGAACTGCTGGCGGTGGCCCGGCAACTGCTGCATGACATGCTGAACAACACCCGCGAGCAGCTTGAACATTCAACGGCAAACGTTTCTGCCGCAGCCCCTTCAGGCGCACAACGATGACTGTCTTGCGCATGGCCCGCGCGCTCCTGCCGTCCTGGCGGGACTATGCGGAACTGCCCCGCTCCTGGAAAGGGGATCTGGTAGCAGGAGTTACCGTTGGCATCGTTGCCCTGCCTTTGGCGCTTGCTTTTGGTGTCAGCTCCGGGGCCGGCCCGGCCAGTGGCTTGATTACCGCGGTGATCGCCGGGATTGTGGCGGCTGTCTTTGGTGGGTCCAACATCCAGGTTTCCGGGCCGACCGGCGCCATGGTTGTTGTCCTCGGCCCTGTCATCGCAGCTCACGGCATCGGCGCGTTGGCCGCTGTGTCAGTCCTCGCCGGCGCCATGGTCATCGTCGCTGGTGTCCTAAAACTCGGCCGCGTCGTGACCCTGCTGCCCTGGCCGGTGATCGAGGGATTCACCCTGGGCATCGCACTGATCATCTTCCTCCAGCAGGTTCCCGCTGCGTTCGGAGTGCACGCTGGACCAAGCAGCAACGCGGCCGTCTCGGCTGTCCAGGGACTGGCGACGACGTCGCCAGCCGCCTTGTGGGCTCCCGTGGTCCTGGTGGTACTCGTCGCCGTGATCATGGTTGCCGCACCCCGGATCCATCCGCAGATTCCCGGTTCCCTCCTCGCCATTATCGTGGCCAGCGTCACTGCCCAGGTTCTGGACCTTCCGGTGGCGAGGATCGGCGCACTTCCTGACGCACTGCCGCCCCCAGTCGTCCCCGCCCTTGACTGGGGCACTGTGGCAGCGCTGGCAGCCCCGGCCGCAACGATCGCAGCGCTGGCTGCGATCGAATCACTGCTTTCTGCGCGGGTCGCCGCCT
>Ga0207655_1003421_pt1 | contig 11832 bp, 11 predicted proteins | sample KBSM44metaG_FD_184398 | JGI IMG/M metagenome (GOLD analysis project Ga0207655, IMG submission 184398) | Miscanthus rhizosphere microbial communities from Kellogg Biological Station, Michigan, USA - KBS M4-4 metaG (SPAdes) (version 2) | ecosystem: Host-associated > Plants > Roots > Rhizosphere >...
CGTCCCGCCGAAGGGTCGCCATAACTGCCCACCACAATCGGCTTGCCTGGCTCGCCGGAACTACCCGCTTGCGGCACGAAGCTGCCGTGGCAAGTGACGCCGCGCTTGAACAAAATCCGCGTACCGGGCGCGAAGTGCCTGGCATTCAACTCCGCCAGACGACCCACCACCGGGGCCGCGCTGGCGCCGGAGCAGTCGACATGCACAGTCTCCGCCGATGCCCCGGCCATCGTCAAGACAGAAATCAGCAACAGCCAGCAAGGTTTGATCATGGACGCAACCCATTCAGAAACAGAATAGGTTAACGATACCACATATTTCGGCAAAATCAGCTTGTCGATTTCCAGCACCGCCGTTCGTTGTGCGATAGTAGTACCCAACTTATCCAACGAGGAGGCGTCATGAACAAACAGATCATCTTCAACCTGCCGGTCAAAGACCTGGAAAAATCCAAGGCATTCTTTGCCGCGCTCGGCTTCACCTTCAGCCAGAAATTCAGCAATGACCAAGCGGCCTTCATGCACATTGTGGGAGACGACATCCGCGCCATGCTGATGACCGAAGCGTTCTTCCACTCCCTCATCAACAAGCCGGTAGCGCAGGCCAGGGAAGCCAACGAAGTCATCATCTGCCTGAGCTGCGAGAGCCGCGACGAAGTGGACAGCCTGATCGCCAAAGCCACCGCCGCCGGCGCCCGCATCCCCCACCCACCCGAAGACCACGGCTTCATGTACGACCAGGGCTTCGAAGACCTCGATGGACATTTGTGGAATCTGGTCTGGGCGGAAGCAGGCATTTAAACTCAGAGCCTGCTTGCAATCGTCGAGGCGAAGTACATACTGTCAGCATGAACTCCCTCGACACCCTCAGTTATTGCAAGCGCCTTGAAGCGGCCGGCATGCCGCGAGAGCAGGCGGAGGTTCAAGCGCAGATATTGAGCCAGATGGCTACTAAGGAAGACTTGAAGCAGCTTGAGGCGCGGACAAAAGAACGACCTGTGTTCGATCTCAAGCAGCAAAAGCAGAAAGTTAAAATCCACGACTTTGTGATGGGACTCATCGCTATCTACTTAGTACAGCTCTGTTTAATCGTCGCAGCCGTACTCTACCTGCCTCACTAAGCTATGCCACTTTGGCAGCCGGCGAGAGGCGCTCGATCTTAGGCCGCTGGATGGGACTGGCTTGGTATAAGTCGTAATCCAACTGCATGCCAGCCCAGAATTCAGGGCTGGTGCCAAGAGCATCTCCCAGCCGGTAAGCCATATCCGCCGACACACTTTCAGCGCCATCGACGACACGCTGCAATACCAAGTCACTTACACCAATATGCGCCGCAACATCAGCGATAGAAAAGTTAGCTAGATACTCCCTCAAGACCTCACCGGGATGAGGTGGGTTATGCATGCGAGTCATATATCCTCCACTCATCAGTGATAGTCACAATAATCAATGAGAATCACATCTTCACCATCAAAGGCTAAGGTCAAACCGCCAGTTTCAACGCATGAGATGCCTAGCGGGCAAAACCAAACCCTTATGACGGAAGCTTTTAATCATGGTCGTATCCCTCGACGATACATCATGCAAGCAAGCGCTATACGTCCCGCACAATCACTTTTCATCTCCTCTTCAGCCGGATGAGAAGTGATACTGAAGCGATTTTCAAAAGTATTGTTGAGGCACCTCACAGGGTGTACTACTTACGGATTATTTTGACTTCATCGCTAAGAAATTGAGGAGTTCTTCGACACCAAGAGCACCTCCACTAATAAGCTTCCCTTGCGCGATGTGGAACGGCCCCTCATCGCGGCAACGATTTACGAACCTGACAAAATTTTTATCCGCCGATACGATGAAGTCTGCTTCTAGTAAGTAGGTCGCAAGTTGTGAATCACAAGGCGTACCGTCAGTCACCTTGTGGAAGGATTGAAGAAATTCGAAGGCGCCACGAAGCCAGAAACGGGGAAGCGTCTGGATATTCGCCTCATAAAGCCAAAAGCGACTAAAAGATGCAGGATCAGCCAATACACTGATAGCATCAACCTCCCCGCCGAGCCAATCCAAATATGCACTCGAAGTCCCATAGAATAGAGCTTCCTCAAACACGTGCTGAAAAACACGTCGCGAGCTTAACCTCCAGAATTCGACGTCGTCCCCGCGCCAGCCAGGTAAGAGGGTCATAGGGCGGCCAAATATTTTATTTAACCCGACATGCGCCTCGCGTTGCGAAACACCAGATGTAAACTTCCTGGATTCATAAGCTTCATTTCGTGCTCGCTCCAGAGTTTCCTGGTCGCCCAAAAGACCAAGCGCATCTAGCTCTTTCTGAGCATTTTTTTCTAGTCGAGACCAAAAGCCGCCTGTTCTACGCATCCAATCAAATCTAAGCTGTCGATACAAGACTAGCTCAGGATTGGCTCTTAACCACTCAGGTCGTAGGCGCCGAATTTCTTTTTTTAGTTCTTCGGATTCCGAAAATGCTTCAGGCATAAGACGTACCCAAGCGTCGTCAGCGATCAAGGCAATGATTCTGTCTCGCAGCTGGATATCAGGCAGTCGCAATGTTTCATAAGCAGTCGACGGAGCAACGACAATCTTTCTGCAGTTTCGACGGCTCAGAGTGCGAACTTCTTTCTCTGCACCCACATCAACGATATATCTCCATACATTTGTGTCAAACAAGATCCTCATTGGCTCTTCCATTAAGTGTGGTTGACAGTATGCACGCTGAAAAAAAATGAACAAAAAAAAGCCATCCGAAAGGATGGCCTCTAATACGCCTTCAGTCGAGACTCAGGAGAACTGCTTGAAGTCCGGTTTGCGTTTCTGGAAGAAGGCCGTGAAGGCTTCGCGGGCTTCCGGGGAAGACAGCATTTTGCCGAAGTGGATGTTTTCGGCGGCGATGGCGTCAGCCACCGGTGCTTTGCGCGCGGCTTTCATCAATTCTTTGGTCACGCGGATCGAGCTTGCAGGCAGAGCCACCAGCTTGGCCGCCTGGCCTTCTGCAAACGCGCGCAGTTCTGCCACTGGCAACACTTTCGACACCAGGCCCATTTCCAGCGCTTCCTGCGCGCCGAAGGCTTCGCCCAGCATCAGCTTTTCCGCCGCGCGCGGGTAGCCGGCGATTTGGGTCAGTAGCAAGCTGGAACCAAATTCCGGGCACAGGCCCAGCTGCACGAATGGCACGGAGAACTTGGCGTTATCGGCTGCGTACACAAGGTCGCAGTGCATCAGCAGCGTAGTGCCGATGCCGACCGCGTTGCCCGATACCGCCGCCACTACCGGCTTGGTCGAACCGCTCAATGCCATCATGAATTTGTAGACGGAACGGTCTTCGATCGCGCCGCTCGACGGCGCGTTTTTCATGAAGTCTTCCAGGTCGTTACCGGCCGTGAAGATCTCCGGCTTGCCGACGATCAGGATGGCGCGCACGTCGGCATTGCCTTCGGCCTCGTTAAGGGCGTCGGCCATGGATTGATACATCGCGGCGGTAATCGCGTTCTTGCGCTCGGGACGGTTGAATTCCAGGGTCAGGATGCCGTCGTTAATGCTGCTCAAAATTTCCATGTGTGTCTCCAAATGACAAGGGCGCTGGGTTGACCCTCAGCGCCCTTTTTTATCGCGGTGTCGTGATTACACGCGCTCGATGATGCCTGCTGCGCCCATGCCGGCGCCGACGCACATGGTGACCATGCCGTACTTCAGGTTGTTGCGGCGCAGTGCGTGCACTACGGTTGCTGCGCGGATCGCGCCGGTTGCGCCCAGCGGGTGGCCCAGGGCAATTGCGCCGCCCATTGGGTTGACCTTGGCTGGGTCCAGGCCCAGATCGCGCACCACGGCCAGTGCCTGTGCTGCAAACGCTTCGTTCAGTTCGATCCAGTCCAGCTGGTCCTGGGTGATGCCGGCGGCTTTGCATGCCTCTGGAATCGCGAACTTAGGACCGATGCCCATGATTTCCGGCGGCACGCCTTTGACGGCGAACGAAGAGAACTTGGCCAGCGGGGTCAGGTTATGTTCTTTCAGGATCTTCTCCGACACCACCAGCAGCGCGCCGGCGCCGTCCGACATCTGCGAGCTGTTGCCGGCGGTGACCGAACCTTTGGCGGCAAACACTGGCTTCAGCTTGCCCAGGGTTTCCATCGAGGTTTCCGGACGTGCGCCTTCGTCGGTGTCGACGGTGCGGGTTTTCACTTTGATCTCGCCGCTGGCCAGGTCCGGGGTGCGGGTGATGATTTCCACCGGGGTGGTTTCGTCTTTGAAGAAGCCAGCCTGCTGCGCGGCGATGGCGCGGCGGTGCGATTCAACCGCGAACGCGTCCTGGTCTTCACGCGACACTTTCCACTGTTCGGCCACTTTTTCAGCGGTCAGGCCCATGCCGTATGCCATGCCGACGTTTTCGTCGGTGAACATGTTCATGTTCATCGATGGCTTGATGCCCATCATCGGCACCATCGACATCGACTCAACGCCGCCTGCCAGCATGACGTCGGCTTCACCGACGCGGATGCGGTCGGCAGCCATGGCCAGCGCGGTGATGCCCGATGCGCAGTAGCGGTTGACGGTCACGCCGCCGACGGTGCGTGGCAGGCCTGCCAGCAGCACCGATTGACGGGCGATGTTGAAGCCCTGTTCCGCTTCAGGGAACGAGCAGCCGATGATGGCGTCGGTGATCAGCGCCGGGTCCAGGCCAGGCGCTTGTGCCAGTGCCGACTGGATCACGCGCACCAGCAGGTCGTCCGGGCGGGTTTTGTTGAACATGCCGCGCGGTGCTTTGCCGATAGGGCTACGGGTCGCGGCGACGATGTACGCTTCTTGAATTTGTTTGCTCATTTTGTTCTTCCAAAAATTTTTGATCGAAGACTAGGCGCTAGCTTTAGCTGCGCTTCTCGGATAAATACCAATCCACTTGAACCTGTGCGGCCAGCGTGCCGGCGGCGTCGAAAATGTCGACCTCCACCGGGAACGCCACCTTGCCTTGCTGTTTCAGCTCTGCCTTCAGCGCCGCCACGTCGCCAGGCACGCGGCCTTCGGCGCGGGTCGCGCCGTGAGCCACTTTCTGGTACTGGATGCGCGATTCCTTGGCGACCGGGCGCAGGCCCAGGATCAGATCCGCAAAGCCGCCTGCCATGGCCGCGCCGGAGGCCGTTTCGGCCAGCGTGAACAAGGCGCCGGCGTGCGGCGTGCCCAAGTGATTGTGCAGCTTCGGGTCATCCGGCATCGACACTTTGGAAGTGCCGTTACCGATGTCGTCGATCCTGATGCCCAGCGTGCGGACCAGCGGCAGGGTATCCATCATTTGCTGCTTGATACGGTCATACACCATGCTGGGCCTCACGAATAACAAAACCTTGAATGCAAGCTTCAGGATCGACATGGCCGATTAGTTGCGGACTGGCTTACCGGTCTGCAGCATGCCCATGATGCGTTCCTGGGTCTTCGGATGGTTCAGCAGCTCCAGGAAGGCTTTACGCTCCATGTCCAGCAGCCACTGCTCGCTCACGAACGAACCCTGGTCGATATCACCACCGCTCACGATCTCGGCGATCATGTCGCCCAGCTTGAAGTCGTGGGCCGAGATGAAGCCGCCGTCGCGCATGTTGACCAGTTGCGCCTTGACGGTGGCCCAGCCGTAGCGGCCGGTCACTTGCACCGGCGCCTTCAGCGGCGCGCGGTAGCCGCGGTCGAACATGGCGCGTGCTTCGGACTTGGCCACGTGCAGCAGTTCGTACGGGTTGAACACGATCACGTCGTCTTCTTTCAGGTAACCCATCGCTTGCGCTTCCAGAGCCGATTTCGACACGTTCGCGGTGGCCGCGTTGGTGAAGCCGGTTTTCAGGAATTGCAGGATGTCGTTGCCCTTCGATTCTTTGTAAGCGCGCACTGCCGCTTCCTTCAGGCCGCCGCCGGCAGGAATCAGGCCAACGCCCACTTCCACCAGGCCGATGTACGACTCGATCGAGGCGACGCGCTTCGATGCGTGCAGGGCCATTTCGCAGCCGCCGCCCAGCGCCAGGCCAGCCACCGCTGCCACCACCGGCACGTTCGAATATTTCATCGCCATGAAGGTGTCTTGCAGTTCGCGGATGATCGGGTCGACTGCCTTGGCGCCGCCGCTCATGAAGGCTGGCAGGGCCGATTGCAGGTCGGCGCCGGCCGAGAACGCGCCGCCGTCGGCTGCGTCCGCGCTCCAGATCACCAGGCCCTTGAAGTTTTTCTCTGCTTCAGCCAGGGCTTTCTTGAAGCCGGCGATCACGCCTGGGCTGATGACGTGCATCTTGGTTTTCAGCGAGATCACCAGCACATCGTCGCCCGAGTGCCACAGGCGTACGTCGTCGTCTTCGTGCACGGTGGTGCCGGCTTTGCGGCCATCCAGTTCGCCCGAGCCCAGCACCGGGGCGCGGAATTCCTGACGCTTGTACACGGCGAGGTCCGAACGCGGCACGAACGATTTGGATACAGCCGACCACGAACCTTCAGGGGTGTGGACGCCGCCTTTTTCAGCCACAGGGCCTTCGAATACCCACGCTGGCAGCGGTGCATTGCACAGTGCGTGGCCGGCTTCGATGTCTTCTTTCACCCACTGGGCCACCTGGGTCCAGCCGGAAGCTTGCCAGGTCTCGAACGGACCGACGTTCCAGCCGAAGCCCCAGCGCATGGCGAAGTCGATGTCGCGCGCGTTGTCGGCGATGGTGTCGAGGTGCACGGCGATGTAGTGGAAAGCGTCGCGGAAGATCGCCCACAGGAATTGCGCTTGCGGGTTGGTCGATTCGCGCATGGCCTTCATCTTCTTGACCGGATCCTTTTCTTTCAGGATGCGCGCCACGATGTCGGCTGCCTTGGCCCCGCCCGGTACGTATTCACCGGTGGCGAAGTCCAGGCGTTGGATTTCTTTGCCTACTTTTTTGTAGAAGCCGGCGCCAGTCTTCTGGCCCAATGCGCCCTTCTCTACCAGCTTGGCCAGTACTGCTGGGGTTTTGTAGACGGCTGCGAACGGATCGTTCGGCAGGTAGTCCTGCATGGTCTTGATCACGTGACCCATGGTGTCCAGACCGACCACGTCCGCGGTGCGGAAGGTGCCCGACTTGGCGCGGCCCAGCTTGGCGCCGGTCAGATCATCGACCACGTCCACCGACAGGCCGAATTTTTCAGCTTCGTGCACGATGGCCAGGATGCCGAACACGCCAACGCGGTTAGCGATGAAGTTCGGGGTGTCCTTGGCGCGTACCACGCCCTTGCCCAGGGTCGAGGTCAGGAAGCCTTCCAGCTGGTCGGCGATCGCAGGCTTGGTGTCCGGGGTCGGGATGATTTCAACCAGGTGCATGTAGCGCGGTGGGTTGAAGAAGTGCACGCCGCAGAAGCGCGACTTCAGGTCCGCGTCAAAGCCTTCGGCCAGCTTGCCGATCGACAGGCCCGAGGTGTTCGAGGCGAAGATGGCGTTAGCCGAGATGTGTGGAGCGACCTTTTTGTACAGATCATGCTTCCAGTCCAGGCGCTCGGCGATGGCTTCGATGATCAGGTCGCACTCGGCCAGCTTGGCCAAGTCGTCTTCGTAGTTGGCGACTTCGATCAGCGCCGCGTGTTCCTTGTTGCCCAGCGGTGCAGGCGACAGTTTTTTCAGGTTCTCGATGGCCTTCAGAACGATGCCGTTCTTAGGCGTGCCTTCCTTGCCTGGCAAATCAAACAGCACCACAGGCACTTTGGCGTTGACGCAGTGGGCCGCGATTTGCGCGCCCATCACGCCGGCGCCCAGCACGGCTACTTTTTTAACGATGAAATTGGTCATGTCGTTTCCTCTGGTTGCTTAGAACAGGTCGGCGTCGAGTGCCATCAGGTTGGCGGAGCCCGAACGCGCCTGACGGATCAGGGTTGCGGTTTCTGGTTGCAGGCGGGCGAAGTAGAAGCGCGCGGTGGCCAGTTTCGATTTGTAGAAGGTGTCGCCGCTGTCTTCTTTTTCCAGCGCGATCTGCGCCATGCGGGCGAAGAAGTACGAGTACACCAGGTGGCCCACGACGCGCAGGTAAGGCACGGCGGCAGCGCCCACTTCGTCGGCGTTCTGGAAGGCTTTCATGCCGATTTCCATGGTCAGCTTGGTGACTTTGTCGCCCAGTTCGCCCAGCGGGGTGATGAACTCGGACATTTTTTCATCCAGGCCGTTCTCTTCCACGTAGGATTTGATCTTCTCGCCGAACTTGCGCAGCTTGGCGCCGTTGTCGCCCAGGATCTTACGGCCCAGCAGGTCCAGCGACTGCACGGTGTTGGTACCTTCGTAGATCAGGTTGATACGCGCATCGCGCACGTACTGCTCCATGCCCCACTCGCTGATGTAGCCGTGGCCGCCGTAGACTTGCATCGCTTCCGAAGTGGCGATCCAGGCGTTGTCGGTGATGAAGGCCTTGATGATCGGGGTCAGCAGCGCGACTTCGTCGGCGGCTTCTTTACGCACATCTTCGTCCGGGTGGTTCAGTTCGCGGTCGATCTGCAGCGCGACGTACGAGGTGAATGCGCGCGCGCCTTCAGCGTAGGCTTTGCCGGTCAACAGCATGCGGCGTACGTCCGGGTGAACGATGATCGGGTCAGCTGGCTTGTCCGGTGCTTTAGGCCCGGTCAGCGAGCGCATCTGGATGCGGTCTTTGGCGTAGATCAGCGCGTTCTGGTAAGCGACTTCGGTCAGGCCCAGCGACTGCATGCCCACGCCCAGGCGGGCAGCGTTCATGAACACGAACATGGCGTTCAGGCCTTTGTTCGGCTGGCCGATGATCCAGCCACGGGCGCCGTCCAGATTCATCTGGCAGGTCGAGTTGCCGTGGATGCCCATTTTTTCTTCGATGGCGCCGCAGAAGATCGGGTTGCGCTCGCCGATGCCGCCGTCGGCGGTTGGCAGGTACTTCGGCACCAGGAACAGCGAGATGCCTTTCGAGCCTTCAGGAGCGTCAGGAACACGTGCCAGCACCAGGTGCAGGATGTTTTCCGACATGTCGTGTTCGCCGGCCGAGATGAAGATCTTGTTACCGGTGATCAGCCACGAGCCGTCGGCCTGTGGCACGGCTTTCGAGCGCAGCATGCCCAGGTCGGTGCCGCAGTGCGGTTCGGTCAGGCACATGGTGCCGGTCCACTCGCCCGATACCAGCTTTGGCAGGTAGAGTTTTTTCTGTTCGTCGGTGCCGTGTTCTTTCAGGCACTCGTAGGCGCCGTGCGACAGGCCTGGGTACATGGTCCATGCCTGGTTGGCCGAGTTCAGCATCTCGTAGAACGAGTTGTTCATCACCACTGGCAGGCCCTGGCCGCCGTATTCCGGATCGCAGGCCAGCGCTGCCCAGCCGCCTTCAACGTACTGTTTGTAGGCTTCCTTGAAGCCTTTAGGAGTGGTCACGGTGCTGGTGGCAGCGTCGTGCTTGCAGCCTTCGCGGTCGCCCGAGTGGTTCAGCGGGAACAGCACTTCCGAGGTGAACTTGCCGCCCTCTTCCAGCACCTGGTTGATGATGTCGGCATCGATTTCCGCGTGTTTCGGCAGCGCCTTCAGTTCGTCTTCCACTTTCAACAGCTCGTGCAGAACGAATTGCATATCCCGGATTGGCGCGACGTATTGACCCATGATTTTCTCCTGATGACTACTTTTGAGTGTTTGAATTAATTAACTAGCTTGCGCAACCACCGCTGCCGGCGATTGCGGATTGCGATACGTTTCGACCAGGCGCTCAAAGCCCTTGCCCGCCCGCTCCAGGCTGCCAGGGATGCGCAGGAAGCGCGCATCGTGGTGCAGTGCCAGGATCAGGCCGTACATCTCGTACACCAGCTGTTGCGGATCGGTGTCGGCTTTGAGGTCGCCGCACTCGATGCACTGCTTCGCGCAACGCAGCAGGGCGCCCTGCCAGGCGCCGACCATCGCCATCAGCTCTTCGCGGATCGGACCTGGACGGTCGTCATATTCCACGGCGCCGCTGATGTAGATGCAGCCCGAAGCCACTTCCACGCTGACCCGCTTGACCCAGCGCGCAAACATGGCTTCCAGACGGTGGATGCCGCGCTGCTCCTTGACGCTGGGGAAAAACACTTCCTGCTCGAAGCGGTGGTGATACAGCTTCAGCACTTCCAACTGCAAATCTTCCCGCGATCCGAAGTGCGCAAACACGCCGGATTTGCTCATGTTCATCTTATCTGCGAGCAATCCGATGGTCAGGCCTTCGAGGCCGTCGCGGCTGGCCAGATCGAGGGCCACATCCAGGATTGCTGCGCGGGTTAGCTCGCCCTTGCGCATAAATTTAGTTGAGGTATTAATAAGATTGCATCCCAGGGTAAAAGGTCATTGGAGGAGAAAGGAATATTCTGCTCCACTTAAATTTACTCTGTGTGAAAAGAATTGCGAACGCTCGTACTATTATCCACTTGGGGGTGAATGTCAAACAGTACTGTTAGAGGTGGCGTTCTATTGCTGCACAGCAGCAATGCCGGAGGGGAACTATGCTTACAGTTTGTCGAGTTCGCGGCGGTCGCGCTTGGTCGGGCGGCCTTTGATCGTGGTGCCGGGTTCACGGTACAGGCGACGGTTTTCCGCTACCGCAGCGCGGCGGGCGACGCTGACATCGGTCTCTTCGTACAGGTTGCGCGCCACCGGCGCCGGGCCGCGCACGTCGGACAGGCCCATCACATCGACTTCCCACTGATCGGAGCCGTTGTCGATTTCCAGCACGTCGCCGATCTTGACGTTGCGCGCCGGCTTGGCGCGGTCGCCGTTGACGGTGACGCGGCCACGGTCCACCGCCTCGGTCGCCAGCGAGCGGGTCTTGAAGAAGCGCGCCGCCCACAGCCATTTGTCCAATCGTACTCCGTCGCTCACGCGTATTTCTCCACTGCGAACACCCGCATCAGTAATTTGTAAAACACAAACGCAATCTCATAGCCGATACGCCTGACGTGGCCGACATGCTCGAAGTCATCGTAGGTGATGACCTTGCCATCGGCCACCGCGGCCTCGATGTGCTGGCGCAGGCTGTGTGCGAACGTCGCGTCCTTGATAACCACATTGGCTTCCTGGTTGAGGAACAGGCTCAGGCCGTCCACATTGCTGGAGCCGACCGTGGCCCAGTCGTCATCGATCACCGCCACCTTGGCGTGCAACTGCGTCTTGTGATACTCCACCACTTTGACGCCGGCGGCAAGCAGCTTGGGGTAGAAAGAGTGCGCCACCGCATCCTGCAGCCAGATTTCGCCGACGCCGATCAACAGCACCACTTCGACGCCGCGCTCGGCGGCGGCGGCCAGCGCACGGCGGAACTTGCGGCCCGGCGCGAAATACGGATTGGCCAGCAGCACACTCTTGCGCGCGCGGCCCAGTGCCTGCAGGTAGGCGCGCTGAATCGTGCGGCGGTTGCGCAGGTTGTCGCGCACTATAAAGCCGGCCTGCACCGCGTGCTGGGCGGCGATCTTCTGCACCTTGCGCATGTCGCGGTACAGGCCGATACGCTTGATCAGGCTGAGCTTGCCGAGGCGGCGCCACTGCGTCACCATTTCCAGCTGAATATCGGCCACCAGCGGCCCGCGCACCTGCACCGCAAAATCCCAGCGCGGCGCCGGCAGCGGCTTGCTGTGATCGTAATCGCAGAACATGTCGTCGTTGATGTTGATGCCGCCAACAAATGCCACCTGACGGTCCACCACGCAGATCTTGCGGTGGGTGCGCGTGACGCCGCGCCTGAACCACGGATTGAACATGCGGTGCTCGACGCCGCCGGCCGTCAGCGCTTCATGCATGGCGTTGACCTGCCTGCGGCCGGTGCCCCACCAGTCGGTAATCATGCGCACCTGCACGCCGCGCTGCCCGGCGCGAATCAAGGCG